>Ga0209309_10000013_pt1 | contig 352119 bp, 321 predicted proteins | sample COGITO_mtgs_1204_2_FD_184807 | JGI IMG/M metagenome (GOLD analysis project Ga0209309, IMG submission 184807) | Pelagic marine microbial communities from North Sea - COGITO_mtgs_120412 (SPAdes) (version 2) | ecosystem: Environmental > Aquatic > Marine > Epipelagic ...
TGTCTGAGTCTTGGCTCAACCGTGTAAATTAACCTTAATTCTCTCTTTTATTCTTTCTGATTAAGTACCAAATTTATTAAAAGACAAACTTAAGCCGTGTTAAATATAATTTCAACTTTAGATATTCTTTATACTTATTCAATAGATTAATATAACATTAAGACCTGTAGGAGAAGGAATACAATTTTAGTCCCCATCCTTCTCTTGTCAGGCAAAATTATAAATCATCATTTTCACAGAATTTATAAATTTATGAGCATCTTGAATATTAATTTTAATTACCTAAAATTAACAAAACTAGCACTACTTATCATTACCATCTTCACAAGTTCATTTGCAATGGCTCAAGATAATGCTACACTCAACTTTTTTATAAAAAAAGCAAAAGAAAACACACCTGCGCTTCAAGAAAACAACAATCTTCAAAAGATTGGAGGTATTCAAAATAATATCATTCTTGCACAGAATAAAGCTTTTCAAGTTAATGCCAGCTCAGAGGTTTTAGTGGCACCTTATTTCAACAATAACGGTAAAGTTATTGATATTACAACAACACCTTCAGCAAACGCTTTTGGCTATGATGTGGGTGTTACAAATGGTGGCTTGTATTCTGCTCAAATCAATGTGACCAAAAACCTATTTAATCAGGCAGTCACGGATAACTTAATCTTTCAGAATAAAATTCAAAACAATACGATTGCTTTTTCTTCAGAAGAAATCACTCATAACATTGTTAAGAATATCACAGACGCTTATATACTTGCTTATCAATTGCAATTACAGGAAGAATTCACAAAAGAAATTCTAAAAGACCTTGAAAAGCGGTTACAGGTAGTAGAGCTTTTAGTCAAACGCGCTGTTTTAATGGAAAGTGATTATTTATTATTACAATTAGATATTGAAGGTAAAAAATTAGAACTTCAGCAAATACAAAACAACCTTAAAACTTCGATTAATCAATTATATAGTTTAAGCGGAATGGCAATTGGAACTATTGAAACTTTAGAAATACCAAATTTTAACAACCCTACAAAACCATCGCAGTTTTTTTATCAGAAAAAAATTGAAAATGATAGTTTGCAAATAGTAGCCAATCAAAAAGTATTTGAAAATCAATACAAACCACAAGTTACTGCGTATGCAAATTCAGGTTTAAATGCAGTCGAAATTCCTAACATATACAGAAGACTGGGTGCAAGTGTAGGGCTTCGATTAACAATACCTATTTACGATGGAAAGCAACGCAAATACAATGCGCAACAAAGTGTTTTAAAAGCAGAAAACTTAAATTTCTATAAGAAAAATACGAAAGTTCAATTAGAAAATAATATTAAAACTATTACCCAACAAATTGTGGCTTTAGATGATAATATGGTTTTACTTGACAAACAACTTAAAAAGCAACAAAATATTTTGGAAATCTATAAAGGCAAATTGGTTCAGGGACAAATTTCTATTGTAGATTATCTTAATGTGATACAAAATTACAAGCTAAATAGTTACACTAAATTACAAATGCAAACCAACTACTGGTTATTACAAAATCAGTATAATTTTATAAACTGGTAATTGATTATGAAAAAACAATATTTTAAACATATAGTCACCTTAATATTAATTATAAATTTTTCTGCTTGTAAAAAAAACGTCGAACCCGTTTCAGAAAAAAAAGCAGCAATTAGGGTAAACGTTGCTAGTGTTCAACAAAATGATATTAAAGAATACCTAACGTTTAATGGTGTTACACAATATCAAAAAAAGGAAAATATTCGCGCTAATGTTACAGGTTATATTTCTTGGATGAAATATAAAATTGGCGATAACGTTCGCAACGGACAAACATTTGCATCGGTTAGAACTAAAGAGCAAGATGCACTTAAAGAAGCTGTGAAAATAGACAGTTCGTTATCAAAATTTGTAAACGCTATAACCATTAGAAGCAATGCTACTGGCGTTTTTACAGTACTCAATATCACAGCAAATGATTACGTGGCTGAAGGCGATATTTTAGCAACTGTTGTGCAACCAGGATCGCTTGTAGTGCAAGTAAATGTGCCCTATGAATATGAAGATTATGTGAATATAGGTACCAACTGTGAAATTCTACTTCAAAATAAAGAAACCATTACTGGAAAAATTACAAGTAAATTGCCAACAATAGATCCTTTGGCACAATCACAAGTATTTTTAATTGCCCTACCAAGTGCCAACCTTCCCGAAAATTTAAATGTGCAGATAAAAACCATTTATAAAGAAGATGCAACAGCAATAACTATTCCCAAAACTGCTTTACAAACCAACGAGTTACTCTCTGATTTTTGGGTACTAAAAATAGTAAACGACTCGATGGCATTAAAACAAAAAGTAATGCCACTTCTTCGGAATGATTCCATAATTCAAGTAAAATCTGAAAATCTTAAAGTCAATGATCTGGTTATCACTAAAGGTGGTTATCAAATGCAGGATTCAACAATTGTAAGCTTTAAAAAATAATGAAAAAACTGCATTCCAACTATAAATTTCCGTTGCTTGCTATAGGTATTCTAATACTTATTGGAGGTTTTTTTACATACCAGAATTTAAAAACAGGTTTATTTCCAGATATTACGTTCCCAAAGATTAAAGTTATTGCAGATGCAGGTCAACAGCCAGTTGACAAAATGATGACGACTGTTACGATTCCTTTAGAAAACATTATCCGCAGAACAGAAGGTTTGCAATACATTCGCAGTACAACCTCTCGTGGAAGTTGTGAGATTTCAGTTTTTTTAGATTGGAATATGAATATCAATACTGCCAAAGCTCAAATTGAATCTTTCATCAATCAGTCACAAGGAAATATTCTACCAAATACTAAATTTTCCGTAGAAAAAATGAACCCATCTATTTTACCAGTTATGGGGTATTCGTTGGAAGGTGAAGGTTTATCGCAAGTAGATTTAAAGAAAATTGCAAAATATCAGGTAAAACCATTTTTAGCTGCAACACCAGGTGTTTCAGACATTGCAGTAATTGGTGGTAAAGACAAAGAATTTCAGGTTATTTTAAAACCAGATGTTATCAAATCTTTAGGAATTTCTATAGCAACAATTCAAAATGCAATTGTTAATTCTAACTTATTACAATCTAATGGTTACATCACAGATTTTAATAGAATGTATCTTACGTTAACCGATAATGCTGTAGATGATATTAACGATTTAGAAAACCTGGTTATCATTAATAGTCCCAGTCGATTAATTAAGTTAAAAGACGTTGCCAATATTGAAGTTAATGAAGTTAAGGAGTATGTTAAAATCCTTGCCAATGGTAAAAACGTACCTATCATTGCTGTTGTTAAACAACCAAACGCCAACCTTATTGAAGTCAATAATACGATTGAACAAAAAGTTGCTGAACTTTCAAAAACACTACCCAAAGGCGTAGTCATAAAACCGTATTATAAACAAGCCGATTTTGTAAACACCAGTATTGCAAGTATCAAGGATGTGTTATGGATCGGTTTAGTTTTGGCGTTAATAGTAGTAATTCTGTTTTTACGCTCGTTTTCGGCAAGTATGGTGGTATTATTTACCATTCCTGTTTCGTTGTCTTTAACGCTTATTATTCTTGATGCTATTGGTTACACGTTTAATATTATGACTTTAGGCGCAGTTGCAGCTGCGATTGGCTTAATGATAGATGACGTTGTAATTATCATAGAACAAATTCATAAAATTAGAGAAGAACATCCAGACCAACCAATGAGTTGGGTGGCGCACGAAGCCATCACACATCTTTTTCCAGCAATGGTTGGCTCATCCTTAAGTACATTAGTTATTTTTATTCCTTTTATACTGATGACAGGTGTTGCAGGTGCTTATTTTCAGGTAATGGCGTTTAGTATGATCATTGCCTTATCTGCTTCTTTTTTAGTGACGTGGCTTTTAGTTCCAGTGCTGTCCATATTATTTACAAAGAACAAATCGGTAGAGCGTAAACACGAACCAAAAACAAAATGGATTCATAGTGTATTAAGCAAACCAATTATTGGAATTTTCTTTTTATTAGTTTGTGTTATTATACTTGTAATCATCCCGTCAAAATTACCCTCTGGATTTTTACCAGAAATGGACGAAGGTAGTATTGTGTTAGATTATAACAGTCCTTCAGGAACTACGCTGGAAGAGACCGATAGAATGTTACAAATCGTAAACGGAGTATTGGACACACAACCAGAAGTTGAAGCGTATTCTGCAAGATTAGGAACACAAATGGGCTTTTTTATTACGGAACCTAATCGTGGCGATTATTTGATTAAGTTGAAAGATAAACGTAATAAAACTACAACTGAAGTTTCAGACGAAATAAGAAAGCGTGTTGAAGAAAAAGTACCACAATTAACCATTGATTTTGGTCAGGTAATTGGCGATATGTTAGGGGATTTAATGAGTTCTGTTCAGCCGATTGAGATTAAAGTTTTTGGAACCAATATAAATACCTTGGAAAGTTTATCGCAAGAAATTGCGAAGCAAGTAGAAACCGTCCCTGGAACAGCAGATGTAAATGATGGTATTATTTTAGCAGGTCCAAGTTTATCCATCATACCAAACGTTCCCAAACTGGCTCAATTAGGAATGACGGTTGCTGATTTTCAATTGCAATTACAAACGCAAGTAGAAGGAACTGTTGTAAGTTCGATGATAGATAAAGAGCAAATGGTAGATATACGTCTTATTTACCCTCACGCCCAACAAACTTCGGTATCTGATATAAAAAACACAACCATTTTATCACCTAATGGTTCCAGTGTGCCAATCAATCAAGTTGCAACAATTAAAATAGGAAAAGGTGTTGCAGAAATCAATCGTGAAAATCAAAAATCGATGGGAGTGATTACTGCACGTTTAAATAATCGTGATTTGGGCTCAACTTTGAAAGACATTCAAAGTCATCTTACAAAAAATTTATCGCTTCCTGCTGGGTATTCTATTGAATATGGGGGTGCGTATAAGGAACAGCAAAAAGCTTTTAAAGAGTTAATGATGATATTAATATCTGCCATATTACTGGTGTTTATTGTGATATTATTTCTATTTAGAAAAGTAAAAATAGCATTGGCTATTATTGTAATTGCAGTTTTAGGAGTTGCAGGAAGTTTATTGAGTTTGTACTTAACAGGTACACCTTTAAATGTTGGGAGTTATACAGGTATTATTATGATTGTTGGGATAATTGGAGAGAATTCAATCTTTACCTACAGGCAGTATCAAGAAAGTGATGCGTCCTTGACTCATATAGAAAAAATTGAATATTCAATTGCAGCAAGATTACGGCCTAAATTAATGACTGCATTTGCTGCTATAATGGCACTAATGCCTTTAGCTTTGGGTATTGGCGCAGGTGCGCAACTACATCAACCATTGGCTATTGCTGTAATTGGAGGATTGTTGTTTGCATTACCGTTGTTGCTTGTTGTACTGCCTACAATTTTGAAGATTATAAAAGAATAGAATGAATTATAAACTACTATTTTTGATTTTTTCAATTGTTATATTGAGCAGTTGTTCATTATTACGACCTATTCAATATGGAGCTATTCCTACACAAAAAAGTTATAAAAGATTTCCAAGTAGAACTGTAAAAAATAGTGACTCCATTTTTAATTTTATAAAACCTACAAAAGAATATGGTTTAGGAAAAAAAATCGGCGTAATAAATAAAGATTTTAATTCCACCAACGTTAATTTAGATAGTTTTGTAAAATTGCACAAAACAGTTTCTTTTATGATTATAAGAAAAGATACTATTCTCTATGAAAATTATCAAAAAAACTATTCAGATACAACTAAAGTCTCAAGTTTTTCTGTTGTAAAACCTATTCTATCAACTTTGATAGGTATTGCTATTGATGAAGGAAAAATAAAAAGTGTAGAAGATTATTTAATAAACTATTTACCAGAGTTTAAAGACAAGGTAGGATTTGATAAAATTAAAGTCAGACATCTATTACATCATACTTCAGGTATAGCTTTTAGTGATAATAAGTTTAATCCTTTTTCTGACAACGCAGAATTTTATTGGGGAGAAAACTTAAGAGAACGTATTTTAGATGCAGAAATTGAAAATGCTCCAGATAAAATTTTTAAATACAGTAGTGAAAACACAATGTTATTAGCACTTATTATTGAAAAAGTTACAAACGCGTCTGTTTCAAATTATCTACAAGAAAAAATTTGGAAAAAATTAGGAATGGAAGCTCCTGCAGAATGGAGTTTAGATAGAGATGATGAAAAAGGAGTAGAAAAAGCTTTTTGTTGTTTACAGGCAAGAACAAAAGATTTTGCAAAATTTGCTCGCTTATATTTAAAAGAGGGAAACTGGAATGGCGAACAAATAGTGTCTAAAGAATGGGTTAAAACATCGACAAAACCTCATCTTATAGGTAACAACAAACATTTTTATCATAACAATTGGGGCATTGGCCCACTTAAATATGGTAGTTTTTTTGCTATAGGTTTATATGGCCAATACTTGTATGTGTATCCTGCAAAGGAAATTATAATCGTTCGTTTTGGTGATAAAAGCACTTATTTACATACTGGTTATTGGAATCAAATATTTCTTCAAATAATTGATCAATTATAAAATAATTTAATAAAAATATTTATACAAATGGCTCAAAAACCAAAAATAGTAATCATAGGTGCAGGTTTTGGAGGTATTGCTATGGCAAAATCCTTCAAGAATAAACCTGTAGATGTACTACTTATAGACCAACACAATTACCATAATTTCCAGCCCTTAATGTATCAAGTGGCTACTGGTGGATTGGATCCAGCTAGTATTGCATATCCTGTTCGTAGAATTTTTAGAAGTTATAAGAACGTTAGTTTTAGAATGGCAGAAGTTCTTTCTGTTTCTTCTGAAGAAAAAAATCTTTCAACAACTGCCGGAAGTATTTCTTTTGATTATTTAATTATTGCTACAGGAAGCCAAAATAATTTTTTCAATTTCGAGCCTGTAAAAGATAAGTTACTCACTCTAAAGTCTATTCCAGACGCACTTAATTTAAGAAGCTTCATTTTTCAGAATCTTGAAAAAGCAATGGAAGATAATCACAATGAGCCTTTAGATGAACTTCTTAATATTGCTATTGTAGGTGGGGGTCCTGCAGGAATAGAACTCGCTGGTGCTTTAGCAGAAATGAAACGCTATGTGATTCCTAAAGACTTCCCAGGACTGGATGTTTCAAAAATGAGTATTAACCTTTATGAAGCGGCACCTAAATTGTTATCGGTAATGTCTGATAACGCTTCCACGAAAAGCGAACTGTATTTAAAGGAATTGGGTGTCAATGTTTTTTTAAATGCCAAAGTGAATAGCTATGATGGTATAACGATTACATTAGCTGATTCTACTACCTTTACAACAGATACGGTCATTTGGACAGCAGGTGTAAAAGGTGCGCCAATCAACGGATTGCCTAAAGACGTTATTGTAGGTGGAAATAGAATTTCGGTAAACGAGTATAATCAAATATTAGGATTTGAAAATGTATTTGCCATAGGAGATGTTGCATCACATCTTTCCCCTGTAAACCCAAAAGGATTACCCATGTTGGCACCTGTTGCTAAACAACAAGGCGAGCAGTTATCTAAAAATATTTTAAGACAAATTGCAGACAAACCTTTAGAAGTATTTAGGTATATAGACAAAGGTACTATGGCAACTGTAGGTAGAAAAAAAGCAGTTGTTGATTTACCAAAATGGAAATTTCAAGGCACATTCGCTTGGTTAGTTTGGATGTTTATTCACATATTTTCTTTGGTCGGTTTTCGTAATAAATTAGTTGCCTTTGTAGATTGGTTTTCAAATTATATAAGCTATGATAGACCTTTGGGATTAATTATTAGACCCTATAAAAGATTAAAAAACACAACAAAACCAAATGCACATGGAAACGTTTAAAAGTAACATTTCGAATAAAGAATTTCCTAAATCAGAAATGATATTGGCAAAAAGTATTAGAACTTCAATTTTTAATTTTATTAAAATAGAAAATCCTGATTTTGAAAAAAATAGTAAGCTTTCCATCACAGAGTTAAATAGATTTAGGCAAAAGTATCTTGAAAATTATCTTATCAAAGAAGCAGGGGAATTATCTAGTTTAGAGTTTGATGTATTGGCAAGTATTGAAAAACAAGAGTTAATATCTGCCAACCTATTATCTGACAAGAAAGAAATAAATAGCAGTTATGGACAGCTTTTAGCAGATAAGGTTGCTTCTTTTGGAGGTAGCTGGAAATTCATTATCCTTTTTGCTATAATCATTTTTGTTTGGATTTCAACAAATATTATACTACTATCTAACAAAGGTTTTGATCCTTATCCTTTTATTCTTTTAAATCTTATTCTTTCCTGTTTGGCTGCTCTACAAGCTCCAGTGATTATGATGAGCCAAAATAGACAAGAAGAAAAAGATAGAGAACGTGCAAAACAAGATTATATGATTAACTTAAAAGCAGAATTAGAAATAAGAACACTACATGAAAAACTTGATCATTTGATTATACATCAACAGCAGGAGCTTTTAAACATACAACAAGTACAGGTAGAAATGATGGAAGACATAATGACTAAAATAAATAAAAAATAGTTTACAAGTGGAAAAAATTGGCATAGCACTTTCTGGTGGTGGCGCTCGTGGAGCAGCACATATCGGCGTATTGCATGCATTAAACGAAAACAATATATATCCAGATCAAATTTCTGGCACAAGTGCAGGCTCTATTATAGGAGCTTTATATTGCGCTGGCTACACACCATTAGAAATTTTAAAACTTTCTCACGAAAAGACATTCTTAAAAATCTTTAGAATTGGGTTCTTAAGTAAAGGATTAACAGAACTTACCTATTTAAAAGATTTTTTAAAAAATCACATTGAAATTAGCAAATTTGAGGGTTTAAAATTACCATTACACGTTTGTATTTCCAATTTAAATTCTGGGCATTTTGAAATCATATCAAAAGAAGAAATTTTTGAAATTTTGGCAGCATCTTGTGCGCTACCCCTTTTGTTTAAATCGGTGAAAATTAAAGGGAATACTTACTTAGATGGTGGATTACTTAATAATCTTCCTGTTGAACCTTTGTTAAATAATTCCGCAAACGTAATTGGAATAAGTCTTTGCCCTCATGAAGTTAAAACTGAAGTAAAAGGAGTTAGAAATATTGCAGAACGATGCCTAAAACTTGCAATATGGGGAACAATTCAAGATCGATTAAAAAATGCAACATAGCTATCGAAATAGAAAAGTCTTTTGAATATGGAATTTTTGATGCAAAAAAATCGGAAGAACTTTTTAGTATTGGTTATGAAGCTACAATAGAAAGAATGACGGATATAAAAAAGGCTTTAAAGAATTAACCTTACCTCCCCCAATTCTTGAATCTTAAATGGAAACTTATCTCCAGGCGAAGCAATAAACATAAAATTAGTTGGTATTTGCCAACGTTTAGATAATTCCTGTATTTTTTCCGGTCCAAAAGCACCAGATTCTATAATGAACTCAATATTAATTAAAGGATATGCTCTATCTAATGTTTCAATATCATTTTTAAGATTTGTAGCAATAGTTTCTCCTATATTTAAAACAGTTACAATTTTCACACTTCGAGTGGATTCATTTTCAGAAATATATAAAAGCACCTTATTTAAAATAGAAACATCATCGTGATTGGTAAAATAGACAAATTGTTGTTTGTTAATATTCACAATACTTTGTTTTATGAATCGATTAAGTCTTTTGAAAAGTGCCTTTTTGTCTGGAAAGATATAATTTAAAATTTTCAAGAAAACTCTAAAAATAGAGGTACGATATAACATAAAAAATATAACAAGCAATGTTGGGATAAGATATTCCATGAAGATGACTAAATATTGTGGGTTTAAGATCACATTACCAACAATAGCAGCTGCAACTGCAATAACACCTATAAACAAACCCAACCAACTTGATCTTTCAGGTCTAGGTAAACGAGAACGATTGACTTTGAGTAATAAGTTTCCTATTCCAAATAAAATCATAACAGATAAAAAAGCAATGGTATAAACACCAGCTAATTTTGCTAAATCACCTTCAGTAATCAATAAAATCGAAAGACAGAGTCCAAAAAATAAGATGAAGATTAAGTAATTACTACCTTTTTTTGTTTTCTTCAAGAGTACTTTTGGTAATATTCTATCTAAAGACATACGTTTCATTAATCCTCCAACACCAACAAAAGAAGTTAATACTGCACCGCTTAAAACTAATGCTGCGTCTATTCCAATTAGAAGTGATAACCAATTTCCACTTGCGGTTTTTCCCATTATAGATAATAGTGCATCTTGATTATCTAAAACAGTAGAAATGGGTATTATACATAAAGCCAAAAAAGCAATTAGTGGATTAAAAACAGTAACTACTATCCACATATTACGCAATGTTTTTGGGAAGACACCTTTTTCTTGTTCCTCAACATAATTAGCAGAACTTTCAAAGCCACTAATACCCAACATTGCAGCAGAAAAACCTAAAAATAAAGCAGTAATAATACCTCCTTTTACTGGTGTACTGAAATTGGAAAATAGGATTCCTGTTCCATTTTCAAATAGGAATAAAAAACAGAATCCACAAAGAATAGTCAGCGATACTAAATGAAATAAGAAAATTACGATTGCTACTTTAGATGATTCGCCTATACCCAGAATGACCAGTCCCATAAAAAGCAAGAGTAAACCAATAGTTACAGGAATTACAGGAATTATTGACCAAATGCTATGCGCATATTTTACAGCTTCGCTTGCAGAAATTACAGCAGTTGCCATATAAGATAAGACGGTTAAGGAAGCTGCTAATGAGGCAGTAGATTTTTTAGTAGTGTTTAATAAGGCATTGTAAGCACCCCCATTTAAAGGCAGAGCACCTACAACTTCGCCATAAATTCTTCTGAAAAAAAACAGTACTAATGCAACTACTAATAAAGATATCCAAGCATACTGCCCTGCATAAACAATTGCTAATGCTGAAACGTATAAGCAAGATGAACTTATATCATTGCCACAAATAGCTGTGGCTTCTAGTTGGTTGAGTTTTTTTGCCATATGGTAAATTTACTAAAGAATCCTTAAGTAAGTTTAAATACTTTATGATTTCATTCTTTTTAAAAGAAAATCTATTGATTATAACAAAGCAAAAAAACATTTAAGATATTGCTTTTGAAGTTCTTTAAAAAAACTTTAGAATTAGACTTTAAATTTACAAATTAATCTAAAAATTTATAAAATGAAAAAAATCACATTATTTACAGTTTTATCAATATTATTAGCTTTTACAAGTTGTGATAAAGAAGAAGTTGCTCCAAAACAAGTTACAGACGCTTTCACTGAAAAATTTCCAACAGCAACAGATGTTGATTGGGAAAAAGAATCTGATACAGAATGGGAAGCAGAATTTAAAATCGATGGCAAAGAACATTCTTCTAATTTTATGCAAGATGGTACTTGGGTTGAAACAGAATATGAGGTAGAAGAAACAAAAATACCAGAATTAGTAATGGGTGTTTTAAAATCTAATTTCAGTGAATATGAAATCGAAGAAATGGAACTTTCTACAACTAATGATGGTATTGTTTATGAGTTTTTAATTGAAAAAGGAGGTTCCAAAATGGAAGTAGCCATAAACCCACAAGGTACAATTACAAAGAAAGAAGTAAAGAAAGATGATGAGAATAGTAATAAGTAAGTTTATATCATAGCAGAATAAAAAGGCGAATCTTTAAAAAAGATTCGTCTTTTTTATTAAAGTTATGTTAATTGAGAATTCCTTTAGATTTCCTTAAAATCATCTTTAGAATTGACTAGTACATTTACTGTATTATTAATTTAAAACAATAAAAAGATGAAATCATTAAAAATTATTTTAGGTACCTTTTTAGTAACTACAATGTTTGCATTTACTTCTGGAGGAGATAAAGCACCACAAAAAGTAAAAAACGCCTTTGCTAAAAAATTCCCAACTGCTAAAAAAGTAAAATGGGAAAAAGAAAATGAAAAAGAATGGGAAGCAGAATTTAAAATGAATAGAACAGAATATTCTGCAAATTTTCTATCTGATGGTACTTGGCAAGAAACAGAACACGAAATTAAAGAAAAAGAGGTTCCACAAAATATTATGTCTTCATTAAAAAAAGCGTTTCCTGATTTTGAAATGGAAGAAGCAGAAATTTCTGAAACTGCCAAAGGAATGGTATATGAATTTACAATAGAAAAAGGGGAAACTGAAATGGAAGTTGCAATTGACACCAATGGTAAGCTCATAAAAAAAGAATTAAAAAAGGATAACGATGAAGGAGAAGATAATGATGATAAAAATTAAGTTTAGTTTCTCATAAACAATAGGTTAGTTTGAATTGGTAAAACCTCAAAACAAAGTTATGTTTTGGGGTTTTGTTTTTTAAATAAAATCACTTTAAGATTTCTTTAGAATCTATGTTTAGTTTTATAAATCATAAAAAAATCAATAGAAATGAAAAATAAAAGTTCAAAATTTTTAATGGCAATCTTAATTGTATTATTTGTCACTTCATCTTCACTATCAGCTCAAGATACAAGTGTTACCAAACCACGTGTGGGAACTACACAAAAGGTTGGGGATATTGCTTTATTTACGCTACCATTAGCTACTTTAGGCTCTACCTTTATAATTGGTGATAAAAAAGGAGCTTGGCAGTTTACCAAAGGACTTTTAGTAACAGGAGCCGTTACTTATGGCTTAAAATTTGGTGTTAATAAACAAAGACCAGATATGAGTAATGATAACTCTTTTCCATCTGGCCATACTTCTATAACATTTCAAAGTGCAGGTTTTGTTCATAGAAGATACGGTTTTAAATATGCAATACCATCTTATCTTCTTGCAGGTTTTACAGCTGCAAGTAGAATTGACTCAAAAAAACACGATATTTTAGATGTTTTAGCAGGTGCAGCAATTGGTCTCGGAAGTAACTTTCTCTTTACAACAGAATACCAACAAAAACATATGGAGCTAACCTTTAATAGTGATGATAGAGGTTATTTAGTTGGGTTTACATATAATTTTTAGGGAGAATCATCAGCATAAATTAAATATAGATTTTCTTCCTAAAAAGCCTATAAAACAATCACAAAAAATTACTTTTAAATAAAAAAGTGCTCGATTAAATATTATTAATTAATGAAGAAAAAAGCTATTGGAAAAAACTAAAAAAATTGTCAAAAAATTAAACTATAATTTAGATTTTTTTAGAAAAAGAAACTGAAAACGTATTAGAAAAGCATATAGTATAAAACGCAAAACAATAAAAATGAGGCATAACCAAAAATTTTGGGTTTAAAAAAAAGGGATACTCAATTTCCATTAAAAATAAGTTTAAGCACAAAAACAATAGCACAAAAACAAGTTATGATCGCTTTTATAATCGATATTTCTGAGCGAGAAAAAATAAGCAAAAAACATATTCAAAAGAATTAGAAAAAAAGTAGCGAATAGAACTATGGAATTAACAACCACAGTTCAAAAATTACTCGAACTTATAGTTTTAGATATTATTACAAAGTGGTAATTTTTAAAATATCATAAGAATTGATTGAATTCCTATTTAAAGAAAGTTGCTGATCCTTGTATTCTAGAAAAAAACATACCTTTTCATATAGCAGGCAGTACATTTACAATAATTGTACTTTAACAAATGATCTCCTTACAGAAATATTTTCTTATAGGTCATTCACATATTTCAACAATACTATATGCGAAAATAACTGAAGGAAAAGTAAGTGAGGGATTAAAAGCTTTAAAGAATACATTTAAAAAAAAAACAATAAGAAAACTCAATCTTATATTTCTAAATTTAAATGCTAGATAATTTTTCATCAAAACGATTAGGACATACAAAATAAGTTTCAATACAAATTAACACAAAAGTTATTTTAAGCAAAAATTAGTGTCCCAAAGAAAAATTTATATTGATAACATATTAAATAAGTAAATATTCATAATATGACCCACAAATAATACTAAATTGACCTACTAATATATTTTTATCTAGTTCTATGTTTAAGTCCATAAACTTTCATATTTTGAAATACAAAAAATTAATATTAATAACACTTTTTTTAATTACAAATTTTTATAATTTAATAGCTCAAACACAGCCAATATTTCAAAAAATAGATCAAACTCAAGGCCTTTCCAGTTCAAAAATTACGGGAATAGTTAAAGAAAAAGATGGTTTTATCTGGATTAGCACTCAAAATGGACTAAACAGATATGATGGTAATACTGTTAAAGTTTATAACAAACAAAATAGTAATATCGAATTCAACGATATATCAGGCATCTATTTAGACAGTAAAAATAGAATTTGGCTAACATCTTATGGAAGTGGCCTCAACTTATATGATAAAAAAAATGATAAATTCATCTCTTTTAAAAATTCTTCACAAAATGATTCTTCAATAATTTCTAACAGAATTAATACTATTATAGAAGATACCAAAGGTCTTTTTTGGATTGGCACAGAAAAAGGATTGTGCTTGTTTGATTATGAATTAAAAAAGTTTGTGAGCTATGCACATCCGCAGAAAAACCAATTAAATATTACGAGTATTTATCAAGACAAAAAAGGGAACTTATGGCTAGGCACTTTTGCAAATGGTTTGCTATTTTTTAACACAAAAAACAAAGAATTTAAAACATTAAACAACGAAACTGAACAAATTACTAGTGCAATTAATGTAATTACAGAATTAAATTCTGATGCCATTTTGCTAGGAACTAAAGGTAGTGGTTTATTAATTGTCGATTTAAAAACCAAAAAAGTAACTAACTTTTTTTACAACAATTTAGCATTAAGCAATAAGGTTAAAATTATACGATCTTTAAAAAAAGACACCAAAAATAATTTGTGGATTGGTACAGATGGTTATGGTTTGTTTGAATTACAATACCCAAACAGCAAAGAACCTATTGTTAAAAACTACATGTACAACTCACAATTATTATCTTCTTTAGCAGGTAATGCTATATATGTAATTTCCGAAGATGATGATTCTAATATATGGATTGGTACTGCTTGGAATGGAATAAGTGTTTTAGATAAAAAAAATCAAACAGAAATTATGGTTAGCGACTTTGTTGGTTTAAACCCAAGTCCAGTTTTATCGATTTTTCAGAATGATACTAAAATATTCCTAGGTTTAGATGGTAATGGCTTAAATGTGTATAATAAAAACACTAAAAAGATTCAACTTTACGATAAAGACAAAATTAAAGCCAAATACATCCAGAAGATAATTCAAACAAAAGACAACAACATCTGGTTAGGTACTTTTGATAATGGTCTTATTAAATTTAATGAAGAAAGTAAAAAGGTAACCAAATATACCAATCATTTTAACGACAATCAATCATTGAGTTTTGATGATGTAAGAGATATTATAGAAGACGAAAAAAATAATTTATGGATTGCAACTTGGGGTGGTGGTTTAAATTATTTGGATGTAACGAATGGTAAATTTTCAAGATTTAATTTACCAAATAACAATATTGTATCGATCTTAAAAGACAAAAATAAAATTTGGCTTGCATCTTTTGGTGGTGGTTTAAATCTTTTTAATAGTACTACAAAAGATATTAAAACTTTCAGTTATAAAGAGCTAGACTCAACAACTGTAAGTAGCAATAATCTATTCTCTATCTTAAAAGATACTAAAGGATATTTGTGGATAGGAACTTCTGGTGAAGGTGTTAACAGAATGAATCTCAAAACAAATAAAGTAGAACGATTTCAAAATTTCGAAAACATAAAGTATAGAACCATTACCTCTATCATAGAAGATAATGAAAGTAATATTTGGTTTGGTACTAAAAAAGGGATTATAAAGTACAGTTATTTCAACAATACTTTTACTACTTATAATAACTTATCAGGTGATTTTCACATTAATTCTACTTTTAAAGATCAGGAAGGGTTTCTTTATTTTGGTGGAATTAATGGAGTTTTAAAGTTCGATCCAAAAACAGTAACGAACACTAATTTACAACCAAAAGTTAGCATCAGAAATTTCAAAATTTTTAATAAAGAAGCCACTATTGGAGATAAAGGAGTTTTAGATAAAAATATTGTAATGACTAAAGAAATTGCCTTAGAGCACTTTCAAAATGTTATTACTTTCGAGTTTTCTGCTTTAAAATTTCCAACCGCTAAAAATTGCGAATATGCGATTAAAATGGAAAATTTTGATACAGATTGGAGAGCTATTGGTAAAGACAGGACTGCTACTTACACTAATTTATCTCCAGGAGATTATATTTTTAAAGTAAAAAGCAAAGAAGTTAGCGCAAATTGGGGAGACAGTTTTACATCACTCCAAATAACAATTCAAAAACCATATTGGTTAACTTGGTGGGCATTTACGCTATACTTTTTGCTGTTTTTAATTTTTATATATTTCATAAGAAAATACATTATTGCTTGGGGAAAACTAAAATCTAGCTTAGAGTTAGAAAAATTAACTCATGAAAAAGATAACGAGCTCTACAATGCAAAACAGCAATTTTTCACTAATATATCGCATGAAATAAGGACACCTGTTACTTTAATATTAAGTTCTATAAATCGATTATTTGATAACGATAAAACTAAAGACAACAAGCAAATTAAAGCATCCCATACTATTAGAAGAAATAGTAATTTACTTTTAAGATTGGTTAACGAGCTTTTAGATGTTAGAAAATTAGAAACTAACGATATTGCTTTAAATGTCTCTAAAGGTGAATTTGTTGGTTTCGCAAAAGAAATTTATTTGTCTTTTTCAGACATTGCTTCCGATAGAAATATTAAGTATCGTTTTAAAACAGATGAAAGTACTATTTATTTGTGGTTTGATAATAATCAGTTAGAAAAAGTCATTTTTAATTTATTATCTAATGCTTTTAAATTTACAAATGATAATGGAGAAATAGATTTTAACATAGAAACCAACGATAATGAGGTTATATTCATGGTAAAAGATACAGGAATTGGACTTTCTGTAGATGACAAAGAAAAAATTTTTAATAGATTTTATCAAGTAAAATATACTCACACCAAAAATAATAAAGGTTTTGGTCTTGGTTTATCAATTGTAAAAGATGTTATAAAATTACATAAAGGAGAGATAAATGTTGAAAGTGAATTTAAAATAGGAAGTGCATTTATAATAAAATTATTAAAAGGAAATAATCATTTTAAAGACAGTTTAGAAGTAGAGGAAAACAATTTATTTGAAGAAAATGCCGTAGAAAAAATTCAAAAGAAAATTTTAGATAGAAAAGACAAAAAAGAAACTATTTTAATTGTTGAAGATCATGAAGAAATTCAAGAATCTTTAAAAGAGCTTCTAGAAAACGAAAATTACGCTGTTATTCAGGCTTTTAATGGTCTTGAAGGATTACGATTAGCAATTACCACAACTCCGGATCTTATTATAAGTGATGTTATGATGCCAGAAATGGATGGACTTGAATTATCTAAAAAAATAAAACGCAACAGTACAAAAAGTCATATTCCAATTATCATTTTAACTGCAAGAACATCTACCAAAGATAAAATGGAAGGTTATGAAACAGGAGCTGATGAATATATAATAAAACCTTATAATGAGGAGTTTTTAATAAATAGAATTAAAAACCTTTTAGAGAGTAGAAAATTATTAAAGCAAAAATTTAATAACACTACCCTATTGAATCCAAAAGAAATAACAGTGAACTCTAAAGGTCAAATATTTTTAGAAAAACTATATAAGTCTCTAGAAGAAAACCTACAGTCAAATAACCTGAAAGCTCAAATTATTTCTAAAAATTTAAATATGAGCCATTCTTCTATGTATAAAAAAATAAAATCTTTAACAGGTCTTACTTATATGGAGTTTATAAGAGATTATAGATTATCAATTGCAAAACAACTCATAGAAGAAATGGGGTATTCTGTTTCAGATGCATGTTACAAAGTGGGCTATTCAGATAGAAAATACTTTAGCAAGCTATTTAAAAATAAGTTCAAACAAAATCCTTCTTATTACTTAAAATCTTAAAGAACGAACCATATATCAAATATCTTACCCTAAACATATGCTATTTTAATCGAATTTATGAGTTATTAATACTCATCAACTGAAAATGACCCCTGTATAATTTTACGAATTATAATTACTTGCACTAGTAAAGTAAGCTATTTTTTTTACGAAGTAAAAATCTATTAATTTAAAAATTATATTAGCAATGTCTATTTTCTCAAAAAAGAAAAGTTTTTTTAATACCAAAAAAATACTTTTACCTTTATTATTCTTTTTTTCCATCGCAATTTCATATTCTCAAGAAATTGTTGTTTCTGGTTCCGTTAAAGAATCAAATACAAATAGTCCAATTCCAGGGGTTAATATTATTATTAAAGGAAAAACAATAGGAATTACATCAGATTTTGATGGTCTCTATTCTATTAAAGCGTCCTTAAATGATATTTTAGTTTTTAGTTATTTAGGTTATGCACCTCAAGAAATTAAAGTTACAACAGCAAATATTAATGTTTTTTTAGAAGAAGATACACAAAGTTTAGATGAAATTGTTATTATAGGTTATGGTACAACAACTGTTAAAGATGCAACAGGAGCTGTAACTGCAATAACCGAGAAAAACTTTAATAAGGGAAACATAACTACAGCAGAAAATTTATTAAATGGTAAAGTAGCAGGATTAACAATTAATACTGGTGGAGAACCAGGTGCAGGTTCTACCATAAGAATTAGAGGTGGAGCATCTTTAGGAGCATCAAACGATCCTCTAATCGTAATAAATGGTTTGCCTGTAGATAATAATGCAATTGGTGGTTCTCGTTCTATTTTAAGCTCAATTAACCCTAATGAAATAGCATCATTTTCAATTTTAAAAGATGCTTCTGCTACTGCAATTTATGGTTCTAGAGCATCAAATGGTGTTATTATAATAACAACTAAAAAAGGATCTAGAAATCTGAATGTGAATTTAGATATGAATTTCGGTATCAATACACTCCCTAATAAAGTTGATGTTTTTTCAGGTGATGAGCTACGTAATTTAGTAAGTAATGTAAACCCTAGTTTAACTCCTTTGTTAGGCAATGCAAATACAGATTGGCAAGATGAAATTTATAATAATAGTGCTACTTCTATTATAAATGCTTCTGCAAACGGAATGTTACTCAATAAAATACCTGCAAGAATTTCTATAGGAAGAACTTTTCAAGAAGGATTGCAGTTAACCTCTAGATTTGAAAGAAATAATGCCTCTTTTAATCTAAACCCTAATTTCTTAAACAACAGTTTAAAAATTAGTGTTAATGGTAATGCCTCTTTTGAAAAAAATAGATTTGCTTCAGGTCAAGCAGCAAATGCATTAACTTTCGATCCTACACAACCTGTTTTTGATGAAAACTCACCATTTGGTGGTTACTTTCAGTATTATACAGATAATAATGATGGTGTAATTAATGAAGATGATTTAACTGCATTAGCTCCATTTAATCCTTTGGCAGAATTATTACAAAGAAGAAGTATAAGTAATATTCAACGTTTTTATGGGAATGTTAAAATAGATTATAATTTTAATTTTTTACCAGAATTATCTGCAGTTTTAAATGTAGGTATGGATAAACAAAATGCTGATGGTACAGTAAGGGTTTCTAATAAAAATCCTTTAGCTCAAAATAATGGAAGTTTGGTGGGTTCTTATTCAGAATACACAAACAGTCAAAATAACACACTTTTAGACGGGTATTTATCTTATAATAAAGAATGGAATAATTTTAATGTTGATGGAACTGCTGGGTATTCTTATCAAAAATTCACTAATAAAAGATATGTAAGTGGCGAATTGTTAGAAGATGGTCCAGATTCTGAACCAGTTAACAATGTAGATCCTAATTTGGTACTAATTGGTTTTTTTGGTAGAGCAAATTTTTCATTTTACGATAAATATCTAGTTACACTTTCTTACAGAAGAGATGGTACATCTAGATTTAGTAAAGAAAATAGATGGGGTAATTTTCCATCTGCAGCAATTGCTTGGAAAATAAAAGAAGATTTGTTTCCAGAATCTGAAAACTTATCATCTTTAAAATTAAGATTAGGTTGGGGTATTACAGGTCAACAAGATATTGGTAGAAATAATTTAGATTTATTTTTATCTAGATATATAAGAGGTTTACCAAGTTCTCAATATATTTTTGGAGATACTACAACACCTGTTGGGATACCACAATTTAGAAATGAAGAACTAAAATGGGAAGAAACTACAACGTATAACGTAGGTTTTGATTATGGTTTATTTAATGATAATATTACAGGTTCTTTAGAAGGGTTTTATAAAGAATCTAAAGATTTATTATCTAATGCAGCTATTTCTGATGGTTCTAATTTTAGTAATTCTGGTTTTCAAAACATAGGGAATTTCACTTCTCAAGGTATTGAATTTTCAATTGGAGGCGATTTAATAACCAATGATGATGGTTTAAATATCGATTTTAATTTCAACACTACTTTTATCAAAACAGAAATTAAAAAGTTAGCATTAGATCAAGATCAATTAGTTGGTGGCGCAGATGGTGGAACAGGAAATACAGCTCAAATTCACAGAGAAGGTTTTACGCCATTTTCATTTTTTGTATATAAGCAAGTTTACGATAGCAACAACAATCCTATAGAAGGCGCTTATGCAGATTTAAATGGAGATAATTTAATTACAGATGCAGATAAATACATTCATCATAATGGAGCTCCTTCTGTAACATTTGGTTATGCATCAAACTTTTACTATAAAAACTTTGATTTATCTTTTAACCTAAGAGCCAATATAGATAATTACGTCTATAATAATGTAAACTCCTCTAGGGCTCAATATGATTTGCTAGAGAACAGTTCTGTAGTTGCAAATTTACCAACATCAGTATTACAATCTAATTTTAATACTACAGAAAACGTAATACTTTCTGATTATTATATAGAAAACGCTTCTTTTTTAAGGATGGACAACATAACTACTGGCTATACTTTTAATGAGATTTTTAGCAATAAATCTTCCATTAGATTATCAGCAAGTGTTCAAAATGTATTTGTAATTACAAATTACTCAGGTTTAGATCCAGAAGTATTTAATAATGGAATAGACAATACTATTACACCAAGACCAAGAACTTTTACCATTGGTGCAAACATAAAATTTTAAATAAAAAAAGATGAAAAAAAGATGAAAAAAAGACAATTATTATTAATATCAAGCTGTTTTCTACTTCTTTTTATAGTAGGATGTACCAATGATTTAAACATACTTCCAGAAGATGAAAATACTTTTTTGGTTGATGATTTTTACAATTCTCCAGAAGCTTACAAACAAGGTTTGGCTGGTGTTTACGGGAATTTAACCTTAACAAGTTCTCAAGGTCCAGGAGCATCTAATATTACTGGCTTAGATGCTGGTACAAGTCAATATGGAAGAGGATTATGGAATTTACAAGAACTAACTACAGATGAAGCAAAATGGACTTGGGAAAATGATCCTGGTTTAAGAGATTTAAATAGAAATATTTGGACTTCAGAAAACGTAATTTTAAGAGGTTTTTTTGGAAGATGTATGACACAAGTAGCTTTTGCAAACGAGTATTTAAGACAAACTTCAGATGAAATATTACAATCTAGAGGTGTTTCTGAAACCTTAAAAAATGAAATCGTTATTTACAGAGCAGAAGTTCGTTTTTTAAGAGCTCTTGCCTACTATCATATGATGGATTTGTTTGGAAAAGCAGGCTTCATTACAGAGGAAGATCCTGTAGGCGCATATCAATCACCACAATATGACAGATTTCAATTATTTGAATATATAGAATCTGAGTTGTTAACTATTTTACCAACTTTAAAAGATCCTTTACAAAACGAATATGCAAGAGTTGATAAAGGTGCAGCTTGGATGTTACTTGCAAAAATTTATCTTAATGCAGAAGTATATATACAAGAAGATAAGTATGCAGAATGTTTAGAATATTGTGAAAAAATTATTGCTGGTGGATATATCCTAGCTCCTAATTACTCAAATATATTTAAAGCAGATAACAATTCTAACAATGCCAGAAACGAGATAATTTTCCCAATAATTTCAGATGGAATCGTCTCACAAAATTATGGACCAACAACAGTCGCTGTAAATGGTCAAGTTGGTTCTTTAGAGAGTAATGGATCTGAATTTGGTGTAACTTCTGGTGGCTGGGGAGGCGCTTTGCGTGTAACTCGTCAATTTTCTGAAACGATGTTAAATGGTAATTATAATACTGATGACAGAAACACCATTATAAGTGCCAACAGAACCATTGAAATAACAAACATTAGCAATAATGGAACTGGATATGTAATCACTAAATGGTCTAATAAAACTTCTTCTGGGGCAAATGGTTCTGCGAACGAAATTGTTGATACTGATTTTCCATTATTTAGATTGGCAGATGTGTATATGATGTATGCAGAATCTGTAGTTAGAGGTGGTGGTGGTTCTACAGCTACAGCAGTAAATTACATAAATCAGTTAAGAGCAAGATCCAATAATAACAATAGTATTTCATCATCAGATTTAAATCTAGACTTAATTCTTAAAGAGCGTTTAGTGGAATTACATTGGGAAGGTCATAGAAGACAAGACTTAATCCGTTTTAATAAATATACTGGAGGTAGTTACAACTGGTCTTGGAAGGGTAATTCAGTTTCTGGAATTCCTTTAGACAATAGCAGAAGTGTTTTTCCAATTCCTAGTGCAAGTTTAGCTGCAAATCCAAATCTTACTCAAAATCAAGGTTATTAAATTAAAAATTATATAAAAATGAAAAAATTACTTTTAAAATCTTTAGCAATAATTATTTTTATCACATTTTATTCATGTGAAGAAGAAAACGCTCCAATTTTTGTTGCACAACCAGATGTAGATGGCATTATATTTACAAATTCTTTTGCATCAAATTATTTAATTTCTGAGGCTACAAAAGAAAATATTGGAGATCGATTAATCTGGGAATCTGCAGATTTTGTTGTAACCACTAACGTTACTTACGAGATTCAAGGTTCTATAGACCCTACTTTTAGTACGTTTACTATTATTGGTACTACAAATGAAAACAACTTTCCTGTTACCATTTCTAATTTTTTAGATTTTGCAAAAGAATTGGGTTTAGATGCAGATCCAAGTACCACAGATAGAGCTGGTTTAGCAAATAATGTTGGTCAATTTTTTGTTAGAATCAAAGCTAATGTGGGTACAACAGATAATTTAACTACATATTCTGAGTTCGAAACCATCAACATAACTTGGTTAGAAGATACTCCTACAAATACATGTAATTCTTTATCTGTTTTAGGGGAAGGTATTACTGATATTGGATGGAACTTTCCAGGAATAGAACTTACTTGCGACGCGAATGTTTTAAAAGCTAAAGCAAGATTAGGAAATGCTAATTTCAGATTTTTTACAACTGTTGGAGATTGGGATTCTGGTTTAGATTACAACTATTTTGAAAATGAAGGGTATACTATTGATGCAAATTTAGAAAATGCAGGAGATAATTTTAGTTTTATAGGTACTCCAGGTATTTACACCATAACAATTGACGATGCTAACAAAACCATTCAATTAGAAGCATCATCTTCTCTTTGGGCAGTTGGAGATGCTGTACCTGGAGGTTGGAGTTTTAGTGGAGATACTGTAGAATTTATAGAAAACACTCCAGATATATGGTCTGCATCTATAGAATTAAACAATAACATCTTTAGATTTTTCCAAACATTTGGCACTTATGATACCAATAACAATTTTCAATATTATATAGATCAAGGATTTACTATAGATTCTAATTTTGAAAGTGATGGAGGTCCAGATGCAAATTTCAACTTTATAGGAACAGTAGGAACCTATAATTTAACTATAAATGCTGTAGAAAAAACGATTACACTAAATTAATAACCATAAATAGAGAGAGGCAGAATAACCTCTCTCTATTTAATTTTAAACTTCAAATTATGAAAAAAAAATTACTTTTTATTGCACTATGCATTTCTTCTTTTTTAAATGCACAATCAATTAGCTTTACTTCTGCAGCGTTAACAAATGCAGAAATAGGCAGTACAATTACTGTAGATTTTACATATTCTATACCTGCAGATGGTTATATTTATTCTGCTATAGAACTTCAAGATGATTTTACCTATCAATCTACTATTGTGGATGCCGAATTAAATCCAGCAGTTGCTGGCACAGATGTTACTGGCTCATTTACGTTTACCATTCCAGAAAGCACAACACCAAAAAGTGATTTAACAGGAAACTTAAATTATAAAATAAAAATTGAACTAAAAGATGCAAGTTTTAATTATTTAGCAGGGCAATTTCCTACTACACAAATAAATATAACTTTATCAAATCTTAATGTTGATGAGTTTAGTAAAACCTTAAGTGATATAGAAGCATATCCTAATCCTGCTAAAAATAAAATTTATTTTCAGAATTTAAATAACGATGTAAATTATAAAGCATTTATTTTTAATATTTTAGGAAAAAATATATTAACCGTAAATCAATTAGAAAATGGTATTGATATTTCTACTTTAAATGATGGTATATATTTGTTATCAATCAAATCAAACAATAAAGTAAAGAATTTAAAATTCATTAAAAACTAATTTGATAAAAAGGAAAAATTATAGATGAGCAAACAGAATATTTTAGTTATTATTTGCATAAGCTTTTTATTTTTAAGCTGTAAAGAAAACAAAACTTCGGTTGTTGTTGATAAAATAAAATTTAATAACAATTGGGCGTTTAAACGTATTGAAAATCAAAATGTAGATAGTTTATTTTTTGAAAAAAAAATAGATACTAAAAATTGGGATGCTGTTCAATTACCACACACAACAAAGGTTGAGCCAAAAATTGTAAACAATCAATGGCAAGGTATTTCTTGGTATCGTAAAAAATTTAAGCTTTCCAATGAAATGAAAAATAAAAAATTATTTTTCAAATTTGAAGGAGCAATGAATATTGCTGAAGTTTGGGTAAATGAAAAAAAGCTTATCAAACATCAAGGTGGCTATTTACCTTTTGTGGTAGATTTTACAGAAGTAGCTGATTTCGAAAACGAAAATACAATTGCAGTTAAGTTAAATAATGAAGACAATCCAGTTACTGGGCCAAAACCACTTAAAACATTAGACTTTAATACGTATGGTGGCATCTATAGAAATGTTTGGCTAATCGCTAAAAATTCACTGCATATTACAGATCCGATTTATGCTAATAAAAAAGCTAGTGGAGGTGTTTTTGTTTCTTATCCAGAAGTTTCAGAAGAATTGGCTAAAATTCAAATTCAAACTCATGTTAAGAATGAAGATTTGGGTAAAAATTCATTCATCATAAAAAACACTTTACTTAAAAATGATGTAGAAGTTATTTCTTTTGAAAGTAAAGAACAAGTTTTAAACTCGAACCAAGAACAAGAATTCGTTAATAATTTAACGATAGATAATCCAGAATTATGGTCGCCAAATTCACCAAGTTTATATCTTTTAAAAACAGAAATTATTCAAGATGGTAAAACTGTTGATAAAGAAATTACTAGAATAGGTATTAAAACTGTAAAGTTTATTGATCAAGATTTGTATTTAAATGGGAAAAAAACTTTCTTGAGAGGTGTTAACAGACATCAAGAATATCCTTATATAGGGTATGCACTTTCAGACAATGCAAACTATAGAGATGCCAAAAAAATAAAAGAAGCTGGATTCGATTATGTACGATTATCTCATTATCCACAAAGCAACTCTTTTATGGATGCTTGTGATGAATTAGGTTTAGTTACTATTGATGCTATTTTAGGTTGGCAATATTTTAGCAAAGACAAAGAATTTCAAGAGCATGTTTTTCAAGCTTCAAAAAATTTGATACGAAGAGATAGAAATCATGCATCTGTATTAGCTTGGGAAGTGTCTTTGAACGAATCTTGGATGCCAGAATCATTCATAGATAAACTAACCAAAATTGCGCACGAAGAATATCCAGGAGATCAATGTTTTACTGCTGGTTGGCAATCTTATGGATATGATATTTACTTACAAGCGCGCCAACACAGATTGCAACATTATGACTCTACTTTAACAAAACCATACAATGTTTCTGAATATGGAGATTGGGAATATTATGCCATGAATGCTGGTTTAAACCAAGATGATTGGAGTGGTTTACTGCAAGAAGAACGTTCTAGCAGACAATTAAGATCTGCAGGGGAAAAAGCATTATTGCAACAAGCAAAAAATATTCAAGAAGCACATAATGACAATTTAAAAACGCCAGCATTTGCTGATGGTTATTGGGTGATGTACGATTATAACAGAGGATATTCTAACGATTTAGAAGCCTCTGGAATTATGGATATTTTTAGAGTTCCAAAACCCTCTTACTACTTTTATCAAAGTCAGAGAAATTACAACGATCCCTTTGGGAAACCTGTTTTATATATTGCCAACAATTGGCAAGAATACAGTCCATTAGATGTAACAATTTTTAGCAATTGTGATGAAGTGGAGTTGTTTTTAAATGGTAAAAGTTTAGGACGTCAAAAACCAGATAGCAATCGAGTTTCAGATAAATTAAACCATCCACCATTTACATTTTCTATAGCAAAATTTGAAAAAGGGACATTAGAGGCAAAAGGATATATTGATAATGAAATCATAATATCTGATAAAAGAGAAACTCCTGGCAAAGCATCAAAAATTAAAATTAAGGTTGATGATGATTATCAAAATTTAAAAACAGAAGAAACAGACGTATTTTTTATACATGCCTACATAACAGATAATAAAGATATTCTTGTAGCTGATTCTACTGATAAAATTCTTTTCAAAGTTGATGGTAAAGCAGAAATAATAGGTGAAGAATCAGTTATTGCAGAAGCAGGAATTGCATCAATATTAGTAAAAACAAGTGATATAAAAAACGTTAAAATCGAAGCTAATTTTCATAATTAAAAAGACTTTTAAAACTACTCAAAAATGATATCAACAAAAAAAATAACACTAATTTTATTTTTAGTATTTCTATCTCAAACAACATTTAGCCAAGAATATATGGTGGGTGCAGATTTGTCATTTGTTAAAGAAGCAGAAGATAAAGGGTTTTCTTTTAAGGAAAATAACATCGTAAAATCAGGATTAGACATTTTTAGAGAACATGGTTATAATTGGATTCGATTGCGATTATTTAACTCTCCAAAAGAACTGCCAAACGATTTAGAATATACAATTGCTTTAGCTAAAGAAGCTAAGAAGAAAGGCTATAAATTTTTGTTAGATTACCATTATTCAGACACTTGGGCAGATCCACAAAAACAATTTGTACCAAAAGCTTGGGAAGGAAAAACCCAAAAAGAAGTAGAACAGTTGGTTTATGAATTTACCAAAGAAACTATGATTGCTTTTAGAGAAGCAGACGTATATCCAGATATGGTACAGATTGGTAATGAAATAAGTAATGGAATGATTTGGCCTTATGGAAAATTACCAGAAAATTGGGATAATTTAGCGGCTTTTCTAAAGGCAGGTATCAATGGTGTTTACGCTAGTATTGGTAACAATTCATCACCAAAAATTATGATTCATATTGATAAAGGAGGTGATAAAGAATTCACTAAATATTGGTTTGATAAATTACATACATACAATATAAAGTATGATGTAATTGGCCAATCTTATTATCCTTGGTGGCATGGAAGTTTGCTAGATTTAAGAGAATGTTTAAACTTTGCAGCGCTAACCTATAAAAAAGATATTGTTCTTGTAGAAACAGCTTACAACCACAGTCCTGCAGAGTATATTAATAAAAAACCTCCTTTTCCTGAAACTGCAGAAGGGCAAAAAGAATTTTTAGAAGAAGTAAATAACATTATATTAAACATACCAGATAATAGAGGAAAAGGTATTTTTTGGTGGGAACCAGCAGCACCAAACAAAGGTTTTTCCTACAGAACTTATTTTGATGAAAATGGAAATGTGAAGCCTGTGATAAATGTTTTCGATAAATATGTTAGACATTAAAAAAACAAATACAACTAAAACAAATGTGTGTGATGAATAAATTTTTGCTTACTATAATGTCTCTTTTTTTTACCTGTTTACTAACAGGTCAATCTATAGAAATTGTTTCTTATGGAGAAAACCCATTAGAGGTTAATCCTTTATTAGGAAGTAATTTGAACATCAATTATAAGTATACAAGTGAAACTGGTTCTACTGGCAATCATATTTATATTGGCTTAGAAATATTAGATAAAAATAACACCTATCAATCTACAGTAAAAGAAATTACGCTTAATAACCAACCTGTTGGTAATAATACCCAAAATTCAGTATCGTTTTTTATTGGGAGTATAAATACCTTATCAGAAAATTTACCAAGTGGACATTACTATCAAGTAAAAGCTGTTTTATATGCAAGTGGTGGTTGGATACAAAATGCAATAGCTGATTATAGAAATACTCCTGCATTAGTTTTACAAGATACAAGCAACACTGTTTTAAGTACAAACCCTATTGCCAAAGGAGCAGACATTAGTTGGATGACTGAAATGGAATCTAGAGGTTTTGATTGGCAAGATAATAGTGGAACAAAAAAAGAATTATTACCTTTACTGAAAGAATATCAACTAGATGCTGTAAGGTTAAGAGTTTGGGTTAATCCAGAAAATTCTGCTGCAAATGGTTGGTGTGATATTGATGATTTAGTAAAAAAAGCAGAATTAGCAAATGCCTTAAATATGGATATTATGGTCTGTATTCATTACAGTGATTGGTGGGCAGATCCTGGAAAACAAAATAAACCTGCAGCTTGGTCTAGTTATTCTGTTTCACAATTAGAAACAGCTGTAGCAAATCATACTACAGATATTTTAAATGCATTAAATGAAAAAGGAATCATACCAAAATGGGTTCAAGTTGGTAATGAAACAAGTGATGGAATGCTGTGGACAACAGGTAAAGCTTCAACAGGTGGTTTTGCAAATTATGCTAAATTTATAAATGCTGGTTTAAATGCAGTTAAAAATTTTAATATTAATATAAAAACAATACTACATCTTGCAACAGGAAATGATAATCCCTTATTTAGATGGAATATTGGTGGCTTAGTGAATAATGGTTTAAATACTAATAAACTAGATATTATAGGTATGTCTTTATATCCAAATGAAAACAATTGGAAAAATATGGTAGATGACACATACAATAATATGGTAGATTTAAAAACTCGTTATCAAAAAGACGTTATGATGGTAGAAATTGGTTTTAATGCAAATCAACCAGAAATTTCTCACCAATTTGTAAAATATATGATTGAAAAAACAAGACAAGCTCAAGGTTTAGGTGTTTTTTATTGGGAACCAATCGCACATAATAATTGGAACTCATATTCCAAAGGTGCTTGGGATTCAGATGGAAGTCCGTCTATTGTTATGGACGCTTTTAAAAATGAAACTGCACTAAGTCTAGAAAATTTAATGGTTAGAAATAAACAAGAGTTTTCTGTATTTCCAAATCCTAGTAATAATTTAATTACTGTAAAATCTTCACGTACACTTATAAAATCAATCAAAATTTATGATAGTACAGGGAAATTAATTAAAAATATAAAAAAAGATAATGCTTCAAAAACTATTAATATTTCTGAATTAATAGCTGGTATTTATGTCTTAAAAATTAATAATTCGAAATCAATAAAATTTATTAAAAACTAATTCATGCAAATATTATCTTTTTTAGGGTTTACAATTTTAGTTGCAGTAATCTCTTATTTAGCTACAAGAAAAACAGTTGAAACTTCATCTGATGGTTATTTTTTAGGTGGCAGAAGTTTAACTGCAGGAGTTATTGCAGGTTCGTTATTACTAACCAATTTATCTACAGAACAAATTGTAGGTCTAAATGGGTCAGCATATACAAGTGGTTTATCTGTAATGGTTTGGGAAACTTTAGCGGCTATTGCTATGGTAGTTACAGCCGTTTATTTATTGCCAAAATATTTAAAAAGCGGATTAACAACGGTTCCTGGTTTTTTAGAAAAACGGTTTGATGTTACTACAAAAACCTTAACCTCTATTTTATTTTTAACAGGTTATGTAGTTGTGCTTTTACCTGTCATTTTATATTCTGGTTCTTTAGCTATAAGTGGTATGTTTGATATTCCTACTTTATTAGGAGTTACACATACTCAATCTATTTGGATATGTGTTTGGGGTATAGGAATTATTGGTTCTATTTACGCAGTATTTGGTGGATTAAAAGCTGTTGCAGTTTCAGATTCAATAAACGCAGTAGGTTTACTAATTGGTGGTATATTAATACCTTTCTTTGGATTATTGCTCATTGGTGATGGTAACCTATTTGACGGATTAAACATATTGGTAACAGAAAATCCAGAGAAATTTAAATCTATGGGTAGCAAAACAGATCCAGTACCATTTTACACCATTTTTACTGGGATGATGTTAGTACAATTGTTTTATTGGGGTACTAATCAGCAAATTATTCAAAGAGCTTTAGGTGCAAAGAACTTAAAAGAAGGTCAAAAAGGGTTGTTATTGGCTTCATTTATCAAAATTTTAGGGCCATTAATTGTAGTATTACCTGGTTTAATAGCATATCATATTTTTGAAGGAAGTTTAGAAACTGCAGATAGTGCATATCCAATGTTAGTAAAAAAAGTATTACCTCAAGAATGGGTTGGTTTTTTTGCTGCGGTTTTGTTTGGTGCTATTTTAAGTTCTTTCAATAGTGTTTTAAATAGTTCTGTTACCTTATTTGGTATAGATGTTTACAAACAACATATCAATAAAAACGCGGATGAAAAAACAATCGTAAAATATGGAAAAACCTTTGGAGTTATTTTAGCAATAGCAGCCATGTGTATTGCTCCATTAATTGCAAATGCTGGTAGTTTGTTTGATTATTTACAGGAAATAAACGGTATTTATAGTATTCCTATTTTAACGATTATTGTAGTTGGTTTTACCACTAAAAGAGTACCAGCTATTGCTGCTAAAATTGGTTTAATATCAGGTTGTATGCTCTATATAGTTAGTCAGTTTTTTTTACAACCTTATTTTATAAGTACAGCTTTAGCAGAAGCAAAATCAAACGGAATTATTGAAGCTTCAGAATTAGCGATAATTGAATCACAAGCATATCCTCATTTTTTAGATGTGATGGCAATTCTATTTGTTTTAAATATATTGATAATGCTTATTATAGGTAAATTAAAACCTAGAAAAATAGCTTTCCAACAAGAATACACAGAACAAGTAGATATTTCTCCTTGGAAATATGTGAATAGTACTGGAATATTAATATCTATAATTGTAATATGTATCTATATTTATTTTGCATAATTATCAAATAAAAAATAGTGTTTAGGAAAATGTATTTATACTGATTCTCATTCTAAAAAAAAAGAGCCTCAAAAAATTAATTTTGAGGCTCTTCTCTATTTAAAAGAGTAATGAATTTAATCCGTTTAAATTCCGTCTCCTAAACTTTTTAGCTTTTCTGTATTTTCTGCAAGCATCAATTCGTCAATAATTTTCTGAATATCGCCATTTATAATGTTAGGCAAATCGTAAAGAGATAAACCAATTCTGTGATCTGTAACTCTACCTTGTGCGTAATTATATGTTCTAATTTTTGCACTTCTATCTCCAGAAGAAACCATAGAACCACGTTTTAATGCATCTTCTGCATTTTTCTTCGCTAATTCCATGTCATATAAACGAGAACGTAAAACTTTAAAAGCTTTCTCTTTATTTTTATGCTGACTTTTTTGATCTTGACATTGTGCAACCAAACCAGTTGGAATGTGTGTTAAACGAACTGCAGAATAGGTTGTGTTTACAGACTGACCTCCAGGACCTGAAGAACAGAAAAAATCGATTCTTACATCTTTTGGATTAATCTCTACATCAAATTCTTCTGCTTCAGGAAAAACCATACAGGTTGCTGCTGATGTATGCACTCTACCTTGTGTTTCAGTTTGTGGAACTCTTTGTACACGATGCACACCAGCCTCAAACTTTAAAATTCCATATACATCGTTTCCTGTAACTTCGAATTGTATTTCTTTAAAACCACCATTTGTTCCTTCAGAATAATCTACTGTAGAAACTTTCCAACCTTTACTTTCGCAATATTTAGAATACATTCTAAACAAATCTCCTGCAAAAATACTAGCTTCATCTCCACCTGTACCTGCTCTTAATTCTACAACTGCGTTTTTAGAATCTTCTGGGTCTTTAGGAATTAATAAAAATTTAATTTCATCTTCTAATTGAGGAATTCTAGTATTGGCTTCATCCATTTGCATCTTTGCCATTTCTGTCATTTCAGGATCAGAACCATCTGCAATTATTTCTTTAGCCTCTTCTATATTGTCTGTTAATTCTCGGTATTCTTCACCTTTTCTATTAACATCACCTAAATCTTTATATTCTTTCATCAATTGCGCATAACGCTTTTGATCCATGATAATTTCTGGCTGAATAATTAAATCAGAAACCTCATCATAACGTTGCTTAACAATTCTTAATTTATCTAACATCTTCTACTCTTTTCTTGAGATGCGAATTTACAAATTTTATTCGTAATTATTTTTTATTTTCATTTAACTATATTTGATAAAAAATCTTTCTAAAATGAAAAAATTGCTATTACTTGGTTGTTTTATGTTGATGCTATCTTGTAACGAAAATAGCAACAAAAAACAAAAACCTACTTTTTTAATTGGAGAATGGAAGCGTTTGGATGATAAACCTGGTAACCAAACTTATGAAATGTGGAACACTAATTTAGTTGGAATGGGTTACACAAAAACCGGGACTAAAAGGTCTTTTCAAGAAAAATTGGCAATTATTACAATTAAAGATACTTTGTATTTAGAAATAAGTGGTATAAATGAGCAACCCACACTTTTTAAATTTACGGAACAAACAGATTCCTCTTTTGTTTGTGAAAATCCACAGAATGAATTCCCTAAAAAAATAAAATATTTTTTAGACAATAAACAGTTGAAAGCTATTATTTCTGCTGAAGATTTTAGAATAGATTTTATCTTTGAAAAAGTAAATTAAGTTCCTGAAATTAAACTGTTTTATTACTTTAAGATTGTAAAATAAAAAGTGGTTCCTGCTTCTTCTATACTTTCAAGCCAAATTTTACCATTGTAAAAAGTTACTATTTTTTTTACGATAGACAACCCTATTCCTGATGAAGAACTCACGCTTTCTAATTTAGTGAATACTTTAAATATTTGATCAAAATAAGCAGCTTTAATACCAATACCATTATCTTTTACAAAAAACTGATAATGATTTTCTTTTTCAGAAAAACCAATTTCAATACGACCATTTTCTTTATTATTGTGTTTGATAGCATTTTGAATTAAGTTTTGAAAAAGTTGATTAAACTTCCAAATATTACCAGTTAAAATCGGTAAATTTTCTTGAACTTTAATTGTAATGTTTTTAGGAATCAAAATAAGTTTTAACACTTCTTGAATAAGTGTATTTAAGTTGATTTTTTTATTTTCAAAATTTTGATTATCTATTGTTGAATAATCTAAAATTCCGTTAATTAAAAAATCTAACTTTTCTACATTAAACAAAACTTCGTTTAAAGGTGCAACAGAAGTCTTTTCTAAAATTTCCTTATTATCTTCTTTAAACCAAGTAATTAGCGTATGTATATTTATTAGAGGTGCTTTTAAATCATGAGAAACCATTTGAGCATAATCATTTAGTTGCTCATTTTGAAGAGATAAACTTTTTAGTAGTTCTTCTTTTTTTTCTTTTTGCTGTTTAATTAAATCTTCTTGTTCTTTTCTTTGAATAACATTTACAAGCATATTTGCGAAAACAAAAAGAATGTTTTTTTCATTTTCTGTATATTTATGAATCTCTTTAACCGAGTCAAAGCCCACAAAACCTATAAGCTCGCCATTTTTAATTTTAGGAATGGCTATTAAACTTTTAACTCCCTGAGGTGCTAAGATTTCATACAAACCTAATTTACCTTCTTTAGGTAAAATACTTACATCTTCTACATAAAATGCTTCACCATTTTTATGACAGTTTAGCCAAAAATCTAAATGTTCTAAAGGTATTTCTTGTAAGTTATCAATCTCTGCTTCTATTCCATTATTACACCATTCATAGGTGTTTCTTGTTATATTTTTATCAAAATCGTACGTAAAAATATAGCTTCTATCAGCACTAACAAATTCACCAATTTGTTTTAAAGACTTTTCTATTAGTTCATCTATTTTAGATAAATCTGCATTAATGTATTTTGTAGAAATACTAATTAATAAATCTTGAAAGCGCAATTGATAATCGATAATTTTATCTTTTTCGCTTTTTAGGATATTCATCGTTTATATTTTTATGCTGTTTTTACTAAAAATTGATCAAAAGTAGGTTTATTTTTAAGAATAATCTTGAACTTAAAATAGTCTGTAATATTTTGAGAAATCACTTTCCTATTACTTTTTTAAAATCAAAATAAATTGTAAAACAAATCAAGAAAGGGATTTTGAATCTACTCCAAATCACCTTTAAAATCGATGATAAGCTTTTGTACTTTTTTATGATCTAAAATAATAGGATAAATTTCTTTTAAAATTACGTGGTAATCATAATCTAAATTTAGCCCAATAATTAAATGATTAAAACCATAATTTTCTTTATTCAACGTAAAGAACAAACCTGCTAATCTATATTCAATTTCTGCAAAGTTTTTATATGTTTTTTGGGCTTTATACAATACTGAAATCGCGTCATTAAATTCACCTAAAAACGATAAAACATCAACTAAAGCTATATAAATTTCAAGATCATTTTTCCCTAACTCCAAGCATTTTTCGAAACCAGAAACTGCTTCTTCATAAAAATTAAGTTTTAGTTTAATTTCTGAATAACGTTTCCAATAATTAGCATTATTATCATCAATCTTTAAAGTTTCTGCTATATAATAAGCTGCTTTTTGGTAATTTTTATCATCATAATAAATATTAGTTAGCAAAGTCCAACCTTTCTCTAATAAAGGATCTTCGTGAATGGCTTTTTTATAGTAAGAAATTGCAGCATCAAATTTATGTAATCTTTCATAACATTTTCCAATTCTAACATAGGCAAATGCTGTAGGATCGTCTAAATTTAACGTTATTAAATAATTTTCAATTGCATCTTGGTATTCGCCTAATTCTTCGAGCGTTTTTGCTTTTTCTAAATAACCACCAATAAAATGTTCATCAATTAAAATAGCGTAATCAAAAGCAATTAAAGCTTCTTTAAAATTATTTAATTTAAAATGTTGGCACCCTAATTGATGCCAAGCAACTTCACTATATGGATTTTTATCTAAAAAAACATTTAAAAAGACAATTGCCTCTGCATGTTGTTCTTGCATATCAAAACAATACAAAACGTTGTAAAGTGCTGGGTAATTATCAATTTCTTCATCTATACAACTTGTAAACGTTAAACGCGCATTTTCAAAATCATCTAAATACAAATATTCCATGCCCAACAAAGTCCATACATAGGTTCTGTGTTGTGCAATTGGTAGTGCTTTTTTAAGGATAGTAATCGCTTCTTTATGATTACCCTTTTTAGATTTTATAAGAGCTCTTTCTGTAAAAACTTCATAATTATCAGGTTCCAACTGCTCTATATTTTCTAAAATTACTAAAGCCTTGTCAATCTCGTTCTCAAAAATATGCATCTGAAGTTTATGAAACTTTAAATCAGTAGATGATGGGTGTTGTTCTAAACCTAACTTAATTGCTCGTTTTGCAAGCCCGTGTTTACCCATATCCAAATATTGGATAATGATATCCTCAAACTCATCCAAATCAAAAAAAAGGATTTTTTGGGTTTTGAGCATCGATTCAAATTTTTCTAAAGACATACTTACTAGATTCGAATTAATAATCTAAATTACTACAACTCTTTTGAAAGACATTAAAATGGATTTTTTGTTTTCAACAATTTAATTAACAAGAAATATACGAAAAAAAAATTACTTAGTATATTGATAAGTATTGAAGTACTTTTAAATAATGCAAAAACATGCTTTTAATGCAATAAAATCTATGAATTTTTGTAAAATTCGAGCCTGCTTAAATTTTGTGCATACGTTTATTTACCTTAATTTTGATTTTAGCAACTATCCTCTTAAATTTGATAGCATTCTTATGAGCAAAAAAACTTTATTAAACTCAAAAGATATTGAAATTATCCTTCATAGATTGGCTTGTCAGCTAATTGAAAATCATAACGATTTTTCGAATACTGTGTTAATTGGCTTGCAACCTAGAGGAACTTTTTTAGCAAATCGATTAGCAAATTTGTTAAAAACAGCGTACAATATTAAAGATTTAAAATTGGGTTTGTTAGATATTACATTTTACAGAGACGATTTTAGAAGAAAAGATACACCTTTAGCTGCAGAAACCACAAAAATCGATTTTTTAATCGAAAATAAAAAAGTGGTTATTATTGATGATGTGCTATTTTCTGGAAGAAGTATTAGAGCTGCCTTAACTGCAATTCAATCTTTTGGAAGACCAGATTCTATTGAATTATTAGTATTAATTGACAGGCGATTTAGCAGACATTTGCCAATTCAACCAAATTATAGAGGCAGACAAGTAGATGCCATAAACGAAGAAAAAGTATTAGTTTCTTGGAAAGAAACACATAAAAAAGATGCTGTATATATTGAGCAAACATAAATATGGATACATTAAGCGTAGAACATTTATTAGGCATAAAATATCTGAATGAAAATGATATTAACCTTATTTTTAAAACTGCAGATCACTTTAAAGAAGTAATTAACAGACCTATTAAAAAAGTACCTTCTTTAAGAGATATTACCATTGCCAATTTATTTTTCGAAAATAGTACAAGAACAAAACTTTCTTTTGAATTAGCAGAAAAAAGACTTTCTGCAGATGTTATTAATTTTTCTGCAGGGCAATCTTCCGTTAAAAAAGGAGAAACTTTAATTGACACTGTAAACAACATTTTAGCTATGAAAGTAGATATTGTTGTAATGCGTCATGGAAATGTTGGTGCAGGTGTTTTCTTATCAAACCATGTAAATGCAAAAATTATAAATGCTGGTGATGGAACACATGAACACCCAACTCAAGCCTTATTAGATTCTTATTCAATTAGAGAAAAATTAGGCTCTGTAAAAGGAAAAAAGATTGTAATTGTGGGTGATATTTTACACTCTAGGGTTGCTTTATCGAACATATTTGCGTTGCAATTGCAAGGTGCTCAAGTAAAAGTTTGTGGCCCAACAACCTTAATACCTAAATACATTACAAGTTTAGGGGTTGAGGTAGAAACCAACTTAAAAAAAGCTTTAGAATGGTGTGATGTTGCCAATGTTTTACGTGTGCAACATGAAAGAATGGACATTAAGTATTTTCCATCAACCAGAGAATACACACAACTTTTTGGCATAAATAAAGAGATTTTAGACAATCTTGGCAAGAAAATTGTTATAATGCATCCAGGACCCATTAACAGAGGTGTAGAAATTACAAGTGATGTTGCAGATTCTGATCAATCTATAATACTCAATCAAGTTGAAAATGGTGTCGCTGTTAGAATGGCTGTAATTTATTTATTAGCGCAGCAAATTAAAAGATAGAGTTTGGAAGTTGGAAGTTGGAAGTTGGAAGTTGGAAGTTGGAAGTTGGAATAAAAAGAATGTAAAATGAACATCAAAAATAAAGAATCTTATATCCTTATTTCTTCGGATGAAAATTCGTTCTCAGAATTCTATGCTTTATTTTTAGATAAAGTAGCAAATTATAAAAAACAACATCTAGTTTTAAACATTTCTGATAAAATTAATACAACTAAAGAAGATTTTTTACTATTTTTAGATATTGCAATACAAAGAAAGAAAGAGAAAACATCTTTTGTAATTATTTCTGAATCTGTAAACATGGATGATTTTCCAGAAGATTTTAATATTGTACCAACTTTAATTGAAGCAGAAGATATTATAGAAATGGAAAATATGGAAAGAGAATTAGGCTTTTAAAACCCCAAAAATCATGATAAAAAAATTACTTTTTACTATATTCTTATTTGTTACTCTTCTTGGGTTTTCTCAAGAAAAAACAATCGATGATATTTCTACTGCTCCAAATCCGTTTACTATAAGTACTAAAATTACATTTTTTACAACATCAAAATCTACTATTACCTTAAAAGTAAAAAATGTTTTAGGGAAAACTGTTTTCAAAAAAGAATACGAGACTAAAATTGGTAAAAACTCTATTGCTTTTTACAAGAACGATTTGGCTGCAGGCATGTATATTTATAGTATTCAAAACGAAGAAAGTATCACTTCTAAACGTTTTGTAATTCAATGAGTTTAAGCCTTACTATTTTAGGCTGTCATTCAGCAACTCCAAGAGCAAACGCTTTTCCAACTTCGCAATATTTAGAGATTAATAACCGCCATTTTTTAATAGATTGTGGTGAAGGCACTCAACGTCAAATGCGTAAATATAAAGTTGGTTTCACAAAAATAAATCATATTTTTATTTCTCATTTACATGGAGATCATTTTTATGGGTTGGTTGGTTTATTATCTACTTATGGAATTTTAGGAAGAGAAAAAGAACTGCATATTTATGGTCCTAAAGGCATTAAAAAAGTTACGCTTTTACAGTTAAAAATTTCTGAAAGTCATGCCAAATATCCAATGATTTTTCACGAATTGACATCCAAAGAAAGTGAACTAATTTTTGAAGATGATAAAGTTTCTGTACGAACAATTCCATTAAAACACAGAGTTTATACAAATGGTTATTTATTTACTGAAAAAGAAAAACCTTTAAAACTACATATTGATAACATCAACAATTATGATGAAATTGATAGAGCTGATTACAACAATATAAAGGCAGGCAAAGATGTTATTTTATCAACTGGAGAAATTATTCCTAATGCTGAACTTACTTTACCACCAAAAAAAGCGTTAAGTTTTGCTTTTTGTAGTGATACAGTTTACAAACCTAACATTATTCCTATTATAAAAAATGCTGATTTATTATATCATGAAGCTACTTTTTTAGCTGACAAACAAGAATTGGCAAAAAAAACAAAGCATTCAACATCTAAAGAAGCTGCACAAATAGCCAAAGATGCCAATGTAGGTCAATTAGTTGTTGGGCATTATTCAGGAAGATATAATGATATTTCTTTGTTTAAACAGGAAGCACAAGAAATTTTTGAAAATTCAGAATTAGCAATCCCTGGAAAGGTTTTTACGATTCAATAGAATATCTAATTTATATTTCCTTGTTTATCCATCTTAACATAAGGATTATAAGCAATTTCCCATACATTATTATCCAAATCTGCAATATAACTACTGTAACCTCCCCAATTAGTGTCTACTGGTTCTTTTAAAATTTTTACCCCTTTATTTTTGAGAGATAAAATAAGTTCATCAACTTCAATTTTAGATCTTGTATTGTAAGCAATTGTCATCGCTTTAAATCCAGTTCCTTCAGAATTTAAACCAGCATCTTTTGCCAATTCAGTTCTTTCAAAAAGTGCTAATTGAATACCATTTAAAACAAAAAAGGAAATATTTTCATTGCTAAAACTTGATTTTTCCCAACCAAATTTATCCACATAAAAATCGGTCGCATTTTTTAAATTAGCAACTCCTAAAGTTATAATTGATAAACGTTGTTCCATTTTTATAGTATCAACAAAAATACTTTAATATTGGTTTGTAGACAACAATACTAAAGTACAAGCTATTTCAGATTCTATCTGATTATTTTTTAGCAGTTTTACAAACTCCATATTTTCTGTTCCAGGATTAAAAATTACCCTTCTTGGTTGCAGACTAATAATGTAATCATAATATTCTTCCTGTCTTTTAGGATTTAAATATAAAGTTACAGTATCGATATTTTTATAATCCACTTTTTCAGCATCAATATCAACATCTAAAACCCTTCCTTTTCTTAAACCTAAAGCTAAAACTGGTAAATCTTTATCTCTTAATCTTTTAATAGCAATGTTTGAATATCTATTTGGATTTGTAGAAGCACCAATAACTAATGTTTTATTTTTCATAATTTAAACTAGGTTAAACAAAATTAAATTTTATTATAAATATGGTAATTTTAATTGAATTATTTAAATATACTTAATATAAAAATGATACTTTTGTTAAAAAATTGTTAATTACCCCTACATTTTAGTACTATTAAGCTATATATGGAAATAAAAAAGATTAGTTTCTTATTTTGTTTTTTGTTTGCAACTACTGTTGTATCACAAAATAATAAGAAAAACACAGGTATTATAACTGGTATTATATTAGACTCTCAATCAAATAAAAAACTTGCATACGCAACTATAGTTTGTAAAGACAAGCATAAAAATATTTTAACGGGTAATATTACTAGCAAAAAAGGTGAATTTAAAATAACACAACTGCCTTTAGATTCCATATTTTTAAAAATTCAATTTATTGGCTATAAGAGTTTTGATAAAAAAATAGTACTCAGCGCAGAAAAACCAAGTTTAAATTTATATAAAATTTATCTTCAAGAAATTACAGAAAATTTAGAGGAAATTATTGTTGATGCAGAAGTTTCTGTTATGGAACAAAAAATTGATAGAAAAGTATACAATGTTGGCGAAGATTTAAATGCTGCTGGCACAAATTCATTCGAGTTGTTAGAGAATATTCCATCTATACAAGTAGATTTTCAAAACGGAACAATTAATTTAAGAGGTAATAGTAATGTAAGAGTTTTGGTTGATGGCAAACCTTCCAATTTATCTTCGGCTCAATTATTAAGACAAATTCCTTCATCTTCTGTAAAAAGTGTTGAAATTATTACCAATCCATCAGCGAAATATAATCCTGAAGGGATGAGTGGTATTATTAATATTATTCTTAAAAAAAATACATCAATTGGTTTTAATGGAAGTGTAACTTTAGGGGTTGAGCAAGGTATAAACACAAGACCAAGTGGTTCATTTGATTTTAATTATAGAGTTAATAAATTCAATTTTTACGGAAATTATGGTTTAGATTTTGGAAAGTTCGAAACCAATTCTTTTTTAAACAGATTAGATAAAGATTTAAGTCAGGAAATCGATTTTCTAGACAATTCCACAACTAATTTTGCTAAAATTGGTGTCGATTTTTACATCAACCCAAAAAACACACTTTCTTTTTACACCACTAAAAGTTATACAAATACTGACTTTTTTGTGGACACAAAAACAGTTTTTGACGGAAATTTAATTTTTGACTCAGAAAATTTATCAATCTTTAAAAATAGAGAAACTGCCTATAATTTAGACTATAAACTAGATTTCAAAAAAGATGGTGAATATATTGAGTTTGAAATCAACTATACAAAAACCGACAATCCACAAGAAGATACGATTACCGAAAATTTAAATAGCAACAATAGAGAATTCAACTTTACAAATACAACAGTAAGTGATAACTCCATCTTTTTAGCAAATTTAGATTACGCAAAACCTATAAAAAACGGACTTTTAGAGTTAGGCTTAGAGGCTAGAGTTCAAAATGTATTTAATTCGATAGCAACAAACCAAGAAATTCAAACTGGAGGAGGTCAACCATCTATTCCTAAAGGAAATTCTGCATTAACTTACGATAGAGAGATATATTCAGGGTATGTAAATTTTTCTAAAGAATATAAAAAATTTAGTTGGCAAGCAGGTTTGCGATTTGAGCAATTTACTTTAAATGGCACATTCTCTAACACAGAACAAACAAATTTAGAAGCCATTACAAATAATATATTTAGCGTTTATCCATCAACATATTTAACTTTTACACCCTCAGATAAAAATCAATTTCAAATAGGTTTTAGCAGAAGAGTTGACAGACCAAGTATTGGACAAGTAACACCAATTCAAGAATGGAATTCTCCTTTATCGACTTCTGTTGGAAACAAGAATTTAGTGCCACAATTTACCAATTCGTTCGAACTTAATTATACAAGAACTCTTGAGAAAGGGTCTATAAATCTTGGCGCTTTTTATAGAAGAACATCAAATTTAATTGGTAGAATTTTTAATATTGACGCCAATAATGAAGACCGACAAATAATTACGTACGCAAATTTTGATAGTGCAGAAAGCTATGGATTTGAATTCTCATCTAGTTTTAAACCTTTTTCTTGGTGGACTTTAAGACCAAGTGCGAATCTCTATTTTCAAGATAATCAAGGATATATAAATAATAATTTAGAAGTAGCTAACAACACCCTATTTACTGCAAGAATTAGCAATAGTTTTAAAGCTACCAGCAAACTTCGTTTTAGTTTATCAGCTTCCTACAGAGGCAATAATGAAACTGTTTTAGCGAAGGTTGATGATTATTATTTAGTAAATGTTTCTGCAAGATATTCTGTTTTAAAGGATGATGGCTCAATAACTTTAAGAGGAACAGACATTTTTGATGGCTATAAAATAAATTTCTTAAACACAAATCCTTTTGAACAAAATGGCCAATATACTTTAGAATATAGCAGTATTTATCTTGGTTTTACCTATAATTTTGGAAAGGGTAAAAATAGAGAAAGAGCAAGAAAATACAGGGAAGAAAACGAAACTCAAGGAAGTGGAAGCGTTTTATAATTTATTTTTTTTTATAGTTTATAAAACACCTTTCTTTTAATAATTAATTTATCCTCTTCTACCCATTCTATTACTTCTCATTTCAACCATTTTTTCACGTACTATTAATGAATATTCGCTTTTTGTAATTTCTTTACCTTTTTCTGGTGCTTGAATGTTAACGTCTAAATCTTTACTTAAAACAATTTCAGTGCATAATAAAGTGGTATTATTTGCACTTACTTCTAAAATTAATCCTGGTAATCCCCAATATTCTGCTGGACCTTGTGTTACTGGAATTTGTGGTGTATACCAAGCTTCAACAATTGTTAATTTTTCTTCAGTTTTTTCATCATCTTTATTTTCAGAGTTCGCTGCTGTTAAATCACTCCAAGAAAAATCGTACCAACTTAATTCTGTAGATGGCACAAATGCTTTGGCTTTGTAGCAAGTATATTCCCCAATTTTTTTAGTTTCAGTGCCCATTGTCCATGCTATTTTATACAAATCGTCTTTTACTAAGAAACGCTTTCCATAAAATTCTTGACTTTGAACTAATTTAGCTTCTTTTATATTTTTGTAATGATCTCCTCTAGAAAAATAACCACCCCAAGAATCTGTAGCTCCAGAAATTGCATCGATTTTTTCTTCCTCTAAAAAACTAGATTCTTGATTGTTAAATCTTAGAATATATGTTTTCTCTAATCTATTTTTAAGTCTCTCTGCAATTTGTTTTTTCTGAGCTTCACTCATTGTTGCACCCCAATTACCAAGTTCCATTTTAGATTTAGAAACATAAGTTGCTTTACCACTAAATTTTTGAGCTACAGTGTTTAAAGTGAAGAATACAAGTATAATAAAGAATGAACTTTTAATTAATATTGATTTCATAATTCTTTGGTTTGTTAATTTTGTTCAACAAAAATACATTATAATTAAACAAACAAGAGCCGATACATTAAAATTTAACAATACTTTACATAAATATAAGTTTTTACAAATCAATCATTTAATTGCAAATAACAAGAAATACAAGCTTTTTTTTTAAAAAAGAAGTTATGTTTTATAGAACTATCAGATATTAAATTTTGAATAAAAAAAGAAGCCATTAAACGTTTTAATGACTTCTTTTTTTATTCTTGCTCTCTTCGAAATTAAACAATTAATTTATATAATCACTTTTCATTAGTAGCATCAAAGGAAGCTTTTAAAGCTAAAGAAACATTGATTAAACAGAATAATAAAACTAAAATTGGATTTATTTTTGAGCTTCCAAAAGGAATAAAATTCATAAAAATATTCATACCAATTACAATTAAGCAAATATTTGATATCAATAATAATACTTTATATTTTTTCTTCATTATTTTAAATATCGGAAAAACTTACCATCGAATTACAACAGAACCCCAAGTAAAACCACTACCAAAAGCAGCTAAAACAACCAAGTCATTCTCTTTTATTTTACCCATTTCCCAAGCTTCAGTTAAGGCAATAATTACAGAAGCTGCAGTTGTATTTCCATATTTTTGAATGTTGTTGTGTACTTTATCATCACTCAAACCAAATTTCTTTTGAATAAATTGTGCAATTCTCAAATTCGCTTGATGAGGAATTAACATATCAATATCTTCCTTCTTTAAATTGTTGGCTTCTAAACCTTCTACAATAGCTTCCGAAAAACGAACAACTGCATGTTTAAATACAAATTGCCCATTCATATAAGGGAAATACGATTGATCTTCTGGGTTATTTTCTGCAATAATTTCTGGAACCCATCTCCCAGTTGCTGGGCCATCTAACATTAATTCTCTTGCATGAGAACCTTCTGAATGTAAATGAGATGATAAAATTCCTTTTCCTTTTTCCTCACTTCTAGATAAAATTGCTGCTCCTGCTCCATCTCCAAAAATCACTGTAACTCCTCTACCTCTAGTCGATTTTTCTAGACCTCCAGAATGATTTTCTGCACCAATTACCAAGATGTTTTTATACATACCTGTTTTTATAAATTGATCTGCCACAGACATTGCATAAATAAATCCAGAACATTGGTTTCTAACATCTAAAGCACCAATAGTTGGCATATCTAACATATCTTGCACACGAACTCCACCTCCTGGAAAATACATATCTGGACTCAAAGTTGCAAACACAATAAAATCGATATCATCTTTTGTTAAACCTGCTCTTTCAATGGCAATTCTTGCAGCTTTTGCACCCATTGAAGAAGTATTATCATCGGTTTTTGGATCTATCCATCTTCTTTCCTTGATTCCTGTTCGTTCTTGAATCCATTCATCTGAAGTATCCATAAACTCTTTTAAGTCGTTGTTGGTTACAACATTTTCTGGAACATAATATCCTAAACCAGTGATTTTTGAATTATACATAATTTATTGGGCTGTATTTTATTATTTATCTTTTTGTAGGTAGCTAAAATAGTAAATTTTCATTTTATACACTATTTATCAGCTTTTGTTTATTTCTGTCATCTTGTCATAATATAATCTTTGGTATTTTTTTTGACTACTTGTAATCACAATTAAAAAAGTCAAATTAAATACATATAAAATGGCAAAAGGAAATATTAATGTATCTGTAGAAAATATTTTTCCACTGATAAAAAAATTCTTGTATTCTGATCACGAAATCTTTTTACGTGAATTAATTTCTAACGGAACAGATGCAACTACAAAATTAAAACACTTAATTTCTATTGGCGAAGCTAAAACAGAATTAGGGGATGCAAAAATTTCAATTTCTATTGATGAGAAAGCGAAAACCTTAACAATTAAAGATCAAGGTTTAGGAATGACAATGGATGAAGTTGAAAAATACATCAACCAAATTGCCTTTTCTGGAGCTGAAGAATTTTTAGAAAAGTATAAAGATGATAAAAATGAAACTGGTGTTATCGGACATTTTGGTTTAGGTTTTTACTCAGCTTTTATGGTAGCAGAAAAAGTAGATATTTTCACCAAATCTTTTAAAGACGAACCTGCTGCACATTGGACTTGTGATGGTTCTCCTGAATACACATTGGTTGAGCATGACAAATCTGACAGAGGTACAGAAATTGTTTTACACATTGCAGAAGATTCTTTAGACTTTTTAAAAGAAGATAAAATTAAAGGATTATTAAACAAATACAATCGTTTTAACCAAGTGCCAATTAAATTTGGAACAAAAAAAGTAAACGATCCAGATTTTACGCCAGCAACTACAAAAGATGCTGAAGGAAAAGAAACTACTGAAGCACACAAACAAATTGAGGTTGATAATATCATTAACAATACTGAACCTGCTTGGACAAAAGCGCCTGCAGATTTAAGTGATGAAGATTATACGAATTTCTACAGAGAATTGTATCCAATGCAATTTGAAGAATCATTATTTCACATTCATTTAAATGTTGATTATCCTTTTAACTTAACAGGAATTTTATTTTTCCCAAAGTTGAGCACTTCTATGGATATGCAAAAGGACAAAATTCAATTATATCAAAATCAAGTGTATGTAACTGATAATGTTGAGGGAATTGTACCAGACTTTTTACAAATGTTAAAAGGTGTTATTGATTCTCCAGACATTCCTTTAAATGTTTCTCGTTCTTATTTACAAGCAGATGGAGCTGTAAAAAAGATTTCTGGTTATATTACTAAAAAGGTTGCTGATAAATTATCATCATTATTCAAAAAAGATCGTCCAGATTTTGAGAAAAAATGGAACGATATTAAAGTGATTATTGAATATGGAATGTTGTCTGAAGATAAATTCTTTGATAAAGCAAAGAAATTTGCATTGTATCCAACAGTTGCAGATTCTTATTTTACGTTTGATGAATTAGTTGAAAAAACAAAAGATAATCAAACTGATAAAGAAGGAAATCACATTGTTTTATATACTTCTAACAAAGATGCACAACACAGTTATATTGAAGCTGCAACTGCAAAAGGGTATGAAGTTTTAGTATTAGATTCGCCAATTATTTCGCATTTAATGCAGAAATTAGAAGGTGGAGATGCAAAAGTGAAGTTTACAAGAGTAGATTCAGATTTTATTGATAATTTAATCAAGAAAGATGAAACTACAATTTCTAAATTATCTGACGAAGAAAAAGAAACTTTAAAACCAATTATTGAAGCAAACGTTCCTAAAGAAACGTATACAGTTCAATTAGAGGCTATGGATTCTGATGCTTCTCCTTTCTTAATTACGGTTCCAGAATTTATGCGTAGAATGAAAGAAATGCAAGCTTCTGGTGGTGGAGGAATGATGGGAATGGGTAATTTTCCAGATATGTACAATTTAGTGGTAAACACAAATAGTCCATTAATTGCGAACATCTTAAACGAAAAAGATGAAGCTGCACAGAAACACTTAATTTCTCAAGCTTTTGATTTAGCAAAATTATCTCAAAACCTTTTACATGGTAAAGAGTTGACTAGCTTTATTAAACGTTCTTACGAATTGATTAAGTAAAAACTATAATTTGTCATGCTGAATTTATTTCAGCATCTCATAAATATTTTAAACCTCCTTGTGAAAACTTGGAGGTTTTTTTCGTTTAAAAACGTAACTTTGATACATAACAAAAAATCAAAAGAAAACATATGATTATAGACGTACACACGCACCTTAATAATTATCATGAAGATAAAGTAACATCCATTACCGAAAGTTTAGATTTATTATCTAACACAATGAAGGACAACAATGTAGACTATGCCCTTATTTTATCATCTTACAAAGTAAACGAACACAGACCAAGCACAAAACAAGTAGTGGAAGCTGTAAAAGGATATAAAAATTTAGGTGTTGTTGCAGGCATTAGTTATTTGCATTATAATTATAAAGACATCATAGAAATTAGTCAATATTTAAAAGAAGGCCATATAAAAGCATTAAAATTTTATCCTGGTTACGAACCTTTTTATCCAAATGATATTCGTTTTAAACTTGTGTATGAAATGGCTATTGAATATGATGTGCCAGTGATGTTTCATTCTGGAGATACGTATGCACCCAATGGAAAAGTAAAATATTCTCATCCCTTACATATTGATGATTTGGCTGTAGATTATCCAGATTTAAAAATTGTAATTTGTCATGTTGGGAACCCTTGGATTAAGGATTGTATGGAAGTTGTTTACAAAAACAAAAACGTGTATGCAGATATTTCTGGTTTGGTTTTAGGCGATTTTTCTTACAAGTTCGAACGTTACATGAAAAAGGAAATCGAAGAAATGATTATTTATGCTGGAAATCCAAAATACTTACTTTATGGAACAGATTGGCCAATTTCTAATATGAAATCGTATTTACAATTTATGAAACAATTAGATTTACCCGAAGATAAAAAAGAATTAATTCTTTGGCAAAATGCTGCTGAATTGTTTAAGATTGATTTAAATAATTTGAAGTAAGAGATTTAAAAAAGAATATTTCATCTAAAGTATAACGATTAATAATATCAACAAAAATGCAACTAACAAACAAAACAGTTTTAATTACAGGAGGTGCTTCTGGTATTGGTAAAATAATGGTTCGTTTGTGTTTAGAACGAAAAGCAAAAGTGATCATTTGGGACATCAACCAAACAGGAATTGACAACACAATAGTAGAATTCAAAAAACTTGGCGAGATTTCTGGTTTTGCTGTGGATGTTTCAAACCCAACACAAATAGAAGAAACTGCACAGAAAGTAAAACAAGAAATCGGTTTTGTTGATGTAATTATCAATAATGCAGGTGTTATTGTTGGTAAATATTTTCACGAGCATAGAAATGAAGAAATTGACAAAACAATGGCAATTAATGCTAATGCTCCAATGTATATAACCAAAGCTTTTTTAAGTGATATGTTGCAAAAAAACACAGGTCATATTTGTAATATTGCTTCTTCTGGAGGTTTAATAGCCAATCCAAAAATGGCAGTTTATGTAGCAAGTAAATGGTCTTTAATTGGTTTTTCTGATAGTTTACGAGTGGAAATGAAACAGCTTAAAAAGAATATTAAGGTAACTACAATAATGCCTTATTACATTCATACAGGCATGTTTGATGGCGTAAAATCATCTAAAATAAAAATTCTAGAACCTGAAGCAGCTTCTTTAACCATTATTAAAGCGATTGAGAAAAACAAAAAGATGGTTACAATTCCTGGCTATTTATACAGATTTGTAAAAATTGGGCAAGCAACAATGTCCATCAACTTATTTGATTGGTTTGCAGGTTCTGCATTAGGAATTTACAAAACAATGGACGCTTTTACTGGCCGTAAAAAGTAGCAAAAATTATAGAAAACGATTGTTGCAATTAAACTACCTTTGTAAAAAAAATAATCAATGCAGTTTACTGAGTTTCCTTTCCATACATCCATCTTAAAAGCAGTTGCTGAAGAGCGTTTTCATAAACCAACTTTAGTACAAGAACAAGCAATACCATTAGTTTTATCAAAAAAAAATGTAATTGTTTCTGCACAAACTGGTACAGGAAAAACGGCTGCTTTTGCTTTGCCAATTATTCAAATATTGTTGGATAAAGAAGTTGAAGAAAATGAAACTAAAAAGATAAAATCTTTAATAGTTACACCAACTCGTGAATTGGCAATTCAGATTTTAGAAAACTTTAAAAGCTATAGCAAATACACAGAATTAACAACCACTGCTGTTTTTGGAGGTGTTTCTTTAGAGCCTCAAAAAGAGGAATTAGCAAATGGAATTGATATTTTAGTAGCAACTCCAGGAAGATTAATTGATTTGCATTTACAAGGTTATATCGATTTAAGCGAAATTGAAATTTTCGTTTTAGATGAAGCAGATTTAATGCTGGATATGGGTTTTATCAACGATGTAAAAAGAATTGAAAAACTTACACCAAGAAAAAAGCAAACCTTATTATTTTCGGCAACTATTCCTGAAAAGATTGATGAGTTAGCAAAATCTGTAATTAAAAATGCAGTTAAAGTTGATATAAATCCTCAAGAAACTACTGCAAAAAACATTGGTCAGTTATTGTATTATCTTCCAAAAAAGCACAAAACAGAGTTGTGTTTAAATTTATTGAGACATACAATTAACGGAAAAATCATCATTTTTAGACGCACAAAAATGGGCGTTGATAAATTGGAGCAAACACTTTTAAAGAACGATTATAAAGTAACTAGTATTCATGGTGATAAAAGCCAAATTATCAGAAATGAAGCGATTATCGATTTTAAAAACAAAAAAGCAAATATTTTAATTGCTACAGATGTTGCTGCAAGAGGAATTGACATTACAAATGTAGATGCAATTATAAATTTTGATATTCCAAATGTGCCAGAAACCTACATTCATAGAATTGGTAGAACTGGTAGAGCTGGTAAATCTGGAATTGCTTTTTCTTTTTGTTCACCAGATGAAAATGGTTATATAAAAACGATAGAAGCTTTAATTGAAAAACCAATTAAAATCATTACAGATCATCCTTTTATCATCAACAAACCAAAACATAAAAAACTACAACCAAATACAATTAGCCAAAATAAAAAAGGTAGAAAATCTGAAAATTCTAAAAAGAATAAAAAACGTTGGTATTAATTAATATTTGAAAGATTAATTAAATTTATCCCATAAAAAAAGTTTCATCATTTTAAAAATGATGAAACTTTTTTCTTTTTTACAATTATAAATATGTTTTAAAAACCTATTTTTTTATTGTTTTCATAGTTACTTTAGATATCATTTCTTGTCCACTTACATTCATCACCATATTTATATTTGAATCTAAAGGAACCCCAGAAGCTCTATCAATTTGCATATCTCCAGTTATTTTACCTGTAGCCATTCCTGAAATTTCGCCAGTAATATTTAATATTACATTATCATCTAAAATCGTTTTTACAGTATAAACAAAGTCCATTTTCATGCCTTTTTCTTCTTTAGTCATAGACCAATTGTCACCAACTTTCACAGCCTCTTTTGGATACACTACACTGCTAGATTGTTTTGCAATATCTTCCATCCCCATAACATTTGGCTCAATTTTTATCTCTATAATTTCACCTAAATTATTTCCTTTAGCATACATCAATGCATCTAACATTGGTTGCATTTGTGTTTTCATTTGCTTTCCACCAGCATCCAAATCTTCCTCACTTTTAGTAGAATCGAAACTCATAGCATTACCTCCTTGCAACATATCCATTGTCATTTTGGTAAATTTCATTTCACTATCATACGTATCTTTATATACTTCTGTAATTTTCAAATTTATAGTAATACCCATTCCCATAGACATTATTGCACCCATATCTTGAGACATGTTCATAGTAACATCGTAAGTAGCACCTTTTTCATAATTTAAACGAAGTAAAGCCGTTTCTTGAGCCAAAGAAATATTTGCAGAAACAACGAACAATAAAAGAATTAATTTTTTCATTTTTTAAAATTGTAGTTTAATATTATTTTTTTGCGCGAATATACTTTATTTTTAAATAGTTTTTTAAGTTGATAAAAAAATATCAAAAAACAACATTTCTGATTGTTGAGTTCCCTAAATAAAAAGTAACTTTAACCTTTAAAAATGAATCAGTTACTCAATATCATTTTTAAAAACATCTTTAAACTTGTAAGTTTGAAATGAATTTAAAAACATCTTATTATGAAAACATTTAAAACAATCTCATTAAACAAATCGAAATTTACTTGCATCGCTTTTTGTGTATCCTTTTTCTTTTTTACAGCTACTTTACAAGCACAAGAAATAGAAATTTCAGGAACTGTAAAAGGTAAAACTTATGATAAAACTGCACTTTTAGATAGCGTAAACATTCTTTTAAAAGGCACAAGAACAGGAACCACAACTAACAAAAAAGGAGAATTCACATTCCCAAAAAAATTAAAAGCTGGCGATATTTTAGTGTTTTCTTATTTGGGTTTAGCAAAACAAAATATAAAAATTAAAGAAAATTATTCGGTTTTAAATATCACATTAGTAGAAGATGATAGTCAAATTTTTGGTGCTTTAAATAGCAATAAACGTTATTCCTCTAAAAAATCTAAAAACTAATAGAACTATGCAAAAAACTCTTTTTGTATGTATTTTCTTTGTCAATATTTGTTTTGCGCAAAAAGCTGATTTTAACAACATCAATTTTTCAAAAGCAGATTATATTGCAAAATCGTATCAAAGCAAAAACTTACTAAATCTAAATGAAATCACTTTTAATATTACCAAAGATTTAGAGACTGATGTAGAAAAATTACGTTCTATTTATGTTTGGATTTGTAATAATATTGCTAATGATTTTGGTTTATACACAAAAAACAAGCGAAAAAGAGAACGCTTTCAAAAAGATTCCATTCGTTTACACGAATGGAATTCTGAATTTAAAACACTATTATTTAAAAAATTACTCAAAAGAAAGAAAACCATTTGTACTGGATACGCATATTTACTCAAAGAAATGTGTACTATTGTTGGCATTGAAGCCAAAATTGTAAATGGTTTTGGTAGAACTAGCACTGTTGATTTTACCACACTTACAGAAGCAAATCACTCTTGGAATGTGGTTAAAATTAATGGAAAATGGTATTTGTGCGACCCAACTTGGGCTACAGGAATCTCTTTTCCTGAAGAAGGTACATTTTATTTTCAGTTTAATGAAGGGTATTTTTTGACAGCACCTCAACTTTTTTTCAAAAATCATTTTCCAATTGAAAAAGAGCATTCCTTATTGAAGGATAAAACCCCTACTCTACAAGAATTTATAGAAATGCCACTTTTATATGGAGAAGCTTATAATATTTTAGAAACGCATATATATCCGAATAAAATGCATCAAGAAATCAAAAAAAATGATGTTTTCACATTTGAATATCAACTGAAAAAAGAGATTAAAATTGATGATTTACAACTCATTATTTCATCTGGAAGCAATGAGAGAACTGTACAACCTGAAATTAGTTTACAAGATAAAAAATTGGCAATAACCTATCAATTTAAAAATAGAGGTTTTTATGATGTCCATTTATACCATCAACAAAAAATAATAGCAACCTATACTTTTGAGATTTCTAAATGATGTTTATCAAAGCAGTATTTAAAATTTCATTGAAATAATTACTGAATTTTGATAAAGTTATTTATTTCCACAAAAGCGCTCCTAAAATTTATAAATAAAGAGTAATTTTATAGCTCCAAAAAATAAAAACATGAAGTGGAGAAGCAATCGAAAAAGTAGTAATGTAGATGATAGAAGAGGAATGTCTTCTGGAAGTTCTGGAGGTGGATTAAGTCCAATGCTAATTGGGTTATTATTGAAATTAGTTACTTCTAAAAAAGGGTTAATTATTGTTGCAGTAGTTTTAGGACTCATGTATTTTACAGGTTTCAATCCACTACAATTTATTTCTGGAGGTGCAACAAATCAAATACAAAACACAAATTATAAAGGTTCTGCTTCAGAAAATGAATTGGCAGCATTTAGCAATCGTGTTTTAGTTAGTACAGAAGATGTTTGGAACAAACTAATTCCCAATTACAAAGAACCAACTTTGGTGCTTTTTAGAAATTCAGTTTCTTCTGCTTGTGGTTCTGCTTCTAGTGCAACAGGTCCATTTTATTGTCCTGGAGATCAAAAATTATATATCGATTTAAGCTTTTTTGAAGAAATGGCAACCAGGTTAAATGCTCCAGGAGATTTTGCACAAGCGTATGTAATTGCGCACGAAGTTGGGCATCACATTCAGAAATTGATGGGCACAACAGATAAAATGCAACAACTTCGAGGTCAAGTAAGTCAAAAAGAATACAATAGTTATTCTGTAAAATTAGAACTACAAGCCGATTTTTTAGCGGGAGTTTGGGCACATCATGCTCAAAATATGGAGTTAATTTTAGAGAAAGGTGATTTACAAGAAGCCTTAGATGCTGCTTTTGCCATTGGCGATGATCGTTTGCAAAAACAATCTTCAGGAACTGTTGTGCCAGATTCTTTTACTCATGGTACTTCCGCTCAAAGAATGCGTTGGTTTAAAAAAGGTTTTGAAACTGGAGACATTAATCAAGGAGATACTTTTAACACAAATTCCTTATAAATTTTTATTTTTTATTGATGATTAAAATTGTAAAAACGACTGTAAAGGACGCGCTTCTTTTATCTAAATTAAGTGTTGAAACTTTTTTACCTGCTCATGGACATGCAGCCAGTAAAGAAATAATGGACAATTATATTGCCAATAATTTTAATGAAGAAAACTTTGTAAAAGAACTTTCTAATCCTAATTATCAGTATCATTTAATCTACTATAAAAATGAAATTGCTGGTTTTTCTAAAGTTATTTTTAATACTGAAAATGAAAATTTAGAACATAAAAACGTTACTAAAATGGAGCGTTTATACCTAAAAAAAGAGTTTTACAATCTTAAATTAGGGAAAGAATTAATGGACTTTAATATTAAGTTGTGCAAAGAAAATAAGCAATCTGGAGTTTGGTTATATGTTTGGGTAGAAAACCACAAAGCCATTAATTTTTACAAAAAAGTTGGTTTTACACAAGCTGCAACTTATAATTTTCCACTTACACAAACTGAGACAAGACCAAATTATGTATTGCACTTAGAATTTTGATTCCGTTAAAATTTTATGTCTTTGCGTTAAAACTTTAAAAATTGTTGCTTTACTTTTGATGCTCAATCAACACTAAAATAAATGAAAAAAACGGCTTTAATTACAGGTGCAAGTAGTGGTTTAGGAAAAGAATTTGCGAAAATTCATGCTAAAAAAGGTGGAGATTTAGTAATTGTTGCCAGAAGCAAAGATAAGTTAGTCGCTTTAAAAGAGGAACTAGAAAAAGAATATGGAGTTCATGTTAGTGTTATTGAAAAAGATTTAACAGAACCAAATGCAGCACTTGAGGTTTACAATTTTGTGAAATTCAGCAAAATAGAAATCGATTATTTAATTAATAATGCTGGTTTTGGTGGTATTGGTAAATTTCATGAAAGACCTTGGGATAAAGATTTATCCATGATTCAACTAAATATTATTGCTTTAACAGATTTAACACGTAAATTTTTACCAGATTTTGTTAAAAAAAATAGTGGTAAGATTTTAAATGTATCTTCGACAGCAAGCTTAATGCCTGGTCCAATGCAAGCTGTGTATTTTGCTACAAAAGCTTATGTAACTTCTTTTAGCAATGCAATTGCAGAAGAATTACATAATACAAATGTTACTGTAACTGCTTTAATGCCTGGTGCTACAGAAACAGATTTTGGCAAAACTTCTGGCATGGATAAAACTGATTTATTTAAAAGTACAGCAGATCCTAAAAAGGTTGCCAAAGATGGTTATAATGCCATGATTAATGGTGATTTAGAAATTATTTCTGGAGTTTCTTTCGCGCAGAAAATAATGATGAAAGCAATTCCTGTGACACCAAAAAGTGTCCTTCTAAAACAAATAAGAAAAATGCAAGAACCAAATAATAGTTAGAACGTTTTTTGAGAACTTGTAGAAAACCTCTTTGCAATTGCAAAGAGGTTTTTGTTTTTAGTTTATTTTGTAAAAAAACTCAACTTTTTAAAACGTTTATTTCAAAGAGTTGAGCTTTTTTATTTTAGATCGATTTTTATAATCTCGCTAGTAATTCTGCTTTCTTGTTTTCAAAATCTTCCACAGAAATAAATTCTTTGTTTTTTAAGTTTGCTAACTTTTCAATTTTAGCAAAAATATCTTCCTCTAAATTATTGTTAGAAAATACTTGCTTCTTTTCTTGAACAATTACATTAGGCTGATTTTGATTATTATTTTGGATATTATTCTGCTGATTATTATTATTTTGTACTGGTTGTTGTTTAGGTTTATTTTCACCACCAGAAACAATTGGCAAAGAACTTAAATCTACAGTTCCATATTGGCTTGAAAAATTCACGGAATAATTACCTCCTTGTTGTTGCCCAACTCCACCAATTTGATGATCTAACGTATCAAACACAATTACTTTTCCATGTTGCTGAATTGCCAAACGATGTATGTTTGAAAAAATTGCATAACTTGTATCATTCTGACTTCCTGTAGAATTTGGGAAACCTAAATCTCCCCACCAATTTCCAGCAGAATTATTATTAAAACCTCCTTGACTTTGGCTTTGTTGGCTATAATTTTGATTATTTTGCTGTTGGTTATTATGATTTTGAACTTTAGGTAAAGGTTTGTATTGAATTCCTCCTTGATGAATTAAGTTTGAAATTTCTATACACAAACCATCTACTGTATATTTTAATTGATTGTTAAACATATCACCAACCATCGTCATTCCTCCTTGCATCCATTGACCTCCACCACCTAATTCAGCAATGTTAAATTGTGCCATGGTTCCATTACTCCTTATTAAAGTGTGCGTTAAATCTGTAACTGCTCCAATACTAATGTTGTAACGATTTGCTATGTTATTCATATTTTGAAAACTAGCATCTGTGAATATTGCATTCATAATTTATTCTTATTTAATAAAAATGTTTGTTTTACATTTTCGCGACAAAGGTAGTCTTAAAGAATACAACTATATTACTTTTTTAGATTAGTTTTAAGCAAATTTTTGGTAAAATTAAAGATTTAACATTTTGAATTTGTGCAACTTAAAAACATTTATCAATAATTAAAACAAACTAAAAATCTAGAGCTTTAAAAGTAAAAAGCTCTAGATTTTAAATTCAAACTAAAAAAGTTTTATAAGTTATTTTTAATTATCTATACTCTGGATTTTCAAAACCCCAATGTGTTCCATCATCCCATTCCTCTCTAGAGTTTCCATAGTTATCATAGCCATTATTCTCCTTTAACATTTTTGCTAAATGTAGTAAGTTGTATGTCATGAAAGTAGTATTTCTGTTTGTAAAATCAGAATCAAAACCAACTGGAGGATTTATTTTTTTATCTTTAAACTCAGTATCTCCATAACTTGGTCCTGGACCTACTTTACCAATCCATCCACAATCTGCTTGAGGTGGAATTGAATAACCAACATGTTGCATTGCATACAAAATACCCATTGCACAATGTTTTATTCCATCTTCATTACCAGTAACTAAACAACCACCAACTTTTCCGTAAAATATATATTGTCCTTTGTCATTTGTTTTGGCACTCATTGCATATAAACGTTCAATTAATTTTTGCGCTTCAGAAGATTTTTCTCCCAACCAAATTGGCGTTCCAATAATTAAAACGTCTGCTGCCATTACTTTTTTAAACAATTCTGGCCAACTATCTTTATCAAAACCATGTTCTGTCATATCTGGATAAATACCTACAGCAACATCTTCATCTATAAGTCTAATAGTTTCAAAAGCTACATTTTCTTTCTTTAAAATGCTTTGAGAAACTTGCATTAATGTTTCTGTATGACTTTTTTGAGGAGATTTTTTTAACGTACAATTAATGTATAATACTGATAGGTTGGAAAATTTCATATTTAGTGTTTTAGGCAAAAAAAATCTAACCGATGTTTAAACGATTTAAGAATTTTTAATAATCCTAAATCTACAATCAAATCTTTAACGACTTGCACTCATATAATTTAAAAGATAACCCATTTGTAATTGAAAACAACGTTAGCAAACAAGTTTAGCCCTGATTGAAGCATTTGTTTGAGCTCTTTTTTATGCTTTTTCAGCATAAAAAAAGCGAGTGCTGAAAGCAGGAAATAGCTCCAAAAAACATATACATTTCAAGTAAAAGCATAAAAAAAGCCTCCAAATTGGAGGCTTATATTTTTAAACTAATTTCTTAGCGTTTGTAACTTTTTGCTTTGTGAGCGCAATTTCAATTACTTGTTTCATATCTGAAACGTAATGAAAAGTTAAGCCTTTTAAGTAGCTTTCTTTAATTTCAAGAATATCTTTTCTATTATCTTCACACAAAATAATTTCTTTGATGTTTGCTCTTTTAGCAGCAAGAATTTTTTCTTTAATTCCGCCAACTGGCAACACTTTTCCACGTAAGGTAATTTCACCAGTCATTGCCAACTTGTTTTTCACTTTACGTTGTGTATAAGAAGAAACTAACGAAGTTAACATGGTAATACCTGCACTTGGACCATCTTTTGGAGTTGCACCTTCAGGAACGTGAATATGTACATTGTACTTCTCTAAAATTTCTGGTTTTATACCAAATTCTTCTGCATTCGATTTTATGTATTGCAAAGCAATTGTTGCAGATTCTTTCATAACAGTTCCTAAATTACCTGTAATAGAAAGATTTCCTTTTCCTTTCGATAAAATAGATTCTATAAATAAAATATCGCCACCAACTCTTGTCCAAGCCAAACCTGTAACAACACCAGCAACATCATTATTTTCGAATTTATCTCTGTTTCTTGGAGTTCCTAAAATAGCTTCAACTTTTTCTGATGATAATGCAATATCATATTCTTCTTCTAAAGCAATACTTTTTGCTGCGAAACGCACCACTTTTGCCACTTGCTTTTCTAAACCACGAACTCCAGATTCGCGAGTATAGCCTTCTACAATTTGCTCCAATTGTTTTTTACCTAACTTTAAATCTTTGGCAGTTAAACCATGTTCCTTTAATTGTTTTGGTAATAAATGTCTTTTTGCAATTTCTACTTTTTCTTCAATAGTGTACCCAGTAACATTAATGATTTCCATTCTATCTCTTAAAGCCCAAGGAATTTCTCCTAAATTATTGGCTGTAGCAATAAAAAGTACTTTCGATAAATCGTAACCAACCTCTAAATAATTGTCATAAAAAGATTCATTTTGCTCAGGATCTAAAACTTCTAACATTGCAGAAGAAGGATCTCCTTGATGACTTTTACCTAATTTATCAATCTCATCCAATACAAAAACAGGGTTTGATGTTCCTGCTTTTTTAAGGTTTTGGATTAATCTTCCAGGCATTGCACCAATATAAGTTTTTCTATGTCCTCTAATTTCTGCTTCATCTCTCAAACCACCTAAAGACATACGTACATATTTACGTCCTAAAGCTTCTGCAACCGATTTTCCTAACGAAGTTTTACCAACTCCTGGAGGTCCATATAAACAGATTATTGGCGATTTCATATCGTTTCTCAACTTTAAAACTGCCAAATGTTCTATGATTCTTTCTTTAACTTTTTCTAAACCAAAATGATCTCTGTCTAAAACTTTGGTTGCATGTTTTAAATCGAATTTATCTTTAGAGAAAATTCCCCAAGGCAATTCTAACATCAACTCTAAATAGCTTCTTTGCACACCATAATCTGCAGCTTGTGGATTCATTCTTTTTAAGCGACTCAACTCTTTTTCAAAAGTTTTACCAACTTCTTTCGTCCATTTTTTAGCTTTGGCTTTTTTGCGCATTTCCTCCAATTCTTGATCGTTAGAAACACCACCCAATTCTTCTTGTATGGTTTTTAATTGTTGATTTAAATAATATTCACGCTGTTGCTGATCTAAATCTTCACGAGTTTTAGACTGAATATCATTTTTCAACTGTAATTTTTGAAGCTCTTTATTTAAGTTTTTCAACGTTAATAATGCACGTTCTTTTAGATTGTCTTTTTCTAAAATAACTTGTTTTTGCATTACAGATAAATCCATATTAGAAGCAATAAAATTCACCAAAAATGAATTCGATTGAATATTCTTAATTGCAAAAGAAGCTTCACTTGGTAACATCGGGTTTTCCTTAATTACGGCTAAAGCTTGTTCTTTTATAGCATCTATTATTGCTTCAAATTCTTTTTCATCTTCAATTTGCTTGTCTTCAATAGCTTCTTTTACAGTTGCTTTTAAATACGGTTCATCTTGAATAATTTCTTCAATTTCAAAACGTTTTTTACCTTGGATAATCACTGTTGTGTTTCCATCAGGCATTTTTAAAACACGTAAAATTTGCGCTACAACTCCTGTTGTGTTGATGTCTTTTAAAGTAGGATCTTCTTCATCTTCATTACGTTGTGCAACTACCCCAATTATTTTATCGCCTTTATTAGCATCTTTAATTAATTGAATCGATTTATCTCTACCAGCTGTAATTGGTATTACAACTCCTGGAAATAAAACTGTATTTCTTAAAGGTAAAATTGGTAATATTTTTGGAACGCTTTCTTTATTGATGATTTCTTCATCTTCTGGCGTCATTAAAGGAATTAATTCTGAATCTTCATTCATCATTTCCTGAAAAGACAAATTGTCTAAATTTATAACTTTTGTTTTGCTCATGTGCTGTATATCTGTCATTCTGACATTGATTTTCTTTGAATTGAAAAACGACATCGTTATTATGTTTATATATTACTGATAATAAGATATTTAAAATACAAATAGGTATTATCTTTTACTAATAAGTCAATTGTTATGCCAAAGGAAATTTGTGTACTCTTCTTGATGAAATGAGTATCTTTATAACTTAATTTACAAATTATGATTTCGCATTTTGGTGATTTAAAAAAGAACAACTGCATTAATATCTTTAGCGGCTTTCATAACAGGACTAACTATAGCAATTTAATCACGTTTCTTTTTTTAAATTATTTCCCAAAAACTGTCACAACTTAAAAACAGTTTTGTCTTTAGTATAGAAGTTTAATTTGAAAGCAAATCAACCACATATAACCAACCTATTAAAACGCTGTAAATCGTCGGATAAAAACGCGCAGTTAGAAATTTATAATGGCTATTACAAAGCTATGTATAATGCTGCTCATCGTATTTTAAAAGATAGTTTTGAAGCTGAAGATATGATGCAAGAAGCTTTTTTAACAGCTTTTACAAAATTAGATACTTATAAAGAAGAAGTCGCTTTTGGAGCTTGGTTAAAACGAATTGTTATAAATAAAAGCTTAACGCAATTAAAGAAAAACAATCGCTATCAAGAAGTAAAAATGGATGTAATTCCTACAGATGAAATTGATGATGAAGCAATAGATTACAAAGGTTTAAATCCGCAAAACGTTTTAGATACTTTACAAAATTTAAAAGATAATTATAGAATTGTGCTCACCTTAAATTTAATTGAAGGTTTTGATTATGAAGAAATAGCGCAAATATTAAATTACACAAACGAAAATGTGAGAACCACAATTTCTAGAGCAAAGAAAAAATTAAAGCAAGTACTACTTGCAGAAAACACAAGCATACAAGAATATGGAAGATAAATTTGACAACTTCTTTTCTGAAACTGATTTCGATTTTCAAGAACCACATGTTGGTCATAAAAATCGTTTTGAGCGTAAATTAAATCAATCAAAAAAAACAACTAAAATTTCCTGGAAATGGCTTTCTGTTGCTGCTTCTGTTTTTTTAGTCCTTGGTTTTTGGTTGGGAAATACGCATCAGAAAAAACAATTAAAATTAGCTGATACAACTCCTAAAATTGAGAAGGTTCAAGATTTTTTTGTGGCAACTATTAATCAAAAAATAAGAAAAGTTGAGGGAAATAGAAGTTTGGAAACAGAAATGATTATTGAACGAGCTTTTAATGAATTAGAAGATTTAGAGGAAAGTTATATCGTTTCTCTTACTGAATTAAATGTTGAAGGTGAGCAATCAAAATCACTATTAATGATGATTAAAAACTACCAAAAACGTTTAGTAATTTTAGAAAATTTATTGAAACAAATCGAACAAATAAAAAATCCTTCATTTTTAGGAAAGGATACATTTATCTAATAAATATCAATTAAATAAAAACAAATATTATGATTAAAAAAGCAACCCTTATTGTACTTTTTATAACTGCAAGTTTCTCTGCAAACGCACAAAATTGGTGGGGAAATAGTAAAAAGATAAAAGGAAATGGAAATGTTGTTACCGTAAAAAGAACAACTTCTAATTATGATGGAATTGCTGTTGGTGGTTCTTTTGATGTTATTTTGATCAAAGGAAAAGAAGGCGCAATTACTATTGAAGGTGAAGAAAACATTATCCCTTTGATAGAAACTGAAGTGAGTGGAAATACGCTACAGATAAAGTATCAGAAAAACACAAATATTAGCACCACCAAAAGATTAACAATTACTGTTACGTATAATGATCTTGAAAAAATATCGATAGGTGGTTCTGGAAATATTACAAGCGAAGATATTATAAAAAGCAACGATTTATCGGTTTCTTTAGGTGGTTCTGGAAACATTACTTTACATGTAGATGCTGATGATTTGAGCGTAAACATTGGTGGTTCTGGAAACGTAAAATTATCAGGAAAATCTGATGATTTATCTTGTTCTATTGCAGGTTCTGGAAGTATAAAAGCATATGATTTAACTACAGATACATTAAATGCCTCAATTGCTGGTTCTGGAAGTATAAAAATTACAGTTTCAACAAAAATTAAAGCTAAAGTTGTTGGTTCTGGAAGTGTTTATTACAAAGGAAATCCAAGTAATGTAGATGCAAAATCTGTTGGTTCTGGAGAAGTTGTAGATAAGAATTAACAAAAGCCTAAAAGCCCATCTAAATCTTAAGCCCATCTAAATCTTCCCAAAGGGAAGACTTGAAAATGTGAACGATGCTTTTAGTTGGTTTGCTTTATAAAATGTAAAAAGCCTAATATGAATATTCATTTTAGGCTTTTTAGTTTCGTGTTTCTTAACTCTTGGCTCTTGTATCTTTTGTCTTGTTTCCTGTTTCCCTTCTCTCTATTCTCTTCTCTCTTTTAGAAAAATCTAATAGTTTCTATACTGAGCAGTTTCGTTAAAAACGTGTTCTAAAATTCGTTGATCAACTTCGCCAAAAACCAAATTTTTACGATTCATAACAACAGTGGCAACTTCATACACTTTATTAGTTTTATATTCTGTAAAACCAGCAGCTCCTCCCCAACTAAAAGACGGAATAAAGTTTCTTGGAAATCCACTACCATAAATATTTGCAGAAACACCAACAACTGTTCCTGTATTAAACATGGTATTTATTCCACATTTAGAATGATCTCCCATCATTAAACCACAGAATTGCAAACCTGTTTTGGCAAATCTACCAGTTTCATAATCCCATAATTTTACTTCTGCATAATTATTTTTCAGGTTAGAATTGTTAGTATCTGCACCTAAATTACACCATTCACCTAAAACTGAATTTCCTAAATAACCATCATGACCTTTGCTAGAATATCCGAACAAAACTGAATTATTTATTTCTCCTCCAACTTTACAAAAAGGTCCTAAAGTAGTTCCTCCAAATATTTTTGTTCCTAATTTTACAACTGCATCATTACACATTGCAAAAGGTCCTCTTATTGCTGAATTTTCCATAACAACAGCATTTTCACCAATATAAATTGGCCCTTCAGAAGCATTTAAAGTTGCGAAAGTAATTTCTGCACCTTCTTCAATAAAAATATTTTCTTTATTAATATATCTTGTTCCTTCAGGAATTGGTTGTGATGTTCTGTCTTCTGTAAGTAATTCAAAATCTTGCTGAATTGCGTCATAATTAAACGAAAAGATATCCCAAGTGTTTTTTATTTGGATAATTTCTTCATCAAACTCAATATGTTTGTAATCATCAAAATTTACTTCTTCTTGAGAATCTGATGTAAAAAAAGCAATTACATCATCACCTTTAAAAATAGCTTCGTTTTTAGATAAATTCTTAACTTTTTTAACCAAACTTTTTGTTGGGCAAAAAGAAGCGTTTATCAAAATATTTTCCTCCAATTCAACCATTGGATATTTTTCCTCTAAATATTCTTCTGTAATTGTTGTGGTTGTTAGATTTAAATATTTTTCCCATTTTTCTCTAATTGTTAAAATACCAATTCTAATATCAGCAACAGGTCTTGTATAGGTAAAGGGTAATAGCGATTTTCTAACATCGCCATCAAATAAAATATAATTCATTTATAAAATTTTTATAGCGCTACAAATCTACTTTAATTAATGTTAAAAAAAAACTGATTGCAAAATACAATGGTCTTTAAGTTATTCGTTCCGAATATTTTACTTTTTAATAAGTTTATGAGTTCCTAATTTTGCTATCAGAAAAAAATCAACAATCAGATTCTAAAAAAACAAAACTAGGTCTTAAAGAAAAAAAAACTGTAATAAGGAACTCTTTTTAACTCACAAATAGCACATTTTGACTTATAAAAATATTTTCAGTAAAAAAGATTTGTATTTTTGATTTATGAAAAAAATTATTGGTGTTTTACTAAGTACTGTAGTTATAATTACAATTCTTTATTACCTTTTTATATATTTTGTAACGTATAGTACAGGTATTAGATCTGGAGAATTGATAAAAATAAGCAGAAAAGGAATGATTGTAAAAACTTGGGAAGGAGAAATTAGCCAAGGAATTTCTGGAGCACAAATTTTCTCTTTTTCTGTAGAAGATTCGAATGAACAAGTCATTGAAAATTTACAAAAATATCAAGGTGGTTATGTAAAACTTACCTATAAAGAACGTTACAAAACCTTCTTTTGGTTGGGTGATACAAAATATTTTATTACAAAAGTAACACAAGAAAACTCACCACATTTCAGAGATAAAAATGAAACAAATGATTAAAGATTTTAAACAAATTAGCGAATCTCAAGTTAGCATAACACAGCTAATGTTACCTTCACACTCTAATTTTAGTGGTAAAATTCATGGGGGACATATTTTAAATTTGATGGATCAAATTGCGTTTGCTTGCGCTTCCAAACATTCAGGAAATTATTGTGTAACTGCCTCTGTAAATAAAGTCGATTTTTTAAACCCGATTGAAGTTGGTGAACTAGTAACCTTAAAAGCTTCTATTAATTTTACAGGACGAACTTCTATGGTTGTGGGTTTAAGAGTAGAATCTGAAAACATAAGAACAGGCACTAAAAAACATTGTAATTCTTCTTATTTTACAATGGTTGCCAAAGATGAGAATGGAAAAAGCGCACCAATTCCTGGAATTATTTTAACGTCAAAACAAGAAATAAGACGATTTGCAAGAAGTATTACTAGACAGCAAGAAGGTAAAAATAGAACCTCTCGTTTTCATAATAAAACTTTTAAAATTAATGATTATTTGCATCTTTTTGAAACTAGCAATTCTAAAATCGACTTAAAAGAAAACTAAACCTTTTTTTTTGGTTGATGAATTCTCAATAACCTTAAAAAACTTATTCATTTATTTTTGGACGAACTCATAGATATTTTAACTCCTGAAGGAAAATTTACAGGAAAAACGGCTCTAAAATCGGAAGCTCATAAAAATGGTTGGTTTCATGCAACTGTACATATTTGGCTTTTTACTTCGGATAAAAAAATATTGCTTCAAAAAAGAGCATTGACCAAAAAAGTATTTCCTGGTCTTTGGGATATTTCTGTTGCAGGACATGTTGGGGCTGGAGAAGAAATTTTAACATCAGCAAAAAGAGAAGTTTTTGAGGAAATTGGTTTGGAATTAAATGAAAAGGACCTCATCAAAATCGGAACAAGAATTCATCAAGTTTCTCATAAAAACGGAATTCAAGACAATGAACATCATCATGTTTTTATTGCAGAATTAAAAGTTCCTATATCAACCTTAAAAATTCAAATTGAAGAAGTTGATGACGTTCAATTATTCGATTTAGAGATTCTTAAAAACACAGAAAAACATGAAAACGTCTTACTTTCTAGGTTTCATGAGTATTATGTTTCAGTCTATGATAAAATTTATCAAAAAGTAAATAAATAATGAAAAATACAATTTCAGAACGTGTCTTTGATTTCTTAAAAAACTACCCTCCTTTTAACTTGCTAGCTGCTAAAAAAATAGCAGAAATAGCATCCGAAGTAAAAATTATTTATTTAGAAAAAGGAAAGGTTCTTTTTAATCAGAATGATACAAATCATGAACATTTTTACATTGTAAGAAATGGAGGAATTAGCATGTCTAAAAATTCTGAAAATGATAAAACGCTAATTGACGTTTGTGATGCTGGAGACATTTTTGGCTTAAGACCATTAATCAGTAAAGAAAACTATTTGTTGGATGCTATTGCCAATGAAGAATCTATCGTTTACGGAATTCCAATTGCCATTTTTGAAGCAGTATCAGAAAAAAGTTTAAAAATTAATAAATATCTATTAACTTCTTTTGCATCAACCTCTTTTGATCCTTATACAAGTGAACAAAACAACAATATTTTTACAGATTATATTGCAAAAGATAACTTGGCAGAATCTAATTTACACTCTGTTAATTACACCAAAAAACCTTTAAAATGTACCATAAAATCGACAATTAAAGAAGCTGCAATTAAAATGAGCGCTCAAAAAATTGGGTGTATTGTTGTGGTTGATGATGCCTGTCTTCCTATTGGAATTATTACTAATAGTGATATTAAAAATAAAATTGCAACTGGGCTTTTTTCGATAGATACTTCTGTAAAAAAAATTATGTCTTCTCCTGTAATAACGCAATCAAAAGACCTTACTGTTTTAGATGCGCAGCTTCAAATGATTAAACATAAAGTGGGGCATGTTTGTATTACTGTTGATGGAACTAGTAATTCTAAATTAATTGGTATTTTAACAAATCATGATGTTTTAGCATCTTTAGGAAACAACCCAACTGTTATTTTAAAGGAAATTAAACGCGCTAAAAGAACCAGAGAAATTCGCGAAATTAGAAGCAAAGCTAGCCTTCTTTTAAAATCATATTTAGAGCAGAATATTCCATTATCACATATTTCTAAAATTATTTCTGAAATAAATGACGGAGTAACCATAAGAGTTATTGAGCTTTCTTTAAAAAAGATGGATGCTCCTCCACCAGTAAAATTTACATGGCTCGCTCTTGGTAGTCAAGGTAGAAAAGAACAACTTTTATATACAGATCAAGATAATGCTTTAATTTTTGAAGATACAGCTCAAGAAAACTATAAAGAAACCAAAGAATATTTTTTAAAACTAGCTGGACATATAACAAAATCTCTTCATAAAATTGGTTATGAATATTGTCCTGCAGAAATGATGGCAAGTAATCCTGAATGGTGTTTATCCTTATCTGAATGGAAAAATCAATTTAACGATTGGATTATGAATATTGATGAAAAAGCAATTTTATTATCTTCCATCTTCTTTGATTTTAATGCTATTTATGGTGATGCTAACATGTCTAAAGAATTAACAAAAAGCATTTTTGAAAGCCTCAATAACATGAATCTTTTATGTACTTTCTTGGCAAAAGAAGCTGTTGCAAGTCCTTCTCCCTTAGGATTTTTTAAACAGTTTTTAGTAGAAAAAAATGGAGATCATAAAGATTTTTTCAATATTAAAAAAAGAGCTTTAATGCCATTAATTAATGCTGCTAGACTTTTAATGTTATCAAATAATATTTCAGAAATAAATAATACAGCACAACGTTTTGAAAAATTAGCAGAAATTGAACCTCAAAATAAAGAGTTATATCAATCTTGTTCTTATGCCTTTAAAGCACTTTTAAAATTTAAAACCAAACAAGGAATATTACATAACGATTCTGGTAGAATTATTCAATTAGAATCTTTATCAAAAGAAGAAAAGTTGAAACTTAAAAGATGTTTTAAGCCTATTAGAGAAATTCAAGAAGTACTTTCTGTTAGATATAATTTAGCAAACCTAAGGTAATTATGAAAATAAATTGGTTTCGGAAAAAAGATAAAAAACCACTTCCAGGTTACTTTTTAAAATATCAGGAAAGTTTTATAAATGCAAAAAAACTACCAATTAAAGAAACTAGATTTGTTGTTTATGACACTGAAACAACTGGTTTTTCAAAAAAAGATAGAGTGCTTTCTATTGGAGCTGTCTCTGTAATAGACAACATCATTAATGTGAATGATACGTTTGAAGTTTATGTGAAACAAAAACTATTTAGGGCAGAAACAGTGCCAATTCACGGGCTTTTAAAAGGAGGAGAAATTGAAAAAATAACAGAATTAGCTGCTTTGAAACTTTTTTTGAAATATATTGGCAATGCTGTTTTGGTAGGACATCATATAAATTTTGATGTAGAAATGATCAACGAAATTTTAAGAAGAAACAAACTGCCTATTTTATTAAACAAAACTATTGATACTGGTTATTTGTATAATAAATCAAAACACACAATTTATCAAAATGAAAAAAAACATTATTCATTAGATAATTTGTGTGATGAATTAAATATCTCTAAAAGTGATCGACATACAGCAACTGGAGATGCATATATAACTGCAATTGCCTTTCTAAAAATACTTTCTCGTTTAAATAAAAACGGCGATTTAAAATTTAGAGATTTATTAAAATATTAGTTTTTTGGCTTCTCATAAAATGAATCTGCTAATTTAGCTTGACTAATTAATGGCAGCGTAAATACTGTTGCTGGTCTTGCAGGCTCTGTTGGATTTCCAGCATCATCTTTTTTAAACCAAGTAATTTCTTGTGGCAAAATCAATCCATTTACATTTTCCCATTTGTTATATTTAATTAAGTTGTACTTTTCACTTGGTTCTTTTGAATTAAAAGTAACAGTGTATGCCAACCATTCCATTTGATAACTTGTAGGATTGTAATAAATGATATAATTATCATCAGGTGAAGTACCAACGTTTGCTTTGTAAGATATTTTATAGCCAGGAAAATCAGTTCCTTCAAAAGAAATTGCATCTACTTTTTCGTACGCAATTCCATCATCTGACAACACAAAAGGCATTGCATAAAAGTAGAAATATAAATTATAATAAAATTCAGGATTTCCTTTAAAAGTTCCTTTTTCATCTTCACTCAACCAAACTTCTTTTCCATCAAAACCTAAAGAATATTTTGAATGATTTACAACTATTTTTCTTGACTGTAAATCTGTTGTAATTACTTCTTCTCCTTTATTAAAAGATAAAACTTGTGCTTTTCTCCAAGCATTTATTCCTCCATGAGCTTGAAATACTTTTCCTAATTCCTCAGGAAAGTTTTCTTTTTTAACTTCTTTAATTTCTTGAACTTCTTCTTTATTAGAAGATTCTTTTTTAGCTTCGTTTTTGCAAGAAATTACGGTAATTGCAATTAATAATAAGATTAATTTTTTCATTATTTGGTTTAATTTGATTGTTATTTGATGACAAAGTCGGTTTTAATACTTAGTAATTACAAAATACAACGCATAATTTTTGTTTATATTAGAGTGATTGCGTTAGGGATTGAAGCATTTGTTTGAGCTCTTTTTTCTTTTTCAGAAAAAAAGCGAGTGCTGAAAGCCTGTTAAAACGCCCAAAAAAATAAAAATCTATTTTTAGATCTTAGATTGATAGGTATATAAATCATAATATCTACCTTTTGCTTCAATTAGCTCATCATGAGTTCCTCTTTCTGCAATTTTACCAGCTTCAATAACCAAAATTTGATCCGCTTTTTTAATGGTACTTAATCTATGTGCAATTACAATTGTGGTTCTATCTTTTACTAATTCTGATAAACTTTTCTGAATTAATGATTCACTTTCGGTATCTAAACTAGAAGTTGCTTCATCTAAAATGATAATTTTTGGATTTGCCAAAATTGCTCTTGCAATTGCCAAACGCTGTCTTTGTCCTCCAGATAATTTTACACCTCTTTCTCCAATTAATGTATCCAAACCTTTGTCAAATCTGTCTGTAAATTCGTTTACATACGCAGCATTTACTGCATTTTGTAATTCCTCCTCTGTTGCATTTGGTCTTGGAAATAGTATGTTTGCTCTAATTGTGCCTTCAAATAAAAATTCATCTTGTAAAACAACTCCTAAATATTTACGATAACTAGATAGTTTTACTTTAGACATATCTTGATTATCAATGGTAATTTTACCCGATTTCGGATTTAAAAACGTTGCTGATAAACCTGCAATTGTAGATTTTCCAGAACCAGAACTTCCAACTAAAGCTGTTACAGAACCTGCAGGAACTTGAAAATTGATGTTGTGTAAAACTGATTTTCCTTCTTCATATGCAAAAGAAACATCATCAAAAATAATTTCTCCATCAATTTTTCCCAACTCAATTGTTCTGTTTTCATTGTCTTCTTCAGCAGTCATATTCATTAACTCTTCTGTTCTGTCTAAACCAGCTAAAGCTTCTGTTAATTGACTTCCAATATTACTCATTTGTACAATTGGAGCCACCATAAATGCTAATAGAAATGTAAATTGAATAAAATCTCCAAAAGTTAACGTTCCTTGCATCATATAATAACCACCAATTCCCATTACTCCTGTAGTTGCCAAACCAATTAAAAAGGTTGATGAACTCGTCATTATAGCAGTTGCAGTCATACTCTTTTTTACATTCTGATAAATATTTTCTACACCTTCTTCAAAAATTTTACTTTCTTGATCTTCTGCATTAAAGGCTTTTATCACTCTAATTCCCCCTAAAGTTTCTGTTAAGCGTCCTTTTACTTCTGCATTTATTTTTCCTCTGGCTCTAAAAATTGGCCTTATATATTTAAATGATTTTAAAGCAATGAATCAAAATATTGATAATGGAACAAATGTAAAAAGCGTCATCCAGACATTCATCCTTAACAAAATTACCAAAGTTAAAATTGCTGTAAATGAACCACCAATCAACTGTACTAAACCTGTTCCAATTAAATTTCTTACACCTTCAACATCACTCATAATTCTAGAAACTAACGCTCCAGATTTTGTGCTGTCAAAAAAACTGATGGGTAAAGACAATACTTTCTTTTGTACTTGTGCTCTTAATTCTGATATTAAATATTGTGCTTGAATACTCAATACTTTTGTCAATAAAAATGATGTAATTGCTTGTACTAAAATTGCGCCAATTACAATTAAGATTAAACTATATAGTTGATTGATATCGTTATTAGGCACAACTTCATCTAACAAAACTTTACTTTGTAAAGGCAATACAAAACCAGCCAAACTTCTTATTATTATTAAGATTAACCCTACAAAAAAAATACCTCTTCTTGGCCAAATAATGGTCTTGAAAGCTTGTTTTAAGGTTACTTTTGGTTTTGTTTTATCTTTTTTTGATTCTTTTAAATATTGCATATCTGTTTGTTGTCAATTTATATGCCATAGAAATAAATTGTGACATATTAGCACAATTAATTCGAGTCTGTATTATAATAAAAAACTAATTGATTTGATGTTACTTCATATTAAAAAATTCTTCTTCCTCTGGAGTTAAAAGTCTAGATTGAATAAAAAAACGAAGCCCTAAAGGAATTTCTAAAGAAAAACTTGCTCCTCTACCTTCTGTAATATCAATGGTTAAATGTGTGTGTTTCCAATATTCAAATTGATCTTGATTCATATAAAAATTAACATTATTTAATGTTCCAAGAAGAATATCGCTTTCATCTAAATAAAAATCTTCTTTTTCTAAAATCATTGGTGCAGAACCATCACAACAACCTCCACTTTGATGAAAAATTAATTCACTATGTTTTTCTTTTAGTTGCTCTAAAATTTTTGCTACTTTATTTGTAATTGCTACTCTTTCCATATTTTAAAGTTATTAAAAAAGGCTGAATAAAAATTCAGCCTTAATATTGATTTATCAATCTACTAAAAGAAACCTAATTTATTTTTATCATAAGAAATTAGCATATTTTTAGTTTGACGATAATAGTTTAACATCATCACATGATTTTCTCTACCAAAACCAGATTTTTTATAACCACCAAAAGGTGCATGTGCTGGATATGCATGATAGCAATTAACCCAAACTCTACCTGCTTTTATAGCTCTTGGTATTTGATATAATTGATGAGCATCTCTTGTCCAAACTCCAGCTCCTAAACCATAAAGTGTATCGTTTGCAATTTCTATTGCTTCTGCTTCATCTTTAAATTTTGTAACGCAAGCAACAGGTCCAAAAATTTCTTCTTGAAAAACGCGCATTTTATTATGACCTTCTAATATTGTGGGTTGTATATAAAATCCGTTTGCTAAATCTCCAGATAATTTATTGGCAGCTCCACCAGTTAAAACTTTAGCTCCTTCCTCTTTTCCTATTTTGAAATAAGATTGTATTTTTTCATATTGATCATTAGAAGCTTGTGCACCAACCATTGTATTTACATTATAAGGATTGTCTTGAATTATAGCATTTGTTCTTGCTACAACTCTTTCCATAAAAGCATCATAAATATCTTCTTGCACTAAAATTCTTGATGGACAAGTACAAACTTCACCTTGATTAAAAGCAAATAAAACTGCACCTTCTATGGCTTTATCTAAAAAAGCATCATCTTCATCCATCACAGAATTAAAGAAAACGTTTGGCGATTTCCCTCCTAATTCCATTGTTACAGGATTTAAGTTTTTAGAGGCATATTGCATAATTAATTGACCAGTTGTAGTTTCACCTGTAAAAGCAACTTTATCTACTTTTGAGCTTGAAGCCAAAGGTTTTCCTGCTTCTGGACCAAAACCGTGCACAATATTTACAACTCCTGGAGGAAATACATCAGCAATTTTTTCCATTAATAAAGTTGCAGAAGATGGTGTTTGTTCTGCTGGTTTTAAAACCACACAATTACCTGTTACTAAAGCTGGTGGCATTTTCCAAGACAACATTAATAAAGGAAAATTCCAAGGAATAATTTGCCCAATAACACCTAAAGGCTCTTTAATATTCATAGATAATGTGTGCTGATCTAATTCTGTTGCACTTCCTTCTTCAGAACGAATACAAGCTGCAAAATATCGCCAATGATCTACAGCTAAAGGAATATCTGCATTTAAAGTTTCACGAATTGGTTTTCCATTATCACAAGTTTCTACCAAAGCAAATTCTTCTAAATTTTCTTCAATAATATCTGCTACTTTATTTAGCAAAGTTGCTCTTTCTGTTGCAGAAGTATTTCCCCAAGCTTCTTTTGCTGCATTTGCTGCATCTAAAGCTAATTCTACATCTTCTTTTTGTGAACGTGGATATTTTGCAATTAAACTATTATCAATTGGAGAGGTATTTTCAAAATATTGTCCTCCTAATGGCGCAACAAATTTTCCGTTGATAAAATTGGAATATTTTTCTTTAAACTTCGGTTTAGAATAACTCATAATTTAATTATTTTTTTAAATTTATTTATAACAGATAAAAAAACACAGATTAAGACATTGATAAAATTAACAAGCTTAAATTATTTTATTATCATTTTTTGTAAAGTTATTTTATTAAATTCACCATAAATTGAACATATTTATTATATTGTTGAACAATGCTATTATTTTTTAAATTTTATAGTTAATTTCTTTACATTTGATTATGAGCCACTTACTTCATCAACATAAAAAGCATAGAAAACTAACTACGTTAGTAGAAAATAGAACTACCTATAGCTCAGATTATGCTGAATTAAATATTTTTGAAACGCATAAAATTGCAGAAAAAGTAGCTTTAAAATTCGATTTTCCTATTATTGCAAGTATGTTAACTGGCAAAAAGATAATGCATTTAGAAGGGATTCCTTCTTTTGATTTTTTTCCTGGAGAATCTGTTGTAATGCCAAGAAACAAAGAAATGATTATTGATTTTCCTTTGGCTAAAAAAGAGAGTCCTACACAGTGTTTAGCTTTAGGAATTGATGAAAATAAAATTAGTGAAGTTGTTGATAAATTCAACCAAAATGTAGCAATTGAAGACAAAAACAACACTTGGAATTTAGATAAAAGCAGCAACCATTTAACAAATAATAAAGATGTTAATCAACTTATAAAAAGGTTAACATACACATTTACAAACAATAATACTTCTAAAGACGTTTTGTTAGATTTAATGATTCAAGAGTTAATTGTGAGATTGCTACAAACAAAAGCAAAATCTATTTTATTAAATAATACTGATCCACTTTTTAATGACACAAGAATAGGAACTGTTATTAAATATATTAAAGAAAACCTAACGAACAAAGATATTAGCGTAGATTTATTAGCCAAGAAAGCGTATATGAGCAGCTCTCATTTTCATAAAAAGTTTAAAAATACATTAGGAATTTCTCCTATTGATTTTTTAAATTCAGAAAAAATAAAATTTTCTAAGAAATTGATAAAAGAGTCTAAAGACTTTAGAATGTCTGAAATTGCTTTTAAATCTGGGTTTAACAATACCAGTTATTTTAACAGACAATTCAAAAAGATGGAACTAATGACTCCTCAACAATTTAAGAAGTCAATTAATTCTTAAGGTTTATTAATGAGTAGCCTCTCCTGCTCCACTAGGAATTCTAATATTTTCTACAATTTCTTGCACGTATTCTGGAGGTGCAGCTGTAAATCTAGAAACAATTAAAGAAAGTATAAAGTTTACAAACATAGCAACTGTACCAAAACCTTCTGGTGAAATTCCAAACCACCAATCTTTTTCTTTGCCTCCTCCAAACCAATCGAATTTGAATTTCATCATATAAAAAAGCATTAATAAAATTCCGACAACCATTCCTAAAATTGCGCCTTCTTTGTTCATTCTTTTATCAAAAATACCCAATATTATTGCTGGGAAAAAGGAAGCTGCTGCCAAACCAAAAGCTAAAGCAACTGTGGCTGCCACAAAATCTGGTGGATTAATTCCAAAATAACCTGCCACACAAACTGCAACAACTGCAGATAATCTTGCTGCAATTAATTCGCCTTTTTCTGTAATATTTGGGTTGATCATCTTCTTAATCAAATCATGAGAAACTGATGCAGAAATTACCAATAATAAACCTGCTGCTGTAGATAAAGCTGCAGCCAAAGCACCTGCAGCAACTAGTGCAATTACCCAATTTGGCAATCCTGCTATTTCAGGATTTGCCAAAACCATAATATCTTTATCAACAATTAATTCGTTTTTATTAGCATCTGCAACATATTGAATTTTTCCATCTTTATTTTTATCATCAAACTGTATTAAACCTGTTTCTTCCCAATTGCCAAACCAATCTGGCATTTTTTCATATTCTTTGTTACTAACAGTTTCAATTAAATTAGTTCTTGAAAACAATGAAATTGCTGGAGCTGTTGTGTATAAAATTGCAATTAACAACAATGCCCAACCAGCAGATTTCCGAGCATCAGCAACTTTTTTAACGGTAAAAAAACGAACAATTACATGTGGTAAACCTGCTGTACCAAACATTAAAGCTGCTGTAATTAAGAAAACATCTAACGTAGATTTACTTCCTGATGTATATGCTGCAAACCCCAATTCTTTGTGTAAACCATCTAACTTATCTAATAAATAAATTCCATTTTCATCTGCACCACCAAAACCTACTTGAGGAATTGGATTTCCTGTCATTTGAATAGATATAAAAATTGCAGGTACCATAAATGCAAAAATTAACACACAATATTGTGCAACTTGTGTGTAGGTAATTCCTTTCATGCCTCCTAAAACTGCATAAAAAAGCACAATTAACATGCCTATAATTACACCTGTATTAATATCTACTTGTAAAAAACGAGAAAAAACCAACCCTACTCCACGCATTTGGCCAGCTACATAGGTAAATGAAACTAAAAGTGCACAAAAAACAGCTACACTTCTTGCAACATTTGAATAATATCGATCTCCAATAAAATCTGGAACTGTAAATTTTCCGAATTTTCTTAGATATGGAGCCAACAATAAAGCTAACAAAACGTAACCTCCTGTCCAACCCATTAAATACACAGAACCATCATAACCATCAAAGGAAATTAAACCTGCCATTGAAATAAAGGATGCTGCAGACATCCAATCTGCTGCTGTTGCCAAACCATTTGCTAAGGGCGAAACTCCACCACCAGCAACGTAAAATTCTTTTGTTGAACCAGCTCTTGTCCAAATTGCAATACCAATATAAATTGTAAAAGTGATCCCTACTAAAATCCATGTCCAAACTTGAATGCTCATCTTTCTATTTATTTTTCGTTAAATCCGAATTTTTTATCCAGTTTGTTCATCAATTTAATGTAAACAAAAATTAGCACTACAAAAACGTAGATTGCACCTTGTTGTGCAAACCAAAAACCTAATTTAAAACCTCCCAATCTAATCGTGTTTAGTTCATCAACCAACAAAATTCCGAATACAAAGGAAACCAAAAACCAAATAGTTAAAAGGATTGCTAAATATTTGAGGTTTTCTCTCCAGTATTTTTTTTTATTTAACGAATCCATAATGTATAAGTTTTAGTTTTTATGTTCTGCAAATTAAATTAAATAGTATATTTTTATATATCTGATTACGCTTAATATATGTAAGATAAAACTTACGTTTGCAGACAATTAATTTTTAAATATAGATTTTTTTTTTGATTATTGAAGCATTAATACAATACTGGCATATTATTATACTCTTTTTTACGGTTGCCATTTTATATTCTTCTGTAGGTTTTGGAGGTGGTTCTAGTTATTTAGCCATTTTAGCTTTAACAGGAATCGTTTTTACACAAATTAGAGCAACTTCTCTACTTTGTAATATTGTTGTAGTTACTAGCAATATTTTTCTATTTTATCAACAAAAAGAAATTGATTTCAAAAAAATAATTCCTTTAGTATTATTGAGTATTCCATTAGCTTTTTTAGGTGGATATTTAAAAATAAGTCAGCAATTTTTCTTTATTCTTTTAGGATTTACACTTCTATTTGCAGCAATAACAATGTGGCTTTCTAAACGTATTATTTCTTCGGATAAAAAAAACAACAATGCTAAACCTCTCAAAAACGCAAGTTATGGAGGCATCATTGGTTTTATTTCTGGAATGGTTGGAATTGGTGGTGGTATTTTTTTAGCGCCACTTTTACATCTTACTAATTGGGACACTCCAAAGAAAATTGCAGCAACTGCCAGCTTTTTTATTTTAGTAAATTCCATAGCTGGTTTTATTGGCCAGTATTCAAATCCTAATTTTGCAATTGATTGGAGCTTAACCTCAACCTTATTAATTACCGTTTTTATTGGCGGACAAATTGGAAGCAGAATTAGCAATAAATTTTTAACTCCTATTCAACTAAAAAAAGCGACTGCTATTTTAATTGCTTTTGTGAGCATTCGAATCTTATGGAATGTTCTCTTTTAAATTGATCTGCGTTTAAAATTACATCAAAAAAGATTGTTTTCTAAAGGATGAAAAAATATCTTTGAAGCCATAAACCAAAAAAATAAAAAATGTTAGAAAATATTTTCACCCTATTAATGTTAGTTTTATTACAAGCCGTACTTGGTTTTGATAACTTACTTTACATATCCTTAGAATCTAAAAAAGCACCAGAAATTGAACAAAAAAGAGTTCGTAAAGTTGGTATTTTAGTTGCCATTATTTTGAGAATTATTCTATTGTTTTTACTAGTTTCTATTATCGATTATTTTAAAGAACCTTTTTCTTTTTTAACTGGAGGTATTGATAATGTTGTAAAATTCGCCTTTAATGGTCATAGTATTATTGTTCTTTTAGGAGGTGGTTTTATAATTTATACAGCCATTAAAGAAATTTGGCACATGATTGGAACTCCAGATTTAGAGCAATCTGAAATGGTTGATACAAGACATAAAAAAACGGCTAATGCTGCTATTGTAAGCATAGTAATAATGAACTTAGTTTTTTCTTTCGATTCAATTTTGGCAGCTATTGGCTTAACTAGTGAAATTGAAAATTCTACAACTGCTTTTATAATTATGGCAATTGCTATTGTTGTAAGTGGTTTATTAATGTTGTTTTTAGCTGATAGAGTTTCTGCATTTTTAGCAAAAAATAAAATGTACGAGGTTTTAGGTTTGTTTATTCTTTTTATAGTGGGTATTATGTTAGTGACAGAAGGTGGACATTTAGCACATATAAAAATATTTGGAAATGAAATTGTACCAATGAGTAAAACAACGTTCTACTTTGTAATTGTTATTCTAATTATTACAGATATTGTGCAAGGAAAATATCAGAAAAAATTATTAGCGAAAAAATAAAATTTATTTTACCTTAAATTATAAACCACTTTTATACAAAAGTGGTTTTTTTATCACTAATTTATTTTTGTTTACTTATTTTAACATTTAATTAAACAAATTTTACTGGAATCTATTATAACTTTGTTTTAAATTTAAAAACTAATCAAAATGAAAATTAAAAAATTTATTACATTATTATTGATGGTATCCTTAATAACTACCTATAGCTGTGTAAATTCTAAAGAAAAAAAAGAAGCAGAAGTAGAAACTGAAATAGAAATGGAAACTCAAGAAGAGGAAGAAATTGAAGAAGTTGGTACAATTGTAGATGTTGCAGTTTCAAACGATAACTTTACAACATTAGTAGCAGCAGTAAAAGCAGCTGATTTAGTTGGCACTTTAAGTAGCGAAGGTCCTTTTACCGTTTTTGCACCCGTAAATGCTGCATTCGAAAAATTACCAGAAGGAACTGTTGAAACATTATTGAAGCCAGAAAATAAAGAAATGCTAGCTGCTGTTTTAACATATCATGTGGTTTCAGGAGAATTTAATGCAGAAGCTGTTATTGGAGCAATTAATGACAACAATGGAAAATTTGAAATTAAAACTGTACAAGGTGGAATGTTAACTGCATCTTTAATGGATGGAAAAGTAATTTTAACAGATGCTACAGGAAACACATCTACAGTTATTATGACAGATGTTGAAGCATCAAATGGAATTATACACGCAATTGACTCTGTTGTAATGTCAAAATAAGAAATCTTAATCTTACAATAAACAAATCTTATTACTGTTTACCTAATTTAACATTTAATTAAACAACAAATTATTTATCTTTGTAAGAGAAAGTTAAAAATTATAAAAATATACTTCTCTAAAATTTTTTCGTAGTTGATACGAAATTAAATAAAAGAAGTTTTTTGGTTGATTGATTGGAAACCACTGCTTAAACGTAGTGGTTTCTTATATTTAGAAACTATCTTGAAATCTTTTAATAATAATCTTTACGATTCTTCGATTCATTTCTGAAGCATTGCTGTAATATTGTTGATATTCTTCTATAGAAAAATGACCAAGAATACTACCTATAATCATATTTCTAAACTGAATGTCTTTTTCTAAAATAGATTTAATTTTCAGGTTCTTTTTTTCATCTGAAATATCAAAAAAATCTATTTTTCTTTTTTGTAGATAATTTTTCAAAAAAGCAATCAATAACTCATGTTGCATTTTAATAATCGGACGAATTGTTTTATTCTGAAACAATTCAAAATCTGACATATTTTCTTTGATAATTTCGTTGATTACAGGTCTTTCTTTAGTCATTGTCTAAAATGGTATCTAATTCTAATTGATAATCATACTGCAAATCTTCATGCAATTTATCAATCGCATTTTTTGCCATTTTTATTTGTGTCTGAAAAATATTCTGTAAACGATTACTTCTTTTAAAATAAGGATTGTAATTTTTTAGCTTTTTTGAAAAGTGCAATAATATTTCAACTTCTGTTTCTTTTTTCTTAGAAAAACGAATAAATTTTTTACAAGAAGTTAAAATTTTTCTGATTTTTTTTCTGACATAATACCCATTTTTGGTATCAATATCATCAAACTCATCATCTATAAAAAGCTTGATATTTTCTATATACTGAGCTTCATTATGTGCTTCAAACAACAAATAAGTCAACAATTCTTTATTTTCAACTTTAAATCTTGCCAATTGTAAGCACAATTCTTTTAACTCATTAGCAGTTTTGTGAGTTAATTCGTCTTTAAGTTGTTTAATTGTTGATGCTTTCACTTATAATTGATAAAATACCTGCAAGGTTTTTAAAACCTTGCAAGAAAATTTAAAATCTATATTATTTATTTTTCACTAGGTATTTTAACGACTTCGTTAACATCAGCTTCATAATTTACACCAGGAACTTTAAAACCAAACAAGTTAAAAAACTCATCACTATATCCTTGTAAATCTCCTAATTCAGCTAAGTTTTCTGTTGTTGCTTTTTCCCAAAGTTCTGCAACTTCTGCTTGTACATCATCATACATTTCCCAATCGTCAACTCTAATTCTTCCTTTTTCATCCAAGGCTAAATCACCTCCAAACAAACGCTCACTATATAAACGTTGAATTTGCTCAATACAACCTTCGTGAATTTCCTTATCCTTCATCACTTTAAACAACAAAGAAATATACAAAGGAATTACAGGAATTGCAGAACTGGCTTGTGTTACCAAAGCTTTATTTACAGAAACATATGCTTTTCCACCAATCGATTTTAAATCGTCAGTAATTTCAAAAGCTGTTGCTTCTAAATGATCTTTTGCAGCACCAATAGTTCCATTTCTGTATACAGGTTTTGTAACTTCTGGGCCAATATAAGAATAGGCAACAGTTGTTGCTCCTTCAGCAAGTAAGTTTTCTGCTTTCAATGCATCAATCCACATTTTCCAATCTTCACCACCCATTACTGTAACTGTATTTTCAATATCATCTCCTTCTGCAGGATTTATAGATATTTCTGAGACAACTCCTGTGTGAAAATCGACTGTTTTATTGGTAAAAACTTCGCCAATTGGTTTTAAAACCGACTTATATCTTTTCCCTGTATTTGGATGTGTTCTTACAGGTGATGCTAAACTGTAAATTACCAAATCGATTTGCCCTAAATCTTCTTTGATTAAGTTAACAACCTCTTGCTTAATTTCATTCGAAAAAGCATCTCCATTGATACTTTTTGCATATAAACCTTCTTTATGAGCATGTTTTTCAAAAGCTGCTGTGTTATAATAACCTGGAGAACCTGGTCTACCTTCTGTTGGAGCTTTATCAAAAAAGACACCAATTGTTGCAGCATCAGATCCAAAAGCACTTGTAATTCTTGAAGCCAAACCAAAACCTGTTGATGCTCCTAAAACTAATACTTTTTTTGCTCCTTCAATTTTCCCTTTCGATTTTACATACTCTATTTGGTTGAGTACATTTTGCTCACAACCTGTTGGATGTGATGTTAAACAAATAAAGCCTCTTGTTCTTGGTTCTATAATCATTTTTGATAGTTTTTATTATTTCTAAAACTCAAAGTTTTAAAAACTTGAGAGTTCTTTTAATATTTTATATTTAATTTGAAGCTAAAAACTCCAATACATTCTTTTCAATTCTTCCCAACACATTTTCAGAAGATGCTTTTATAAAAGTTTCTCCAGTAATTTGTTCGTATAATTCTATATATCTATTAGAAATTTCAGTGATTTTATCATCATTCATTGTTGGAATTTGCTGATTTTCTTTTCCTTGAAAACCGTTTTCAATTAACCATTGACGTACAAATTCTTTTGATAATTGCTTCTGATGTTCTCCTTTATCTTGTCTTTCTTGATAGCCATCAGCATAAAAATAACGAGAAGAATCTGGTGTATGAATTTCATCAATTAGCACAATTTTACCTTCTTTGGTTTTTCCAAATTCGTATTTTGTATCCACCAAAATTAAACCTCTTTTTGCAGCGATTTCTGTACCTCTTTGAAATAATTTTCTGGTATAATCTTCTAAAACTAGATAATCTTGCTTACTGACAATACCTTTTGATAAAATTTCTTCTCTAGAAATATCTTCATCATGATCTCCATTATCTGCTTTGGTTGATGGTGTAATTATCGGATTTGGAAATTTATCATTTTCTTTCAAACCTTCAGGCATTTCAACACCACACAAAATTCGCTTTCCTAATTTGTATTCACGAGCTGCATGACCAGAAACATAACCACGAATTACCATTTCTACTTTAAAAGGTTCACATAAATGACCAACAGCCACATTTTCATCAGGATTTGCCAATAACCAATTAGGAACAATATCAGCAGTATCATTCATCATTTTGGTGGCAATCTGGTTCAAAATTTGCCCTTTGTAAGGAATTTGACTTGGCAAGATAACATCAAAAGCAGATAATCTGTCTGTTGCAATCATTACCAAAAGGTCATCATTTATATTATAAACTTCTCTTACTTTTCCTTTATAAACAGATTTCTGATTCGGAAATTTGAAATTTGTTTCGTTAATTGTATTCATACGTTTTAATTATGTTCTTGAAACAAAAGTAATTCAATTTTAAAAAAATCATTTCCTTAATAAGGAAAAATTACCATAAAGTATTTCTCCTGTATCTATAATTACTACTTTGAACCAATAATCGGAAGATTGTATTGGCTTTCCATTAATATTACCATCCCAAAAACCTGTTGTGTTTTTTATTTCCTTAATCATTTGACCAAATCTGGAATATATAAAAATAGTATAATTTACATCTGGAAAATCTTTTAATCGCCAAAAATCATTTTTACCATCATTATTCGGAGTAAAAAAAACTGGATAAGTTCTGACAAAAATATCTTTTGAGAAAAATTCACAACCATCTTTACCTCTAACAAAAACTGTCTGCTCACCTCCAGCTACATTATTAAAAATTTTTTCTGTTTGATAATTTATTCCATCCATAGAATACTCATATTCTCTTGCTGAATAAACCTCAACTTCTATATTATTATTTAAGGATGAAAAATCGTTTATAATAATTCCAACATTATTTAACGCTTGGTTTTTTACAACTTCTACAGCTACAGTTGATGTTGCAATGCCACAAGTCCCATTATCTACTGTATAAGAATAAGTTATTGAATCATTAATTTCGGGATCAAAAATTCCATTTGCTAAAGCTGGACTCCAAACCCCATTAATATCTGGATTTCCTTTTAATAATTCGAATAAATTTATTGGTTCAGAAAATTCGCAAATTTGTATTGCTGTACTTTCTCCACTATTAGGTGTTTCTAGATTCGTAATTGTTACTTTAGATTGGAGTGTGCCACATTTCTCATCAACTACAACATATTTATATTCGTCTTTAATATCATATCTTTTATCATAAATATTTGTTCCACTTTTTAACTCTGGAGACCAAAACCCTTTTGGAGAGGGATTCCCTTCTAAAGATTTAAATAAATCTATTACAATAACATCTTCACAAATTAAAACTGCTGTATCTATTCCTGCTGATAAATCTGATAAAAATTCTACTTTAACATCTGCACTTAAATCTCCACAAACTGAATCTGTTTGTGTGTATGTATAAATACCTGCAACATCTTTTCTTGGGTCAAAAATACTAGTTCCTGAAATTAAAGCAGGTGACCATGTACCACCTAAATCTGGACTTCCATTTAAACTCTTAAATAAATCTATATTTGTAGAATTTTTACAAACTTCCAAAAACCCATTTTTACCAGGGCTTAATATGTTTAATTCTTGAAAATCAAAAAGCGTGTTTACATTTTTATCATCTGGAGCTGTATAACCAGTAGATTCGTTAATAATGAGACCCTGAAAATTTACGATATCTGGTAAATCTCCTAATACACCATCTAAATTGGGGTCATGAAAACCAGCTTCTATTACATCAAAACAATTATCATTATCACTATCTAAGTCCATAGAATCTGGATAACCATCTTTATCTGTATCTACAGTTCCATTTCCTTCCAACGTATCTAGAATTCCATCATTATCATCATCTAAATCTACAGCATTTGCTATTCCATCATTATCAAAATCAATATTACAAATTAAAATTACTTTTAAAGCATTTATACAATCTCCAATATTTTCTTGAATTGTTAATGCTCCTGTAACTTCACCATTATTTATTAAATTACATAACCAAGAACAATCACTTAAGCGTGGATTTCTTTGCACACGAACATCCCCTTCAACCTTTGAAAAACGACCAAAACCATTTACCTTATTTAATAATAGGTTGTCACTTAAAATAAACCAATCATCTGAAAAATACTTTTCTCCTATTGTATTTAAAAAATTAAAACCGACAATACTTTTTACACTCGTGTTAGATATTCTAAAAGAAGCGCCTACATTTTCTAATAAGGGAAATTCTGGAACTTCCTCTACAATTATACCTCTAATATCTAAAAAACGTTCAATAATTTTTAATTTACTAAAACCTCTGATGATTTTTATAGATTCTAAATTTAAATCGTTCCCAATATAAGTAAGTTCATTAAAGCCAATTACTTCTTGTAGGACTGTGTTTGATGTAAGATTTAAATCTTCTCCAATAGTGGTTAACTTATTGAAAGAAGCCATAGTTCTTAGTTTTGGATTATTACTAATATTTAGCTGACCACCAACAGATTCTAAATTTTCGAATCCTGTAATATTTTCTATGGATGGGCTATTGCCGATTTCTATACTTTGTAAAATATGAGTCATTTTACTAAAACCTCCAACCTGAGTTAAAACTGGATTTAAAGCAATCGTTACACTTCTGGCATTTGTCAAGTTATTAAAACCACTAATCGTTTTTAATGAATTAGAACCTGTAATTACAAAGTTACCTGAAACATCTGTTAGATTATTAAAACCATTTAGTTCAGGCAATTCTACAGCAATTCTTAAATCCCCATTAATAATTTTAAGAAAATAAAGACCAGTGATATCTGTTATTGGAGAAGCTATTTCATCAATATCTTGTGTACCTGATAGTCCTGCAACAATATCAATATTTCCATTAATTGCATCACAATTTTTATAAGCTTCTACAAATGCATCTATTCTTTCTTGAGATGATAAAATATGATCTAATCTTGGAGGAGGGCACTGTCCTTTTATATTAAGGCTAAATAATAAAATCAAAAAAAAATAAAGTAACCTCATAAATAACAAACTATTAGTAAAAATACCCTTTATATTATTGACATCAAAAATTATAGCTTAAAAATAAAATCTTTATTTTTCCAAGACTTTTATCTGCTTTAAATTATCTGCTATTGGGGTTGCTGTAATTACTTTTTCTCCAGGAATAAAGTAAAAAAAGTAGGCCGAGTTTTGCCCAACTTTTCTAACATTTAATTTTGTGTTATCTTTAAAGACTAATGTATAATTAGGTATAATTTCTTTGGTATTGTATTTATGCTTCATTCCAATACCCATTCCTGTTCTCATGGAAATAAATAACAGAAAAAAGATAAACATCATACCAGGTATTATTTTATTTTTCTTCCCTAATTCCTCATGTTTTTTATCCCACTTTTCTATATTATAAATTTTTTGATACCATTTTTTAACTCTTAAATAAGTATATAATTTAAACATCCATCTCGTGAAATATAGATACATCAACCAAAACATCAATCCTAAAAACAGCGATATTTTCCAGTTATTTATTAATAAACTTATGGGCGATATCAGTGCATCTAAAATTGTGGTATAATTTAAATAAGAAACCCCAAAAATTCCGTAAAAAATAGCGTCACTTACAATTCCTAAAATAATTAAGTATAAATAACCAATATAAAAAACGTCTTGTAAGTTTAACTTTTTCTGTTTAATTTTCATTATTCAGTTTCTATACTTTTATAAGCCGTAATTATTTTTCTAACTAATCTGTGTCTTACCACATCTTTATCATCTAAATAAACCTGTGCAATTCCATTAATATCTTTTAATGCTAACAAAGATTCCTTTAAACCAGAAACTTGTTTTCTTGGCAAATCTATTTGACCTGGATCTCCAGTAATAATGAATTTTGCATGCATGCCCATTCTTGTCAAAAACATTTTCATTTGATTATGAGTTGTGTTTTGAGCTTCATCTAAAATCACAAAGGCATTATCTAAAGTTCTACCTCTCATAAATGCTAAAGGAGCAATTTGTATCACGCCTTTTTCTAAATGAGACTCTAGCCTTTCATGAGGAATCATATCTCTTAAAGCATCATATAAAGGTTGCATATAAGGATCTAATTTTTCTTTTAAATCGCCAGGCAAAAACCCTAAATTTTCACCAGATTCTACAGCTGGTCTTGTTAAAATAATACGCCTAACTTCTTTTTCTTTTAATGCTTTTACAGCCAAAGCAACAGCTGTATATGTTTTACCAGTTCCTGCAGGTCCAACAGCAAAAAGCATATCATTTTTAGCCATTTCTACAACCATTTTACGTTGGTTTTCAGTCTGTGGCTTTATCATTTTTCCATTAACACCATGCACCAAAATATCTTTTGCATTTTTTTTGGAAACGGATTTCTCTTCATTTCCTGTAGATGTTAAAATACGTTCAATACTATTTTCATCTAATTTATTATAACGATCATAATACTTTACCAAACGTTCAAAACGAATTTCAAATTCATCTAAAATATCTGATTCTCCAAAAATTTTTAATTTAGAACCGCGAGCAACAATTTTTATCTTAGGAAAATATCTTTTTAATTGCTCTATTGTACTGTTTTGCGTGCCAAAGAAATCTTTTGGGTTTATTTCCGTTAACTCTATAATGCGTTCGTTCAAATTATTAAGTTTATTAAAATATTAGTTTGAATTATTAAAATAAAAATAGGCATAAAATTTCTAAATTGATTAGATTTGCTTAAAATAATTAACAACTTTTACACAACTAATTAACAGCCAAAAAATTAATGTCTTTTATCACTTTAACATCAGATTTCGGGACTAAGGACCATTTTGTTGGGGCTGTAAAAGGGGCTATTTATTCGGAATTGGCTGATGCTAAAATTGTAGATATTACGCATGAAATATCACCTTTTAACATTACAGAAACTGCTTATATTTTAAAAAATTCTTACAAAAGTTTTCCTAAAGGAACTATTCATATTGTAGGTGTAGATTCTGAGTTAAGTGCAGATAATAAGCACATTGCAATTTCTTTGGATGACCATTTTTTTGTATGTCCAGATAATGGATTAATCTCTATGATAGCTTCAGAAATTCAGCCTACAAAATTGTGGAAATTAATATTTCATGACAGAGTAGAAAGTAGTTTTCCTGTGTTAGATGTTTTTGTAAAAGTTGCTTGTTTTATTGCACGTGGTGGAAATTTAACAGTGATTGGCAAAGAAATTAAGGACTATAAAAAACTTATTGAAATTCAGCCGAAAGTAAATCAAGAAAAAAACCAAATTATTGGAGGCGTTTTATACATTGATAATTATGGCAATGTAATTACCAACATCAGCAAAAAAATGTTTAATGATATTGGTAAAGGACGCGATTACAAAATAAATGCTTCACGTTATACTTTTACTAAAATATATAATAAATACAACGAAATTACAGAAAATAACTCCACAGAAACCATGCAATTTGATGGTGATAAATTAGCCCTTTTTAATTCTGCTGGTTTTTTAGAAATAGCTGTTTATAGAAGTAATTTAAAAACAGTTGGTGGTGCATCAACTTTATTAGGTATGGAGTATAGAGATCCTGTTATTGTTGAGTTTGTTATGGAATCGAAACCAGAATATACCTCTTTAAATTAAACTATGTTTGTTAGAATTGTAAAAATGAGTTTTCACTCAAAACATATTGCAGCATTTCAAGAAATGTTTGAAGAGAAAAAGCAATTAATTCGCAATTCTGATGGAAATAAATTGCTAGAATTATATCAAGATAAAAATAACCCTGAAATATTTTTCACCTATTCTTATTGGGAACATGAAAACGATTTAGAGAACTATAAAAACTCTGATTTGTTTATAGAAACGTGGAAACAAACTAAAACTTATTTTAATGACAAACCACAAGCTTGGAGTGTTGATAAAAAAGTAAGTTTGCAATAAATAAAAGCAGTAAGCAAAATTAAATACGATAAATGGATTACAATTTTACACCTTTTCCTGTTTTAGAAACAGAACGATTAACTTTAAGAGCATTAAATTTAGAAGATGCAAAAGCAATTTTTGGTTTAAGAACCAATAAAGAAGTTAATGAATATATTGACAGGAAAGTACCTAGAAACCTTTCTGAAGCTAGAGCTTTTATTGATAAAATTTCAACATTAGCAGAAAATAATAAAGGGATTTTTTGGGTAATAGCCTCAAAAAGCACAAACGAATTAATGGGCACAATTGGTTTGCGTAATTTTGAAGATGAAGATGACTATGCAGAAATTGGTTATGAAATAAATCCTGACTATCAAGAAAGAGGGTATATGAGCGAAGCTTTTGAGCCAGTTTTAGAATATGGTTTTCAAAATTTAGAGTTAAAAACGATAGAAGCTTTTACACACAAAAATAATACGGCTTCAATTGCGTTATTAGAAAAACTAAACTTTGTTTTTGATCCTGAAAGAGAAGATGAAGGTTTCGAAAATAATATTAGTTACTTGTTAAAGAATTAGAAGAGTTTTTATTAATTTAAAAGTAAGATGATTATCGGTGATTTTATAGCAGAATTTCTCGGAGAATTTTTACTTTCATTAATACCAAGATTAGGAGCCTTTTTTAGGTGGATTTTTTTGAGAAAAAAATATTCTTATAAAGAAGTTCTTGAACAAAACTGGAATGGTAGAATTGGACTATTATTTATTGTTATAGTAATAATTTCGATTACTTATTTTAATTAAAACAAAAGTCTTCGACAAGCTCAGACTGACTTTCGTTAATTAAATTTGATTTTTAGTTTCATTTATAATGAACAGAAAATTTAATTTAATTATAAGATTAAGTTTATGACTAAAGAAGAAAAGGAAAAGTTTGAGAAGTGGAAAGTTAAATACCAAAAAAAGAAAGAAAAAGAAAAGTTTAATTTTTTAAAACCGATTATTATTACAGCTCTAATAATTTCTATTATTGGAATATCTTTTTATTATTGGAATTCAGAAGAATATAAATTTATTTTTGATAAAACTAAAATTGTAAAAGCTGAAATAATTGAAACTAAAATGGTTCATATTGGAAAAGGCTATTATCATCAAATGTTGATATTTGAATATGAATATAATAATCAAAAGTTTAAAGGAGATAGAACAATTGGAAAAAGAGTAGGATTAAAAAAAATAGGTGATATTTTACAATTAAAAATTTCAATAGAAAATCCTGAAAGAAACAAAGTTTTGAGATATTATTATAATTAAAAGTTCAAAAACTTTTAGAAACTTGATAACAATTAAACGCTTCAACAGTTAAACAATTACACATATATTGAAAGCAATCTTAAAAAAAGAATTCAACTCATTTTTTGCAAGTCCAATTGCGTATTTAGTTATTGGAGTTTTCTTGCTGATTAATGGTTTGTTTTTATTTATTTTTGATGACGATTTTAATATTTTAAATGCTGGTTTTGCTGATATTACTCCGTTTTTCTATTTAGCTCCTTGGGTTTTTCTTTTTTTGATTCCTGCAATTACCATGAAAAGTTTTGCTGATGAATTCAACACAGGAACCATAGAACTACTAAAAACAAAACCAATTTCTGATTGGCAAATTGTTTTGGGCAAATTCTTAGCTTCACTCCTATTGGTTTGTATTGCCATAATTCCGACTTTTATTTACGTTTATACAGTGTATCAATTAGGTAATCCTGTTGGAAACATCGATTTTGGAAGCACAATTGGTTCTTATATTGGGTTACTATTTTTAGCAGCAACCTATACAGCTGTTGGTTTATTTACATCAACTTTATCAAAAAACCAGATTGTTGCTTTTATTTTAGGCGTTTTTATTACGTTTTTCCTTTTTTATGGTTTTGATGCAATTGCAACTTCATTTGGAGGTAGCAGCTTAACCATTCAGCAATTAGGTATCAACGAACATTTTAAAAGTATTTCTAGAGGTGTCATTGACACAAGAGATATTATTTACTTTTTAAGCGTTACTTTTTTCTTTTTATTCATTACTAAAACACGTTTAGAAAATGAATAAAAACATCAAAAATATCGGTTTAATATTGATTGGTTTAATTGCTTTAAACATTCTCAATCAATCTTTTTACAAACGTTTCGATTTAACTGCGGATAAAAGATACACACTTTCTAAAACCACAAAATCAATTTTATCAACCTTTAAAAAACCACTTTTTATTACGGTTTATTTGGAGGGCGATTTCCCATCAGAATTTAAAAGATTACAAGTTGAAACGCAACAATATTTAGAGGAACTTGCTGCAGAAAATGCCAACATAAAAATACATTTTGAAAATCCTGACAATCAACGTGAAGAATTGATTAAAAGAGGCATGATGCCAAGTCAATTAACAGTTGAAGAAAATGGCAAATTATCTGAAGCTATAATTTTTCCTTGGGCAGAAATCGTTTTTGAGGATAAATCAACCACTGTTTCATTATTACCAAATGCAATTGTTGCTAGTCAAGAAGAACAGTTGCAAAAAGCGATTGAAAATTTAGAATATAGTTTTAGCAACGGAATTAATTCTATCACTCAAGATGAACAAAAATCTGTTGCCATTATTACAGGAAATGGTGAATTGCCAGACGTTTATCAATATAGTTTTTTAAGTGAAGTTGGAAAAAAACACAAAATAGCAAAATTTACATTAGATTCTGTGGCTTCAAATCCGCAACAAACTTTACAAGATATTGCTACTTTCGATTTGGCAATTATTGCAAAACCTACTGAAAAATTTACATCCGAAGAAAAATTTACGTTAGACCAATTTATAACAAATGGTGGTAAAACTTTGTGGATGTTAGACAATGTGCAAGCAGATCAAGACAGTTTATTATCCACTGGAAAAATGTTGGCATATCCAAGAGATTTAAATTTGACAGATTTATTATTTTCTTACGGAATTAGAATCAACACCACTTTAATTAAAGATTTATATGCAGCAAAAATTGCATTAGCAACTGGCACAATTGGCAATCAAACTCAGTTTCAAAATTTAGATTGGTTTTATCATCCTTTAGTTTCTGGAAACCCAAATCATTCAATTACAAAAAATGTTGCTCCTGTAAGATTACAGTTTGCAAATCAGATTGATACTCTTAAAAACAACATCAAAAAAACACCTTTATTAATCAGTTCTCCATTATCTCAAAAAGTAGGAACACCAACCATTATTGAGCTACAATCTATTGCTGAAGAACCTGAAGAAAAAGATTTTGTTGCAGGAAATCAATTATTTGCTGTCTTATTAGAAGGTGATTTTAATTCAGGATTTAAAAACCGTATAAAACCTTTTGAAACTCCCATTTTTAAGGAAAACGCAACCCATAATAAAATGATTGTGATTGCTGATGGTGATATTGGAAAAAATCAAATTTTAAAAGGAGAACCAACAGATTTAGCTAGTGATAAATGGACAAACGAACAATTTGGCAACAAAGATTTTCTTCTAAATGCTGTTGATTATTTATTAGATGATGTTGGCTTAATGGAACTAAGAAACAAGACTTTAAAAATTAATATTTTAGACAAACAAAAAGCGTTTAGAGAACGTACTTTTTGGCAGTTTTTAAATGTTGTATTTCCTTTAATTTTACTGTTTGCTTTCGGGTTTGTTTTTAATTATATCAGAAAGAAAAAGTATAGCTAACTCTATTTTTCGTTTGACATTATAATAAATTTCTTAATTGTTTTATTGTTTGGTTTTTCAATAATTGTATTCAAAAAATTAACATCCTCAGAACTTAATTCAAGAGTTCTTTTTAGTTCTACAATAAATTTCATAAAACCAAATTCGAATACTATTTTTCTAGGTAATACTCCAGTTTCTTTTATGAAATTATTCATGCAATGCTCTCCAAGATTATCAAGATTTACACTATTAAAATTCAACTTTTCTGTATCATAATAATAGTTATAAATTCCTGTTTTTGTATTATAAGTAATTACATTTTTAACATCAACATTTTTTGATTTTATTTCAGGTTTATTATAATCTCCTGTTTTTTTAGAAACAATTTCTGACTTATCAAATAAAGTTAATTCGCTCTTTTTATTATTGAATATAGTTGAATGAATAAAATTATTTGACTTTTCAATATATCTTAAAAAACCTTTTTCAATATAGAAAACTTTAAAAGAATCTGAAAATTTAAATCTAGGATCATTTTTTAATGCTTCAGCATACGCTTTATTAGTTAATTCAACATTAAAAGAATATTCAAGTCCAAGGTTATTTTGACTAAATATTCCCAAACTAATAAACATAAAAGATATGAATAACTTGAATTTCATTTTCAACTATTTATTTCGATTAAACTTGCTTTATTTTTATAAATATCATTAACAAAAAACCATTAAAAACCAACTGCTGCATCATCTCCTCTTTTATCTGCACCAGCTTCTAATTTTCCATTTGGTAAGACTAAAATAGCATCTACTCTACCAATAATTAAGGAATTTCTTTCGAGTATTTCATATCCTAAAGATTCCAACTTATTTTTAGAAACTTCATCAAAACCATTAGGTTCCATTCTAATAACATCTGGCAACCATTGATGATGAAATCTTGGTTGATTCACAGATTCTTGCATTCCCATATCAAATTCTACCACATTCAAAATATTTTGTAAAACCGATGTTATAATTGTAGAGCCTCCAGGAGTTCCTACCACCATTTTTAATTTACCATCTTTCTCTACAATTGTTGGTGTCATAGAACTTAACATCCTTTTTTCTGATGCAATTGCATTGGCTTCAGAACCTACTAAACCATAAACATTTGGCACACCTGGTTTGCTAGAAAAATCATCCATTTCGTTATTCAGAATAAAACCTGCGCCTTTTACAACTACTTTAGATCCATAACCTGTATTTAAAGTTGTGGTTACAGAAACTGCATTTCCAAATTGATCTACAATGGAATAATGTGTGGTTTCATCACTTTCATACCCCAAAATTTTTCCTTGAGAAACTTCAGAGGAAGGTGTTGCTTTATTCCAAGAAAAAGATTTCATTCTATTGTTGATATAATTTACGGCTGTTAAACTATCAATTGGCACGTTTACAAAATCAATATCACCCAAATAATGTGCTCTATCTGCATAACTCCTTTTGGAAGCTTCTGTTAACAATTGAATATATTTTGTTGAATTATGTTCAATATCAGATAAATCAAAAGGTTCTATAGATTTTAAAATTTGGGCCAAACAAATTCCACCACTTGCAGGCAAAGTCATAGAAGTTATAGTGTAATCTTTATAAGAGAATTCGATTGGTTTTCGCCAAATTGCTTCGTATTTTTCTAAATCTTCGTGCGTAATAATTCCACCTAATTCTGCAACATAATTTACTAATAAATCTGCTGTTTCGCCTTTATAAAATCCATCTTTTCCAAAATCACGAATTCGCTCTAAAGTTTGTGCTAGTTCTTCTTGTTTTAAAATATCTCCTGCTTTCCAAGTATTCTCAAAAACGGTTTTGTAATTATTAACTTTTTTAAATCTTTCTGTGGCATTATTTAAATCCTCAGCTTGATTTTCGGTTACAACAATTCCTTTTCTGGCCAAATCAATTGCTGGTTGAATCAACTCTTTTATTGGCAAAGTCCCAAACTTTTTATGCACTTCAAAAACACCAGCAACAGAACCAGGAATACCAACTGCAAAAGCACCTAACACACTTTTATTTTCAATTACATTACCAAGTGAATCTAAATACATGTCTTTATGTGCAGTAATTGGCGCTTTTTCTCTAAAATCTAGAGCGCCTTTTGAGCCATCGTTATTTCTATACACCATAAAACCTCCACCAGCAATATTACCAGCAACAGGATACACAACTGCCAAAGCAAAATGAGTTGCAACCATTGCATCATAAGCATTTCCTCCTTTTTCTAAAATAGCAGAACCAATTTTTGAAGCTTCTTCTCTTGCAGAAACTACCATTGCTTTTTCTGTGATTAAACCAACTGTTTTTTCTTTTTTACAACCATTTAAAATTGATAAAAAAGTGATTAAAAAAAGGATTTTATATGCTTTCATATTTTTATAATTAGTTTTTTTATGCTGATGTAATCTACAGTAAATAAAGTTAAGTGTTACTTAGCTAATTCTCAATGTTAGTTAATTCTTTAAATTTCTCATTTGTAAAAGCTACCAAATCTTGAAAGAAAATTGTAAAATCTTCTTCTAATTCAGTTTCTAAAAGATTTAAATCTTCGATGGCTAAATTCATTTGCGATTTGCCTTTTGTTCGAGCATTCATTCCATTTAAAACTTTTGCAATTCCTTCTTTATATTGATAATTGAAGAGAATATTATATTCAATCATATACTTAATAAATTGTTGCGATTTTTTTGGTAATTCTGATGAAATTGAATCAAACAAAGTATATACAGATTTTGTATAAACATCTAAAGGAACAGAAGAATAAGTTGCCCAATTTTTGGCTAAAAAATAATCGTAAAAAATATCGATGATGACTCCATCATAATGTCTGTAACGTTTGTGCAAACGTCGTTTACTTTTTCTTACAACTTCATGAGCGTCTGTAAAAGTGTCTATTTCTCTGTGTAAAAAAATTCCTTGTTGAATTTCTTTTGAAAAACCTTCGTAATTATTCCCACGAATATGGTCTGCAATAAAATTACCAATCATAATATTGGTGTCGTTTTGTGAAAGATATAAATGGGCTAAGAAATTCATAAATTAAATTGATCTAAAAGTAATCAAAAAACCACAACTAGAAGTTGTGGTTCAAAATTTAATATCTCATTTTTTATTTTAGGAAAAAAAGTGGTTGTATTTTTTAGTATTTTCTATGCTATTTAAACTCTAAATCGTTTTATAAAATAACTCTTTCTAGTTTTAATAGATTCTGCTATCAAAATATTTCTTTAAGAATACAATTTGAGCGAAAAATAACAATCCAAAAAATAAAAATGCATATAAAGTTATATTAGAAATTGATAAAGTGTCGAATAGATTTGTAAATTGTAATTTATCAAGAAAATCAAACTCTATTTTTGGCAAATTAAAAGCGCTTTCTTTTGTTGTAAAAAATGAAATAAAAATTAATGCTAAAATTGATGCAGCAATTAACATCCAACCTTTTTTAGAAATTAGTGCTTTTGCTTTAAAAACTTCTAAATTCTTTTCAAGTGTAATTTTCTTCATTAAAGAAGCTGTAAAATCTAAAGATGGCTGCTCTGTAGAAACCTCTTTTACATACTTTTTTGCAAAAGCATCTAATTCTTTGATATGTTTATTTTCTCCCATAATTTTCTATCATTTCTGGCACTACATTTTCTTTTACAATGGTCAATAATTTTTTTCTAGCTCTGTGTAACTTCACTTTTAAATTCGCTTCAGACATAGAGGTTATTTCCGTAATTTCTTTTAAAGATAGTTCATCATAATAAAACATCCAAATAATAGTTCGTTCTTCATCTGGTAATTTATGCAAACAAATTTCCATCATTTTTGCACGTTCTTTTCGTTCAATTCCCTCTAAAATATTTTCTGTAGCTTTAATTTGATTAAAAGTAATTTCGTTAATTTCAAACGAATTGTTATTGTTTTTATTCTTTTTAAGATTGTCTAAACATGTGTGATATGCAATTCTATACAACCATGTAGAAAATTTAGAATCACCTTTAAACTTGCTTAAATTTTTATACGCTTTTATAAACGTATCTTGACTAATTTCCTCTGCTTCCTCCCTATTCTTAGTCATTTTAAATGCCAAACTAAAAACCATATTTTTATAGGTATCAACAAGAGATGCAAACGCATTTGTATCCCCATTAATAACTTTTGTAATATAAATTTGGTCGGTTTTGTTAGTCATTTTATGTTTGACTGTTATTCATATAAATAGGTTACAGTTTTTAATCATTTTTTTTTAAAAACAAATTCTCAGAGTTGTCATCAATTAAACATTTGTGAAATTAATGTAATTGGTTTAATTATTTTTTTGAAAAAAATATTTAACGATATCTGTAACCTTACTTTAATTTGAATCGTCAAAGCTACAACACAATAAAATTAATCATTTAAAATAAACAATTATGGGATCAGAATTAGTAATAATGCCAGTTATAGTAGGTGCAATTTTCGGCGTATTTTATTTATATTTTTCAACAAGAAATAAAGAGCGTTTAGCACTGATAGAAAAAGGTGTAGATGCAAGTATTTTTATGAAAGGTTCTTCAAAAAACGCAGCTCCTTTTTGGAAAGTTTTAGTTTTAAACATGGGACTTTTAGCAATGGGGATTGGAGTTGGAATTTTATTAGGCTCGCTTTTAAGTTTTAACTTTGGTTATAGTGGAAGCTATCAAAACAGACCATCAAATTACATAAGTTCTGAAACTTTATATGCTGCTTCTATTTTTTTATGTGCAGGTGCATCTTTATTAATTGGCTTTAAAGTCACTAAAAGTTTAGATAAAGAATAAATATCATCAACCAAAAAATTAAAAAACCATTTCATTTTTTTATGAACTGGTTTTTTTCTGTTTTATAAAGTTACTATCTTTATTCGAAATATATTTTTTACATGAAAAATGAATATGAAGATAGTAAGTTTAAAAAACTTTTAGACAAACTACAACAAGAAAGTTGGCAATTAGAATTGTTAATTTCTGGTTTTGCTATTTTTGGTCTGGTGTCTTCATTAGGTTTTGTTAAAAATTTATGGAACGAAGCTTCTGCTTTAGAAAGTTATAGTAATTTTTTATATCCAATTGTTTATATAGCTTGCTGGGTTTTAATTATCAATTTAATTATACATGTTGTTTTAAGAGGTTTGTGGATTGGTGCCATTGGTTTACGTTACGTTTCTGGCGAAATTGATTATGAATCTTTAAATTATAAAAAGCGATTTACAACTCATTTAAAGAAAAAAGTGGGTTCGTTTGATAAGTTTATTGGTGCTCTAGAAAATTATTGTAGCATTTTATTTGCGCTTACTTTTCTCTATTTATTTTATATCATTTCCTTTTTTGCAGTTATTTCAATAGTTGTTTTAGCAGCAACTTTCTTTATAAAATCTGGTTTATTTCCAGAAATTATGGGTACTATCTTATTAGGTTTTTTTGGTCTGTTTTTTTTATTCATCGCATTTATTGTCTTTATCGATTTTATTACACAAGGTTATTTAAAAAAAGTAGAATGGACTTCTTTTCTTTACTTTCCTATTTATAAAATATTTAGCTTAATTACACTCTCTTTTTTATACAGACCTTTAGTGTATAATATTTTAGATGATAAATTCAGCAGAAGACTTACTTTTATATTAACACCAATTTACATTGCAGCATTTTTCTTTACAACTTTTCAAGCTGTAAGATCTAATTATATATCTCCAAGTAGCTATTCTTCTGTATATTATTCAAATCAAAATAACTATTTGAATTCGGTAAAAACAAACGAATATATTAAAGGTGCTGCATTACATTCTAAAATTATAAAAGATAATTATGTGCATATCTTTATCCCTTTTAGAGAAAATATGGAAGATTTAATTTTTGAACAAAACAAAAATCTAACACCTTTAGAAGATAAACGAGGATTTAAATCAAATTTATTTTTATCTAAAACTTCTTACCAAAAAAGAGATAGTCTCATGGAGTTATATTTAAACGCTTTTCAAAAAGTGTATAATTTTAAGATTGATGAATCCAAGATTAATCCTGAATTTAATGTCACAGAAATCAACAATCAATTAGGTTTTGAATCCATAATTGCATTAGACACTTTTTCTAATGGAAAACATAGTATTCATATTGATAGATTTATCACCTCAAAAAAAACAAAAGAATTAGAAAATGAATATATTATAAACATTCCTTTTTGGTATTTTAAACAATAAATAATTATTACAAATGAAAAAACTTACACTATTATTTTTACTAGTTTCATCTGTTACATTTGCGCAAACAGATCAAAAAATTTACGATATTATTGATGCTGTTTCTGCTGATAACATTAAAAGCTACGTTAAAACGTTAACTGAATTTGGTACTAGAAACACCTTTTCTGATACAATTTCAAAAACTCGTGGAATTGGTGCTGCAAGAAGATGGATAAAAGGCGAATTTGATAAAATTTCTTCCGATTGCAAAAAATGTTTAAATGTATTTTATCAAAAAGATTTGGTAACTAAAGAAGGTAACAGAAGAGTGCCTCATGATGCCTATGTTGTGAACGTTGTTGCCATTCAAAAAGGCACAAAATACCCAAATAAATACGTTATTATGAGTGGTGATATAGATTCACGAGCAAGTGATACAATGGATTTTACAACAGATGCACCAGGTGCAAATGACAATGCATCAGGAATGGCTGGAACTATAGAGGCTGCTAGAGTTTTATCAAAATATCAATTTGAAAGTAGCATTATTTATGTAGGTTTATCTGGAGAAGAACAAGGGCTTTTTGGTGGTGCAGGTTTGGCAAAATATGCTCAAGATAAAGGCTGGGAAATTATCGGAATTTTAAATAACGATATGATTGGGAATATTACTGGAGTTGATGGTGTAATTGACAATAGAGCTTTTAGAATTTTCTCTGAACCTGTGCCAGCAAACGAAACTGAAAGAGCAAGAAATATGCGCAGATTTTATGGTGGTGAAGTTGATGGAATTTCTAGACAATTGGCAAGATATATTCATAAAACTACCAAAACTTATATGCCAGAAATGAACCCAATGATGATTTATAGATTGGACAGATTTGGTAGAGGAGGACATCACAGACCTTTTAACGATTTAGGCTTTGCAGGAATTAGAATTATGGAAGCTCATGAAAATTACACGCAACAACATCAAGATATTAGAACCGAAAACGGAATTAATTATGGTGATACTTTTGATCATGTAAATTTTCCATATGCTAAAAAATTAACTGCTGTAAATGCGATAAATTTAGCAAGTTTAGCTTGGGCTCCAGAAGCTCCAAAAGAAGTTGCTATTGGTGGTATTGTAGAACCATCTGTAAAGTTTAAATGGAGTAAAGTTGAGGGTGCAAAAGGATATAAAATTTACTGGAGAGATACAACTTCACCAACTTGGGACCATAGTAGATATGTAGAAGCTACAGAGTTTACTTTAGAAGGAATTGTAATTGACAACTTCTTTTTTGGTGTTGCTGCTGTTGGCGAAAATGGACATGAAAGTGTCGTGGTTTTTCCTAATAAAATTTTGAGAAAATAGATTTTGAGATATTTAGTACTTTTTATATTCTTTGTTTCTTGTTCCAAAGCTCAAGAAAAACCGAATTACATTTCTTTTAAATTAGAAAATGATTCTGTGTATGTTTTTGCGAAAAATCCTACACTAGGTAATACTTTTTTAAAAATTATTGATCAAGAAACTAAAATTGAAAAGTTTATTGATTTTAAAAAACCTGGAACTTTAAAGGTTTTAGAATTCGAGCAATCTAAAATTGATACTGCTCAAATAATTGAAAAGTATCAATTTTCATTATATTATGGAAACTCATTTTTTAAAAAATACGATACTTTATATAATTACGGATTGCCATTTTTAAAAGGTAAACGTTACAAAGTTTTACAAGGACAAAACTCTAATTTTACACATAAAGGAAGTTTCTCCAAATATGCTATCGATTTTAAAATGAAAACTGGACAAAAAGTTTGTGCTATTAGAGATGGTTTGGTGGTTAAAGTAAAAGAACATTTTAGCAAAGGTGGTAGCAATAAAAAATATAGAGACTTTGCCAATCTCATTATCATTGCTCATAAAGATGGCACTTTTGCACAATATGTACATTTAAAAAAAGATGGTGCCATTGTTAAAATAGGAGACACTGTAAAAAAAGGACAAGTAATTGGTTATTCTGGAAATACAGGAATGAGTACTGAACCTCATCTTCATTTTGCAGTTTATAAACCTACAAATAATGGTTTTATTTCTATACCCTATATTTTAGATTCCATACCAACAAAAAGATATAAAAAAGGGAAATTTGCTAGAAACTAGTTTTAATAATTAGATCTCAAAGGTTAAAAATTTTTGAGATCTAAATTATTATTAGCTTTTCAATAAAAACTAATTTTTCATAAAATCTAAAATCTCTTTGTCAGAAATAAAAGGATTTGCACCTTCTTTTTGAGCCACTAAAGCACCAACTGCACAAGCTTTATCAATTGCTTTTTGTGGATTTTCTTTTTGCAACAAATCACTAATTAACGTTGCTAAAAACGAATCTCCAGAACCAACTGTATCTGCTACTTTAATTTGATAACCACTATTGTAAAACATCTTATTATCATATAATAAAACTGCACCATGTTCACCTTTGGTAACACAAATATGTTTTGTATTTGTTTCTTTTGATAAAAAATGAATATTCTGCTCTAAATTTTTATAAGGAGAATTTAAAAAAGCAGCAATCTCATAGATTTCTTCATCATTAAATTTAATAAAATTTGCTTTTTGCATCAACTCAATTAAAATCTTTTTCTCATAAAAAGGTTTGCGTAAATTCACATCAAAAACTTTATAATTTGGGAGTTCTAAAAATTTATACAAGGTGTTTTTTGAAACTTCATCTCGAGTAATTAAACTTCCAAAAACAAAAGCATCAGCATTTTTTACAACTGCTGATGCTTTTTCTGTAAACTGAATTTTATCCCAAGCTTTTGGATGAACAATTTTGTAACTCGCAGCTCCTTTATCATTCAAAGTAACTGCAACTTCTCCTGTTTCAAAATGATCTAAAACTTGAATTTCTGATGAATTTATATGGTGTTCCTTTAAATATTCTAAAATAAGTTCTCCTAAACTATCATTACCAATAGCGCTAATCATAGCAACATCATTTTTAAAAGACTGCAAACGTGTTGCAACATTTAAAGGCGCTCCTCCAATTTTTTTATGATTTGGAAAAACATCCCAAAGAACTTCACCAAAACAAACAATTTTAGACATAATATAGATCGATTTTTAGTAAATATTAGTTTCTGATGTTCTCTGATTTATAGAACTCGCAAAAATGGCTAACATACGTTTTGCAATTCCTGTCCAACCAAAATTTCTACGCGCAAAACGTGCACCTTCAACAGACATTTCATTTCTTAAATTTGGGTATAAAAGTGGCATAGCCATCATTGCTCCAAATTCTTTTGGTCTATGAGGATCTGCAAACAACGCTTGATTTCCAAAATCAATCAAATCGCACAAACCTCCATGAACCGTTATTACACTTGGTGTTCCACAAGCCATTGCCTCAATAGCTACCATTCCAAAAGGTTCATATCTAGATGGCATTGCAAAAATACTTGCAGATCTATATACGTTTGCTAAATCTTCATCAGCAATGTAACTTTTCCATTTTATTTTATCCATTACACCAATTTCTGACGCTACTTGTTTTAACTTTTCAATTCCTTCTTTATCTTGTTTAGAATCGCCACCAATTGCAGCTACTAAACCAGCTTCAGGACATAATTCGAATAAAGTTGGTAAAGAATTGATTAAAAGATCATATCCTTTATTATGAGCCATTCTTCCTAAAGCCAATACATCAGTAGGACTTATATCATATTTCTGGCGGATTTTATCATTCTCTTTAGATGGAACAGGAAAGAATTTATTTTCATCAATTCCTGGAGGAATCATGCTACAGTTTTTTGTTAAAACATCATATTGTTGCACCAATAAATCTACCTGTGGTAAAGTTGTAGCAATTACATAATTACACATTTGGTACACAAAATATTCTTTTCTAATACGTTCTTTAAATCTGTAGGTTTTTTCCATTTCCTTTTCATCCATATCACTTCCCATAGAATGTTGTTTCCACCAACCTAAAGAATGTGGTGTATGAACATGACAAATACCTAGTTCTTCTGATATTTTTTGACCTGCCCAACCTGCATCCCAATAATGAGAATACACAACATCATACTTCTTATTCTCTTTTTTTATGGCTGCTAACGTGTTTGTAACAAACTTTTTTAAATGATCGTGCATGTCCTCTTTTCTGATAAATTTTTTACCTCCAAATGGAATTCGCCAAACACTATAATTTTCATTTACATCATCATACTCTGGTTGATCTTCAAACTGACGAGTCACTAAATCTACTCTTTTTCCAAGTCTACTGAAACGTTCTGCTAATTCTAAAACATAAACAACTTGTCCTCCAGTATCTGGTTTTCCTAATTCTGCATTTGCTCCAACATAACCATGTAAAGAGATCATTAAAATTGATTTCATAGTTCTTATTTTTTAGTATTCATATTTGTTAATTTTAAATCGTGACAAGCTGCTATATATTGAGCTACAGACCAAGCTTGATAGGCTTTACCCATTGGTTTTCCTGTAACTCCATGAGCCCATTCTGTAAACTCCCATTCGTTACTTATTCCTTCTTTATTGATAAGTGCAAGTTTGTGCAATTCTGCAATAGCAATATCTCTAAATCCTAATTTATTTACATATTTAACCCAAAAGCCACCAACAAAAGGCCAAATACCTCCATTATGATAATGATTTGGTAAATTCAATAAATTAACGGTATAATAAGGTCTCCAATCTGGATCTCCAGGACTTACAACAGGATATACATTCGCAATAGGAAAAGGATCATTTACACCAACACCTAACATAAATTTAAAAGTTTGATGCGCTTTCTCAGAATCTATTGTTCCATGTAAAAAAGCTAACACATTTCCTAATGTATCACATCTCCAAGAAAAATCGAAAGGTGTGGTTTGTGCAATTAAATAAGAGGTATCTCCTAACGTAAATTGCTTTTCAGCAAAAGATACAGATGAAAATAATTGTTGTTGTGTAGAAGGCCAAAAATTCTGAACAATTTCTTTTTTTATTACTTGAGACCAACGAATATATTCGCCAGCTTCTTCATGATTTCCTAACATTTCTAACAACCTACCAAAACAAACATTAGATCTGTACCAAAGAATTTCATCATATAAAATATTATAACTTCTACCAAAAAGATCTGTCCAATCTCCAGCTTCAGGAATTTCTAAAAGTGCGTCATTATTACTATCATGAGCACCTAACCAACGCATTGTTTCTTTGATATCGCCAATATATTTTCTTGCAAATTCTATGTCTTTAGTAACATTTACGTATTCGTAAAATGCAATAACCACCCAAATTCCACTATCAATTGAGCAGATACCACCAACTCCAGAATAATCTGGTTCATTGTCTTTTAAACGTACATTTGATGGAATTTGACCATTTCTGGAAATATGACCTAATAAGGTTTCTAACGTTTGGCGTTGACATTGATGTATTTCCTCATCATCAATTAAAGAAAGCGAACCAATTACTGTAATTGCTCCATCTCTAGCCCAAACTGAATGGTAGTTTTCATCTGTTCCATTAGGAATATTATCTGGTATAGAACAAGCAGAAAAACCTAAAGGTGTAATGTTTTTACGCAAAGCTTCAATGGCTTTTTTATAGCCTTCTTGAATTAATTCTATTTTTTCACTATCATCTTCATCAGCAATGTTATCTAATTCTTTTTTGATGAAAAAATCCTCTGAATGGTCTATATTAGAGATTTCTGAAGCTTCTTTTGGTAGAATTCCATAAAAAATTAAACCTTCAATAATACCATCTCCTTTTGCTTTTTCTGTATGATAAACTTTTTTATGTTTTGTATATTTATACAATTCTTCGTGCGCATTTGCAACTACAATTCCAGAAACGTCTTTTAAATCGAACATTGCAGAATCGTTTCCACTATCTCCAGCTACTAAAACCTGGTTTGTTTCTAAAGTCAACCTTTTTAATAACCATTGTAAAGCATTCCCTTTATTGGCCCATTTTGGTAAAACATCTAAAAATTTATCTCCTGAATAAATTACATTCACATCCATATTAGCATTGGCAAAATCTTGTGCAACGCTTTCTACTAAATCATCTGTAGCATCATGAAAAAAGTAACTCCTTTTATAAGAGTGTTGAAACTTGCTAGGTTGCAGACTTATTGGATGGTTTATTTTATTAATAATATTTTCTACCGCTTTTAAATTCCAACCATCATCTAAAACATCATTAAATTCTTTTATTACTTTACCTTCTTCAAAATTGTAAATATGTGTACCAACTCCAGAAATTATATAATCTGGTTTTGGCAGAACACCTTTAGTTATCAAATTCAAAACATCATCAATTAATCTTCCTGTGTTGTAAGTAATAATAATGTCTAAATCTTTAGCGTATTTAACCCAAGTTTTGGTGAAATTACTTTTGTAAGTGTGGAAATCAATTAATGTATTATCTATATCAAAAGACAATAATTTAATTTGATTTTCCTTTTTCAAATTCTTATTTTTCATCTAAAATTATTTATTAATTAGCACTAATTCCCCTAAAATAGGGAATTAATTAATGGTAGATGAGCGCATATACTATTAATATGTGCTTTGGAATTTACTTTTATGATACTCATAATTTTTGTATGTTTTAAATAATATAATGAGATTTTAAGAAGCTATAATTGCCAAATTTAAAATTCATGAAAATTTTAAAATGATATGTTTTATGTTACATAAAAAGAAATTGTAAATACTGAAATTCCATTTATAAAGATGCTTTTTAAACTAAAAAAAATCAAAAACACTTAATCAGTTTAAATTAATACCAAAAAACTTTTAAAATAATATTTGAGTTATACACCTATCATACTTTTTAAATTCAGTTACAAAATTTAGATATATGCATTAAAAAAACACTCTAGAATTCATTTAAATAGCTTTTATCATCAAAAAAAATAAGATTGTGATTTTCAAAAATAATCTTCAATAAATTTCAAAATTTTATTGCTTATTTTAATTGAATCTAAATAAAATTACTATTTTTGCATGAATATTTAATTCATCAAATGAAAAAATTAGTACTTGGAAGTTTGTTAATATTTTTAGCAATCTCCATCAATGCTCAAAGTAAAAAAGCAAAAGATAAAAACGCCATTAAAGAAATGTGTGGCTGTTTTGAGGTTACTTTTAACTTTGCAGAAACTTTTAATTACAGTAAAGACTCTACATATAAACCTTCTGAAACAAAAGTTGATAAAGGTTTAGAGTGGGCTGGTTTAATTACAGATGATAACAACAAAATATCCATTCAGCATCTTTTACAAGTTGGAAATCCTGCAGAACCAATGATTATAAAACATTGGAGACAAGATTGGCTTTATGAAAACACCGATTTTTATATGTTCAATGGAGATAATAACTGGATTTTTGAACAAAAAGACAAAAAGAATGTAAAAAAACAGTGGACTCAAAAAGTTTATCAAGTAGATGATAGTCCACGTTATGAAGGTTCTGGTTCTTGGGTTCATGTAGATGGAAAAAGCTATTGGGAAAGCACAACAACTGCTCCTTTACCAAGAAGAGAATACACCAAAAGAAGCGATTACAATATTACTTTAAGAGGAAATAGACAAGAAATTACTGATTATGGTTGGGTTCATGACCAAGACAACAGCAAAATAATTCGTGAAGCTGGTAAAGATGATGTTGTTTTAGCGAATGAAAAAGGATACAATACTTATAAGAGAGTAGCTGATAGCAGATGCAAAGCTGCTGCAGATTGGTGGATTGCCAACAACAATAAATGGCAATTGGTTAGAAATAAATGGGATGAAGTTTATAGTAGAAATACCAACCTAACTCTAGAAACAAAAGTGGACAACAAACCTTTATATAAGCATTTATTTTCTGATGATATTACTCAAGAAAATGAAATGAATACTATTATTGAATCATTTGTAAAAAAATAAAAAAAATGAAAAATTCACAAAAAATATCAATCTTATTATTTCTGATTAGTTTAAGCGCATTTGCACAACAAAAAAACATTTTTCACGACAGAAGTTTTTGGGAATCTAAACCAAGTATAGCAACTGTAAATGAAAAAATTGCAGAAGGTAATGATATCGAAAAATCTAACAGAAACGCTTTTGATGCAACTGTTTACGCTATAAACGCTAAAGCTGATGATGATGTAATTAAATATATCATTGCAAAAAATAATAACAAAGTAAATAAACTTACTCATGATGGAAGAACCTATCTACATTGGGCTACTTACAGTGGAAAATTAGAAATCATGAAATATCTAATTTCTAAAGGTGCAAAAACAGCTATTGTTGATACACATGGAAATACATTCTTAAATTTTGCAGCTTCTTCTGGTCAATCAAATCCAGAAATTTACAAATATGGTATTCAAGTTGGTGCAAATATCACCAAAGAAAAAAATCATGATGGAGCAAATGCTTTATTGTTAGTTGCTTCTAACGTTAAAGATTTTAAAATTGTAGATCTATTAATAGCAAATGGTGCTTCTTTAAATGATAAAGATAACAATGGAAATGGCTTTTTTGAATATGCAGCAAAAGGTGGAAACACTGAATTTTTATCAACATTAATTGATAAAGGTATTAATACTGGTAAAAACGCAATGATTTTTGCGAGCCAAGGTTCTAGAAGAAATAGCAACACTTTAGCAACATATCAGTTTTTAGCAGATAAAGGAATTAAAGTGAATGTGATTGATCATGAAAACAGAAACCCTTTACATTTAATTGCTAGAAATAATAAAGACATCAATATTTATAAATTCTTTTTAGATAAAGGTGTAGATGTAAATTTACAAGATAATGAAGGTAATACACCTTTTATGGTAGCTGCAAATGGAGGTGATTTAAAAGTTGTCCAATTTTTAGAGAAAGGTGTTAAAAACATCAACCTAAAAAATAATAAAGGAGCTACAGCTTTAACAAATGCTGTTGGTAGAAACTCTGTTGATGTTGTTGGTTTTTTACTTGATAAAGGTGCTGACATTAATACTTTAGATAAAGACGATAACACACTTTCTTACTATTTAATTAATAGTTTTAATGATAATAACAAAGATACTTTTGAAGCAAAATTAAAAGTTTTAGAAAAAAACGGATTGGTTATCAACAAGCCACAAAACTCTGGTAATACCTTATTACACATTGCTGCAAATGAAAACAATTTAACTTTATTAAAAAGGTTGGCTAGTTTTAATATTGATATAAATGCAAAGAATAAAGAAGGTATTACAGCTTTACAAATTTCAGCAATGAAAGCCAAAGATGATAAAATCATAAAATACTTATTAGGTATTGGTGCAGATAAAACCATTAAAACAGATTTTGATGAAACTGTATATGATTTAGCATCAGAAAACGAATTATTAAAGAAACAAAACGTAAATATTAGCTTTTTAAAATAAGAAGATGAAGACTAAAAGAACCCTTTTACTATTGCCAGTTGTACTATTAATGATAACTGCTTTATTTAGTTTTAAAAAACACACAGAAAGTTCGCCTTATAAATGTATGATTCAGATGAAAAATTATACAGGTGAAGGTGCTTATATCGTAATTTCATTATTAAACCCTAAAGGTGAATATGAAGAAACCTTATATGTACAAGGTGATGATGATGAGTGGTATTTTGATATTACAGAATGGTGGAATTTTCAAGGAAAAAAACGTGCTGATATCGATGCAATTACAGGTGCAACTATTAGTGGTGGAGAACGTTCTATAAGCGCAATTCAAATTCCTAAAGATAAATTAAACCAAGGCTATAAAATTCGTTTTGAAACAGCTGTAGAGGATCAAGGTTATCATAAAGATGATGTTGAGTTTGAACTAACTTCAGAAAATTTAAAATCTAAACTTGAAGGCAAAGGATTTATTCGTTACATAAGAATGATACCTCAATAACCAACCTAATTAACAGCAATTCCACTAAGTAAGCTAATTTAATTCATCTTACAAATTGGTGGAATTGTTTTGTAAAATATAGTCAGAACTAACACTTTTATGACAATTTCTATCTGGAGATTTAGCCATTTAACACTCGCTATTTCAGCTGCTTTATTTATTATAGTTGCCTCTATAACAGGAATTATTTTAGCTTTTGAACCCATTTCAAATAAAATAAATCCTTATAATGTAGTTGATACAAATACTATTTCTATTGCAGAAACTATTACTGCTTTAGAAAATGAATATGATGAAACGATTACCATCAATGTAGATGAAAACGATTTTGTTATAGCTGCTATTATTACAAAAGAAGGCAAAAGCGAAACGTTCTATATCAACCCAAAAACAGGAAAAAAAGTCGGAAATTTAATAGAGAAATCTCCTTTATTTGAGTTTGCTACTAATTTACATAGATCTTTATTTTTAAAAACTACAGGAAGATTCATTATTGGTTTTGTTTCTTTTTTACTTTTTTTGATTGCAACTACAGGGACTATTTTAATTGTAAAAAGACAAGGTGGTTTTAAAAAGATATTCTCCAAAGTTGTTAAAGAAAATTTTAATCAATACTACCATATTATATTAGGAAAATGGTTTCTAATTCCTATTGCAATCATCACCTTAACAGGTGTTTATTTGTCTTTAGAGAAATTTTCTTTACTTCCAAAAAATAAAACGATTCATGAAAAAATTGCTCAAAACACATCTTCATTAAAATTAAAACCAACAGATTTTGAAATTTTTAAAACCACGAAACTAAGTGATATAACAGCATTAGAATTTCCTTTTTCAAGTGATGAAGAAGATTATTTTAATATAACAACTGTAAATAAAGAGTTCGCTATTCATCAATATAATGGAACAATTATCACACAAAAAGAACAAGATTTAGTTTCTTTAGGGAGTTATTATAGCCTTATTTTGCACACAGGAAAAGGCTCCATCATTTGGTCTTTAGTTTTATTACTGTCTTGTTTTGCCATCTTATTTTTTATTTTTTCTGGATTTTCAATGACCTTACAAAGAAGAAAATCTAAAACGACTATCACAAATAAATTTACAAAAGATGAAGCTGAATTTATAATGTTGGTAGGTTCTGAAACTGGTAGCACTTTTAATTTTGCAAATGCTTTTTACAATGCTTTGTTAAAAATCGATAAAAAGGTTTTTATTACAACTTTAAACGAATACACAACTTATAAAGAAGCGAAAAACATCATCATATTTACTGCGACTTATGGAGATGGAGAAGCCCCAATAAATGCGAATAAATTTATTGAGCTGAGCAACAAAATTAATCAACAAAAAATATTGAAATTTGCAGTTGTTGGTTTTGGATCAAAAGCATATCCTGAGTTTTGCAAATTTGCAATTTTAGCACATGCTAATTTACAAATTCATGAAAAATTTATTCCAACACTTCCTGTTTACAAAATCGATAACCAATCTTTTGAACCTTTTAAAATTTGGGTTAAACAATGGTGTTTTAACAATCAGTTAGTGCTTAATATCCATGAGGAAGACATCAAAAAAACATCAAAAGAAAACATTCCTTTTAAGGTTCTAGAAAAAACAAATCTAAATGTTGATGATACTTTTTTACTAAAAATAAAGCCAACAAAAAAAGTAAAATTTGTTTCTGGTGATTTACTTTCTATCCAGCTAAAAAATGAAAATAAAAACCGATTATATTCTGTTGCAAAAATTGACAAATCTATTTTATTGAGCATTAAAAAACATGAGTTTGGGGTTTGCTCAACATATTTAAATAATCTTGATTTAAAAGAAAATTTAAGTGCTCATATTCAAGAAAATAAACAGTTTCATTTTCCTAAAAAAGCAAGTGAAATTATCTTAATTGCAAACGGAACAGGAATTGCGCCTTTTTTAGGAATGATCCAAAAAAATAAGAAACAGAAAATTCATTTATTTTGGGGAGCAAAAACAAAAGAATCTATAAAAATTTATAACGATTTAATTAATACTGCATTAGAAAACAAATCACTTTCAACTTTCAAATCTGTGTTTTCTCAAGAGCAGCAAGAAAAAATATACGTTCAGTATATTTTAAAAAATCATACTAAATTAGTTGTAGATGTTTTAAAAAACGGAAATATAATTATGATTTGTGGTTCTATAGCAATGCAAAAAGGTGTAGAAAGTGAATTAGAAAAAATTGTAAATACGCATTTAAATACTTCTTTGAATGAATTTATAAATAGAGGCCAAATAAAAACAGATTGCTATTAAAAAACAGCATATGTGCAAAAATTCAAAAATAATATCTAGCGTTAAAAATGGAGAAATATCCCTATGTAAAGGTTGTAAAGTTTACGCAGTAACTTTTAAAAATATTTTCTTTCAATTTACGAGTGATCAATTAAAAAAGTTTAAATCTTACGTTGCTCAAATCGATGTAAATTATTGGTTAGATTATAATTCGTGCTCTACTCAAAAAAGAAAAATTCCTATTCCAACTTCTCATGAAAATTTAATTTTTGATATGCATGAAATTAAAGAATTAAGAACTTTATTAGAAATTGATCAAAAAAACGTCTTCAAAATAATTTCACCTTCAGAAATTGATGCTCCTTTAATTTTAAATTGATATTTGTAGAAAGAACATTTATATTAGTTCATTAAAATTAAATAGGACAATGATTTTAAAAAGCTCAATATTTAAAATTACACATATAGACATTCACAATATTTTTATTCCAAAAGAAATTTACACGCCTTTTGCAGATAAAAATATGAGTCGTGCAAAAGTAAAAATCTTATTTAATGATGAAATTTTAGACTTTTATGCAGCTGTAAAAAGAGATAAAAGTTCTGGAAATTTTAAAATGATGTTTAGCAAGCAGAAACAAAAAGAGCTTAATTTATCTTTAGGTGATGAATTTGAAATGCAACTTTTTGAAGATACTTCTAAATACGGAGTGGATGTTCCTGAAGAATTAGAGGAAGTATTTTTGACAGATTATGAAGCTTTTAAAATTTTTGAAACGCTTACAAAAGGCAAACAAAGAAGTATAATTTATGGTTTGAAGCGATTTAAAACAAGTCAACAAAAAATTGACAAAGCTTTAATTATGTGTGAAAATCTAAAGAGAAGAAACTTTGAGCCAATGAAAATATTTAAGTTAGAGTAGAATATTTTAGGTAAAAAAAGACCTCACAAGTTTTTAAAATCTGTGAGGTCTGAATATAATTAAATATTTAAATTCTACAATCCACTCATAAAATTGCCATAAGGATCTCTGAATTGTGTCCCTTCTGCAAAACGATGTTTGCTTAGTTTTTTAAACTCAACCAAAGCCCAAAGAATAAATTCTTTTACAAAATAACCATCTACTGTATTCATATTTGGTTGATGTTTTTCTAAAAAGGCATTTAAAGGAGTAATTTTATCCAACTCGTTTTTATACTCTTGTTCAGTATGTTCATCTAACAATTCGAAATCTTCATCAGCATTAAAAAACCATGAAATAATATCATCATAAGGTGTTTCCGTGCTTTGTTTTTCTAACTTTTTTATCTCTGGAAAATAGGTTGGAAATAATGTTTTAATTGCATTTTTAATTAACGTTTCTGCAACAACTTGCGCTCCTTCTTGCTCACCTTCATACACCAATTCTACTTTACCAGTAATTGCAGGAATAATTCCATCAAAATCATTTAAACGAATCATGGTTTTATCATCACCAGAAAGTAATGCTCTTCTTTCTGCTGTACTTAACAAATTTTCAAAAGCTGTAATACTTAAACGTGCACTCACACCACTTTTTGCATCAATAAATTCGCTTTCTCTTGCTTCAAAAACAATTTGCTCCAACAAATCTCTTGCTAATTCTGGCACTTGAATAAATTCCTTTTGTGCACTAGCTTTATCTGTTTCTTGTTGTGTAATTGTTTTGGCTGTTTCAATATCCTCTGGATAATGAGTTAAAATCTGCGAACCAATTCTATCTTTTAAAGGAGTTACAATACTTCCTCTATTCGTATAATCTTCTGGATTTGCAGTAAAAACAAACTGCATATCTAAAGGCAAACGCAATTTAAAACCACGAATCTGAATATCTCCTTCTTGCAAAATATTAAACAAAGCAACTTGAATTCTTGCTTGTAAATCTGGTAATTCATTAATTACAAAAATACATCTGTTTGCTCTTGGAATCATTCCATAATGAATTACTCTATCATCTGCATAACTTAATTTTAAGTTTGCTGCTTTTATAGGATCTACATCACCAATAATATCTGCAACAGTAACATCTGGAGTAGCTAATTTTTCTGCAAAACGCTCACTTCTGTGCAACCAAAAAATCGGAGTCTCATCTCCTTTTTCATCAATTAATTCTTTTGCAAATCTTGAAATAGGATTTAATGGATCGTCATTAATTTCTGAACCTTCCACAACTGGAATATATTCATCTAACAAATTGACCATTAATCTTGCCAAACGAGTTTTTGCTTGTCCTCTTAATCCTAATAAATTAATATTATGTCTGCTTAAAATTGCTCTTTCTAATTCAGGAATTACTGTGTTTTCATAACCATGAATTCCTTTAAAAACGGTTTCTTTACTCATCATTTTAGCAATCAAATTTTCTCTTAATTCGTCTTTGATTGATTTTGATTTATAACCAGATTCTTTTAATTGTCCTAATGTAACTAAACTCTGTAAATTCATATTTTATATTTTAGAAAAGAGATAAAAGAGCAAAGAAAATAGACTTTAGCTACTTTCTAAACATTTTTTCTCGATCCTTTTTTTTTAATAATTTATTTTATTTTCAAACTTGCAAATAGCCTTTCCTTTGGGAAGGTTGGATGGGCTTCTTTTATCTAATTCTCTTTTTTCTATTCGTTTCATAATCTTCAAAAATCATTTCTCCTAAACCTTTTAAGCCAGTGTAAAATGCTTTTCCTTGATTTGCTTGTGTAAATGCTTTTACAAATTGCATTAAATAAGGGTCTTGTGCAATCATAAAAGTGGTAATTGGTATGTGTAATTTTCTGGCTTGTTGTGCCATTCCATAACATTTATCAACAATATATTTATCCAAACCATTACTGTTTTTATAATATTGTCCATCAGGCAAACGCAAACAACTTGGTTTCCCATCAGTAATCATAAAAATTTGTTTGTTGGTATTTCGTTTTCTTCGCAACAAATCCATTGCTAATTGTAAACCAGCAACTGTATTTGTGTGATAAGGCCCTACTTGTAAATATGGTAAATCTTTAATCTTTATAGGCCAAGAATCGTTTCCAAACACAATAATATCTAAGGTGTCTTTTGGATAACGAGTTGTAATTAATTCAGCCAAAGCCATTGCAACTTTTTTAGCTGGTGTAATTCTATCTTCACCATACAAAATCATAGAGTGACTGATATCAATCATTAACACAGTACTCATTTGACTTTTATGCATGGTTTCTTCAACCACCAAATCGTTTTCAGTTAAATTAAAATTATCAATTCCGTTATTAATTTGGGCGTTTCTAATACTTTCAGTCATAGAAACTTTGTCTAAAGCATCTCCAAATTGATAGGCTCTAAAATCTCCTGTGTGCTCATCTCCTATTCCTGGAGATTTACTTTTATGATTTCCTGCACCACTTCTTTTTATCTTACCAAAAATCTGATTTAAAGCTTGCTGACGAATTGCACGTTCTGTTTTAGAAGTAATTTTTGTACCTCCAGTTCCATCTCCTTTTATCTCTTCTTTTATATACCCTTTCTTTTTGAGGTCTTCTACAAAATCATCAATTGTATAATTCTCGTCTGTTAAATTATATTCTTTATCTAAAGAACGCAACCAATCTATAGCTTCATCAAAATCTCCAGAAGTATGGGTAATTAATTCTTTAAAAATGTCAAATAGTTTCTCAAAAGGCGACTGTTTATCTACCTCGTAAGTTGTAAAGACAAAACCGTTTCTTTTATTCTTGTTTTTCATTAGTATAAAAATACGTCATTAATTTATGGTTTTAAAAAGATTAACATTGCTTTAATATATGTATTCATACAGAAAATTTATTCCTAAAAATTGCAACTATTCTTTAAAAACTAAGTCTTTACTGAGTAGCTATTTTTTTATAATAAAATTAACATTTATTTAGCTACCTAAAAACTAACTTGTTAACCTAATTAATTCAAACTAATTTTTATGAAAATAGTAACATCTACAAGATTCAAAGTTGTATGTACATTGTTTTTAACACTAGCAGTAACTGGCGTTCAAAATACAAATGCACAATTTTGGAAAAAAAAGAAAAAAGAAACTCCAACACAAAAAACTGTACCAAAAAAGAAAGATAAATCAATTGCTGACTTAACAAAAGGTAGTAAAAAAATTGAAGGTTTATTTACTATTTATCAAGATACAGTTACTGGAAGTGTAAAATTATTGGTAAAAGAAGACCAACTAAACAAAGACTTTATTTACTTTTCTCAAATAGCCAATGGTGTTACTGATGCTGGTGCTTTTCGAGGTTCTTTTAGAGCAAATTCTGTGTTTCATGTTACAAAATATTTTAATCGATTAGAGTTTTTAGCTCCAAACACTTCCTTTTATTTTGATAAAAACAGTGCACTTTCAAAATCTTCTGAAGCCAATATTAGTCATGCTGTGCTTGCAAGTGGTAAACTCTTAGCTTCTGATGATGAAAAAGGCGAATATTTAATTGATGCTGATGGTTTATTCTTATCAGAAACATTTACAAGGATTAAACAGCCAAGATTTCCTGGTCAATCTCCTTTTGCTTTTAGTTTAGGAAGTTTAGACAAAAGTAAATCTAAAATAAATGAAATTAAAAACTACCCTGAAAACACCAACATAAAAACAGAATATGTGTATAGCAATCCTTCTGTAATAAATGGTGGATCTCAAGCAGTAACAGATGGTAGAAGTGTTTCTATTAAGGTTTTTCATACATTTATGAATATGCCAGAAAGCGATTATGAACCAAGAATGGATGATGCTAGAGTTGGTTACTTTTTAACAGAAACAAATGATATGACAACCACAGCAACTATTAATTATAGAGATATGATTCATAGATGGAAGTTGGTAAAGAAAAATCCTGAAGCAGCAATTTCTGAACCTGTAACTCCAATTACTTGGTGGATGGAAAAATCTACTCCTGTTGAATGGAGAGAAACTATTAAAGAAGGTGTTTTAGCTTGGAACGAAGCTTTTGAAAAAGCTGGATTTAAAAATGCAATGGCTGTAAAAATGCAACCAGATTCTGCAACTTGGGATGCTGGAGATGTAAGATATAATGTTTTACGTTGGACGTCTTCTCCTAATCCTCCTTTTGGTGGTTATGGACCAAGTTTTGTAAACCCTAGAACAGGAGAAATTTTAGGTGCAGATATTATGTTAGAATTTGTGCATTTTACAAATCGTGTATTTGGTGATAAATTATACAACAATGCAGCAGCAAATATGAATTTAGAAACTTCTCAAGAATTAGAAGTTAAAAAATATTTAGCTAAAAACAATTTATTATTTTGTTCTGCAGGTCATATTATGCATGAAAATTTACAACTTGGAACTGCTGTTTTACATGCTTCTGGAGCAACTGAATTAGAGATGGAAGGTATAAAAAAAGAAGGAATGAAATCTTTAATTATGCACGAAGTTGGACATACTTTAGGATTGAATCATAATATGAAAGCGAGTATGTTATATTCTCCTGAACAATTAGCAGATGCAAATTTCATTAAAGGAAAAGCTTTAACTGGTTCTGTAATGGATTATGCAGGAATTAACCTTACTAATGACAGAAGCAAACAAGGACAATATTATGACATGGCTGTTGGACCTTATGATGTTTGGGCAATTCAATTTGGGTATATGCCTTTTAAAAATGAATTAGAAAGAAATACATTATTAGAGAAATCTACAGAACCTCAACTAATTTTCGGAAATGATGCTGATGATATGCGTGCTCCAGGAAAAGCAATTGATCCAAGAGTTATGATTGGAGATTTATCTAGCGATCAAATTACTTATTCTGTAAATAGATTTGAGTTGGTAAATGATATGATGAAAAACTTGAAAACGCAATTCACTAAAAAAGGAGAAACTTTTGAGGAATTAAGAAGAGCTTTTTATACATTACATAGTCAAACTGCAATTGCTGGTGGTGTAGTATCTAGATTTATTGGAGGTGTGTATGTTGATAGAGCTACTTTTGGGCAAGATGGAGCTACACAACCTTTTACTCCAGTAAGTTTAAAAGATCAAAAAAGAGCAATGAATGCTTTAGAAAAATACATTTTTGCTCCTAATTCTTTTGATACTCCAAATGAAGTTTACAACTATTTAGCAAGACAAAGAAGAGGTTACAATTTCTTTAGCGGAACTGAAGACCCAAAAATTCACGAGCAAGTTTTAGCGTATCAAACTAGTATTTTAGCGCATATAATGCATCCAAATACATTACAAAGATTGTCTAATTCAGAATTGTATGGTAATGAATATAAATTATCTGCTTTTATGACAGATTTAAATGAAATGATGTTTGTTGCTGATATTAATGGAAGTGTAAATTCTTTCCGTCAAAATTTACAAGCAGCTTATACAAAACAATTAATCGAAATAGTTTCTGGAAAAGCAAGTAGCAGATTTACTGTAGCTTCTAAATCGATGGCAATTTATAATTTAGAAAAAATTAAATCTTGGGTAAGCAATAACAGAGGTGATGTTGCAACAAAAGCACATAAGAATCACTTAAAAACGTTGATTACAAATACAATGAAAGAAATAAAATAATTCTCAAAAGTATTCAAGCAAAAAATCGCAATCTAAAGTTTAGATTGCGATTTTTTTATTTTCACTTGTTAATGCAATCAAAAAATTACATTAAAATATTTTCATCATTCGTTAAATTTTCTTTAGGTACTGTATTAAAAAACTCAGCAACTTCTGTATCTGCTGCAGAACCATAAGAAGCTAAAAAAGTTCCTTTGGCATCATCCATATTTAACACATATAATATAGACATGTCAGAAGGATTACTCATTCCTTCAAACCTGTGTTCTGCTACTATGTAAACATCCTTTGCTTTGAATTCTTTTTTTGTAGAATTATCTATCAAAGTATTTTTTACAACTCTAAAATTATGTGAATATCCTTTTGCTTGATATTTTTTAATTAACTCTAACTCATTTTTTGCGTTTTCCATAATGTGGTTTATTTTAATTCTTATCAAAGAACATCAAAAACATCTATAAGTATTGTTGCAAACAGTTTTTATTTTAACTCAAATATTATTTTAACAAACTAAATTCTAGTAGAAAAGATCATTTTCTTAAATGAATTACAATTTAATGTAATTGAGATACTTTTAAAGTTGATAAAAAACCATCTTTGTATAAAACCAACAACTATGGCTATTCTAGGCAAAATTATTAAAGGCGTTATCAACCTAACAGATACCTTTTCATTTGAATCTAACCCAATTGAAAATCAAGAAAAAGTATTAAAAGAGTTGTTAGAAACTGCTAAAAACACCAAATTCGGAGAAAAATATCACTTTAAAACAATTTTATTAAGTGATGATTTACAAGAATCTTTTGCAGATGAAGTACCATATTTTGATTACGATAAAATCAACAAAAAATGGTGGAGTAAATTACACAAAGGTAAAACTGATGTAACTTGGCCAGGAACACCTTCTTATTTTGCATTAAGTTCTGGAACCACAGGAAAAAAAAGTAAAAGAATTCCTGTAACAGATGAAATGATAGACGCCATAAAAAGTTCTGGTATTAAGCAAGTGACTTCTTTAAGTAATTTTGATTTACCAGCAGATTTTTTTGAAAAAGAAATTATGATGTTGGGGAGTTCTACAGATTTAAAAGAAAAAAACGATCATTTAGAAGGAGAAATCAGCGGAATTAGTGCCAGTAATATTCCTTTTTGGTTTAAAGGATATTACAAACCTGGAGAAGAAATTGCTAAAATTAATGATTGGGATGAACGTGTTGCAAACATTGCTAAAAATGCAAAAACTTGGGATATTGGAGCTTTAAGTGGAATTCCTGCTTGGATTGAGTTAATGATGAAGGAAGTTATAAAATATCATAATGTAGAAAATATTCACGAAGTTTGGCCAAACTTACAAGTGTACACTTCTGGTGGAGTAGCTTTTAGTCCTTATGAAAAAAGTTTTAATGCACTTTTAGGAAAACCAGTTACAGTAATCGACACCTATTTAGCCTCTGAAGGCTACATTGCCACACAAATAAGACCTGATGCAAATGCGATGCAATTAAATACCGAAAACGGTATTTATTTTGAGTTTGTACCCATGAATCCAGATTATATAAAAGAGGATGGTTCTTTAAAGAAAAGTGCGCCTGCAATTTCCATCAAAGATGTGGAATTAGACCAGGATTATATTTTAATTATCAGTACAGTTTCTGGTGCTTGGCGTTATTTAATTGGTGATACAATTGCCTTTACTGATATTGAAAAAGCAGAAATTAAAATTACAGGAAGAACTAAATTCTTTTTAAATACAGTAGGTTCGCAGTTATCTGTAAATAAAATGGATGATGCCATGAAGCATTTAGAAGAAACATACAATACAGAAATTACAGAATACACAATTTGTGCAAAACGTTTTGACGATGGCGAATTTTATCACTCTTGGTATATAGGAACCGATTTAAATGCTGATGAAAATGAAATTGCAGATACTTTAGATTCTTTCTTAAAAGATGCCAATAAAAATTACAAAGTTGCCAGAAGTAAAGCTTTAAAAGGAGTTAAAGTAAAAATAATTCCTCAAGAAAAGTTTTATGAATGGAGTGATAAGAACAAGAAAAAAGGTGGCCAAGTAAAAATGGAACGTGTTATGAAAGAAGATAAATTTGCTGAATGGGAGGAATTTGTAAATTAAATTCTCTCTAAAAATAGTAAAACCTCAAGATACATATCTTGAGGTTTTTTTATGGATTAAATTTTAAAACTATTTATTGCGTATTTTTTGTACGAGGATCATTCTTTTCGAAGTTTTTAATTTGATCATTTGCTGCTTTTAAATCTTCTTTGTCTACTTGCTTTGGTTTTTGCTCAAAAGCTTTTTCAGGCTCAAAACTAAACTCTGTAAATAAAGGATAATGATCGGAATTTATATCCTCTCTAACTTCCATTTTTTTAACTCTAAATTCTTTGGATATAAAAATATGATCTAAAGGCCATTTTAAAATATAACTATCTGCAGAATAAGTATTGTACAAACCTCTACCAATTCTGGCATCTAATAATTCGCTAACATTTTTAAATAATTGAGAAGTTTCAGACCAAGCAACATCATTAAAATCGCCCAAAACAATTACTGGTAAATCAGACTCTAAACTCATTTTTGCAGTAAACATCATTTCTGTATCTCTATTGGTTGACATTGCATTTTCTTGAGGCATAGGTGGAGTTGGGTGAATTGCATACAATTGAATTGTATCTCCACTTTTTAAAATAACTTTTACCTCTATAGATGGAATACTGTCGCTTACCAAGTATTTAGTCTGTGGATCTATCAACTCTAAATTAGAATACAAAGCCATTCCATAAGCATTATCTAAAGGAATTTCATGTTTGTACCTATAAGAATTTGTAGCACTCTTATTTAATTCATTTAACCATCTTTTATTTACTTCTGTTAATAAAATGATATCTGGTTTTAATACATTGATTTCGTTTATAATTTTTTCCGATTTTTTATTTTTTTGCAAAACATTCGCAGTTAAAATCTTAATAGAATTATCTATATTTTCTGACGCGTTTAAAACATCATAATTTGCAAAAGCTGTGTAAGGATAAATTTTTGCGAATTGAAAAACACAACAACCCACAAGAATTGTCATAAAAAAATAATCTTTTTTACTTTTAAAATCAAACTTAATAAAATAAGTTACAATGGCTAAAGCTGTTAAAAAAGTTAATTGAATATGTGGAAAATCAAAAGCTCTAATCCACCAATAATCTACAGCTATAAATGGCGTAATTGTTAATAGAATTGCTAATACACCAAAACCAATCAAAAATTTCTTAAACATATTTTGAGATAACTTAATTGTTAAAATAAAGCATAAAATGTAAATCTAAAAAAATGTTAAAGATACTCAAAGACTTTGTTAAACTATTATTTGTGGTAAGAACTCAATTAAATGAGCAAACTCAAAGTTTCTTTAACCTGTAAATTTGAAGAAACAAATACTATTAATTAAAAAACATATACGAGATATGAAAACTTTAAAAGATTTATTCGGACACGAAATACAAGATATTTATTCAGCTGAGAAACAATTAAAAGCTGCTTTTCCAGAATTCATTGCTGCAACAGATGATAAAGAACTAACAAATTTACTTGAAAAATATCAAGAACAAACAAATAATCAGTTTGATAAAATTAGAAAAATTGCAGCCGATTTAGATGTTAATCCAGGAAATTCAAAATGTGAAGCTATGGAAGGTTTGATTAAAGAAGCAAAAGGATTATTAGAACACGATATGACTAAAAATGTAAAAGATGCAGGGATTATTGCTCGTGTTCAAAGAATTATGCATTATGAAATTTCTGCTTATGGAACAGCTGTTAGATATGCAAAAGAGTTAGATATGAATGAAGTTTCATCTAAACTACAGGATATCTTAGATGATAAATATACTGTTGACGAAAAATTAGGAAAAATAGCAAAAAGAAGAATTAATGAAGAAGCAATTGCCTAATTTTATATAAGAATAACACACTCAAAAACCGATTTAAAAATCGGTTTTTTTATGCGATTTTGTTATTCATTTAAAGAATTTTATCAATATTTTTCTTTAAATTGTAAGTCGAAATAACCTTTTCAAACCTACTTAAAAAATAACATAATACATTAAATAACATATACTTATGCCTTTTGAACGCACTTTAGAAAAACTGAAAATTTTAGCAGATGCTGCTAAATATGATGTTTCCTGTTCTTCAAGTGGTAGCAAAAGAACGAACACAAATAAAGGGCTAGGAAATGCTACAGGAATGGGTATTTGCCATTCGTATACAGAAGATGGAAGATGTGTTTCTTTATTAAAAATACTACTTACAAATCACTGTATTTTTGATTGTGCTTATTGTGTAACTAGAAAAAGTAACGATGTAAAACGTGCCGCTTTTAAAGTGCAAGAGGTTGTAGATTTAACCATCAATTTTTACAGAAGAAATTATATTGAAGGCTTATTTTTAAGTTCTGGTATTTTTAAAAGTGCAGATTATACCATGGAACGTTTGGTGGCAGTTGCCAAAAAATTACGTTTAGAAGAAAATTTTAATGGTTATATTCATTTAAAATCAATTCCTGGAGCTTCAGATGAGTTGATGCGTGAAGCTGGTTTGTATGCAGATAGATTAAGTGTAAATATAGAAATCCCAACGAAATCTGGTTTAAAATTATTAGCTCCTGATAAAAATTTTGAAGATTTTATAAAACCAATGGAAAAGGTGAAGAATGAAATCATTCAATATAAATCTGAGAAAAAAATCATAAAAAGCACACCAAAATATGCGCCTGCAGGTCAAAGTACCCAAATGATTGTTGGTGCAAGTGGCGAAAATGATTTTCAGATTTTAAAAACTGCTGAACATTATTATAAAAACTTCAATTTAAAAAGAGTTTATTATTCTGGTTATGTACCCATTTCTTATGATAATCGTTTACCAAATATTGGTAGTGAAGTACCCATGTTACGTGAAAACAGGTTGTATCAATCAGATTGGTTGACACGTTTTTATGGATTTCAAACGAATGAAATCGTCAACATTAATCATCAAAATTTAGATTTAGATATTGATCCAAAATTGAGTTGGGCTTTAAGAAATATGCACGAATTTCCTGTGGATGTAAATAGAGCTGACAAAAGAATGTTAGCGCGAATTCCAGGAGTTGGAATGAAATCTGTAGCCAAAATTTTAATGGCACGAAAATACAGACGTTTAAATTGGGATCATTTAAAGAAAATAGGAATTGCCTTTAACAGAGCTCAATATTTTTTAGTTTGCGACAGCAATCAATTTGAAAAAAGAGATTTAACTGCGGATAAAATAAAAGCATTTATCTTAAAAAATTCTACGAGTAAATACGATACAATTTTAAGTCCTCAATTAAATTTATTTGAGTGATGCAAAATAAAACCTTACTTTACGATGGCACTTTCGAAGGTTTTTTAAGCTGCGTTTTTTACGTTTTTGAATATAAACTTACGCAAGTTACCATTCAAAATGAATATGTTTTGCAAAATGCCTTATTTTCTGAAAATGAAAATATTGTTACTGATAAGACAAAATCAGATCGAGTTTGGCAAGGTTTAAAACAAAGAGCGTCCACAATATCATCAACAAAAATATATTATGCTTTTTTAAGTGAACAGCCCAATGTAGAAAATATTTTGTTAGATTATATTCAATATATATTTAAACATAAAGGAAAAGTCGATACGGATTTTATGCATCCAAGTGTTTTAAAAACATCGCAAATTGCAAAAAATGTAAGCAGAGAAAAACATAGAATGGAAGCTTTTGTAAGATTTAGATTGACAAAAGATGACATTTATTTTGCAAATATTGAACCCGATTTTAATGTATTGCCTTTAATTTCTAAGCATTTTAAAAGTAGATATGCAGATCAAAAATGGGTAATTTATGACATTAAAAGAAATTATGGTTTGTATTATGACTTGCAAACGTTAGATTTTATCAATATGGATTTCCCAGATAATTTTGATTTTTCAAAAACTTCCACAGATTTTTTTGCTGATGAGGAATTCGATTTTCAAAAACTCTGGAAAGATTATTTTGATAGCACAAACATCAAAGAACGTAAAAATATGAAACTACATATTAGGCATGTTCCAAAACGTTATTGGAAATATTTAAGTGAAAAGCAGCCTAATATATAAATCAAAAAAGAAAACTTATGGAAAAAGCAACAAGCATAAACCCAGCAACTGAAAAAGAAATTGCAAGTTATGAGAGAATAACGCCTAAAACTGCAAAAGATAAAGTAGCAAAAGCGAATGAAACTCATCAATCTTGGAAAAAAACCACATTTGTAGAGCGTTCTAAATTGATGAACAAACTTGCCGATATTTTTGAAGAAAATAAAGAAAAATACGCTCAGTTAGCAACTCAAGAAATGGGTAAAACCTTGAAGCAATCAATAAGCGAAATAGAAAAATGTGCTAAAATTTGCAGGTATTATGCTGATAATATTCAAGATTTATTGGCGGATGAAATCATAAAAACAGAAGCTAAAAAGAGTTATATAACCTACCTACCTTTAGGCGTTGTTTTAGCAGTGATGCCTTGGAACTTTCCTTTTTATCAAGTAATTCGTTTTGCTGCACCAGCAGTTATGACTGGAAATACAGGCGTTTTAAAACACGCAAGCAATGTTCAAGGTTGTGCTTTTGCTTTAGAAGAAGCTTTTAAAAAAGCTGGTTTTCCTGAAGGAGTTTTTACCAACTTAAATATAAATTCTGATGCTATAAAAGCAATTATTGAAGATAAAAACATTATTGGAGTTACACTTACTGGAAGTGAACCTGCAGGACGTTCTGTAGCAAAAATTGCTGGTGAAAATTTAAAGAAAACTGTTTTAGAATTAGGTGGAAGTGATGCCTATATTATTTTAGAAGATGTTGATTTAGAAAAAGTAACAGATTTAGCTACATATGGTAGATTACAAAATAATGGACAAACATGTATTGCAGCAAAACGCTTTATTGTTGTTGAAGAAATATATGATGATTTTTTAAAAATGTTCACTCAAAAAATGGCAGCTGCAAAAATGGGTGAACCAACAAATAACGACACTTATTATGGACCTATGGCTAGAGTAGATTTGCGTGATGAAATTCATAATCAAGTAGAAAAAACGATTAAACAAGGTGGAAAATTAATTTTGGGCGGAAAAATTCCAAATAAAAAAGGTGCTTATTATCCTGCAACAATTTTAGCAGATTTAAAACCTGGCATGACTGCTTTTGATGAAGAACTTTTTGGGCCAGTTGCTTCTGTTATAAAAGCTAAAGATGAAAATGAAGCCATTGAATTAGCAAATAATTCAACTTTTGGCTTGGGTTCTGGAGTACTTACAGGAAATTCTGAAAGAGGAGAAAAAATCGCTCTACAATTAGAAGCTGGTAATAGTTTTGTAAATAAGTTGGTAGCAAGTGACCCAAGATTGCCTTTTGGAGGTATTAAAAATAGTGGTTATGGAAGAGAGTTATATGATTTTGGCGTTAAAGAATTTGTAAATACAAAAACTATTTGGGTTGACTAAAGCTAAACATAATCTATAACTAAAATTAAAATATTTTATCACCTAAAAACATAGAAGACATACTATATATTCTATGTTTTTAGGTGGTAATTTTTCTTTACAACTGATAATTATTTCACCTGAATTTGTTTTTGCGTCTTAGGCTAGTTGTTGTAATTTTTCTGCAACTTTATCTCTATCTTCAACCAAAACCATAATTTCTTCTGGAGATAAATAATATCTTTTCATTCTATTTTTATATACATCAGGAATTTCTGCATGGTTTAGAATAAAATTCTTTGTCTTTAAAATGTAATCTTCCATTTTATGTTTCACAGCAAAACCATCTGCAGCTCTCTCAGCTTCCACAATATGATTTTCCGAAAATAAATACTTTAAACCAAACCATATTAGGTTCAATTTGCTTCTGTTTTGATAATCCATAATATGCCCTAGTTCATGACCAATCCAACCAATAAAAATATCATCAGGAATATCTAAGGTAGAAAATTCCTTATCAGAAATTTTAAATTTTTTACTAATTAAAATTAAAAACTTTCTATCTTTTTTAGATTTAAAAAAACTATCAAATGTAGGTCTTGCCTGCATTGTAGATTTTTTTATATTTTTTTTTATTTTAAATTCTATGTGAATATCTTTTAATTGAGGATAATATCCCAAAGCAATTTCTACTTTTTCTTTTATTATTGATGGTATTATATGTTTATCTGTCATAAATTTTATCTTATTTTTTTAACAATTCTTAACAGAGAAATATAACTGAAACTGACTGACTTTTTGTGCTTTTATCCTTAAATTTGTAACTCTTTTAAAAAGCACATATTAAGGATGAAAAATTTTTTAAGTTTCCTCTACTCTACACGTTTAATGGCAGTTTTATTTATCCTTTTTGCAGTTGCAATGGGTATTGCTACTTTTATAGAAAATGATTTTGGCACACAAACCTCTAAAGCACTAATTTACAATGCTTGGTGGTTTGAACTAATCATGATTTTCTTTGTAATCAATTTTTTTGGTAACATTTTTAGATACAAATTATATAAAAAAGAAAAATGGGCAACGTTTATGTTTCATGCAGCATTTTTACTAATTATAGTTGGTGCAGCAGTTACAAGATATATTGGTTATGAAGGTATTATGTTAATTAATGAAGGTGAAACTACCAGTCAATTTTTATCGGAAACTACTTATATAAATGTTATTGTTGATAATAATAAGGAGCAAAAAAAACTACATGAGCCTATTTTATTATCTGCTTGGGGTTCTAACAGTTGGTCTTTTTCCGATAATTTTAGAGAACAAGATTATGAGATCGATTTAGTTGATTACATTCCTTGGGCTGAAAAGAAATTTATTGATGATGAAAATGGTGTGGAACATTTATTTTTGGTTGAATCATCAGAAGGAAGCAGACATGAACATTATGTAAAATCTGGAACTGTTCAAAATATCCATAATATTTTAGTGGGTTATAATGCAACAGATAATAATGCATCTATCAATATATTTAAAAGAAACGATTCTTTAAAAATCGTAACCAAATCTGATGGGGCTTATCAAGTGATGGCAACTATGGCAGAAGGAACTGTGCAAAAAGATACTGTGCAAGATTTTAATTTAAGAGCCCTTTATAATATTGCTGGCTTGCCTTTTGTGGTGCCTCAGTATCCATCAAAAGGAAGTATGGAAACCGTTTCTGGACCTAAAAATGATGAAAAATTAGATGTTGTTATTTTAGATGTAACTGCTAATAATGAAACTAAAAGAGTAGAACTTACAGGAGGTAAATTTAATAATGATAATTTTAAAGAATTTACTTTAAATTCTTTAAACTTTAGAATGTGGTATGGAGCAAGAATATTAGAAGCTCCTTTTCAAGTTAAATTAAACGATTTTCAGTTAGAGAAATATCCAGGTTCAGAAAGTGCAGCTTCTTATGCAAGTGAAGTAACTGTAATTGATGGCGAAGAAAAATTTGATTATAGAATTTTTATGAATCATATTTTAGATCATAAAGGGTATAAATTATTTCAGGCTAGTTATGATTTATCAGGAGAAAAAGAACAAACACACCTATCTGTAAATCATGATTGGTGGGGAACTTTTATTACCTATTTAGGATATTCATTTTTATATACAGGAATGATTTGTATCTTCTTTGCAAAACATACACGTTTTGATAGTTTAAAGAAATCCTTGACAAAAATTAGAAAGAAAAAACTGACAATGACAGTTCTTTTAGCACTTTTTGTTTCTTCTTTTAACTTTGCACAAGAGGCAGATCATGATCATAGTGACCCAAATCACACACATGAAACTCCACAAAAACCAGTAATAAATCAAGAACATGATCATAGTGATCCAAATCATACACATGAAGCTCCTCAAGGAGTAGCACAAACACAACCTGCAAGTCATTCTGCTAGGTTAGTTACAGACCAACAAATTGATTCTATTTTAAAAGCAAACTTGGTTTCATTAGAACATGCAGAAAGTTTTAACAAACTAATTATTCAAGATGCAGGTGGTAGAATGAAACCTGCACATACTTTTGCATCTGAATTAGTTCGTAAAGTTACCCAATCAGAAACTTTAAATGGTATGGAACCAAGTCAGGTTTTGTTATCTATCATAGAAAACGCTAGACTTTGGTATGAAGTACCTGCTATTTATTTAGAGAAACAAAATTTAAAAATCAGAGCACAATTAGGATTAGCAGATACTGTAAAATATGCAAGATTATCTGACTTTTTTACAGATAGAGGTGAGTATATCATAAGAGAACAAGTTGCTGAAGCTCAAAAAACAAGCGTAAAAAATTATTTCGAAAAAGATTTAATTAAGATTGATAGACGTTTAGGGTTATTATACAATGCAATTGGTGGTGGTATTTTAAAGATTTATCCTATTCCAGGTGATGAGAACAACAAATGGGTTTCACAACCTGAAACAACCACTACAAAAGGTTTTAAACCTGCAGACACTGTTTTTGTTCAGAAATCTTTGCCACTTTACGTGCAATTATTACAAACTGCTAAAAAAACTGGCGATTATTCAAAAGCAGATCAAGTTTTAGAGGGCATAAAAAAATATCAAAAGAAATATGGTGCAGCAATATATCCTTCTGATGATAAAATTGAGTTAGAAATTGCCTATAATAAATTCAACGTTTTTACCAAGTTAGTTCGCTATTATGGTTTTGCGAGTTTATTATTAATCTTTTTTGTAATTGCACAAATATTCAGCAATAAAAAATGGATTAATTATGTTGTAAAAGGCTTAATTGGAGTTGTTGTTGTTTTATTCATTTTACATACTTTAGGTTTAATTAGCAGATGGTATATTAGTGGAAATGCACCTTGGAGTAATGCGTATGAATCTATTATTTTCGTTGCTTGGTCCACCATGTTATTTGGTTTTTTCTTAGGAAGAAAATCTGCTTTAACCATTACTGCAACCACTTTTGTAACTGCAGTTACTTTATTTTTTGCAAGTCAAAACTGGTTAGACCCAGAAATTGCAAACTTACAACCTGTATTAAATTCTTGGTGGTTATTAGTACACGTTTCTATAATTGTTGCAAGTTATGGTCCTTTAACTTTAGGAATGATTTTAGGGATTTTCGCATTGTTTTTTATAGTTTTCACCACTAAAAACAATAAGAATAAAATGGATTTCCATATCAAAGAAATTACCATTATCAATGAAATGGCTGTAACAGTTGGTTTGGTTATGCTTACTATTGGTAACTTTTTAGGCGGAATGTGGGCTAATGAAAGTTGGGGTCGTTATTGGGGTTGGGATCCAAAAGAAACTTGGGCATTAATTTCTATTATGATTTACGCTTTTGTATTACACATGCGTTTAATTCCTGGTTTACGAGGTAGATATACTTTTAACCTTTGGACAATAATTGCTTATTTTTCTATTATGATGACCTATTTTGGTGTAAACTTTTACTTATCTGGTTTGCATTCTTACGCAAGTGGAGATCAAGTAATTACACCAACAACTGTTTACTATTGTATAGGATTTGTAGTTATTCTAGGAACTTTAGCTTGGTTTCAATATAAAAAACACTACAAAAAATAAATTTTATAAATCTTAATCAATCTCTTACAAGGTTTTTAAAACCTTGTAAGAATTTTTAATTAAGAAAATGTATTTTTGCTTTTCAAATTTTTTAATCATAAAAATAAATCATGTTTCATAAAAACATAAAATTAATATTAGCAGGTTTAATTACAGTTTGGTCTATATATCAATTTAGCCAAGGAAATATCATGAATGGGATTTCTATCTTATTATTAGCTGGAATTTTCATCCTATTTTACTTTAAAAACGAATTTATATTACTTGCTTTTTTACAATTGCGTAAACAAAATTTTGATGGCGCAAAAAAATGGTTAAACCATATTAAAAACCCTGAAAAAGCTTTAATTGTAAAGCAACAAGGATATTATAATTATTTACATGGCATTATGTTAAGCCAAACAAACATTACTCAGGCTGAAAAATATTTAAGAAAAGCTGTAAGATTAGGTTTGTCTATGAATCATGATTTGGCAATGGCTAAATTACAATTAGCAGGAATTGCAATGACTAAAAGACGCAAACGTGAAGCTACTAATTTAATGGCAGAAGCTAAAAAGTTAGACAAAAATGGTATGCTAAAAGAACAAATACAAATGATGAAACAGCAGATGAAAAAAATCTAAAGTTTTATGAATTCTTTGATATAAAAAAAAATCCGCTAAAAGCGGATTTTTTTTATGTTTGTAAGTATCTTAAAAGTTAGAAAACTTCTTCTCTAAAATTTATTTCAATCTCGATAAAGATAAATCTTTGTTGTATTGAATAATAAATAAACCTCTATTTTCAGATGTAAATTGGCTATTTCTATAATCGAATTTTGTTTCTACTCTTGCAGACATTCCTTCTTTTAAGGTTGATTTCAAATCATTTCCAGAAGCTAATCTTATTAGAATATCATATGTAATATCAAAACCTTTAGTTGCATAAAAAGAAGGCAATGCATTGTTTTTGCTCAAATATTGTTTTCTAAAAACTCTTGAAGCTAAAGTACTTTCATCAACAAAATCATCACTTACATAGGTAAAACCAATTTTGGCTAATTTCCTGTTATCAATTTTGTTATATACATCTCCTTTATCAAAAGTAAATAATTTTACAGAAGTTTCTTTTGGTAAACTAATTAAGCTGTTTACTACATCAGAAACGATAACCATATCATCAGTAGCTATAATTATCCAATTTTTAGTATTTGGTTTTAAAACATTTAAAAATTTACTTTTTGCAATATATCCATTACTTGGTGTAAGTGTAGAGATATTTTTTACAATTGTATCAGCTTGTTGCAAAGAATACTTCATGTTTTTAATGGCTTGTATCGATTCAGATTTACCATCACTTACCATAATTATGTTTCCACCAGTAAAGTTTTCCTTTATATAATTTTCTAATTCTTCTCTAAAAACTTTTTTATCAGGTGATGTTCTAATAATATTAGAAGCATTAAAATCTGATTGATTTTTAGAATACACAGGAAAAATAACTGGGATATTTACATTAGAAGCAACAGTTTGAACTTCTTCTGAATAAAGAGGTCCAATAATTACATCATTACTATTTAGATTTTTATTTGATATAATTCTATTAATTTCATTTGTTCTTCTATCTCCAGTATCAAAAACATTAAAGTCTATTTTAACACCCTTTCTTCTTAAAGAATCAACAGCAATTTCTGCCCCTAAATAAAAATCGGTAGCAATGTTAACTAAGGCAGAGTTATTTGCGAAAATCTCTTTTAATCGAATTGAATCGTTTGAATATCTAGATGCTCTAAAAGGCAATAACAAAGCAACTTTTAAATCTTTATTTCTTTTGATATAATCATCATAATAAACTTCATCTACAGTTACTTCTAAAGGAATTTCTCTTATTTTTAAAACCATTCCTACCTTTAAACCATCTTTTAATTCAGGGTTTAAAAGCAATAATTCACCTCTTGTAACATCAAAAGTTTTCCCTAAACTATAAAAAGTATCTCCTTTTTTAACTTCGTAAATATCATATTTACTTCTTAGCTCATCAGTTAAATCAAGTTCTGTATTTAAACCATCTAAATAATTAATAGAATCTATACTTACTTGACTTAAGTTTTCTCTATTCTCTCTGATTCTTTTATTGAGAAGATCTAATTTTTTTTGAGGAACTACAATGTAAGAGTTTGCTTTTGGCAAAGTATCCATTCCTGGATTTAAACGAATTAAATCTCTAGTAGACATGTCCAACTTTTGGGCAATTTTGCTGGCAGTTTCTCCTTTTTTAACTTTGTACTGTATGTATCTGTTTTGTTGTCCACAAGAAACTGTGAACGATAAAATACACAGAAAAACAAAAAATTTTAAATGCTTCATATATTCTATTCCCATTCTATAGTTGCAGGTGGTTTAGAGCTAATATCATATACTACTCTGTTAACACCTTTTACTTGATTTATAATTTTGTTTGATGTTTTTTGCAAAAATTTATAAGGTAAATCTACCCAATCTGCAGTCATTCCATCTGTACTTTCTACAGCTCTTAAAGCCACCACTTTTTCGTATGTTCTTTCATCTCCCATAACTCCAACAGAATTTACAGGTAATAACATTGCTCCAGCTTGCCAAACTTTATCATACAAACCATCTTCTTTTAAACCGTTGATAAAAATGGCATCTACTTCTTGTAATATTCTTACTTTTTCTGGAGTAACATCACCTAAAATCCTGATAGCCAAACCTGGACCAGGAAAAGGATGACGACCTAATAATTCTTTATCAATTCCTAATGATGCTCCTACTCTCCTTACTTCGTCTTTAAAAATCATTCTTAAAGGTTCCACAATTTTCAGTTTCATAAAATCTGGCAAACCACCAACATTATGATGACTTTTAATAGTTGCAGAAGGACCACCATTTACAGATACAGATTCAATTACATCTGGATAAATTGTACCTTGAGCCAACCATTTTACATCTTTAATTTGATGAGCTTCATCATCAAAAACCTCTATAAATGCATTCCCTATTGCTTTTCTTTTCAATTCTGGATCGCTTAAATCTTTTAAAGCTGATAAAAAACGCTCTGAAGCATCTACACCTTTAACGTTTAAACCCATTCCTTGGTATTGATTCAATACACTTTCGAACTCATTTTTACGTAATAACCCATTATTCACAAAAATACAATATAGGTTTTTACCAATTGCTTTGTGCAATAAAACTGCTGCAACAGAAGAATCTACACCTCCTGAAAGTCCTAAAACAACTTTATCATTCCCAACTTTTTCTTGAATTGCTGCAACTGTGCTATCAACAAAAGAATCTGGAGTCCAATTTTGTTCCACTTTTGCAATATCTACCAAAAAGTTTGCCAACAATTGTTTCCCATCTTTAGAGTGATATACTTCTGGGTGAAATTGAATTCCGAAAGTATCTTCTCCTTCAATTTTATAAGCAGCATTTTCTACATCTGCAGTGCTTGCCAATAAAACACCATTGGTTGGTAATTCTTTTATAGTATCTGAATGGCTCATCCAAACTTGGCTGCCTTCCACTATATTTCTAAAGAAATTTTCGTTGGTTTTAATATATGATAAATTTGCTCTACCATATTCTCTTGTGTTAGATTCTGCTACTTTTCCGCCAGAAAAATGTGCCAAATATTGTGCTCCATAACAAACTGCTAATAATGGTTTTTTGCCTTTAATTGCAGATAAATCTGGATGTAAAACTTTTTCTCCTCTTACAGAATTTGGACTTCCTGATAAAATAACAGCTTTAAAATTCTCTAAACTTTCTGGTATTTTATTGTAAGGATGAATTTCACAATAAATATTAAGTTCTCTAACTCTTCTTGCAATTAATTGCGTGTATTGAGAACCAAAATCTAAAATAAGTACGTTGTGTTGTTGCATGCGCAAAAATAGTATTTCAGATTAAATTTTTAACACTGAAATTTATATTTTTTTCACAAATTAGTATTCGTTGCGTTATTTGAGAATTCGCTTAAGTAATTCTAATAAAATTTAAGAATAGATAAAAAAAAGGCACACTAATTGCGAAATAAAACAAATAGAATCCTAATATAAATTCAAGACAATAAAAAACTCCAACAAATACATGTTGGAGTTTTAAATATGTTGAAAATTCTAAAAGATTAGTCTTTTTTGAATTTTGCGTATTTGTTTTTAAATTTATCAATACGTCCTGCAGCATCAATAAGTTTAGATTTACCAGTGTAAAAAGGGTGAGAAGTTCTAGAAATCTCTAATTTTACTAAAGGATACTGAACACCATCCACTTCCAAAGTTTCTTTAGTGTCTACTGTAGATCTTGTTAAAAAAACATCTTCATTAGACATATCTTTAAAAGCTACCATTCTGTAATTTTCTGGATGAATTCCTTTTTTCATTTTATAATATTTTAAATCTTTAATGTTATGTTTGCAAAGTAAAGTTGGTAAAGCCTTACTAAATTCTTTAAATAGCTTTATATTACTATTTTGAGGATGCAAATTTAACGATATTTTTTAATTTACAAATAAATAAGTTGCTTTTATTTGTAGAACTTTGAATATCTTACGTAAATCGCTCTATTTTGACACCTAAAATTACATGAAGGTCTCATTTTTAAGTACTAAATTAAAATAATAATGAAGAAAATTGCTTTTTTTACATCAATCTTAACCTTTTTTTTATTGACAAGTTGCAGTGATGATTATAAATTCACCCTAAATGTTCCTAAAAAAACAACTTTAAATGAAGAAATCACCATCACTTTAAAAGAGGAAAGTGATAAAGTTTTAGATAATGTTCAGTTTTTTGTAAATGGAAAAGAAATTGATGCTTCTGGAAATTCTATCACCTTAAATACAAACGATTTTGGTGTTGGTAAACATCAAATTTCTTCTTTGGCTTTTTATCCTGGAAAAACAAAAAAACTCAATAATTCTTTTGAGGTTTTTCCAAGCGAAAAATACCAAGCTTATACCTATGAAATCATAAATACATATCCTCATGACACGAAAGCCTACACACAAGGTTTGGAATATCATAATGGTTTTTTATACGAAACTACTGGAAGAAGAGGACAATCAACTTTAAGAAAAGTGGAATTAGAAACAGGTAAAGTTCTTAAAAAAATTGATTTAGAAAATGAATATTTTGGGGAAGGAATGACAATTTTGAACAACAAAATATATTGGTTAACTTGGGAAGCAAATAAAGGTTTTATCTATAATTTAGATACTTTTGAAAGAGAAAAAGAATTTTCTTACAATAAAAGTGAACAAGGTTGGGGCTTAACTAACAATGGTAAAGAATTAATAAAATCTGATGGGACTCATAAAATTTGGTTCTTAAATCCTGAAACGCAAAAAGAATTACGCTTCATACAAGCCTATAATTACAAGCAAAAAATACCAAAACTAAACGAATTAGAATATCACAATGGTAAAATCTATGCCAATTATTATCTAAAACCTTTAATTTCTATTATTGATGTAAAAACGGGTGCTGTAGAAGGTATTGCAAATTTATCTGGTTTGGTTAAAGAAATGGAGAAAACCCAAAAATTAGTAAAAGATGATGAAGTTTTAAACGGAATTGCTTTCGATAAAGAAAATAATCGTCTTTTTGTAACAGGTAAAAATTGGGGGAAACTTTTTGAAATCAAATTGATAAAAGAATAATAAAGACCTTATTTTACAGTTTACTTTTATATCATTAATATAATGTCTGGTTGAGCAAAGTCGAAACCTAATTAACTTTACAATTGTAATCAATTATACAGAAAACATCTATATGCGTTATTTCATTACTTTTATTATTTGTGCTGTTTTAATTTCGATGAGTTCTTGTAGAAAAGATTTCTCTACAATTCCTAATTTTGGAAGTTTAGAATTCTCTAAAGACACTGTTTTTTTAGACACCATTTTTACCAATATTGGTTCTGCAACCTATAATTTAAAAGTTTATAATCGAGGAAATAAAGACATTACAATTCCGAAAATTGCTTTAGAAAACGGAACCTCATCTAACTACAGACTAAATGTTGATGGAATTCCTGGTAAAGAATTTAACGATATTGATATTCTTAGCAAAGACAGTATTTTTATTTTTGTTGAAACAACGATTGATGTTAGCACTACAACAGACCCACTATATACAGACAGAATTTTGTTTGACACAGGAACCAACCAACAAGATGTAGATTTGGTAACTTTAGTGCAAGATGCCAATTTTATTTTTCCTGAAAGAAACCCAATTTCTATGAAAATTGATAGTTTAACTTTTGATGGACAACCAACCACTATTAAAGGTAGGTTTTTAACAGATGCTGAATTGACAATTACCAACTCAAAACCAACTGTTATTTATGGCTATGCTGCAGTTCCAGCCAACAAAACGTTAATAATTGAAGCTGGTTCACAAATATATTTTCATAGCAATTCTGGTTTAATCGTTGATAACAAAGCAACCTTAAAAGTGAATGGAACTTTAGCTGAAAAAGTAACGTTTGAAGGCGATCGATTAGAAAATAGATTCAGCCAAACTCCAGGTCAATGGGGCACTATTTGGATGCGTGCAGGAAGTAAAGATAATGAGGTACATCATGCACAAATAAGAAACGGAATTATTGGTATTTTAATTGATAGTATTGGGTCTACTTCTACTCCAACTTTAAAATTACAAAACACCGAAATTTACAATCATTCTAACTTTGGTATTTTGGCAAGAGAAACCAATATTGAAGGCCATAATGTTGTAATTGGTTCTGCTGGACAAGCTTCTTTAGCTGCTACAATTGGCGGAACTTATAATTTTACACATAGCACTTTTGCCAATTTTTGGAATAATGGCATTCGTCAATTACCAGCTGTTTTAGTGAATAATTTCTTTATTTATAATGATGCAAATGGTCAAGAAATTACAGAAACAAGAGATTTAAAAGCGGCTAATTTTACCAATTGCATTTTTGATGGCAACAATAATATTGAATTTATTTTAGATAAAGTTGATGGTGGTATTTTCAATTATAACATTAGCAATTCTATGATTTCTTTTATAGATGCTAACAATTCTTTTGCAGGAAATGTTGAAATGGACATTTTAAACAACAGTAATTATCAAGATATTATCTTAAATGGATTTGCTAATTTTAAAAATACTCAAGATGAAGATTTTATTATTGGCCAAGATTCTGATGCCATCAACAAAGCAAAAGCAACAGTTTTTAATTTAGATATTTTAGGCGTAGATAGAACTGTAAATCCAGCTATTGGTGCGTATCAAAATATAATTTTTGATTAAACTTTGTTGATATTTTTTAAACCTGTTCAGTTTTTAAAAACATAAGATATTTGCAAAAAAAATATAGCTTTATAAATTACATGAGGGTTTAAAAATTAAAATTTAATCTCCATTTTCTATTTCGTTTTCAAGAACTCTTACAAAAGTATTTTTATCATCTATAAAAATAGCTAATGATATTGCTTTCTTTTTGAATCCATAAAAGCTTTCAAACTTAAATTCTTCTTTTAAATTAATAATTATATTATGGCCTGCAGCACTGCCAAATGGAGAAAAATATTTTATAGTTGATTTTTCTGATAATTCCTTCGTTGAAACTTCAATGCATTTTATGTTTTTAAAAGGAATATTTGCATTTGCTAAAATGCCGAATTTTAATTTTACTTGTTGTTTTTTAACATCGATAAAAACAGGCCTTTTTGCTAAAGATTTTAAGACCGAAATTACTTGTAGAAAGGTATAAATACTTAAGATTGTTAAGATAATTGAAAAAGATTTATTGCCCATTTTCATCATAGAATGTGTAACAAAAACCTCTACACTTACCACCAATAAAAAACCTAAAACCAGACTAACTGCAGTTCCTTCTTTATGATAAGAAAATTCGTTTTCTTTTAAAATTTTTCTTTTCCAACTAAATAACCCATAGTAAATTACCGAAATTTCAGCCGCAAAAATTGTAGAAATTCCTGAAGGTAAAATATCATTACATATTTTCCGAATTATTTCATAAAAGTCTAAAGAAATATCTTTTATATCTTTAAGTTTTTTTATTATTTTTCTAGTTTTTAAAATCAAAAAAACAAATAAGAAAACCTCTACCAAAGGCAAAACATAAAGTTTTAAAACATCTATAAGGTGCTGGTTTTCTTTTGGAAGAATAAAGCTTGCAGTAAATAAACCTAATAAAATTAAAGTAAAAATAGATTTTTTAGAAATCTCTTTTTTCCTAATCAATAAAAAATAAATGAGCGGAATAACAACTAAAAAATCTAATGTTACAAACAACGCTATTTCTGGAATAAAAATAGGTGATTTTACAATAATTATTAAAGCCAAAAAAAGCAAAAAAGGAATTCCAAAAACGATAAAACCACTTTGTAAATTAATTTTTCTAACCATAAATATTAACCTCAAAAAAATCTATTTATATCATATACAAAAAGTTGATTAAGCTTTCAACAAATAATTATTGTTTAAAAACAACTCCATCTTTCATTACAAAAACAACGTTTTCCATTGTAGAAATATTCTTTGTAGGATCCTCATTTACAGCAATAATATCTGCTAAAAAACCTTTTTTAACTTGCCCAACTTCATCTTCCATATTTAACAACATTGCATTGGTAATGGTTGCAGATTGCAAAGCTTCTATTGCAGGCATTCCAGCTTCTACCATAAAACCAAACTCTTTTCCATTATTACCATGTGCAAAAACACCAGCATCTGTTCCAAAGGCAATTCCTACACCTTTTTTATACGCTTTTGCAAAAGTTCCTTGAATTTGTGGACCAACAGCCAAGGCTTTTGGCACAACAATATCTGGATAAAAACCTTTAATTTTCGCTTTCTCTTCTACTTCTTTTCCAGCTGTAATTGTTGGCACTAAATACGCATCATGTTTAATCATCAACTCCATGGTTTTATCACTCATATAAGTACCATGTTCAATAGTTTTTACACCACCAATAATAGCTCTTTGCATCCCTTCATCTCCATGTGCATGAGCAGCTACATGCATTCCATAATCTTTTGCAGTATCGCAAATTGCTTTTACCTCTTCTATAGTAAATTGTGGATTATCTCCAGATTTGGCAACACTTAAAACACCACCAGTTGCAGTAATTTTTATACAATCCGCGCCATTTTTATAACGTTGTCTAACTGCTTTTTTTGCATCTTCTATAGAATTTACAACCCCTTCTTTTGGTCCAGGATCTCCAATTAATTCTCTACTACTTCCATTTGTTGGATCTGCATGACCACCTGTTGTTGCTAAAGATTTACCAGCAGTAAAAACTCTTGGTCCAGGAATTTTGCCTGCATTAATTGCATTTCTAATAGATATATTTACGCCAGTTCCACCTAAATCTCTAACAGTTGTAAAGCCATTTAACAACGTAGTTTTAGCAAAACCAACTGAATTAAAAGCAACATCTGCTTCATTTAAAATATAACCTTCTATTCTTGTTCTTGCAGAAAATTCCTGCTCAATATGAACATGCATATCAATTAAACCTGGCATTACAACCTTATCTCGTAAATCGATTAAAGTTCCGCCTTTTGGCATGATGTAACCATCTTTTACATCAATAATTTTATTTTCTTTGACTAAAATTGTCTTTTCAGTACTAATTTTTCCGGATTTTGTATCAATCAATTTTCCACATAAAATATAAGTGGTTTGTGCTGCAATATTGTGAAGACAAAAAATTGCTAAAAAAAGTAGAATTGTTTTTTTCATTTGTTTGATTTTAATTCTTAAATGTATGAAATTTTAAGTAATTTGGTACTTCAAAATTTTTAAATTAAATGAAAAACGTTGTTATAACAGGAACTAGTAGAGGAATTGGTTTTGAATTGGCAAAATTGTTTGCAGATAAAGGGCATAATGTTTTGGCAATTTCTAGAAACACAGCTCCTTTAAAGGCTGTAAATCATCAAAATATAACGTTGCTTTCTGTTGATCTTTCTATAAATTCTGATGTAAAAAAAGTAGCAGATTTTATCAAAAATAATTGGAAAACAGTTGATATTTTAATCAATAATGCAGGAAAATTAATTAGCAAACCTTTTACAGAATTAACTTCGGATGATTTTTTAGAGGTGTATAAAGTGAATGTTTTTGGAGTTGCAGAGTTGACGAAAAATTTAATTCCGTTTTTACAAAAAGGGAGTCATGTTGTAACCATAAGCTCTATGGGTGGCGTTCAAGGAAGTATGAAATTTCCTGGTTTAGCAGCATATTCATCAGCTAAAGGAGCTGTAATCACTTTATCAGAATTATTGGCAGAAGAATACAAAGAACAACAAATTGCTTTTAATGTTTTGGCTTTAGGAGCTGTGCAAACAGAAATGCTGGAAGAAGCTTTTCCTGATTACAAAGCGCCTTTATCTGCAGCAGAAATGGCAACTTATATTTTTGATTTTTCAACAACTGGAAACAAATTTTATAATGGGAAAGTTTTGGAAGTTTCGAATTCAACACCTTAAAATTTATTTTAAATGGATAAAAGAGCATTTAAATCATTAGTTGATTATTTAGAAAAAACACCTTCAATACAAAAAAATATTTTTTTTGATTCTGATGAAGAAGGTTTTTGGTGGATAAAGTTTAAAATAGATATTACTAATAAGTTTTCTTGGAATGTTGTTCAAGAATTAGGGTGTGTTATTAACTATCTTTCCATAAACGAGAGATTACCTTCAGTTTTTTACCCTGTTTCTCCTGCACCCTATTTAAATGGTGGACCAGAAAATTTTTTATCTTGGGTTATAGAAACAAAAGATCCAGAATTTAAGCCAGAAACACTTATGAAATGGCTAGAAGTAAGATTACCAAACCCTGTAGATGATTATGAACAATGGGAAATAGAATAAAATTTGTCTGAAAATTATCATAAATATATACCTTTAAAAGCAATTCCATTTGTTCAATTTTTAATTGATGCACATTCTTTTGATTTATTAATTGTAAATCAACGCCAAACAAAACATGGCGATTTTAGAAAGTTGCCCAATGGAAAATATCAAATAACGGTTAATAATAACCTGAACAAACATCAATTTTTATTAACGTTGGTTCATGAAATTGCGCATCATGTTACGCATCAAAAATTCGGAAGAGTACAGCCTCATGGACAAGAATGGAAAAAAGTTTTTCAGCATTTAATGTTGCCTTTTTTACGCCTAGAGATTTATCCGAAAGAAATGATTGGTCATTTAGCAAACTACTTAAAAAATCCAAAAGCAAGCACAGATTCTGATGTAAGACTTTCGTTGGCTTTAAGAGGAAATATCGCAGAAGAAGGAAAGAATTTTATTTTCTCAGTTCCTTTTGGAACTTTATTCATTTTCAAAAATGCAGTTTATAAAAGAGGAAATATGAGAAGAACAAGAATAGAATGTTTAGAGATGAAGACTAAAAAAGTATATCTGTTTAATCAAAATGTGGAAGTAAAATTATACGAATAATTTTTACCTCCACATAAATCATCAATCTAAAAAAAAGTTATTTTTCTCTTTTGATAAATAGAGTATCTAACTTCATTTCTGCTTGCAACCAAGTTCTTAACTCTCGTTCTTTAGGCGCAATTAAACTATCTGCCATTTTTGCTCTCCATTTAATAGTTGCTACAGGAATGGTATCAATTTTAATAAAATCTTTAGAAAACAGCATTTTTGCAAAACCTATTTGCTGAATATCTGTATATCTAATTTTTGCATCTTTAGCAATGGTGCTAAATGCTATTACTTTTTGATTATTATAAGAAACGTCTTGCTCAATTCTTTGGTTTAAGCTAGTTATTGTTTCTTGTAAACCTGTAATTTGTTTTTGTAAGCCTGCAATAATATTTTTACTCTCTTGAAGCTCTTCTCTATTTTCTTTATATGCTGTTGTTATTACTTCAAAACTCTTGGTGTCACTATCTCTAACCTTTAAAGTAATTTCATTTAGATATTCATATCTTGGATCTGTTAACAAGCTATTTTTTAAAGAATTTTCTTCAGCATCACTTACTTCATTAAAAAACTTTAATTCTAATGTTTTTGTTTCTTCATTATAGGTAGGCTGCTCCATTAAAATATAATGATCGTTAGATTTGATCTCATTTTTTGTAAACGCTTCAATTTGAGTCTTTATTTGATTTTCTTGAAATACATTTACAAAAGTAAAAATAGCAGGAATCATTACAGCAATACCCACTAAAGTAGCAATTGTAGAAGAGCGTTTTCTTTTGGCTGCATTTGCATATTTATGCATTGGAAAACGCAAAAATTTCAAAACTAAAAATGCTGCTAAAGCAATAAATATCGTATTAATTGTAAACAAATACATTGCCCCAAGAAAATAATAGAAATTACCTTTTGCCAAACCATAACCAGCAGTACATAAAGGAGGCATTAAGGCTGTTGCAATAGCAACTCCAAAAATTACAGAAGCAATAGTCCCCTTTTTAGTTCTAGCAACCATTAATGCTAAACCACCAAAAAAGGCAATTAAAACATCTCTAATATCTGGTTTTACTCTCCCTAATAATTCTGATGTGTCTTCACTTAATGGAAAAAAATAAAAGAACATAAAAGAGGCGAATAAACTTAAGCCAATCATAACCCCAAGGTTCTTTAAAGACTTCTTAAAGGTAGCAATATCATTTAAAGCAAAAGACATTCCTAAACCTAAAATCGGGCCCATTAAGGGCGATATTAACATGGCTCCAATTACAACTGCAGTAGAATCTGCATTTAATCCAATAGACGCTACAAAAACAGCGAAAATTAAAATCCAAGCTGTTGCTCCTTTAAAAGGAATATCTGCTTTAATAGCATCTATAGTCGCTGCATGATCAGTATCTTCTCTAAAGTCAAAAAGTTCGACAACAAATTTCTTAAGATTTTCAAATAGACCTTTGGCATCTTTTTTAATATTCTCTGTTGCATCTTCTTCCTCTTTAGGAGGATGTGGCTTTATGTTTTTTTGGATATCTTCTTCCATTTTATTATAGTATCAATCTTGAAAGATACAAAAAAGTATTTCTTTTTTAAATTGTTTTATTGTAGATAAATTTTACTAATTTCTAAACGAAAACTTTCTTCTTTTTTATTACCAATAAGTAGTGCAATTTCTTCAATTCCGTTTGATGAAAAATCATTTAAATCTAACTTTCTACCTCTAAAAACAGGATACATTTCAGATAAACTAATTTCAACAAGCTCCCAATCATTTGAGGTTTCAAAAGTTTGTACGTAAGAATAATGATTTTGAGAATTATCTTTTACTCTAAATTGATATTTCTTTCCATCACCTTTAATTTTTAAAATAACTTTAGAAAAATTCTCAACATTAATTTTATCAAATTAATACCTTAAAGAAGAAAATCCACCATTATTATCTAAAGATATTTTACCTGTATACAATCCATTTCCTTCTTCATTAATTTCAAAATTCCCAGAAGAAACACCTCCCATTACAACATCATCTACAACTCTCCAAGAAGATATGTTAGATTGCTTTGAAAACTCGAAAATTGTGTACGTTGAATTATTCATGATAAAAAAGATTAGGCTGATATAAAAGTATTTATTCATTTTTCGTAGACTAAAACAAAAATAAAATTTTTAAAACTTTAGGTGAGTTAAAAAAAACCAAATAAAACTTTTAAATCAAAAAACATTTTTCGTTTCGAATAAAAAAAACCTCTTAAAATCAAAAAAAGTTTGCAGAAAACTGCAAACTTTTTTTATTACTTGTGACCGGGCTGGGGCTCGAACCCAGGACCCTCTCCTTAAAAGGGAGATGCTCTACCAACTGAGCTACCAGGTCAATATCTTTTCCTTTAAGCGGGTGCAAATATAGAACTTATTTTCAGTAAAACAAACATTTTTTTTAATTTGTTTCTTTTAAATATGCTTCTCTAACTTTCTTGAATAAATTAGACGAATACACAAAACCTACAACAGCTTCATTATCAGTTTTAAACATCTCATCACTGCTTCCTTCCCATTCTTTTTTACCATCCTTTAAAAAAAGAATATTTTCTCCAATTTCCATTACAGAATTCATATCATGAGTATTAATTACTGTTGTAATTTTATATTCGTCCGTAATTTCTTGAATTAAATTATCAATTACAGTTGCTGTTTGCGGATCTAAACCAGAATTTGGTTCATCACAAAACAAATATTTTGGATTCATAACAATAGCTCTTGCAATGGCAACTCTTTTTTGCATACCTCCAGATAATTCAGCTGGTAATTTATCGTTAGAGTTTTCAAGATTAACTCTGTCTAACACAAAGTTTACTCTTTCCAACATTTCTGCTTGAGATTGTTTGGTAAACATTTTTAAAGGAAACATAACATTTTCTTCTACTGTTTGAGAATCGAACAAAGCACCTCCTTGAAAAACCATGCCTATTTCTTGTCTCCATTGCATTTTCTCTTCAATACTAAAGTTCGTATTTATTCTCCCATCAAAAGAAATAGTTCCACTTTCTGGGATATGCAAACCTATTAAGGATTTTAAGAAAACTGTTTTTCCTGCACCACTTTGCCCAATAATTAAACTCGTTTTTCCTGGATGAAAAGTTGTTGTAATTCCCTTTAAAACTTCAACATCACCAAAACCCTTGCGTAAATCTTTTACTTCTATCATCTAAGTTAGTAACATTTGAGTTAATAAATAATTCATAATTACAATTAATATGGTAGTCCAAACTACAGATTGTGTACTTGCTTCTCCTACTGCAAGCGAACCTCCTTTTACATAATAACCATGATAAGAAGGTACAGTAGCAATTAAGAAAGCAAACACGAGTGTTTTTATAAGTGCATAGACAATTAAAAAAGGTTTAAAATCTGATTGTAATCCTGTAATATAATCTACACCTGAAAACAATCCCGATAAAACACCTGCTAACCAACCACCAAAAATTCCTAAAGCCATTCCTAAAATTATTAGAAAAGGGTAAAAGAAAACAGTGGCAATTACTTTTGGCAACACTAAATGATTTAATGAGTTGATACCCATTACATCTAAAGCATCAATTTGCTCTGTAACTCTCATAGTACCAATACTAGATGTTATATAAGAACCTACTTTACCTGCCAAAATAATAGAACAAAACGTTGGTGCAAATTCTAAAATTATAGATCTTTTAGCAGCGAAACCAATTAAAGATCTTGGTATAAAAGCACTATCTAAATTTAAAGCTGTTTGCAATGCAATTACACCTCCTATAAAAAAGGAGATAAACATAATAATTCCTAAAGACTTTAAACCAAGTTCTTCTATTTCCTTGAATAAAGCTTCACGAAAAATCCTACCTTTAAGCGGTTTTTTAAAAACCTGCTTTAGCATAATAAAGTACTTACCAATATGCTCTATGTAATTCATAGGTTAAATTTTTGCGCTAAATTAATAAATAACATTTACACAATATATAATTAGTGCTATCAAAATAAAATTTAATTACTTTTGATGCAATTATAAAGTAACAACCTTATGAAAAACACTATAATTTATCTTTTTGCAATCGTAATTTTATTTTCTGGATTTAAAAGCGATGCTAAAAACCCAGAAAAACCGAAGCTTGTTGTTGGTATTGTTATAGACCAAATGAGATATGATTATTTAACAAGATTTTATAACAGGTATGGAGAAAACGGATTTAAAAGACTTTTAAATAACGGCTTTTCTTTAGAAAACGCACAGTACAATTACATCCCAACATATACAGCTGTTGGTCATACCTCAATTTACACAGGTACAACTCCAGATAATCATGGAATAATCTCTAACAACTGGTATGACAAATTTTTAAAGGAATCTATTTATTGTGTAGATGATGACACGTATACAACTGTTGGAAACGATAGTAATGAAGGAAAAAAATCTCCTTTTAGAATGCAAAGCACCACTATTACAGATCAGTTACGTTTAGCACAAAATATGCAAAACAAAACTATTAGTGTTAGTATTAAAGACAGGTCTGCAATTTTACCTGCTGGACATACTGCAAATGGTGCATATTGGTTTGATGGTGGCTCAAGAGGTCAATTTATATCTTCTTCTTTTTATATGGATACATTACCAAATTGGGTAACAGATTTTAATAATTCTGGAAAAGCAGCTGCTTATTTAGAACACCCTTGGGAAACTCTTTATGACGTGAATACCTATAAAAATAGCATTCTTGATAATAATGTTTATGAGGGTAAATTTAAAGGTGAAGCTAGTACTACATTTCCTCATAATATTCCTGCTTTAAAAAAGGATAATGGAAATTACAGTATTATTAAAGCAATTCCTGCTGGTAATTCTTTTACAGCAGATTTTGCTAAAGCTGCTATTATTGGTGAAAATTTAGGAAAAGGTGAATTTACAGATTTTTTAGCTGTGAGTTTTTCTTCTACAGATTATGTTGGACATCAATTTGGACCAACATCTGTAGAAATTGAAGACACCTATTTACGTTTAGATAAAGATTTGGCAGATTTACTTTCTTTTTTAGATAAAGAAATCGGAAAAGACAAATACACCGTTTTTTTAACTGCAGATCATGCTGCTGTTGATGTACCTGCTTATTTACAATCTTTAAAAATACCTGCTCATTATTTTAGTAACAGAAAATTTAAAGAAGAAGTTTTAGAAATCACTCAAAAATATTTTAACTCGACAGAATTGATTGAAAACATTTCTAATTATCAAATATTTTTAGATAAAGACAAAATTGAATCTTTAGGACTTACAAAAAGTGTTGTTGCTGATAAATTAGTGGAAGAAATTATAAATCTTGATGGCATTTACAAAGCAGTTACAGCAAAAACATTACAGACTGCAAGATTTACAGACGGAATTATGAATTCTTTACAAAATGGCTATAATCAAAAATATTCTGGAGATGTTTTAATGATTCCTTTTCCTGCAACTTTAACTGGAGGTAAAACAGGAACTTCTCATGGTTCTGGCTATTCTTATGATACACATATTCCTATTATTTTTTACGGAAATGGTATTCAACAAGGAAGCTCTAAAAAACGTCATGAAATTATAGATATTGCACCAACTATTGCAAATTTATTGCAAATTGAAGCTCCAAATTCATCCACAGGAAAAATTATTGTGGAAGCTTTGAAATAATCTCTGGGCTAACTTTTTAGTTTGATATTTATCAACATAAAAAAAATCAATTCAACCTTAAATTTAAAGTTGAATTGATTTTTTTTTGAAGTAATTCAGACAAATCACTACTATTATTGTTCCTATGTTAAAGTTGTAAATTAAAAATAAATTATGATTTATTTTTTGGCAAAAAAACTTCAGCCATCATACAACGTGCACTTCCACCTCCACAAGTTTCGATGGTCTCTAAAGAACTAGATATAATTTTACAATGATTGGTGATTCTAGCAATTTGACTTTGATTTAAACTATCATAAGCAGCTTGACTCATAATTAAAAAAAGTTCGTCATTTTCTCCTTTTAATTGCAGCATATTCCCTGCAAAATTATTCATCTGTTCTTCTGTAATTTCAATGATTTGTTTTCCATCTTCCTTTAAATGTTTTACAACATTTTTACGTTCAGTTTTATCATCAATAGTATCTAAACAAATTACAGCAAATGTTGTTGCCACACACATCATAACATTGGTATGATAAATAGCTACTCTTTTATCATTTACAGTTTGATTCGCAATAAAAACTACAGGTGTGTATTCAAAATCTTCGCAAAATTCAATAAAAAGTTCTTCATCTGCTCTTGCTGATAAAGCACAATATGCTTTTTTATTTACACGATCTAAAATAATGCTTCCTGTTGCTTCTAAAAACAAATTTTCTTCTTCTGCAGAAGTATAATCGACAACATTTTCAATTAAAAAATCATTTTTTTCTAATTCAACTAAAATATCATCTCTTCTTTCTAAACGTCTGTTTTCTGCAAACATTGGGTAGATTCCAACAGTACCATCTGCATGAAAAGAAATCCAATTATTTGGAAAAACCGAATCTGGTGTATCAAACTCATCAGTATCAGAAAAAACAATTACATTGATTCCATAACTTTTTAATTTAAAAACAAAAGCATCAAATTCTTCTTGTGCTTTTTTATTTATTTCTGCATTTTTTAAATCGATATCTTCTTGAAAAAAATTATTTACAGCAGTTTGTTCGTTCTTCCTAAAGTTGATAGGACGAATCATTAAAATAGAATTAGTTGTTTGTTGCATATATATTTTGTGAACTACAAAATTATCATTTTTTATGTTCATAGTGCTTAATTCATGAAAAATAAAGTTCGAAATATTCTGGTGTATTTTTTTATACTTTTAGTTGCAAAGTACTGTTTCTATTTTTCTTGATAAATCAAATTTAAAACGAAAGATTATGAGAATTGCTTAAATATTTTGAATACATATAAAACTTTTTTCGCTCATAAATAGAGCTAAAAATAGTACTTATAAATTCAGTTACCACAACTAAAACCTTTAAAATCTAAGCTAAATAATTTAGTTTATATACCTTTGAAAAAAAATAAATTGAAATGTTTTAAAAAGATATTTAATTGTTTAACCTAAATAGGTTTCTTTAAAATATAATTTCCATCCATTTTTATGAAAAAACAAATTACGATTATTGGTGGTGGAATTTCTGCTTATCTTTTAGCATCAACTTTAGATGTTGAAAAATTTGCAGTTACTATTTACGAAAAAAACAAAACAATAGGTCGTAAATTTTTAGTGGCTGGAAAAGGTGGTTTTAATTTAACACACTCTGAACAACTTGAAACATTCATTAAAAAATATACGCCAACTCATTTTTTAGAGAAATCTTTAAGAAATTTCACAAATGTTGATTTCAGAAATTGGCTCGACAATATAGGAATCCCTACATATATAGGAAGTAGCAAAAGAGTCTATCCAAAAGAAGGTATCAAACCTATTGAAGTTTTAAATGCAATTCTAAAGCATTTGGAAGAAAGAGGAGTTTCTATAAAATACGAACACACTTTTTCTAATTGGGATATAAACAATAACCCAGTTATTAATGATAAATCAATTCAAGCAAATTACACCATTTTTTGTTTAGGTGGAGCAAGTTGGAAAATTACAGGTTCTGATGGAACTTGGTTACCTACATTTACAAAAAAAGAGATTAAAACTGTTCCTTTTCAAGCTTCAAACTGCGGATTTGAAATTGATTGGAAATCAAGTTTTATAGAAAAAAACGAAGGAATTCCCTTAAAAAATATTGCTATTTCTTGTGATGAAAAAACTCAAAAAGGAGAAGCTGTCATTACAAAATTTGGCTTAGAAGGAAATGCAATTTATGGCTTAAGTCCAAAAATTAGAAAACAGTTACATCAACATAAAAAAGCAACAATTTTTATCGATTTTAAACCGTCTTTAACGTTGGAAAATGTGTGTTCTAAAATAATAGCATCAACCTTTAAAAACACCACACAAATCTTAAAAAAAGAACTCAAATTGAGTTCAACTCAAATCGATTTATTAAAAATATATCTTTCTAAAGAATCGTATTTAAGTACAAAAATCTTATCAGAAAACATTAAAAAATTTCCTTTAGAAATTACCAACACTGCAACAATTGACGAAGCAATTTCTACAGTTGGTGGAATCGATTTAAACGCAATTTCTAACCATTTCGAACTCAAAAAAATGCCAAATCAATTCTGTATTGGTGAAATGCTAGATTGGGATGCTCCAACAGGTGGTTATCTTCTGCAAGGTTGTGCAAGTATGGGCTTTTCTTTAGGGAAATATTTAAATGAGAAACATTAAATAGAAAAACCATATTACAAAATCAACAAAACCCTACCTCCTCTTTTTAGGTGCTCTACTCACTTTTTTCTTTCTCTTATTAAAAGGAATGGCATCATCAAAAGTATGTTGTGCAGTTTTATGAGCAGTTTTATTCTTTTTCCAAGAATTATTTTCTGGCAATAAAACTTGTAACAAATCAGATCTTCCAACTTTAGTTAATGTGTTTTTAATCCATTCTTTATTTTCTTTTTTGTACCAAAAGAAAAATTTATGTTGGTCTTCACGTTCCTTTTTTGTCTTTGGAGTTTTAGTTGGTTTTAATGTATAAGGATGATAGCCAGAATAATAAATAACAGTAGCAACTGTCATTGGAGTTGGTGTAAAACCTTGTACTTGCTCCAATTGAAAGCCCATACTTTTAGTTTCAGCAGCCAAATTTGCCATATCTTCTACTTCACTTGCTGGGTGACTTGATATAAAATAAGGAATCAACTGAAGATTCAATTTCTGCTTAATATTTATTTTATCAAAACGCTCCTTAAACATATGAAAATATTTAAAAGAAGGCTTTCGCATCAACTTTAAAACAGGGTCAGAAGTATGTTCTGGAGCCACTTTTAAACGACCAGAAACATGTTTCGTCATTACCTCTTCTGTGTACGCATCCAATTCTTTTGGATCTGCATTTTTGTTGAATTCAGGTACCAACATATCATGTCGAATTCCACTACCAATAAAAGATTTTTTAATCTTTGGATGCTTATCAACTGCTTGATATAATTCCGTTAATGGTTTGTGAGACGTGTCTAAATTAGAACAAATTACAGGCGAAATACAACTTGGTGCAACACATTTATCGCAAATAGATTGTACTTTTCCTTTCATCTGATACATGTTTGCAGAGGGCCCACCAATATCAGATAAATAGCCTTTAAAGTCTGGCATATTAGCCACTTTATCAACTTCTCTTAAAACAGATTCTTTACTTCTACTCGCAATAAATTTTCCTTGATGTGCAGAAATTGTACAAAAACTACAACCTCCAAAACATCCTCTGTGAATATTTATCGAAAATTTTATCATTTCAAACGCAGGAATTGGTCCACGCTTATCATATTTTGGATGTGGCAAACGTGTAAAAGGCAAATCGAAAGAACCATCAATTTCCTTTTCTGTCATTGTAGGAAAAGGCGGATTTATCACCAAAGTTTTTCCTTCCACTTCCTGTAAAATTCTTCTTGCTTTTAATTTATTCGACTCTTGCTCAATCACTTTAAAGTTAGAAGCAAACGTCTTTTTATCTTTTAAACACGCTGTATGAGAGTTGATGGTAACATCTTCCCAATCATTTATAACAGGTAATTTTTCTTGTTTTTGATCAATTAAAACCGCAGTTTGTTTGATGTTTTTCAAGCTCGAAAACGGAACCCCTTTTTGCAATAATTCTACAATTTCACGCAAAGGTTGCTCACCCATTCCATACACTAACATATCTGCTTTCGATGTTTCCAAAATAGTTGGCAACAACTTATCAGACCAGTAATCATAGTGCGTTACACGTCTTAAAGAAGCTTCAATTCCGCCAATTAAAACAGGAACATCAGGAAACTTTTCTTTTAATATTTTCGAATATACAGATGTTGCATAATCAGGTCTAAACCCCTTATCTCCATTTGGAGTGTAGGCATCTTTATCACGTCGTTTTTTGCTGGCAGTATAATTAGAAACCATAGGATCCATACAACCTCCAGTGGCTCCAAAAAATAATTTTGGTTTTCCTAATTTCTCAAAGTCTTGTAGATTATCATTCACATTTGGTTGAGGCACAATTGCCACTCTCAAACCGTAACTTTCTAAAATTCGTCCAATTACAGCTGGTCCAAAAGATGGATGATCCACATACGCATCTCCACTAAATAAAATCACGTCCAATTCTTCCCAACCACGAATTTTCACTTCCCTGTTTGTTGTTGGTAACCAGTCTGTTAATTGATGTTTTTTTGTTTCTTGCATAGTTTGCAAATTTACGGAGAAAATTTGTTAAGAAAAACTTATTTTACGATGTCTTTTAAAGATTTATTTGGAGCTATTTCCTGCTTTCCACTATATCTTTTTATAAAAATAAAAAGGATGTCGTTTCAATCAGGGCTAGACTTGTTTGCTAGCTAAAAGCTTTAAAAACCACAAAAATTATTGTTATAAAAGAAAGCGATTGTAAAAGTTCACAATAATGTTTTCACTAAAATCAAAAAATGTATAGAAATTATTTGTTGAAAATATCCTTAAATAAAGCGCTTTAGAAGAAAACTACCTCAATATTTGTCATTTCTACCTTTTGGGAGAAATCCCATAAAGTTACTCAATTTTGTGTTATCATTTTTATGTGATTTCTCCTTTTAGTCGAAATGACAAAACACCATTTAAAAGTTGTGAAAATCAAAAAATATGTTTAAAAATCAGAAGTTTATTTGCATAACAATCTCTCTGTGAACCTTATTTTTCACAAACAAACTTCCCTCTGTGAATCTCTGTGTCAAAAACTCAATCTTCATCATCAAAAGGATTATCAAAAGGCAATTCATCATCAATATCAAAATCGTCATAATTTACTCCTGGAGGATTAAATAAACCCCATCTATCAATAATATAATTCCATTCGTTAAAAGTTTTCACCCATTCTGCAAACAAGATTCTAAATTCTTCAATTTCGTTTCTTATCAATTCTAAATAATCTGTATCCTTAAAACCCAACATTTTTATTCCAGAAGTATTTGCTAAAATAGAGCGTGCTTCTTTTCTAATAATAGTAGCATTTTGCATTTTTAAATCGTACAACCTATCTTCATTAAAAGCGCCAGCAATTTTTGCAGGAATTATCAAAGCACTTTCATACATATAGTCTTTATAGCCTTGTAGCATTTGTTTTTCTGGATCAGCATCTTCATCGTATTTTTCAACTAAATCTGCTACTTTTCTAACCAATTCGTAAATTTCGTTAGCTTTTATAAAAAGTGGGAATTTTTTTAGTTGTTCGTCCATAGAAAATAAATTAAAATTTTAATAACACATAGTTTGTCATCCTGAAGGGATCTCACACAATACTTTACCAACCTTACTTGAGACGCTTTACAGCGTGACAAACTGAATGAATACAATGCTAAAGTACAAAACTCGCAAAAACAAATTTTTATTTGCTTTTTAACTTTTAAAACTTTTTTTTGTTAAAGTAACAAACTCCGCTAGAAGAAAACACGTCAATATTTGTCATTTCGACCTTTTGGGAGAAATCACATAAAGTTGCTCAATTTTGTGTCATCATTTTTATGTAATTTCTCCTTTTAGTCGAAATGACAAAACAACACTTAGAACTAGTCCAAATCAAAAAACATCTTTAAAACTAAATTCTCCAATGAAAACCTAACGAATCTCTCTGTGAACCTCTTTTTTCACAAACAAACTTCCCTCTGCGAATCTCTGTGTCAAAAAAATTTATAAAACCTGCTCTACAATTTTTACAGCTTCAACAGCTTCTTTTACATCATGAACTCGTAAAATATTGGCGCCATTCAACAATGCAATTGTGTTTGCAGAAGTGGTTGCATTTAAAGCTTCTTGTGCAGAAATATCTAAGGTTTTATACAACATCGATTTTCTTGAAATACCAGCTAAAATTGGCGCGTCTAAACTTTTGAAGAGCGATAAATTTTTAAGAATCTCATAATTATGATCCACTGTTTTTCCAAATCCGAAACCAACATCAATAATAATATCGTTTAATTTTAGTTGATGTAATTTAAAAATTTGCTCTGCAAAAAAAGAAATAATATCTTCCACAACATCTTTATAAACAGGATTTTTCTGCATATTTTGTGGAGTTCCTAACATGTGCATCAAAATATAAGGCACTTGCAAATTGGCAACCGTTTCAAACATTTTTGCATCCATAGTTCCCCCAGAAATATCATTGATGATTGCTGCTCCAGAATTAATTGTCTCCAAAGCAACTTTACTTCTAAAAGTATCCACAGAAATTATAATTTCAGGAAAATTCTTCATCAACAAATCAATTACAGGAATTATTCTTTGTAATTCTTCTTCTTCAGAAATATGTTTTGCACCTGGTCTTGAAGAATAGGCACCAACATCAATAAAAGTTGCACCATCCAAAAGCATTTTTTCAACTTGCTTTAAAATAGCTATTTCGTCTTTGTATTTTCCTCCATCATAAAAAGAATCTGGAGTACTATTTAAAATTCCCATCACTTTTGGTGATGCTAAATCTATTAAAGTTCCTTTACAATTTATCGTCATTTTAAATTACAACTTTATTAATTACGTGAGTTATTTTTGGAGCTTTATAGCTGTTCATTTTTTCTAAAAGCTTTTCAACTGAATCTTCAACAATCAATAACTTTTTATTTTCTGGATTCACATAACCTTCGTCCACCATTTTATCAACTTGGATTAAAACCCCATCAAAAAAACCATTGATATTTAAAAGTCCAACAGGTTTTTGCTCAATATATAACTGACTTAAAGTAAGTGCTTCAAACAATTCATCTAAAGTTCCAAAACCTCCAGGAAGCGTAATATAACCATCAACTAATTTGCTCATAATTACTTTACGTTCGCTCATATTTTTGCAAATAATCATTTCTTCAACTCCTAAATGCAATACTTCTTCTTTCTCTAATAATTTAGGAATTACGCCAATAACTTCGCCATTTTTATCTAGAATTGTGTCAGATAAAGCTCCCATCATTCCTATTTTTCCTCCTCCATAAACCAAACCAATATTGTTGTTTACAAAATAGTTACCAAGTTCTATAGCAGCTTCTTTATAAACAGGATTAAAACCCAAACTTGAGCCACAAAAAACAACAATTCTATTCATTATTTTTAAAAATTTAAGGTTGATAAATTCCGAGTAAAAATAAACGAATTGCGTTTAAGTTTTACTATTTTTACGCAAATACTTTTACGAAAAAATGCAAGATACATCTAAACAATATGATGCTGTAATTGAAGGTTGCAGAAGTTTATTCATCAAAAAAATGTCTGATTATGGTTCTGCTTGGCGTATTTTACGTTTACCATCATTAACGGATCAAATATTTATCAAAGCACAAAGAATTAGACAGCTGCAAGAAAATGAGGTAAGAAAAGTAGATGAAGGAGAAAAATCTGAATTTATAGGCATTATCAATTATTCAATAATGGCACTTATTCAATTAGAAAAAGGGGTTGTAGAAAATCCTGATTTAACCACTGAACAAGCAACAATTTTATACGATAAACACAGCAAAATCACCAAAGAATTAATGATGAATAAAAATCATGATTATGGTGAGGCTTGGAGAGAAATGCGTGTGTCTAGTTTAACAGATTTAATTTTGCAGAAATTATTACGTGTAAAACAAATTGAAGATAATAAAGGAAAAACAATCGTTTCTGAAGGAATTGATGCTAATTATCAAGACATGATTAATTACGCAGTTTTTGCGATGATCCATTTGGGGTAATACATAAAAAGATGAATAATATTATTTATAAGTTATGGTAACAAAAAAAAATAAATCAACAAACATTCTTGTCCAAATTGCAAGAATAATAGTAGGAGCCTTATTTATATTTTCGGGCTTTGTAAAATTGGTAGATCCAATTGGTTCTCAGTACAAATTCGAAGAATATTTTTCTGAAGGCGTTTTAAATTTGGAGTTTCTAATTCCTTATGCATTGCCTTTTGCCATCTTTTTAATTATTGCAGAAATTGTTTTAGGAGTAGCACTGCTAGTGGGTTGGAAAGCTAAATTCACAGTGAACTCTTTAAAAATAATGATTCTATTCTTTTTATTTTTAACCTGGTATTCTGCCTATTACAATAAAGTTACAGATTGTGGTTGCTTTGGAGATGCTATAAAATTAACCCCTTGGGAAACTTTTACAAAAGATGTTATTCTCACCATTTTAATTTTCTTTATTGGTGCAAAAATTAGATTTATAAAACCTGTTTTACCAAAAGCAAATCCTGGTTTAATTGTTATTGTATCACTTATAATTTCTAGCTTTATTACCTATTATGTGTTAAATCACTTGCCAATTATCGATTTTAGAGCGTATGCAATTGGTAAAAATATTCCTGAAGGAATGGAGTATAAAAATGATGGAAAAATACCTCCTATTCATGATTTTATGTTAGAGGATTCTCAAAATGATTTAGCTCCACAAATAGTAAAAATGGATAAAGTGATGTTGGTTATCATGTCTAGTTTAGACAAGTCTGATTTTGAAGCTTTTCCTGAAATTAAAATAAAAGCAGACGAAGCTTTGCAAAAAGGCTATAAAGTATATGGTGTTTCTGCTTCTTTTTCTGATATTATTCAACTTACAAAAAAAGAATATCAACTTCCTTTTGAAATTTTATTTTGCGATGAAACTACGCTAAAAACAATGATTAGATCAAATCCTGGTATTATGATTTTAAACAAAGGAACTATTGTTGAAAAGAAAAACTGGAGAGATATTGATGCCATAAAACTATAATGAAAAATTTAATTCTGGTTTTTATTGGTGGTGGTTTTGGTAGTGTTTTACGCTACGTAATTAGCAAATGGCTAAATAATTCCGAAAACGGAATTCCTTATGGAACTTTTGCTGCCAATATTTTAGGAAGCCTTTTAATAGGATTTATTTTAGGCTATGCAGCAAAAAGTGAAGCAATTTCTCAAAATCATACGTTATTATTAGCAACTGGTTTTTGTGGAGGATTTACAACGTTCTCTACATTTGCTTATGAAAATCATCTATTTTTAAAATCTGGAGACTTTACTTCTTTTGCTTTATACACAATTGCAAGTTTTGTAATTGGTTTTTTAGCTGTTTTTGCAGGCATGTATTTAGTGAAGTTTATATAATTAAGATTTAAAAATATCAGCTCGAACATTGTCGAGTAAAAAAAACAAGAATTATGAACGAATTTGTAACCTACCAATCTGAAGAAAATTACGCAATTATCACCATTAACAATGGAAAAGCGAATGCAATTTCGCACGAAGTTGTTGCTGGTATCAATGCTGGTTTAGATAAAGCTGAGCAAGAAGATAAAATTGTAATTTTAACAGGAACTCAAGGAATTTTTTCTGGTGGTTTCGATTTAAAAGTGATGACAAAATCGCCTGAAGCTGCTCTGGAATTGGTTACAAAAGGCTCTCAATTATCACATAGAATGCTTGCTTTTCCGAAACCAATTATTTTGGCTTGTAATGGACATGCAATTGCAAAAGGTGCGTTTTTATTGTTATCTGTAGATTATAGAATTGGTGTTGAAGGCGATTTTAAAATCGGCTTAAATGAAGTTATGATTGGAATGACCATGCACAATGCAGGAATTGCCATTGCAAAAGCTCGTTTGTCTGAAGTGTATTTGAATAGAAGTGTAAACAATGCAGAAATATTCAGCTCTAAAGATGCTGTAAAAGCTGGTTTTTTAGATATGATTGTTGCTGAAGATCACTTAATGCCAACAGCTACTAAGGTTGCAGAAATGTTTACAAAACTAAACAAGAAGGCACATGCTGAAACTAAATTAAACGTTAGAAAACATCATTTAGAAGCTTTAGCTAATGCTATTGAATTAGATTCAAAAAGCAGTATTTCTATCGATTTATAGTTTCAAAAATAATAAAGAAAGAGAATTTTTCATTTCAGAAAATAGATTAACCTACAGATTACTTTTTACAAAAACTTAAAACCCCATAAACTGGGTTAGCCCTGATTGTAGCATTTGTTTGAGCTCTTTTTTTATGCTGAACTCGATTCAGTATCTGTTGGAATTAATACAATTAGTTTTTAAAATAAATAGATCCTGAAATAAATTCAGCATAAAAAAAAGCGAGTGCGAAAAGCAGGAAATAGCTTCAAAAAAAGCTACTTCTTAAAACTCTTTACTCCAGCTTTAATTTCTATATCTAAATGATTTTTCCTAGGTGTTAAAGGACAAGAAAACTTTTCGTTATAAGCACAATAAGGATTATAGGAATTGTTGAAATTCAATATAAAAGTTCCATCAGGATTTATATCTGTAGTTTTTAGGTTTATATAACGACCTGCTCCATAGGTTTCATTTCCAGAAGTTGCATCTGAAAAAGGTAAAAATAAATCATCTTTATATTTTTCGTCTAAAGTTTCATCTTGATCTTCATATAAAGTAAGCTGGAATTCTTTTCCTTTTATCGTAAAATTTAAAAGTCCATATTCTTTATAAAAAGGTTCTCTGCCAGTATTTGTTGGCATTTTAAAAATAGGAGAATTTTCGATTTTTGTAAATGTTGACAACACAATAAAAGAAGAATCTACAGGAAAAAAATCGAGTCCTTTAAAGTTTTTTAAATCTTTCTTTTTTAAAGGTGATGATGTTGCATCTTTAAAACTTGCGTTTAATGTTTGCTGATATTCAGTTTCGCCCATTAATGGACGTTTATCATTTGAATTACAAGAAATGAAGAATGATAAAATAAATATGAATGCAATATATCTCATAATTAACTCGTATTAAGCAACAGAAAATTTATACGTTTTTATAAAGTTGCGTAAATAAAAAAACCATAACCTATTAGTAAAACAATTCCATGTTTCCAATTTAAATTGAATTTTTTAGGGATAAAAACCATTGGTAATAGGATGAATGAGATACCTAACATCCAATAAATATCGCTTGTTAATAGTCTTTCATCTGAAAGAGAAATTGGCGTAATTATAGATGTAATACCAATAACAGCCAAAATATTAAATATATTGGAACCGATTAAATTCCCTAAAGAAATCGCTTTTTCTTTTTTGATAATTGCAATAATTGACGCTGCTAATTCTGGCACACTTGTACCAATTGAAACCACTGTAACCCCAATTACACGTTCTGTAACTCCAAACTCCAAGGCTAAAGAAGTTGCACCTCTTATCAATAATTCTGAACCTCCATAAAGACCTATTCCTCCAAGGATCAAAAAGAACGCAGTTTTATAATTAGGTAATAAAATTTCTTCTTCTAAAATTTCATCAACATCTATATTTTTTTGAGTACGCAAAAGATAAATTAAGAAAATAATTAAAAAAGCAAATAGAAAAATACCTTCATAGAGTTCAATTACCTTATCGTTTGCTAAAAAGAAAAAGAGCAAACCAGAGGCAATCATCATTACTGGCCAATCTGTTCTAAAAAAACCTTTCTGAACAGTCATAGATCCTAAAAGTAACGTAATTCCTAAAACCAAGCCTAAATTTGCAATGTTAGAACCAATTACGTTTCCCAAAGCTAAATCTGATGAGCCATTTAAAGCTGCATTAATACTTACAATAAGTTCTGGTGCAGATGTTGCAAAAGAAACAACTGTCATACCAATAACAACTTTGGATATTTTTAGTTTTAAAGATAAAGCAACTGCAGATTTCAACAACCAGTTTCCTCCTAAAATCAACAAAATTAAACCGCCAACAATTAGTAAAAAATTCATATAATTTCTTTTATGCGAAGATACATTTTTATCACTTTATGATGAAATCAAAAAAATGAAAAAGCATAATTTTAGTATAAAAATAATCGTTTCTCCTTTACTTTTAAAAAACACACAAAAAAGCTCCTTTACTTGATAACAATATGAAACAATAAACAAGTTTATTGATTACATATATTAATCACTTACAAGTAAACTTAGTTACACATTAAAACAATAACAACTTTTTTTATTCTAAATACAAAACCAATCTGAAAGATTGTTTTAAAAGTGTTTGGCTACAAGGTTTTGATAACATTATATTCGAAAAACAATTGCACAATTGACTTAATTTTACTAACTTATAAACTTATTATTATGATTGTTATCGCTTTAAAAATTATCAAAATTATTTCAGATATTATTATACTTTTTATTTTCTAATCTTTAAAAGAATACAACTTTACTTAAAATTGCATTGTTATTTTTTAGTAAATTTGACGACTAAGTAAACCTACATGAAAAAGCAAGTTTTTAAAACCTTGGCCAAAATTAACAAAGCAATATTACCTTCTTTTACAAAAAAAGAATTAGATATTTCTAAAGCCTCTAAACTGCAATTAGCAATTATTGGTTGGAGAGCTTTTGTAACGATGAATGCACTAGATTAACATTTAAAAAAACACTATTATGAAAAATGAACATGTAAAAATATTCTCAGGATCTTCAATTATAGTAAATAGACTAAAATCTTTATTAGAAGAAGAAAATATTACTTCTATTATTAAAGATAATATTAATATGAGTAAAGTAAGTGGATTTGGACCTTTAGGGCAATCTATAGAGTTATTAATTTTAAATTCTGATGTAGAAAAAGCTAAACCAATTTTGGATAAATACAAAGAGCAAATTAATTCGTAAAAAAACGTTTTAGATTTCTTAATTCAAAAAAATGCTACTATATTTGCACCCGCAAAAAGGCCATGTGGCGCAACTGAATAGCGCACTTGATTACGGCTCAAGAGGTTCTAGGTTTGAATCCTAGCATGGTCACTACTAAAATCAGCAATTTCCAAACAACTTGGAATTTGCTGATTTTTTATTTACACACAATTTGCTGAATTTTATCGATTTAAGAACTATAACACAGTAAAACCCTTATATTTATTTGTACTAATTTTTATTTCTGTTGAATAATTTTAAAAAATTAAAGAAAACTACTTCTTAAAAACTAGAAAAAGCCCTTAACAACTGTCAAGGACTTTTTCGTCTAACCAAACTTAGTTAAAAACTAACTACTACTTTCTTTACTCTTTTTCAAAATACTTTAAAAGGGGTAATTACTGAATATCTATTTCTTTAATTTTACTCTCTATTAATAAGACACAGGAGTATTTAAAAAGTCACATTTTATTTTTAAAAAATAAAAAAACCGAGAAATTTCTCGGTTTTAGTTTAAATATTGTTTGATTGCTAACCTATGTTCAGGAATACTTTTGTCGTAATTTTCTACGAGTAATTCTAGTATTTCTGGTGGTTCTACACCAATTTCTTTTTTGTTCTTATATTTTGAAACATACAAATTATAAACTTCTTTATTTTTTTCGAAAATTAAAAAATGTGTTTCATTTAATTCTGTAAAAGAAATTTCGTTGCCAGAAAATGCGTTTGATTCATCTTTTAAAAAATCTGAGAATTCATAATACTTTAAAACATTTTCCATAATTATATCAATTCTGCAGATAAACCCAATTGTAATAATTTAGAGCATCTTGGTTCCAAATCTTTAAGCTCGCCAGATTTTACTGTACATTTTCCTTTATAATGAACTAAAGTCGCACATTGTTCTGCTTGTTCTAAAGTATGATCACAAACATCTATTAAAGAATCAATTACGTGATCAAAAGTATTTACATCATCATTATGTAAAACAATTTCATGTTGAAAAACTTCTTGCTCTAAGACATCAACATCTTCCTGAATTTTTTCTTTCGTACTCATATTTGTAAAATTACAACTTATTGTATTTTAATGCAACCCAATTATTTCTTTCTATAAAAGTATCTAATTTTAAATTGTATCGAGAAACTTCTGCATCAATTACAGGAATATCTTCCTGATAAAAACCACTTAATAAAAGTACGCCTTTATCATTTAAACAATTTGCATATACTTTTATATCCATCAATAAAATATTTCTGTTGATGTTGGCAATAATAACATCGTATTTTTTATTGACTAAAAGTGCTGAATCTCCTTCATAAACAGAAATGTTGCTACAATTATTGCGTGCAACATTTTCTAAAGAATTTTCATAACACCAGTTATCAATATCTATAGCATCTAATGGTTTTGCGCCTTTCATTTCAGCAAAAATTGCTAAAATTCCTGTTCCACAACCCATGTCTAATGTTTTCTTGTTATCTAAATCTAATTGTAATAAATGCTGCACCATCATGTGTGTAGTTTCATGATGCCCAGTTCCAAAACTCATTTTTGGTTCTATGACAATGTCATATTTCAAATTTGGGTTTTCATGAAAAGGAGCTCTTATACTCACTAAATCATCTACTTGAATTGGTGAAAAATTCTTTTCCCATTCTGCATTCCAATTGGTTTGCTCAACTTCTTTTTGGTTGTATTCAATTGAAAATTCATCTGAATTTATTACAAAAATATCTTCTAAAATAGTTTGTGTCCATTCACTTTTTTGAATATAAGCTGTTACTCCGTTTTCGTTTTCCACGAAACTTTCAAAACCAACATTGCCTAATTCTGCAATTAAAATTTCTGTTGCAGGTTCTTTTGGCGAAACTGTAAAATTGTATTCTATATAAATATTATCCATCATAAAAAAAATGCGTCAAGATTTAAATCTTGACGCAAATTTATTGGTTTTTAAAAGAAGTTTAGTTAATAAACTCCTATAAAATTATTTTTATATTGCTTTTATAATTGCAGCAAAATCTTCAGCTTTTAAAGATGCACCTCCAATTAAACCACCATCTACATCTGGTTTAGAGAAAATTTCCTCTGCATTTGCAGGTTTTACACTACCTCCATATAAGATTGATACATTCTCAGCAACTTCTTTTCCGAATTTTTTGCTAATAGTTTCTCTCACAAAAGCATGCATTTCTTGCGCTTGTTCTGGACTTGCAGTTTCTCCTGTACCAATTGCCCAAACAGGTTCGTAAGCTAAAACAATGTTTTTAAAATTAGCTGCTTCTAAATGAAATAGCGCATTTTTTAACTGACTTTCTACAACTGCAAAATGATTTTCGCTTTTTCTTTCCTCTAATTTTTCTCCAAAACAGAAAATTGCTTCTAAACCATTTGCTAAAACAACATCCATTTTTTCTGCTAAAATTGAGTCTGTTTCATTAAAATATTCTCTTCTTTCAGAATGCCCAATAATTACAGTTTCAATATTTATAGATTTTAACATATCAGCAGAAATTTCTCCTGTATAAGCACCATTTTTTGCTTGATGCATATTTTGTGCAGCTACTTCTATTTTAGAATTATCGGCCTTTTTAATAGCAGCAGATAAATTAATATAAGAAGGACTTATAATAACTCTGGTGTTTTTTAAAGATAATTTTTTAATCGCTTTTTTAATACCTTTAATAAGTGCTTTTGTTTCAGCCTTATCATTATTCATTTTCCAATTTCCAGCTACTATTTTTTGTCTCATGATTTTATACTTTTTTATAAGATGTAAATTTAATAAAATGAAAAACAACTATCGTTCTTTAAAATAAATACTTACTATAACGATTTATTTAGCCTGTTTTAATGCTTTTATAATTTTTTTATCTGATGGATCTGTGGCTTTAAAAAGTTGAATTTGTCCTTTTTCGTCAATAACCATATATCTAGAAATCCAATTTAAGTTTACAAAATCTACAAAATCGCCTTCATTCATTCCTTTTGGCAAATTGTAATGTTCACCAACTAAATTGTATCTTTCAATGGCTCTTTTCCAAGAAGGGTTGCTAATATCTACTGATAGATATAAAAATACAACGTCAGGAAATTCTTTCTGTAATTCCTTTACTTTAGGAAAACCTGCAATACAATCTTTACACCAAGAAGCCCAAACATCAATAAATATTTTTTTACCTTTTTGTTGATATAGAACCTCTCTCAACGTAATTTTAGAATCGTCTAAACCAATTAACATTTCCAGATTTGCTTCTTCCGAAAATTCTTTAGGATCATCTGAACAACTCACAAAAACAATAATTAATAAAAGAAATATTTTTTTCATAATGAAATATGCTAATTAAAATGAATAACTAACGAATCTTAAAAGTTAAAAATAGTATGTTTGTAAAACTTTAAGTAAAAGTAATGACAACACAACAATTAGTATCACAAATAAATCAAAAAAAATCTTTTTTATGTATTGGTTTAGATGTAGATTTAGATAAAATCCCAACTCATTTATTAGCTTTAGAAGATCCAATTTTTGAGTTTAACAAAGCCATTATAGATGCTACTCATCATTTATGTGTGGCCTACAAACCAAATACAGCTTTTTACGAAGCGTATGGAATAAAAGGTTGGCAATCTTTAGAAAAAACGATTCAATACATCAACAAAAAACATCCAGAAATTTTTACAATTGCTGATGCAAAACGTGGTGATATTGGGAATACTTCAACCATGTATGCCAAAGCATTTTTTAACGATTTAGCTTTTGATTCTGTAACTGTTGCTCCTTATATGGGTAAAGATTCTGTGGAGCCTTTTTTAGCTTTTAAAGATAAACACACCATTTTATTAGCCTTAACATCTAATGAAGGTGCTTTTGATTATCAAACTAAAAAAATTGATGAAAAAGAATTGTATAAACATGTTTTAGAAACTTCTAAAACCTATAAAAATTCTGAAAACTTAATGTATGTTGTAGGTGCAACCAAAGCCGAATACTTTAAAGAAATCAGAAAAATTATACCCAATTCTTTTTTATTAGTTCCTGGAGTTGGCGCTCAAGGTGGTAATTTACAAGATGTTTGTAAATATGGTTTGTCAGAAAATGTTGGCTTGTTAATTAATTCTTCTAGAGGAATAATTTATGCTTCGAAAGAACATGATTTTGCAGAAGTAGCAGCCCAAAAAGCGAAAGAACTTCAATCTGAAATGGAAATTATTTTAAGTTAATTTTATGGAATTCAAAGACCAACTAAATACCGTTTTTGAATTAAAAAATACTCCCCAAAGAATTATCTGTTTAGTACCAAGTATTACAGAATTGTTGGTAGATTTAGGTTTACAAGAACAAATTGTTGGTATTACTAAATTTTGCGTACACCCCAGTTTTTTAATTGAAGAAAAAATGATTGTTGGGGGTACAAAAAACATCAAAATTGATACAATAAAAGCACTTCAACCAGATATTATTCTTTGTAATAAAGAAGAAAACACCAAAGAAATTGTTGAGAATTGTAGAAAAATTTCAGCAACACATGTTTCTGACATCTATACAATTGCAGATACTTTAGAGTTGATTCATCAATATGGAAAAATATTTTCTTGTAAAGAAAAATCCAAAGAGATTATATTAAATATACTTAAAAAGCACAATGATTTTTTAGGTTTTATCGAAAGTAAAAACATTAAAAAAGTTGCTTATTTTATTTGGAGAAAACCTTGGATGATTGCTGCAAATAATACGTTTATAGATTATTTATTAGACACAAATAAATTCGAAAACGTTTTTAGAACACAAGAAAGATATCCTGAAATCGAACTAAAAGAACTCCATCATTTAGAAACAATAGATTGTATTTTTTTATCTTCAGAACCTTATCCTTTTAAAACAAAACATATTACTGAACTCCAAAAACAATTTCCATCTACAAAAATAATTTTAGTAAACGGAGAATATTTTTCCTGGTATGGCTCAAGATTGCTAAAAGCTTTTGATTATTTTAAAGAATTACACTATCAACTTGAAAGTTAATTGCTGTATTGTATCTCTTGATCTAAATAATAAACTTGATTTAATTTTTCTGAAAGTTTCATTGCTTTAAAAGCTGCTAAATCACTAATCGATTCGTCTATAAATCGATAATTATCAGATTTTTCTACTAAACTTACATAGCTCTTTTGTAGGTGATTTTTATACTTTTCTAACTGTAGTAAACGTGACATATATATGGAGGATTAAAAAATAAATATACATATATTTTTTTAATCACCTAACAAATAAGTCCTTAAAAATTATTTTTTTATAATTTTATGTAATGACGTTCCTTTTTCAGAAGCTAATCTTAGAAAATAAATTCCTTTAGTTAAGTTGGAAACATCAATTTTTTTCGCAATATCTTTTTGATAAAATTCTTGAACTTTCTGACCAGTAACTGTATAAATAGTTCCTTTTATTGCATTTAAATTAGATGAAAATTGAATATTTAATTCGTTATTTACAGGATTTGGAAAAAGCGTTACTTCTAATAAATTATCATTTTTAGACACAGAAGCAGTAGATTCTTGATAAACTCTAACATAATCAACTTCCATAGCACTTTCAGTAAATCCAGCAGCTATATTTGGCAAAATAGCAACGTTAAATAATAAGTATTGAGGTGCAGAATAAGGCCAATTCTCTATGTTTTTGATTGATGGATTATAAGTGTAATGAACATTCCCATCAACACTAAAAACCATTTTTTCTTCACTCCATTCAATTGCATACACATGGAATTCTGTAGATGCATTCGTGATTTTCTGACCTCCTTTATTAACAGTTCCACCAAAACTAGATCTGTTGTGAAGTGCACTTTGCACAAAATCTTGATTATTTCCCCAATGTTCAATAATATCCACTTCTCCACAATCTGGCCAAGCTGTTGTTCCATGAGTTGCTGCCCAATACCCCCCTGTTTCTGTAATATTTTGACCTAACATCCAAAGTGCCGGAAATGTACCAACACCAAAAGGCATTTTTGCTTTAATTTCTACTTTACCATACGTAAATGCGTATTTAGAATTTAATCTTGCAGATGTATAATTTTTAGTTACGTTGTTACTATTTGTATATATTTCTTTCTTCGCTACTATTTTTAGAGTGCCATTACTTATATAAGAGTTATCGATTCTATCTGTATAATGTTGAACTTCTCCATTTGCCCAAGATTTTCCTCCCACAATTGGATACGTTTGTTTGAACCATTTTGTATCGTCTAAATCTACAGAAACTCCAGATTGGCCATCAAATTCATCTGACCAAACTAACTGGTCGAAAACTGGATCTTGGTTAACATAAGTAGATTCGTAATAAGCAATATCATCAATATAAGCAGTTACAAGATCTTTATTATTTTCTCCATTAATTTGAATTAAAACTCTATTAAAATCGGCTCTTAAAACTGGTGCACCTGATGCTGCATTTAAGTTGATGTAACCATCATTTTTAAAATCAAACTCTATTGTTTGCCAGCTATTTAAAACAATTGGCTTTATAATTTCGGTTTGCGTTGTCCAAGGTTCTGCTAATTTGTTATTCTGTAATTTAAGCGAAACTTTATTTTCTTGACTTCCTGTAACATCAGAAGCTGAAACATAAATTTTTATGGAAAATGTATTTTTTACTGATAAATCTAAATTTGAAGAAGTGTCAAAACGAATATTTGCATACGAACCACCTGTATCATTATATTGTAAAACTTTATCAGATGTATTAATTCCAGTTTTAAATGGGTTCGAATAATTCGTATTTATATTACAATCATCACCTGACCAATTAGTAATTGTTCCATTTCCTTCAAAATCATCTTGAATGTTTTGTTGAGCAAATATATTGATGCTAAAAAATAAAAATCCTAAAATATAAAAATTCTTCATGCTTGTAAATTAAGTAACAAAAATACAAACAGCTTCATTAAAACTATGTTAAGGGTACCTATACATGAACAATACAACCTAAAATAAAAAAAGGTTAATTATATTTAAATAATTAACCTTCAATACATTAAAACTACAAAACTACTTATTATCTTGCAAAGCAAAAACTTGCTTTAATAATGCTGTAGATCTTAAACCAACTTTTTCTCTAATTCCTTTTTCTTCAACTTCAATCATCGTAAAAACTCCTTTTAAAGCTTGTTCAGTTACATATGCTGTTAAGTCTGGGTTTACACTTTTTACAAAAGGAATCGAATTATATCTCGTAATTAAATTACTCCATATTTTATCTGCACCAACTTTGGCAAAAGAATCATTAATTACTGGACTAAAGCTATTGTATAAACTTTGGTTCGTTTTAGTTTGTAAATATGAAGTTGCTGCATTTTGTTCTCCTAATAAAATATTTTTTGCGTCATTAAAAGTAATTTCTTTTACGGCATTCACAAAAATTGGAGTTGCTGTTTTAACTGCATCTTCTGCTGCTCTGTTTAACACTTTAATTCCTTCATCTGCTAAATTTCCCAAACCAATTTGGCGCAAACCTTTATCTACAGCTTGTAATTCTTCTGGTAATAAAATCTTTACCAAATCGTTTCTATAAAAACCATCAGTAGAAGTTAATTTGGTTACTTGATTACTAATGCCTTGATCTAATGCTTGCCTTAAACCATTACCAATTTGTGCTTGAGTTAATCCTCCATTTGGTAATTGACTTGCTATTTTTTGTAATTCTGCACAACCTACAAATTGAATTGCAATTACTAAAACTATAATTTTTTTTATCATTTTCTAAAATTTATGTTCACTATTAATTGGAAACGTTTCTTACTCAAAAGTCACTATTATTTAAAAGTATCTGTTTTTTTATCATATCCATAAGGACAATGTCTGCAACCACTTTTGCAGCAATAACCTCTTTTTCTATGAAATTTCTCAGTAAAAACTTTGTAGCCTTCAGGTGTTAAATAAAAGTCGTCATCCTCTAACTCTATTCTTGGTTTAAACATTTGGCAAAAATAGAAGTTTATAAGTGATTTTTATATAGAATTTAAAGTATCTTTTTTTCGACACTTATTTCAAAAATTTTTAGAGCTAAAAGTATAAATTGATTTGAAATCTAAAGCATAAAAATTTTATCGTAATTATTTAAATTTTTTTACTCGTTTTAAATTCATCGCTTTTATCATCCAATTTGGTAATGGTTTCTTTGGGTTTCTATTTTTTAGGTTGATGTTAACACCCAACTTTTTTACCAAAGGAACTTTATTCGTTTCAATAAATTCTATGAGAGTTCCATCAAAATCTTCTATATAACCCCAATGACCATTTGCATCTCCCATATTAAAAGATTCTCCACTAATAACTTGAAATGGAACTTTTATATCTGAGCATTCTTTAGATAATTGCTGGATATTTTTAATATCAAAACACAAATGAATATACCCCAAATCTCCCCAAAAACGATTTTCGAAAATTTTATCAGACTCGTTTTCAATTACTTGAATTAATTCAATTTGACTTTCGCCAAACAAATTAGCAAAACCTCCAGTTCTTTTTTCTGAATGTGCTAATAAAATTCTTCTGAATTTTTTATCTCCATTATTTAGAGAAGCTAAATCTTCAAAAACAGCAGTCTTATCATAAATAACAGTGTCATATCCTAAGACTTTAGCATATAATTCCAAAGATTGATCTATATTAGAAACACCAATCACTGCAGAAAAAACACCTCCAACATCGTTTTTTTTATCAGCATAAAAAGAAGAAAATTCTTTAACTTTTAAAATATTATCAAAAGGATCTTTTAAATAAAATGATTTTTTATCATCTGGTTCTATGACAATTTCTGATACTATATTTTCATTTGCTTCCTTTAATCGCTTAAAAGTAGCTGATATATTTTTTGTCTTAATTACAGGAAAATGAATTCCTAAATCACCAATTTTAAACTTGTTAATGGGTTTTGATGGTTTTCTGTTGGTAAATTGCCAAATCTCATAACCTCCTCCACCTTGCATATTCAAAGCTAATAAAGCCCTTTTTTTTCTAGCTTTACCTCCCATATATTTTGCCATATATGTAGCTTCATTACTATCATCAAAAATTAATGCATCTGCTCCTAAATTTTTAGCATACCATTTAAAAGCTGCGTCTGCATTATCGACTCCAATACCAATTTGTTGAATGCCATAAATTAATTTTTCAGTCATAAATAAATGGTTAATTTTTGCTTTTTAGTTCACTTCTTCTCATGGGCATTCCATCAATAATCGCAAATAATTTTTTAAGTGATAAAATTTTATCTTGTTCTAATTTTATACCACCATCTAAACCCAACAATAGTACTTTGAAACTATCATTAGTATTTACGTATTTTTTGAACATAGAGTATGATAAAAACCAAACTTCGCTAAAATCAGTCGTAAAATCATTTTCTGTAAATTGATAAATAACTAATTTTCTTTCTGCTAATTCTTTTTTATTTTCTGATAAAATATTTATTTGATTCTTAAAATTATCTGATTTTTTATCATCAGTAAAAACTAATAAAACCCTATTTTCCCATTGATGTTTCTTTAAATCTTGACTAAATGAAGATATTGAAAAAAACATCAAAAAGAAAATTACTGTTTTCATAAAAAATTACTCAACTGATTTATTGAAAGCTGCTTCTCCACCAACAATAGGAATTGTAATTTTTGTACCTGCTAAATCTACAGTTAATTCAGTTCCAGGTTTTGGTAACAATGTAAATTCAGAATCACTAGAAAAAATCATTAAACCAATTTGTTGTCCTTTTTTTATGATTTGATCATCTGGTTGCAATTCAAAAGTCATTTCATAAAACTCGCCAACTTTTAAAGGAGCACTTTTTGTAAGCGATTTATAATTCTGTAAATCTGCCCAACCACGTGTAATAATATTATCGGTAATTTTAGTTCTTCTTCCTTCATTCCAAGGTAAAGAAACCAAATACACAGATAAATTTACAGCAGCTTTAGAACTTGCTGCTTTTATGGTAATAGTAGCTGTTCCTGAAATATGAACATCTTCTTTTAAAGTTGGAGTTACATACAACAAACGATGATTTGTATAAGCAGCTTTTGCTAAAGATTCAGCAGAAAAAGAATAATTATCTACCAATGTTTCTTTGCCTTTTGCTGTATTTTTATCCGTTGATAAATTACCTGCTTGTGGAGCATTTCCGTTCAAATAAAAAGTAACATCTTTTGCTTCAGGATTTGGATATGCTTTGTAGGCAGTTGGTGCATCCATTTTATCATCTTCTCTTACAATCCAAGCTTTTGCATCTTCTTGAACGTTATTTTCAATTCCATGCAAATAATGTGTAAACCAACGATTCATCATTTTTATTGGTGGTGGACCTCCATGACCATTTTGATGATAAAATATTTGAGTTGGCAAACCCATTTCTGTTGCTTTTTTGTAAATTCTGTAACTATGTTCAGGCATAACATTCCAATCATTAAAACCATGAGACATCAATAAAGCTGCTCTCATAGGTTTCATTTGAGTTAAATAATCTCTTCCTGCCCAAAAATCATTATAATCACCAGAAATACGATCCATACCATTTGCCATTTCTGTGTCTCTAATAAGCTTGTTGTTTCTTGCTCTATTTTCCTCTTTTCCACTGTGGATAAAATCGTATAAAACATCAATATCTTCACCTAAATAACCTCCAGGAGAACGTACCAAACCATTTGATCGATAATAATGATAATAAGATGTATTTGGTGCAACAGGAATAATTGCTTCTAAACCATCTACTCCAGTTGTTGCTGCAGCTAAAGGAATTGTTCCATTATAAGAAGTTCCTGTCATACCTACTTTTCCTGTTGACCAAAATGCAGTTACAGTTTCATTTCCTTCTCTTGATGAAAATCCTTTTGCACGTCCATTTAACCAATCTATAACAGCTTTTGGCGCTAACGATTCGTTTTTACCACCAACAGTTGGTGCTCCATCAGACAAACCAGTTCCAGGAGATGAAGAGTGCACAACAATATAACCTCTTGGAACCCAAGTTGAAATTTGTGAATTTGATATAATTGGTCTTTTTCCTGTTCTTTGCACTTCTACATGCACAGGATTTGGAACTTTTTCTCCCAATTCATGTTTTACTCCCCAAAATAATTCAGAACCACCATTGGCAACTCCTGCATAATAAGGACTAGATTCGTACACAATAGGTAATTTTAAACCTTCCGTTTTTGTTTGTTCTGGTCTTGTTACATCTACATGAACTCTGTCCATTTTTCCATCTCCATCAGAATCGAAAGTAGTTTCTACCCACAAATCATGACGAATCCATTTTTCTGAATCTTTAAAAGCTTCTACAATTTGTGCTTCACCATCTTTAAAAACGGGTACAGCTTTTTCTTGTGCACTAATTTGGATACTAAAGGCAAGTAATAGTATTAATATTGATTTTTTCATTTTTTTGTATTTGAATAACTCTTTGTTTGATTTTTTTTGTCTCTCTTTTCTTGTTTCTTCTTTCTTGTTTCTTGTTTCCTGTTTCCTGTTTCCTGTTTCCTGTTTCCTGTTTCCTGTTTCCTGTTTCCTGTTTCCTGTTTCCTGTTTCTAAGAAAATTAACACATAGGAACATAGAAAACATAAGATTTTCGAAATTTCCTCTCTTTACTCTCTTCTCTCTTCTTCTCTTCTTCTCTCTAAAAAAATTAATCTTTTATAACAGAAAACTCGATACTAGAATCTGTAAAAACAGTGTGCGTTTGTGTTTTAAAATCGGCTTCATCTGCTTTGTAAATATTATCTACATAGGTTTGTGGATTCAAATCGATTAAAGGAAACCATGTACTTTGCACTTGAACTTGTAATTTATGTCCTTTTTTAAACGTATGAAATACGTCTTGTAATTTTATATTTACATCTGTTTTTTTATTGGCTATAAAAGGCTCTGGAAACTCAAAACTATTTCTAAAGCGTCCACGTAAAACTTCACTTCTTACCATTAAATGATAATTACTCATTTTTAGATGGTCTTGCAAACCTTCATTATCTTCCTCGATATCTGAAGGATGCACATCAATTACTTTTACAATCCAATCTGCTGCAGTTCCTGTAGTTGCTACTTTTAGTTTTGCTAAAATATCGCCAGCTAACGTATAATCTTCCGTTAAAACATCTGTTTCAAAAACCAAAACATCGGGTCTTCTTGCAGCAAAACGCTGATCATCTGTCATATATTTTCTTGGAGTAAAAACCGTTTTTATATCTTCAGAGTAAGGAACAGGACGTTTTATATCACTTATAAATTTTACTGCTGATGTAGATTTTTTATCTGAAGTTAACGTTTGATTTTCTGATAAAAACCAATCTTGTTTTACCACATTTTTTGGTGGCCAAGCATCGTAACTTTTCCATTCTTTTTTACCTGAATCAAAAACATAGGCTTCTGGTAAACCTGAATTTTTATCACCTTTTCCTTTTAAGAAATGATTAAAAAACTTTGTTTCAATTTCCGATTGAAATTTTAAAGAAATAGAATCCCCAAAATAATAATTACCAACTGTATTTTTAACTGTATTTCTTGACCATTTTCCATGATCCCAAGGTCCAAAAACTAAGGTATTGTAATTATCTTTTCCGTTTTTTTCGATTCCTTTATACGTTTCTAAAGGACCATATAAATCTTCTGCATCAAACCAACCACCAACAATCATAGTTGCTACAGAACTTGGTACTTTGTCTAAATGCTGAATAATGCCTTTGCTTTGCCAGACAGAATCGTAATTTGGATGTTCTGTAATTTCTTTCCAGAAAAAATCATCAATTTTATCTTTTGATGCTGTTGCATTCACATCTAATTTATCATATTGAAAATATTCATTTAAGTTCTTTAAAGGTCCTTTATCTAAGAAAAATTGATATTGATCTTGGCTGTTCATCTTTGGAAAAGAATACCAAGCAGAATCTGTAGGCGTGTCTTTATACGTTCCAAATAATGAAATTGCTCTAAAATAACTCAATAAAAAAGCTCCATTATGATGAAAATCATCAAAGAAAAAATCGCCAATACACGCTTGTGGAGAAGCCGCTTTTAATGCAGGATGCGCATCAATTGCAGAAATTGTTGCATAATGACCTGGGTATGAAATCCCCCAAGTTCCAACATTTCCATTATTATTTTCTACATTTTTAACCAACCAATCAATGGTATCATAGGTATCTGAAACTTCATCAGATTGATTTTCTTTTTTATTCGGAATGTAAGCACGCATATTATCGTAAACGCCTTCACTCATCCATCTTCCACGAACATCTTGATAAACCACAATATTTCCTTCCTTCATTAAATGAATATTTGGTCCAATTTTGGTTTTCATCCCTTCTCCATATGGTGCAGAACTGTAGGGTGTTCTTTGCATTAAAATAGGATAATCTTTTGAAGTATCTTTAGGAGAATAAATTGTAGTATGGAGTTTAGTGCCATCTCTCATTACAATATTTACTTCTTTTTTTGTGTAATTATCTACAACATAGGTGTCTTTTTTGTCTTTTTTTTCTTCTTGATCTTTGGATGAATTACATCCTATAAAAAGAAAAACGCTAAAAATTGAAAGGAATAAATATTGTTTCATTATAAAGTTGGTTTTAAATGCTAAAGCTACAAAACAAATGAGAGTTATTTGAGAATGAATTGTTAAAATGAACTCTATTTATAGCCAAATTCGTTTTTTAATAATCAACCAAAAAATAACCCTTTTTTTTATGGCATTCTTTTTGTTAAATAAATGTTAAAGCTAAAAACTCAACTTACCAAGTTTTAAAAATTTCTTGAATACTTCAAGAAGAATATCAATTTTAATAACTTTAAATTTTAGAAATTATGAGTAGGAAAAAATCACCCGAAATTAATGCTGGTTCCATGGCTGACATCGCATTTTTATTATTAATCTTCTTTTTAGTTACAACAACTATGGATGTTGATGCTGGAATTAACAAAAAAATTCCTGAAAAACCAGTATACGATACTCCAATTAATATCAAAGAAAAAAATATTTTGGAGGTTAACATCAACTCTAACAATCAATTATTTGTTGATGGAAAAATTATCGAATTGAAAGATTTAAAACAAATTGCGATTAACTTTATTGATAATGGTGGTGGTTTTGATAGCAATCAGCAACCTTGTAATTGGTGTGAAGGAGATAGAGTTGAAACGTCTTCAGACCATCCTTCAAAAGCAATCATATCCATAAAAACCGATAGAAATACCAGTTACGAAACCTACATTGCAACTTTAGACAAATTGAATTTAAGTTATGCCTTTTTAAGAAATAAATTGGCTATAAAAATGTACAATACAAACTATGAGACTTTGTTGGATATTTATAAAAAATCGAACTACAATAATCAATCGATTGCAAACAGAATTAAAATAATTAAAGATAAATATCCTCTTTTAATTTCTGATGCAGAAATAAATAATTGATATTGCACTCACAAATTTTATTAGTACTTTTACCTAAAACCAATCTATTTACATGTTAGATTTTGTGCCTTTCTCTTTTTTAGATGTGCTAGATATTTTGCTAGTGGCAATATTACTTTATTACATATATAAATTATTAAAAGGTACAGTTGCCATTAACATTTTTATTGGTATTGCTCTAATATTCCTTATTTGGAAAATTACGCAAGCTTTAAAAATGGAAATGTTAAGTGGCATTTTAGGGTATTTACTTTCTGGAGGTGTAATTGCTTTGATCATTGTTTTTCAGCAGGAAATTCGTAAATTTTTATTGATGATTGGAACCACCAATTTTGCGAATAAAAGAAGTTTCTTAAGACAACTTAAATTTCTTAAAACAGAAATTACCTCTGATGTAGATACTGATACAATTGTAAGAGCTTGTGCAAATATGTCTAAAACTAAAACTGGTGCTTTATTGGTAATTGAAAGAACCAATAGTTTAGATTTCTTAATAAATACTGGAGATACAATGAATGCGCTTGTAAATGAAGTAATTCTTGAAAGTATCTTTTTTAAAAACAGTCCTTTACATGATGGAGCAACCATTATTAGAGATAATTATGTGGTTGCAACAAGAGTTGTTCTACCAGTTTCTGATAGTACAAAAATACCTGCAAGATTTGGTTTAAGACATAGAGCTGCAATTGGTGTTAGCGAAAAAACAGATGCTGTTTGTTTACTAGTTTCAGAAGAAACTGGTGAAATTTCTTATATAAAAGATGGCGAGTTTGTTCTTTACACAACGTTAGATGAGTTGATTGATAAACTTAAAAAAGACACTATATAAAAAAAACGCTCATTTCTGAGCGTTTTTTAAATTATACATATAAGAAGATTAATCCTCAAAATCATTTTCTATTTCTTGAGCTTTTGCATCAATCTTTGCCATTGTTGCTTTGAATGCTGCTTTAGCATCTGCACCTAAATTTTCCATATAGATTTCGCTTTCTTTTGCGAATTCTTTGGTTTTCTGAGTAAATTCAGAATTTTTTATATTTTCTGCACCTTTATCCATTTGCATTTTTACATAATCTGCATAACTTTTTAAATGTGCTTCAGCTTTTTCATCATCAAATTCTGGTATTCTAATATCATCAAAAGCAGAAGCTACACTATTTTTAGTGTTGTTATAGCCTTCTTTAATATCATTACCAACATCATTTAAGCCCTCTTTTGCATCCTGTAAACCATCTTCAATATCGTTACCAATTTCTGTAGTTTCTTTATCTATATCCTTTTTTGTGCTTTCTTTACATCCTATAAATACAATAGATGCAGCCACCATAATTGTTAAAACTATTTTTTTCATAAGTGTTATTTTAGTTAATTAAAAAATAAATATTTCTATTTATTAAGTTTTTACAAATATAGAAGTGTAAATATTAACTACTTAACTCAAAAAAAAAGTTTTTTAACACAAACAAAAGAAATGATTCTTAAAAAGTATAAAGAAAATAAATTATGAAGCTACCTCCAAACTAAATTGTTTGTCATATAAGTTCTTATAAAAACCGTTTTCTTTCTCTAACAATTCTGTGTGAGAACCTTCTTCAACAATTAAACCTTTGTCCATCACAATAATTTTGTCGGCCTTTTTTATAGTTGCCAAACGATGTGCAATTACAATTGATGTTCTATCTTTTGTAATGGTTTCTGTTGCATATTGAATCATTTGCTCTGCATTTGCATCTACAGAAGAAGTTGCTTCATCTAAAATTAAGATACTTGGTTTGCTTACATAAGCACGTAAAAACGCAATTAATTGTCTTTGTCCAGAAGATAACATTGCCCCTCTTTCTTTCACGTTATAATTGTAGCCTCCAGGAAGTGTCATTATAAAATCGTGAATTCCAATTTGTTTTGCAGCTTTTTCAACATCAGCGAAAGAAATATTTTGATTTTTTAAGGTGATGTTATGCAAAATTGAATCTGAAAATAAAAATACGTCTTGCAACACAATCGCAACTTGATTTCGCAAACTTTCCAATGTATATTCATCCACAGGAATCCCATCAATAGTAATTGTACCAGAATCAATTTCGTAAAAACGATTTATTAAATTGATAATTGTAGATTTCCCAGCACCTGTTGCTCCAACAATAGCAATGGTTTGTCCAGATGTTACATCCAAAGAAATTCCTTTTAAAACTTCCTCATCTTTTATATAACTAAATCTTACATCTTTAAAATTGATGTTACCTTGTAAAGTTTCTGCTTTGATTGTACCATTTTTTGCGATGCTACTATCAGTATCTATCACTTTAAAAACACGTTCTCCAGCAACAATTCCCATTTGTAATTGGTTAAATTTATCTGCAATTTGCCTTAAAGGTCTAAACAACATTTGCGCAAATTGTATAAAACCCATAATCATACCAATGGAAATTCCTGAATCCTGAATTACTTGTCCACCTCCAAACCATACAATAAGTCCAATACCAATGGATGATAAAATTTCTGCAATTGGAAAGAAAATTGAGAAATACCAAATGGTTTTTATGTTCGCTTTTTTATGTTTATCATTTATTTCTTTGAAATTCTCATATTCAATTTTTTCTCTATTAAAAAGCTGCACAATTTTCATTCCTGTAACTCTTTCTTGTACAAAACTATTTAAATTAGAAACTTGATTTCTTACTTCTTGAAAAGTAGCTTTTATAGCAACTTGAAACAATTTTGTGGCATAAATAAGAATTGGCAAAACAGCAAGTGTAATTAATGCCAGTTTCCAATTAAGAATTAACATAACCACTGTTACAGCAAGCATTTTAAGAATATCACTTAAAATTGTAAAAACACCATTGCTAAAAAAAGCAGCAATTGTTTCAATGTCAGAAACCACTCTTGTTACTAATTTCCCAACAGAATTTTTATCGAAATAAGACATTTTAAACTGTAAAATATGTCTGAAAATTTTTGCTCTAATATCTCTAATAATATGTTGCCCAACCCAATTTGCAAAATAGATAAAAATGAATTGCAACAAAACTTCCACCAATAAAATACCCAACATTAATAAAGAGTAATTTAAAAGTCCGACTTTGTCTTTCGTTAAAATATAATCATCTACTGTATTAATTAAAATATAAGGTGATAAAACTGAAAATAATGCTAAAAGTATGGTAGATGAAGATGCTATAAAAAAATATAAACGATAGCGTTTTGCAAAAGACATTAGTCTTTTAAAAATTTGCATATCGAAAGCATTTCCTGTATTAGTTGCCAAAATTTAATATTTTATGTTCGTTAAAAATAATCCTTTTGCAGGAACTGACAAACCTGCATTGCCTCTGTTTTTACTTTCAATAATTGCTCTAAAATCTTCTACAGATATTTTACCCAAACCAACATCTAACAACGTACCAACAATAGCTCTAACCATATTTCTTAAAAATCTGTTAGCACAAATATGAAACGTTAGTTCATTTTCATTTTGCTCCCAAAAAGCTTCTGTAACATCACAATTAAAGGTGTAAACTTCGGTTTTAACTTTAGAGAATGTTTGAAAATCTGTATATTCTAATAATAATTTTGATGCTTCATTCATCAGATTTAAATCGGGTCTTTGTGAGTGAATTTGCCATGAAAAATCTAACAAAAACGGATTTCTACCCAACCAAATTTTATATTCGTAACTTCTGGAAGTCGCATCAAATCGAACATGCTTTTCATCATCAACCAAAAAAACATTATAGACAGCAATATCATTTGGTAAAATTGAATTCAATTTAAAAATAACATCCTTTTTTAGTTCCTTTTCAATATCAAAATGCGCAAACATTTGTGAAGCATGCACACCTGCATCTGTTCTTCCAGCACCAACAACCTCTATCTTTTCTTGAAAAATTGTACTAATTGCGTTGTTCAATTTTTCTTGTACAGACATTGCATCTGGTTGAATTTGCCAACCATGATAATTTTTTCCATTGTAAGAAAGCTCTATAAAGTATCTCAAGAAAATATGTTTTTTGAAGTCCTCAAAATTACGGAATTTATTTAGGTTTTCTTACTTTTGGTCTTCTTTGAAGCGTTAAACTTTTCTTACTGTTTTTTAATGATAAAAATTTTACTATTATCTGATACTCATAGTTATATTGATGACCAAATTTTAAAGTTTGTAAAACAAGCAGATGAGGTTTGGCATGCAGGAGATATTGGAAACTTAAATGTTACTGATACCATAAAAAAATTGAAACCTTTACGTGCCGTTTTTGGTAATATTGATGATAAGGATGCAAGAGCAGAATTCCCTTTAGACAACAAGTTTTCTTTAGAAGATGTTTCTGTTTGGATCACACATATTGGAGGATATCCTAATAAATACAACCAAAGAATTAAAGAGGAAATAAAAATAAATTCACCAAAAATTTTTATTTCTGGACATTCTCATATTTTAAAAGTACAATATGATAAAAAATTAAATCTATTGCATTTAAATCCTGGTGCAGCTGGTAATCATGGTTTTCATAAAATTAGAACCATGCTACGTTTTGAATTACAAAAAGGAGAAATCAAAAATTTAGAAATTATAGAATTAGCTACACGTGGTTAAATGCTGCTTTTTCTACAATTGGTAGTTTTATTGATATTCTTGTACCATTATTTAAAGAAGATTCTATCTTAAATTCTCCTTTCATCATTTGAATTCTAGCATCTATTTGATTAATTCCTAAACCGTCTTTAATATTAATAGAATTTTTATCAAAACCTACACCATCATCAGAAATAGTAATATATAACTTTTTGTTTTCTTCCCTTAATTCAATAAGTGCATTAGCTGCATTACTGTGTTTTAAAATATTATTTGCAAATTCTTGAGCTATATTGTAAACTTTGATTTCAAAATTTTGCTCATATCTCCTTGTATTTTTTATATTAGTATCTATATTTAAAACTGAATTAGAATATTTTTCTGCAATATCTTTTATCGCAAACTTAAGTCCGAATTTTAATAATACTGATGATACCAATGTATGAGACAAATCTCTAATTTTATGAGATGCTTCTAATATTATTTCTTGAGTTTTATCAATTTCTACAGGTGTACTTCCATTAAACTGCTTTCTTGTTGCTTGTAAATGGAGGTTTGCTGAAGACAATAAGGCACTTACACTATCATGCAAAGTTTCTGCAATTTGTTTCCTTTCAGATTCTTTTCCATCTAAAGTAGCATTTAAAATACGAATTTGAGATTCCGATTTTAACTTATCTAAATTTTGATTTTGGAGTAACTCTACTTGTGTTAATTCTAACGCTAAGTTATTTTGTTTTAAAGTCTTTAGCTTAATTTTATATGCTAATGATAAAATAATTATCAAGGCTATAATACCAATAATCCAGAAAATTCTTTGATCTTTTAGTCTTTTATTTTCTTCTCCCTGTAATAAAATTTGTTTTTTTACATCAAAATTGTATTTTTCAGTAATTTCCTCAACAGCTTTATCAACCTCTCTTTGTCTAATATTTCCTTCTATTTCATAGGATTTTTCTTGGAAATCGTAAGCTTCATATTCTTTTAAATTTCTCATAGCCCAAGCCAAGTTACCATACAAACTTGCTTTTGTTATAATTGCTCTAGGATTATCATCATTTTTAATTAAATCTAAAGCTTGATTATACACCTCTTTTGACTTTTGATATTCGCTTTGTGATAAAAAAATATTACCTAAATTATTTAATGAATTTGCTGCGCTTAAATTATTTTTGTTTTTTTTGTGAATAGATAAAGCCTTTCTAACATAATTTTCTGCTTTAACAAAAGAAGAATCTTGCTCATAAATAGCTGACAAATTACTAAAGGTAATAGTTTTTAAGGATTCTATTTCGCTATTTAAAACAGATAAATTTTCTATTTTTTCATAGTATACTTTTGCGCTATCCAAGTAAGCATACTTTTTATTATGTAATTTAATGCTATCTAAATAAGTAAGCTTATCAGACACATCAATTGATACAAATAACTTATGATAAATAGAACCTAATTTAAAAATTGAGTTTGCATAATCAATATTATTAAATTGCTTATCAAAATTATCTAAAGTATTTAATTTAGACTTTTGGTAAGATTTTTTAAAATATTCTAAAGATTTTTCATATTTATTAGTTTTATTATAAATATCTCCAATTAAGTAACTTAGCTTGTATGACCAATAGAGATTTTTATTTTTTTCACTATTATCTAAAAGTATTAAAGCACCTTCTAAAGCTTGACCATATTGTCCTTTTTTATAAATAGCTAAAACTTTATCATAACTTATTTTAAATAAAGAATCATTTACAATAGAAATAACAGAAGAAGTCTTTAAAAAATAGACTTCTTCTGTGGTTTTTTTATTTTCTAAAGAAAATAAGTTATAAGAATTACAACAAATATATAAAAGTAAAATTATTTTTTTCAATAAATAAATTTTAACTTATTAACTAGGGTCATTTCCATCTTCAATAATCACTCTTGGCTTTCTAACTAAAGTTGCTTCAGAAGATTTAGCATTTTTGTTCAACACATGATTTACAAAATCTACTCTTAAAGTTCTTCCATCTTCACTTTCAAGTGTTCTATAAAAATTTTTATCACCACCAATACCATCTTCTAAATGAATCTCATAAGTACTAATTTCTTCATTATAAACAAAAGATACAGCTACGTTATTTTTCACGCTAAAATTTAAATCAAAAGTACCTTCTTGATTTTCTTCTATACTATAATCAGCTAGTTTTTTATTAATATTACTTTTGCTTTGTAAAGTAATATCATCATCTTGAATGGTAATAAATTTTTTATCATCAGTATTAGCATCAATAAAACCAACTTTTAATTTATTATTATCTATTAATACTTCTTGTGATGAAATTTTATTAGATTGACTATTACCATTAGATAAGAAGAATAATTTTGTATTATCCACCTCTGTTAAAACCCTGTCTATCTGCGTATCATCTGTAGAATAAACTGAATACGCTCCAGTAGCATCTCTTTTAACCTTATATGTTTTTGACAAATTCATATTTTGATCTTCAGAAGGTAAAGATTCTTCATTAGAACAAGATGTAAAAACTAATGTAATGATTGTTGCTAGGGTTAAAAATTTAATTTTTTTCATGGAGGTAAATTTTAGATTGATTATATAATATTATTTAATTTAAAAAATAGGTTTCGTACTGCAAACAATAAATTATAGAAATTGGGGGATTTTAATAATTATTGGGGGACTTTTAACGAATTTGGGGATTTATATTATTTTGTGTTTCATTGCATACATTACCAAACCTACTACATTTTTTACTTTTAATTTTCTTAATAAACTTTTTCTATATGTTTTAACAGTGCTAGTTGCTAAATTAAGCGTGTTTGCAATTTCTGTTGTATTAAATTCTTTTGATATTAACTTTAGTACTTTTAACTCTCTTTCAGTTAGCTCTTCTAATAGCTTATCTTCTGGCATTTCTCCTTCTGGCACTACTTTATGTCCAGATAAAATATTTATCAAATCTTTGTGAAGATCACTACTAAAATATTGCTCTCCTCTATGAACTGCTTTTATTCCTTCTATGATATGTTCGCCAGCATTGTTCTTTGTAATATATCCTCTGCAACCAAGGCTTAACATTTCTTGAACAATTTTAACATCATCATAACTAGATAAAATAATAACTTTTTGTTTGATATTTCTTTGCTGGAAATATGTTAGAACTTCAATTCCATCTAAGACAGGCATTGTAATATCTAATATTAAAACATCTGCTTTATTATCCTTGTTATTGACCCAATCAATTACTTCTTTGCCATTTAAAGAGTATCCTATTGTTTCTATATCTTCGTCGGTATTTATAACAGCTATGATTCCTTCAATTAAAATCTTATGATCATCAGCTACATGAACGTATATCTTTTCTTTCATTATTACATTACAAATTTAAACTACTTATTAACTCTATACAATCCCCCTAAAGGGGGTATTTTCATCTCCCCCTAAAGGGGGAGTCGACTCCCCCTTTAGGGGGAGATGAAAATCTTAAAACACTAACTATCAGTATATTAAAAAATATTTTTTTTCACCTCTTTTTTGGGTTTAAAAATCTATAAATTCAAATTCTTCCTAAAATGCAAAAAACCGAGAAAATTTCTCGGTTTTTTTTCGCACAAAATATACTACTAATAGTTTTATCGCAATCTGTCTACAGATTTTATAAGATCTTCATCCTTTTTAATAGCTTTATTTGCCAAAACAACAAGCAAAATGGCCAAAATTGGTAAGAACATCCCAATACCTTTCTCAGAAACTGATGTTTCTCCAGATAAATTTAGAGACAAATAAATCAACAAACCTAGTAAAAAAAGATTTATCATAATTATAATACGTCCAACAACAAATTGTAACTTTCTATTTTTAAATAAAAATATCGCTACTAATGATAATATTGCAGACATAATGAACATAAAAGGAATTACTTTTAAAGTAAAAACCTCTCTTGAAAACAAATCTACAACAAATATTTTTTCTTTAATTGTATTCCATAAATTAAATACGAAAATTAAACCTCCAGAAACTATAGAGGCTAAAAATAAATATATTGTTTGTATCCTTTGAATCATATAAAAATATTATGCTACAAAAATAGAATTTCTTTTTTAAAAAAAGAAAACTTAAAAGTAAAAAAAAAAGTATATATTTGTAGGACAGTACCCACAAAAAATATTGTATAGCACTATATACAATAAATTAAAAAATCAAATAAATAATTTTTTTAATATCTTATTTTAAGATTTATCATAACTTAACAACTATATAAATGTTCGAAATTTCTGAACTGAAAGCAAAAACTCTTGCTGACCTGCAAGTAATTGCAAAATCTATTGGACTTACTAAAACTAGCCAATTAAAAAAATTAGATTTAGTATATCAAATTTTAGATAGACAGGCAGCGAACCCTTCTTCTACAAAACAAGATACTGCTCCTACAGAAAAAATTACAACTGAAAAACCTAAAAGAAAAAGAGTTGTACAAAAGGTTAAAAACGAACCTAGCAAGGAGCCAGAAACTAAAAATGAAACTATTCCTGACGAAAATACTACACCAGTAAAAAAGCGTCCAGTTAGAAAAGTTATACAAAAGGTTCCTAAAAAAGAAGAAAGAACGGAAGTTTTACAAAATAAAACTGAAGATTCTTCTGAAAATGCTAATGTTGAACCTAAAAAAAATAAACCAAGAGCTGTAAAAACGGACTCTAAAGATTCTAAAGAACAGAAATCTGTTCATAAAAATCAGCCGAGAAATAATCCACCAAGAAATCCTAATCAGCAGAAAGTTAAAAACACTAATCAGCAAAATAAGCCGAACAATAGTAGAAGTAATGGAAATAAATCTAGCAATAGATATAGAGATCCAGATTTTGAATTTGATGGTATTATAGAGAGCGAAGGTGTTTTAGAAATGATGCCTGATGGTTATGGTTTTTTACGTTCTTCTGACTATAATTATTTGTCATCTCCTGATGATATTTACGTTTCTCAATCTCAAATTAAATTATTTGGATTAAAAACAGGTGATACTGTTAGAGGAAATGTAAGACCACCAAAAGAAGGAGAAAAATATTTCCCATTAATTAGAGTCTCTAAAATTAATGGATTAAACCCAAATATTGTTAGAGATCGTGTTTCTTTCGAACATTTAACACCTTTATTTCCTCAAGAAAAATTCAATTTAGCTGAAAAAGGAAGTTCTTTATCAACAAGAATTATCGATTTATTTTCTCCTATTGGAAAAGGACAAAGAGGAATGATTGTTGCCCAACCAAAAACGGGTAAAACAATGTTATTAAAGGATATTGCTAAAGCAATTGCACAGAATCATCCAGAAGTTTATCAAATTGTATTATTGATTGATGAACGTCCTGAAGAAGTTACAGACATGCAAAGAAGTGTTCGAGGAGAAGTTGTTGCTTCTACATTTGATGAGCCAGCAGACAAACATGTACGTGTTGCAAACATTGTATTAGAAAAAGCAAAACGTTTGGTAGAATGTGGACATGATGTGGTAATTCTTTTAGATTCCATAACACGTTTGGCAAGAGCTTATAATACTGTTGCTCCAGCATCTGGAAAAATACTTTCTGGAGGTATAGATGCAAATGCATTACACAAACCAAAACGTTTCTTTGGAGCTGCAAGAAATATAGAAAATGGTGGTTCTTTAACCATTATTGCAACTGCTCTTACAGAAACTGGTTCTAAAATGGACGAAGTTATCTTCGAAGAATTTAAAGGAACAGGAAACATGGAACTACAGTTAGATAGAAACATTTCTAATAGACGTATTTATCCTGCTATCGATTTAATTAAATCTTCTACAAGAAGAGATGATTTATTATTAGATGAAAAAACTGTTCAAAGAATGTGGATTTTAAGAAAGTATCTTGCAGATATGAATCCTATTGAAGCGATGGAATTTATCAATGATAAAATAAAGTTTTCTAAAAATAATGATGAGTTTTTAATTTCTATGAGAGGATAAGAATCTCTTAAAAATTAGAAATAATTAATATATAAAGCCTTTTTGAGAAATCAAAAAGGCTTTATATATTTGCCTTTTTATTCCAATAATGATGAAGGTTTATTTCATTTTGAATAAAAAATATACATTCATTCAATAAAAGGAGAACTCAATTTTAAAAAAGGTAACTTAATATTGCCTGAAAAATTATTAGTTTTTCTCATATCACATTTACAAAATAGTAGTCTTATTTATTCGCAGGAAAAATACATTTTAAACAGCTGTTCTATACTGGTTGAGAAAACATCAAACTATTTGTTGATGATTATAAAATGAGTAAAGCTAATTGACCCTAGCATAGATTAGTCTAGATATAAACGTTATAATAAATTATTCAATTTATATTAATACTTTTTTATTTTTAAATAATAAGCAAAAAAAATCCGTTCAAAAAATGAACGGATTTTATAAATTTTAAGAAGTTTAAAGCGATTAATTCGTATACATTAATGCTCTGTTATCTTCTATTTCTGATGAATTCTTTATTGCCTCATACATTTTAAAAGTAGAGCTTTTTCTACTTTCTGCAATTCTCTTTCTACTTGCATCATAGTTAGGCAAAGCTGTTGGCTTTTCTTTATTAGTTACTTTAAAAGCATAAACTCCTCTGCTTCCTTCAATTGAATTGTATAATTTATTAATTTCTGCATTATACATAGCTCCTACTATTTTAGGCTCTACTCCAACTCCAGAAAGTGTTGGGCTTTTTAAAGTTATATTGCTTGCAGTTCTAATACTTGTATTATTAGCTTTTGCAATACCTTCTAAATCAGCTCCATTTAATTTATCTTTAAGCATTGCTGCTTTCTTTTCATTTGTTAAGATAGGTCTTACTGTACTTGTTGCTTTTTCTACAGACATTAAACCTTTTTCTGCTGAATTAGTAACATAAGCTACAACATAACTACCTTCTAAATCAAAACGTTTAAAATCGTTTACATTAGTATCGCTGCTAAATGCCCAGCTAACTATTTGTCTTTGATTTCCAATACCAGGTATGTTTTCGTCTAAAGATTTTAAACCTACAACTGGTCTTGGTGTATAATTTTTTTCTGTAACAACCTCAAAATATTTATTTTCTTTAGATACTGCTAAAGCAAACTCTTCTGCTGTTCTAAACATTTCATTTTCTGTTGCTTCAGAAGGAACGATTGTAGTACTATAAGTAGCTAATTTTAAAACTTTTTGATTGTTCTTTTGATCATCAATCTTAATGATATGAAAACCAAATGGAGTCTTTACAACACCAATATCTCCTTTTTTACCTGTAAAAGCATAATCTCTAAAAGCAGGAGTCATTCTACTATAATTAAACCAATCTAAATCTCCTTCTTTTGCTCCAGAACCTAAATCCGATGAAAATTCTTTAGCTAATTCTCCAAATTTATTAGCACTTCTCTTCACAACATTTAATAAACTATCAGCTAATTTCTTTGCTTCTTCTTCAGTTCTAGTTACATCTGGTGCAACTCTTTGAGAACCAGCAAAAGGAATTAATATATGACTTGCTTTTACAGAGTCAGGCATTTGTGCAACTTCTAAAACTTTAGAAATTTTAAAAGCATTTTTATCTTTATATGGCCCAACTACATCTCCTTCATTACCTTCAAATAACTGATTTGCAATTTCTTGATTTACAGAACTTTTGAACTGAAAGTTAGGATTTAAATTTGAATCTGAATTATTTTCTGATAAAAATATAGCATCGTTTTTAGAAGCTTTAAAATCTTCAATTAAAGAAACCATATTATTTTTTATAGCTTGTTCATCTTCTGCAGATGGAGTAATATTAAATTGAACATAAGATATATCTCTTGAAGCTTCAACTTTAAATTGATCTGAATTTTCTTTGATATACGCTTCTACTTCAGATTTTTTAATTTTAACTAAGCTATCTGCGATTGATGTGAAAGGAACATATACAAATTGTGCATTTAATTTTACATTATCAATCATGTATTCTGCTTCACCTTCTTTTAAAGAAGCTCCTAAACCTGCAGTTACTAAATTATTATAGGTATTTCTTTCTGAATTATCTCTAATTTGGTTCATGTAAGCAGACCACTGAGACCATAATTCTGTTTTGTTTTCTTTTTCTGTTGCTAAAAATTGTTTGAATTTAGCTTCATCAAATAACCCTGCCTCATTTTGGTATTCAGGACTAGTTTGTACAAATTGCGAATTCACAACTTCATTCCAGATATCTGCTTCACCAATTGTGATACCAGCTTCTTCTAATTGATTTTTGTATATTTTTTTTCTTACAATATTATCCCAAACTGTTTTTGCAGCTTGCATCTCAGATACTTGTCCTCCAGATTGTTGTTTGTAAGCTTCTAATTCGTTAGCAAATTCTTGTCTAGAAATAGCTTCGCCATTTATCTCACCAATTTCATTTACTTTGCTAGAATCGAAAAAATCACCAAGTGTTGATGGATCTAATACAAAAGCAAAAAGTGCTAATCCAATAATTATAATTAAGAACATTGAGCGTTCTCTAATTTTTGATAAAACTGCCATACTAATTTTAATTTAATTTCAGTTGGCGAATATACGGTTTTTGGTTTTAATATTGCAACCCATTTTTTACTTATTAGAAGCGAGTTAGGTACATTTTTTTCAACTAAAAAAAAAGAATGTTATTTTAGTCTGTTTGGTTGGATATTTTAAGGGATACTTCATCAATTTTTGCTCCACTCATCTTCAAGATTTTGATTTCAAAACTCTCTAAATCTATCAATTCTTTTTCTTCAGGAATATTTTCTGTGTGTTCTATAATAAAGCCTCCTAAAGTTTCGTAAGCTTCTGATTTTGGTATATTTAAATCGTATTCTTCGTTCAAATAATCAATTTCTAATCTTGCTGAAAAATTAAATTTCGATTCGCTAATTTTCTCTTCTAAAAATTCTTGAGAATCATGCTCATCTTCTATTTCTCCAAACAATTCTTCTACAATATCTTCTACAGTAATCATCCCAGAAGTTCCTCCATATTCATCAATAACAACAGCTACACTTTTACGTTTTTTCATCAACGAATTTAGAATATCATTAATCATCATAGATTCTGGAACAAATTCTAAAGGCAATAAAATAGATTTTATCGTTTTTGGTTTTTTAAACAATTCGAAAGCATTTACATAACCAACAACATCATCTAAAGAAGTTTTATAAACCAAAATTTTTGACAAGCCAGTATTGATAAACGTGTTTTTTAAATTGGTCACAGTTTCATGCATTTCAACAGAAACAATTTCTGTTCTTGGCACCATAACTTCTCTCGCTTTTACATTTTGAAACTCTAAAGCATTTTGAAATATTTGGATTTCAGAATCCATTTCATTATCATCATTCCCAGAATCTAACTGTTCATTAATATAAATACCCAATTCCTCTTTACTAAATTCTGTTTGTTGTTCATCTGCATTCGTTTTAAAAAATACACGCAGAAAAAAATCAGAAATTAAGGTAATAAATTCAGAGAAGAAATGAAATACATAATAGAATATATAAGCAGGAACAGCAAAAATCTTTAAAACTTCGTTTGCGTAAATTCTAAAAATTGCTTTTGGTAAAAACTCTGCTGTTACCAAAATTACAATGGTAGAAATTATAGTTTGAATTAATAATACAGAAAAGTCATTAAATGTTTCAATTGGTAAAAACCTAATGAGCAATTCGCCCATATAATAACTATAAATTACCAAAGAAATATTATTACCAACCAACATAGTTGTAATAAATTTCGATGATTTTTGGGTAATTATTGTTAAGATTTTAGGAATAAAACCTTCTCTTTTTTTCTCTAACTCAATATGCATTTTATTGGCAGAAACAAATGCAATTTCCATACCTGAAAAAAATGCAGATAGCAAAATTGAGATGACAACAATAATGAGTTCAACCTCCATTATATATATTGGTTATTACTTTTTTTGATTATTTTCGTTGTTTCTTTTTTCAACTTTTTTTCTAAAGTGTCTTTTAAAGAAAAATACTAATGTAATTAAGACTCCAAAGATTAGGAAGAAATAGGCTCTATTTCTATCTATATTCCATTGTATATAAGTTTCCACTAAACAAATAAAAGCAATCATTAAATATCCATACTGAAAAAATTTCCAAATTCTATTCATAATTTAATCTTCTTTAGTTTCTAATTTTCCTGTTGTTTTTTTTGCAAGATGTTTCGATAAATCATCTTTAGACTCAAAACCAATACCAAAAATAGTATCATTTTCTTTTGTCAATTTAAATGCTTTTTCTGACACAAAGTATTTTGTTTGTTCGTCCCAAAATAATTGTTCTGTTTCTAATCTAGATTTATCTGTATGATTTATAACAATTACATTTCCTTTAATTTCTGATATAGATGTTTTTGCATAAGAAATTGCGTAATTACCAGTAATTGTAATGGAATCTTTTCCTTTATTCTCAAAATTGATAATTTTTATCCCTGAAGGAAACTCACTATAAGGATGTTCTTCTCTATTACTAAAGTCTAACATTTTAGGAGTAATCAATTTAGAAGTAATTCTACCAGAATCCTTATATACATGATACGCATCTGTAGAAGTACCAACTGGCAAATTTTTATCAGCCAAAAAATCTCTTGCTTTTTGCGTATTATTTGTACATGCAAAAAGCATTGCTGTTACAAATAGAACAGCAATGCTTTTTGTTATTATAAAATATGTTTTGTTATAATTAATCACTAGATGCTATTGTTACAGTTTCTCCTATCCAACATTTAATTGTATATAGTTGGCCAATTGTTTTACTTGCTGTAAAAATAACCTTTTTAGTTGGTAAACTTCCTTTATAAGATGCAATATATCTAGAAGCTAAAGAATAAATACTTGGATCTACAGAAGCTGCCTTTTGCGCTTGTCTCATTGCTGCTGCATATACCATTCTTTTTTCAAACTCGTCATCTCCACAATTATTTGCGCTAGATGCATATAATCTACCAATTAATAAATATGCTTTTCCAGAATTAGGATTAAATTTCAATGCTTCTCTTGCTAAGTTTCTAGCACTAGATAATTGACCTCTAGATTGAGCAGCTTGTGCAAATTTTAGTTTATAGTTTGCTTTTTTAAGCGGATCTGTTTCTAAATCAAAAGACTTTTGTCTCATTTCAGTTGCACCTTGAGAGTCTCCATTATTTTCTAAAACGTTTGCTAAGAAAGCATATGCTTCTGGTGATGGAGATGCTTCTGCATACGCTTTTGCTAATTCTGCGTATAAAGGATCATCTTGACATTCTTTATAAAACATTCTAGAAACAGCTCTTTTTAACCAACTTACATTGCCTCTATTCGCATCAAAATCTCTTCTATATAAAGGAACTAAACGCTCACAAGTTGCTAATTCAGAAATCATTCTATCTAGACCACCTTCAATTTGACCTAATGCTTTAGAGTTTAATTGGTATGCATTCAAATTTTTTGCTTCTCTTTTATCTAAAACTCTTGTAGAATCTGATAATTCTAAAATTTTCTTAGCATAACCATCTAATTTTTCTCCTACAGATTCCACAACATCATCATATGTATCAAATACTAATTGAGGATTTGAATCTTTATTTCTATCAGTTACTCCTTGAAAGTAAATATATAAGTTCTTTACACCCATTCTTGTTGGATCTAAATTATATGCTTTATCTAAAAGACCAAAAACCTCATCATCAGTTCCTAATTTATTTTCTATTAAATATTCAGCATAGTCACTATGAACCTTTGCAGGATCTACGTCAGGAAAATATTGTAGTCTTTGTTCAAAAACTCTTTTTACTAAAGCAGGATCTTTTTTGAAAGTTTCTGCCAAATAAGAACCTTGCTTGTATATATTTACAGATAAATCTTGGCAATTATCCATTAAATAAATCCAATGAGTATAAGCATCCTCATATTTTTTTGATTGATAATCTCCTCTAAAATAATTGTATTTTTCAACACAATCTCTGTTTGCATCATCTTGTTGTGCATTGGTCTTTGCAGATACAAAAAATATAGTAGCTGCTAATAAAAACGTTATTTTCTTCATTTTGATAGTTTTTGTTAATCTATTTTTCTTTTTACGAACCAATTTGTATCTGTTAATGATAAACTTAATCTAAAATTAAAATAATTTTCTTGAATCAATTTATTTTCTACGGTTCCTCTTTTACCAAATTCAAATCCCATATTTACTGTGGATAATCTCTTTAGTGGTAAACCTAAACCAAAAGATATGCCAAAGTCATTAATTTCTGTAAAATTCGAAGTATTTCCTGATCCATCAACCAATAAACCTGTGTTTTCATAACGCACACCAGCTCTATAAGTTACTCTTTCCCAGTAAGTTGATATAGAATTAATTTTAGGTAAATAAAAACCACCTAAAGATATTCTATTTGAATTACCATACCTGTATGCTCCAGTTGTATTTGTTAATAAATCTGTAGAACCTATTGCATTTTGACTTTCGTACTCAACACCTGCATACCATTTATCTAATTTACCAAGACCAACTCCAAAGTTAGTTTTCAATGGTAAATTAAATTCTCCATCAATTAAAGTAGATGAAATTGTATCTCTAGGACTTTCTGAGCCAGCACTTGTAAATTTAAATGAGTATAAATAGTCATTACCTTCTACATTTAAACTATTGCCAAGTTTTGCAGTTGCACCTGCAGTCAGTATCATTTTGTTTTTTAATTCTTTTTGATATTGTGCTCCAAACTTTACAGAAGTACCTCTTAAATTAAGAACCTCATTATATTTTGTTGCTAAAGAAAGATTAGCTCTTTGATTTATAATACTATTTTCTATATCTCCAAAACTAAAATCGGCTTCTACACCTAAAGACAACCCTTTATATACTTTAATTCCAAAACTTCCGTAAAATCTATTTACACCTCCATTACCATTGTAAGAAGAAGCTTCTGTAATAGCTCCATCTACTGAAACTGTATTCGATAAAGAATAGCCAACAGCAGAAACTGGCTGTAAGCCAAAAGAAAGACCTGCATTTTTACCAACTGGAAAAGCTAAAGCTATATAAGATAAACTTGTGGAAACACTATTTTGTTCTGTAGTTCCACTTTTAACTGTTAAATCACTATTTAATAAACCAAAAGCATATGTTGTATACCTTAAATCTGCAAACGCTGCAGGGTTTGAAAAATTTAAATATTTGTAATGGCTAAATGCTACACCAATACCTCCCATTGAATTTTGCTCAACAGTTCTAGGACTAAATTGATCTCCAATTCCAAAATAAGAATAAGGAGAAGAACTTGTTCTTTGTGCTATAAAATTTACAGAATTTAATAGTAAAAGAATTACTACGATACTTCTAATCATTTGCTTTTGTTAAAAATCAATATTTCATTTAATCCTTCTAGGAGAAAATTTTGATTGGCAAATATGCTACTTTTTAATTGTTTTGACAAGAAATATGTATCACCTCCTGTTAAAACAACTGTTAAATCTAAATATTTTTTTCTGTATTGATTTATAACACCATCAATTTCTTGAATAACACCATTTACAACTCCTGAGTTTATGCTTTCTTTTGTACTATTACCAACAAAATTTTCGGGTTTATGAATTGTAAGTAGAGGAAGTTTAGATGTAAATTTATGAAGTGATTTGTATCTCATTTCTACTCCAGGCGAAATTGCGCCTCCTAAATATTCACCATTTTTAGTTAAAAAATCGAAAGTTATGCAAGTTCCTGCATCAATAATTAAGACATTTTTCTTCGGATATTTTACAAAAGCGCCAAAAACCAATGCAATTCTATCTACACCCAACGTAGTTGGAGTTGCATATAAGTTCTGAAAAGGGATTTCAAGATTCGACGAAACAAACATAATTTCGACTAAATTTTGTAGTTTTTCAATCTTCTTTACTGATAAAAGTGCCACACTTGATGCAATTGCTCTTGTAATTTTATATTTTTTAATTATTTTTTTTATTTCTGATACAATTTTTATTTTATCAAAAACCACGAAATCAACCATTGTATCTTCCTCAAAAACAGCAACTTTTACTCTTGTATTGCCAACATCTAAAACTAAATTCATTTTCTTTTTTTAGGAAATTCAAAAATACAATGAAATTTTTATTAATTTTATTTAGGAGATGTCAAAAAACGTATTATATTTGCATCCGCTAACGGTAATATTAATGGTACCTTAGCTCAGTTGGTAGAGCAAAGGACTGAAAATCCTTGTGTCCCTGGTTCGATTCCTGGAGGTACCACTTAAAACCCGAACAATTTTTGTTCGGGTTTTTTTATGCTTTAAACTATTTTAAAATATCTTTTATAATTTTTAAATGATGGTTTGTATGCATTCCAAAAAACTTAATGGTTTGCTTTTTATTTAAATGATTAAAATAAGGATGCTCAAAAAAATGATTTTCGCCTAATTCATCCATAAACTTTAAGTTACTTTTTACTTCCTCTAGCTGATTTTTTATAGCATCAGTTTCGATAATTTCTGGTGGCAAGACTCTTTTAGGTGATTTGGCTTTTCCTCTAGGAAACTTACCTAATGTAAATGTTATAAAACGTAAACTATTAAATTTTTTCTTGTAAAGTTTTGGATCCGAATTTTTGATTGCAAATAAAACACTATTTAAAACTTTTAAAGAATGATCTAAATGCCAACCAACAGTAGCTTTCGATACTTTTAAATTTTTACGATCTTTAAACTGGATGGAATCTTCTATAAATTTTAATTCTTTTTCTAACATCTGTTGATTTTATCTCTAATTATTATTTAACATATTTTCGATAGTCAATCTCAAAAATATACTTTTTAAAAAGAACCTCTTTAAATATACTCATTAAGTTAGGATTAGAATTTAATTTATCAATAGAAAACTAGAACATTTCGTTGAATCATCACTTTAACAAAAAACTTATTTATATCAAAAAAAAACTCTAGCATAAAGCTAGAGTTTCTGTGTTTTAAAACATCAAATGAAAAATTAAACTACATTCAATATTAATTAAAATAACCATATAATTGATAGGCAAATAAAAACAAACCAATCAAAATTAAATAGGTATTTGCAGCTTTATAAAAAGCTTGATAGCTTTCTTTTTTCTGCCATTTTGTAATGATAAAAACAATAGGAATTAAAGCTAAAATCTGCCCTACTTCTACTCCTAAATTAAAGCTTAATATTTTTAATAAAAACTGTTTAGAGCCAATTGCAAAAGACTGTAACCTTGTTGCTAATCCAAAACCATGAATTAAACCAAACAAAAAAACCATCAACAATAAATTGGGTGATTTTACTTTTAACTTCTTAAAACCACCTAGATTTTCAAATCCTTTGTAAAAAACACTTAAAGCAATTACAGCATCAACTAAATGTTCATTTGCAGTAATACCTAGATAACTTGCACCTGTTAAAGTGATGCAATGCCCAATTGTAAAAACTGTGATAAATTTTACAATATCCTTAAAACTTGACAGATAAAAAACGACACCCGCTAAAAAAAGTAAGTGATCATAACCTGTAAGCATGTGTTTTGCACCAACATAAATATAAGAAAACAAACCTCCACTATTTAAAATTCCTTGGTCTGCAGAACTAACATCATGTGCAAAAAGTACACTTGGAAAAATCAAAAATAAAAATACTCCTAATCCTTTAAATATAGACTTCATATTATTTTTTTCGATTGAACCAAAAGAACAAAATAGCCACAACAACTGCACTTAAAACCCAAAAAAGATAAGAAGGAATTCCTTCTTCTTCATGAGAATGATCTGCTATTTCTGATTGAGAATGACTATGTTTTGTTTCGAAAGTTAAAGTTGCCCAATTAGATTCGTGCGTTAAACCTTCTTCCTCTGATGTTACTAAATTAATAGTTCTTAGAAACCAAATTCCATCATTGGTTAGAGTTACATCAATAATTCCTTCTGAATCTGTTCTTAATTGCTGACCAGTTGTATGTATGTGGTTTTCATCACTTTTATCATGTTGATGATCTTCGTTTTCATGAGTATGTTCTTTTTTATCAGAATGAGAATGGGTTTCTCCATTTTCATGAGCATGTTCTTTTTCATCTAAATGAGAATGAGTTTCTCCATTTGTATGAGCATGTTCTTTTTCATCTGAATGAGAATGGGTTTCTCCATTTGCATGAGCATGTTCTTTTTCATCTGAATGAGAATGTTCTTTTTCATTGGCATGAGAATGAGTTTCATTTTCCTGAATATGATTCCCAGCATCATCATGAGAATGCTCTTTTTCAGAACTATGAGAATGCGATTCATCAGTTGAACTATGAGCATGTTCATCAGAATCATCATGAGAATGTCCGTTTTTTTGCGCTTTAAAATCAGCATATACTAATTGATTTACCAAAGGCGCTCCATTCTTTAACAATTTAACCTTTAAAACAGCTCCTGTATGTAAATCATAAGGGTTTTGCATGGGTACAAATTCTATTGGATATCCTAAAACTGTATTCCAATCTTCACTTTTTTGATCACCAACTTGAAAAATTGCTTTTACATGTTTTGAATATCTTTCAACAGCATCTTGCTCCAAAGTATTGTTTGCTTTTCTTTGCGCTAACATGTCTAAAACTCCATCATGTTCTAAATACTCGTTAAATTCATCAGCAGTCATTGCAAAATCTTTAGATTTGGTCGATAATCCTGCTACCCAAGTACCTTCATTGCCAGATTTAAAGCTAAGAATGGTAATACTATCTTTATCTAACCATTGATCATCTTCAACTTTAGTACGTTTTCCATTACCAACTAAACTAACACCTAACATTCTATCTCTATCAATTACATTTTCGCTTTTATCGAAAGTGCCATTAAATAGTTGAATTTTACTTTTTTCATTTGGTTTTATAAAATAGGTATCCATTTTCAGATACATATCATGACTACAAAATATTGCAATGCATAAAAGGGTAAAGATTCTTTTTTTCATTATTGAAATTTGGTTTAAAAGTTGACAAACAAAAATAGCGTAAATTTTAAAAATAGAGACCTATAAAACCTAAGCTACAGTGTTAAAAAAGCCAGTTTTATACGATTTAACAAAACATTATTGTTTAATGATAATTAATAAAACTTAAACAATTTGTATCTTTGTTTGCATCAACCAAGAAAAAAACATGCAATTTTTCAATCAACAAGACATCCATAATCTGGATAAAATTTATCGCATCAACCTAATTAACAGTTGCTCAGGATTCAAATCTGCCAATTTATTAGGTACAATTTCCACTGAAGGCATTACCAATGTTGCTGTTTTTAGTTCGGTTACGCATTTGGGGTCTAATCCACCAACGTTAGGTTTTATTTTAAGACCCACCACAGTTCCAAGAAATACACATAAAAACCTAAAAGATCTAGGCTATTTTACCATTAATCATATTTGGGAAGAAGTTATTGAAGACGCACATCACACTTCTGCAAAATATCCAGATGATGTTTCTGAATTTGATATGACCAATTTTGAATCTGAATTTAAAGGAAATTTTAAAGCTCCTTTTGTAAAAAATGCGCCTGTACAAATGAGCATGAAGTTTATTGAGGAAATTTATGTACCTTCAAACGATGTGATGTTAGTTGTTGCTCAAATACAGGAATTATATGTAAAAGATGAGTTATTACAAAATGATGGATTGATTAATTTATCGCTAGGAAACATAGCTACCATAAATGGTTTAGATACGTATGCAATTCCTAAATTCAAAAAACAATTAACGTATCAAAGACCAAAAGAGATAAAAAAATAACTATGAAAATTCTTGTTACAGGAGCCACAGGTTACATTGGCAAAAGATTAATTCCGTTATTAATTAATGATGGTCATGTAGTTGTTTGTCCTGTAAGAGATGTAAAAAGGGCTGAAAGTTATTTTAAGGAAGAGCAAAATATTATTTTGGTTGAAGCTGATTTTTTAAAAGCAGATTCTTTAAATAACATCCCAAAAGATGTTGAAGCTGCCTATTATCTAATTCATTCCATGTCTAATTCTGCAAAAGAATTTCATGTTTTAGAAGAAAGATGTGCTTTTAATTTTAAAAGGTATGCAGAAAATACAACCATAAAACAAGTTATTTATTTAAGTGGAATTACCAACGACACAAAGCTTTCGAAACATTTGTTATCAAGAAAAAATGTTGAAAAAACGTTAAGTTCTGAAAACTATGCTTTAACCACTTTTAAAGCTGGAATTATTGTAGGTTCAGGAAGTTCATCCTTTGAAATTATTAGAGATATTGTAGAAAAATTACCATTTATGATTGCTCCTAAATGGTTAAATACAAAAACCCAACCTTTAGGTGTTAGAGATGTTTTAGCATTTTTACATAAGGCATTATTTAAAAAAGAATTGTTCAACACTTCTTATGATATTTTTGGGCCAGAAATCTTGACTTACAAAGAAATGTTACTTCAATTTGCAGCGTTTAGAAAATTAAAAAGAACGATTGTAACTGTGCCAATAATGACGCCAAAATTATCTTCTTATTGGTTATATTTTGTAACATCTACTTCTTACAAATTAGCTTCTTCTTTAGTAAATTCAATGGGTGTAGAAGTTATCGGAATTAAAAGTAACATTAATCAACTTTTAGATATTGAGCCAATGTCCTACAAAAAAGCATTGGAATTGGCATTTAATAAAATCGAACAAAATAGTATTATTTCTAGCTGGAAAGATTCTTACGTAAGTAGCAAGCTTCAGGGTTTTCTTCATGAATTTATAAACGTACCTGAATATGGTTGCTTTAAGGATTTTAAGAAAAGAAAGGTTGTAAATAGAGAAATTGTTCTTGACAGAATTTGGGCAATTGGCGGAAATACTGGCTGGTATTATGGAACTTTTTTGTGGAAAATTCGTGGTTTTTTAGATCAGTTTTTTGGTGGTGCAGGTTTGCGAAGAGGAAGAAGACACCCAACTGAATTAAATGTTGGTGATGCTTTAGATTTTTGGCGCGTAATTTTTGCAGATAAAGAACAAGGTAAATTATTACTGTACGCAGAAATGGTGATGCCTGGTGAAGCTTGGTTAGAATTTAAAATCAAAGACGGCATTTTATACCAAACAGCAACTTTTAGACCTCATGGTTTGGCTGGCAGAATGTATTGGTACTCAGTAATGCCTTTTCACTGGTTTGTTTTTAATGGGATGATCAACAACATCAATAAATTAAAGTGAAAAAACAACATTTACCAGAAAAGGAATGCATGGTTTGTAAAAGACCTTTTACTTGGCGAAAAAAGTGGGAAAAGAATTGGAACGACGTTAAATATTGTAGCGAAAAATGCAGGAGAAACAAAACAACACAGGTTTAATTTGGTTTCGTAATAATTTGCGAACTCAAGATAATAGTTCCTTAAAAAAAGCAATTGACAATCATAAAAAAGTAATTGCAATCTTTTTTTTTGATCCAAAAAACTTTAAAAAAGAGATCTTCGGATTTAAAAAAACTGAGAAGTTTAGAGCTAAATTTTTAATTGAAACGATTACAGATTTAAAAGAAAATTTAGCAAAACTAAATATTACACTTCTCACCTATTTTGATGCTCCAGAAAACAAAATTTCTTTTTTGGTTGATGAATTTTCTGTAGATGCTATTTACACGCAAAAAGAATGGACAACAGAAGAAGTCGAAACAAATAATTTGATACAATCAACTTTAGATGAAAACATAAATTTTGTCGAAGATTATGACCAATTTTTATACCATCCAGAAACCGTTTCTAAAAATTTTGAGAAGATTCCAAATGTATTTACTGGCTTTAGAAAAAAGTTAGAAAAGTATGTTGAAATTCTACCAGAAATAACCATTTCAAAAGTAGCTTCTGATAATTTAATTGAAGATTCAACAACCACCCCAACATTACAAGAACTAGGTTTTACTGACTTTGAAACCCATAGAAATGCTGCTTTCCCATTTAAAGGCGGAGAAACTGAAGCTTTAAAACGATTAGATCATTATTTTTTTGAAACTAAAAAAGTTGGTTTTTATAAACAAACCAGAAACGGATTAATTGGAATTGATTATTCTACAAAATTTTCTGCTTGGTTGGCAAATGGAAGTTTATCAGCAAAAACAATCTATAATAAAATTAAAGAATATGAGCAAGAATTTGGCTCGAATCAATCTACTTATTGGGTAATTTTTGAGTTGATTTGGAGAGATTATTTCAAATATATTTCTTTAAAATACGATGCTAAAATCTTCAAAATTGGTGGGATTTTAGAAAAAAATTACGAATGGAAAACCAATGAAGAAGTTGTTCAAAAATGGATTAATGGAGAAACAAAAGACGATTTTGTAAACGCAAACATGATTGAATTGAAAGAAACAGGTTGGATGAGCAATAGAGGAAGGCAAAACGCAGCTTCTTATTTTGCAAAAGAACTGTTATTAGATTGGCGAATTGGAGCAGCCTATTTTGAGTCGCTTTTATTAGATTATGATGTGCATAGCAATTATGGAAATTGGATGTATGTTGCTGGTGTTGGCAATGATCCAAGAGATAGAAAATTTAACACTCAATTACAAGCAGAACGTTATGACTCCAATCATAAATTCAGAAATATTTGGTTAGAGAAAACATTATTCTAAAACCATCCTGCAAGGTTTCAAAAACCTTGTAGGTATTTTAAGTTTAATAAAACAAAATCTACAAGGCTGACAAAAACCTTGCAAGAAAGATAAAATTTAGATGAAAAAATTACGCTTAATTTTAGGGGATCAGCTAAATAGCAACCATTCTTGGTATCATAAAGTTGATGAACATAATATCTATTGTTTTTTTGAAATGCGTCAAGAAACCGATTACGTAAAACATCATATTCAAAAAATAGTTGGCTTTTTTACTTCGATGCGTAATTTTGCTGATGAGTTGAAATCTAAAAGTCATGCTGTTGTTTATTATCAACTAAATGATAATAAAAACACCCAAAGTTTAGTCGATAATTTATCACAACTAATCAAAGAAAACAATATTGAAAAGCTTGAATATCAACTGCCAGATGAATTTAGATTAGACAAACAATTAAAAGATTTTTGCAAAAATATCGATATTGAAAGTGAAGTCTTTTCTACCGAACATTTTTATACAGAAAGAGACGATTTAAAAACGTTTTTTAAAGGGAAGAAAACCTTTTTGATGGAAAATTTTTACAGAGATATGCGTAAAAAACATCAAATTTTAATGGTGGATACTCAACCTGAAGGTGGTAAATGGAATTTTGATGCCAGCAATCGAAAAAAATGGAAAGGCGATACGTTTATTCCTCCTCAAAAAAACTTTGATAATGATGTTTCAGAAATCCTACAAGAAATTGAAAAATCTGGAGTAAAATCCATGGGAAAAATCAATGAAAAGTATTTTGAATATCCGATTTCCAGAAAACAAGCGATAGAACAATTAACCTATTTCTGCGAAAATTTATTGATTCATTTTGGCGATTTTCAAGATGCAATGCACACAGATAATTGGTATTTATTTCACTCCAAATTATCGTTTGCAATGAATACCAAAATGATTTCTCCTAAAGAAATTATCGATGCAACTTTACAAACTTATAGAGAGCGAAAAGCTGAAATAAACATTTCTCAAGTAGAAGGTTTTATTCGACAAATTATTGGTTGGCGAGAATACATGAGAGGAATGTATTGGATGTTGATGCCTGATTATAAAAGTGAGAATTTTTTAGACAATCACAACAAACTTCCTACCTTTTTCTGGACAGGAAACACCAAAATGAATTGCCTTAAAAATGCCATTAATAATTCTTTGGATAATGGCTATGCACATCACATTCAACGTTTAATGATTACTGGGAATTTTGCCTTATTAACGCAAATAAATCCTGATGAAATTGATGCTTGGTATTTAGGTATTTATGTAGATGCAATTGAGTGGGTTCAATTGCCAAATACAAGAGGAATGAGCCAATTTGCTGATGGTGGAAAAATCGCCACAAAACCCTACGTTTCTAGTGGAAGTTACATTCACAAAATGAGTAATTATTGTGATGGATGTAAGTATAACAAAAAGACAAAATTAGAGGATGATTCTTGTCCTTTTAACAGTTTATATTGGAATTTTCTGGACGAGAAGCAAGAAAAATTATCTTCTAATTTTAGGATGAAAATGATGTATAGTTTGCTGAACAAAATGTCGGCATCAGATAGAAGTAAAATCAAAGAAAAAGCGAATCATATTATTCAAAATTTAAATGAATATTAACGAAGAAATAAATATTATTTGGTTAAAACGCGATTTGCGTTTGCAAGACAATGAAGCTATTTTAAATGCTTTAAATGCTAGTAAACGAACTTTATTAATCTATGTTTTTGAAAAATCATTATTGGAAGATGATCATTATTCAGAGCGTCATTGGGATTTCATCAAACAATCGATAGCAGATTTAAATAAAGATTTAATAAAATTTGACACCAAAATATTATGCATAACAACTGAAGTGGTTACTGCTTTTAATCAAATTTTAAATTACTATAAAATTGATACGGTTTTTTCGCATCAAGAAACTGGCTTATTAATCACTTATCAAAGAGATAAAGATTTTAAAAGATATTGTAGAAACAACTCTATAAATTGGATAGAAAACAATAATAATGGCGTTTTAAGAGGCTTGTTAAATAGAGAAGATTGGTTCGAAAAATGGGACGATTATATGTATCAACCACTTTTTGAATATCAACTAAAAAAAGAAGATTTTTTATCAATCGAAACTATCAAAAACATAGAAAAAGCATTTTTTATTACAAATTTAGAAACTAAAAAAAATACTGTATTTCAAAAAGGAGGTTCCAAAATGGCTTGGAAATATGCCAACACTTTTTTTGAAAATCGACATAAAAACTACATGCATCACATTTCTAAACCAGCTTTAGCTAGAGAAAGTTGTAGTAGATTATCACCTTATATTGCTTGGGGAAATGTGTCAATTCGTCAAATTTTTCAGGCAGCTTTAGAACATAAAACTGAAGCCAATAAAAAAGATTTAGGCGCTTTTGTTTCTCGATTACGTTGGCAAGCTCATTTTGTTCAAAAGTTCGAAATGGAACACACTATGGAAGAAGCAAGTGTAAATAAAGGCTATCATAAATTAAAGAAAAGCATCTCTGAAACATACCAAAAAGCATGGAAAGAAGGTAAAACTGGTTTCCCTTTGGTGGATGCCAGTATGCGTTGTTTGAACGAAACTGGTTATTTAAATTTTAGAATGCGAGCAATGTTGGTTTCCTTTTTTACGCATATTTTATGGCAACCTTGGCAAGATGCAACACATCATTTATCACAACAATTTTTAGATTTTGAACCAGGAATTCATTTTCCACAATTGCAAATGCAAGCCTCAGAAACTGGCACAAATACAATAAGAATTTATAGTCCTTTAAAAAATAGTATCGGACATGATACAGATGCAAACTTTATTAAAAAATGGGTATCTGAATTAGCAAAATTAGCAACTCCTTTTATTCACGAACCTTATTTAATGACACCTTTAGATCAACAATTCGCACAGTTTGAGCTGGGTGTAGATTACCCAAAACCAATTGTAGATATTAAAATATCAAGAAAAAAAGCAAGTGATATCCTCTACAATATGCGCAAAGATCCAGAGGTAATTATGGAAACTAGAAGAATTCTAAAAAAACACACGCTTTCTGATAGAAATAAAATGTTGGAAAACGAATAAGAGCTTAATTCTCTCTGAGAATCAAGGGAAACCTCACAATTATTTGTTAATACTTTGTTTATCATTAGTTAAAATACATTAAACAAAGACTAAAATTTGTATCTTTGTAATGTGATATTTAATACAACACATACAGACAAAGAAGCAAAAGCCATAATCAAAGATTTAGTGGGCGATTCTTATTCATTTATTGAATCTATAAAAATGAAAGGAGTTGGCTCTAAAAGAATGGTTATAGAAGACGTAAGTATCGGTTTTAAAAACATTTTAAATAGTGTTTCAGACATCAATTATGGAAATATCGAATTTAGAAAAAAAGGGATTTTAGTACATATTGCAAAAGGTCACAAAAATTATAGTTGGGCAATTCCTTTTTATCAGCTACACATATATAACACAAATAGTTACAGCATTCATGCTCAAGGAAATTTTATTAGGTTTAAAAATAATAAGTTTTTAAAAGAGAATAAGAAATTCTTAGATCGCTTATTAGATTTAAAAATTAAGAATGAAGAAAATTATTCTTTTTATGATACTGAAAAACAAATCTAAAATGAAGCAATTAGATACAATAGCTATTGATAGGGTTATAGAAATGGCTTGGGAAGACAGAACCACTTTTGAAGCAATTCAATTTCAATTCGGCTTAAAAGAGCAAGAAGTGATTGATTTGATGAGAAAAGAAATGAAACCTAGCAGTTTTAAAATGTGGAGAACTAGAGTGCAAGGAAGAAAAACGAAGCACGAAAAATTAAGAACTTTTGAAAAAGGAAGGTTTAAATGTACTCGACAAAAATCAATCTCAAATAACTCAATATCAAAAAGATAAAAATAGTATTTTTTTGATAACAGAATAAAGTAGAAAAATATAAAATTACAGATTATGGAACTTATAAACCACGCATTAGAATTTGAAACTAGAAAAATGAGATTCCCAACAACTAGCGATCGAATTATGGCTGCTAGAGAAGCAAAAGAATTGATTTTAAGCCTAAATGAAGTTTATAAAAAAACGAAAGACACTAAAATCATGGACATCATGAAGCGTTTAACCGTTATAAAACAACGAATTGAGAAACGTTTAAAGGGAAAACCGTTAACTGCATAATAAATCCAGATTTCTCTTGCTTATCTAACTTTTATAATTATATTCGAAAATTAGAAAAAACAGAGAAATAAAGAATGAATTTATTAGAAAGAGCGGAAGAATTTGAACATAGAAAATTCTCATTCAAAACAACAAGTGATAGAATTTTAGCTTCAAGAGAAGTTAAAGCACTAATTTTAGAATTAAACGAAGTATATAAATCAGAAAAAGATCCTGAAATTATGGATCAAATGAAACGTTTAACTGCTGTAAAGCAAAAAATTGAAAAGCGTTTGAAAGGAAGACGATAAATATGAAAAAAATAGTTGTAATTGGAGGAAGTAAGGGAATTGGAAAAGCGATTATCGAATCTTTAATCGATGAAAACGAAGTAATCAATATTAGCAGAACAGATACTTTACCTCCTCACAACAATTTTACACACTATTCCTTAGATATACTTTCTGATGATTTACCTGATATTGAAGCTATAGATAGCCTTATTTATTGCCCAGGAAGTATCAATCTAAAACCAATTGCAAGATTAAAATTAGAAGATTTTAGAGAAGATTTCGAAATTAACGTAATTGGCGCTGTAAAAGCGATACAACACTTCTTACCTTCACTTAAAAACGGAAGCAAACCTTCTATTTTATTATTTAGTACAGTTGCTGCAAAATTAGGAATGCCATTTCACGCAAGTGTTGCTGCAGCAAAATCTGCTGTAGAAGGTTTAACCAAATCTTTAGGAGCAGAATTAGCACCTACAATTCGTGTAAATGCAATTGCACCTACAGTTACGAATACAGGTTTAGCATCAAAATTATTAAGAAATGACAGGATGATAGAAAATATCACAGAACGTCATCCTCTTAAAAAATACTTACAACCTAATGAAGTTGCTGATATGGCTACTTTTTTAATCTCTGAAAAAGCAGCATCTATTTCAGGGCAAATCTTTGAACTTGATTGTGGAATTGTAAGTTTTAAAATATAATTTAAACTTTACATATGACAAATATCTATGATATTAAAATCAATAGTTTACAAGGTAAACCTATTGATTTATCAGCCTATAAAAATAAATTTTTACTTTTTGTAAATGTAGCTTCTAAATGTGGTTTTACACCTCAATACAAAGATTTAGAAGAATTACACAAAACCTACAAAGATAACTTAGTGGTTATTGGAGTTCCTTGTAATCAATTTGGAAGCCAAGAACCTGGAAACGCTAACGAAATTGAAGAATTTTGCGAAGTGAATTATGGCGTTACTTTCTTAATCACAGAAAAAGTAGATGTAAAAGGAACCAGCCAACATCCTTTATTTTCCTGGTTGACTAACAAAGATTATAATGGCACAAAAAGTTCATCAGTAAAATGGAACTTTCAAAAATATTTGGTGGATAAAGATGGTAAATTGATAGATTATTATTTTTCTATCACCAAACCATTAAGTTCCAAAATTACGAAACATTTAAAATAAAAGGTATGTTTGGATTGTTCAAAAAAAAATCTGAAGTTGATAAACTTCAAGAAAAATATAAGAAGTTAATGGAAGAAGGTTACAAATTGCAATCTTCTAACAGAAGCGATAGTGATCAGAAGTATCTAGAAGCTGATAACGTTTTAAAAGAAATTGAAGCGTTAAAAAAATAATCCTACAATGAAGCAATTAAAATTAACAATTCTATTTTTGATCATCAATTTTGGTGGCTTGGCAATTGGGAATTGGCTAATGGGTGCAGGACCAATGGGAGATTGGTATACGAATATAAACAAAGCTCCTTGGACTCCTCCAGGTTGGGTTTTTGGTGCAAGTTGGACGTTAATTATGATTTGCTTTTCTATCTATTTAGGGAAACTTTTTACAGTTAAAAACACTCAAAAAATAAAAATTGCTTTTCTAATTCAATTTATTTTAAACGTAAGTTGGAATTATATTGTTTTCAATCAACAACTAGTTTTATTTGGGTTGATTACAATTATTTTATTGACTTCACTCCTATTTGTTTATTATTTTAAATTAAGTGATCCAGTAAAAAAATATAAATACCTACTGTTACCTTATATGATTTGGTTGTGTATTGCAACTTCTTTAAATCTTTACATTTTAGTTCATAATTAGTATGAAAATATATACGTTACATAAATCTCAAAAATTACCAATTTCTGTTGATGAAGCTTGGGAATTTTTATCAAACCCAAAAAACTTGAAAATAATTACACCAGATTATATGAGTTTCGATATTGTTTCTAACATTGATAGACCTTTATATACTGGACAAATTATACAATATATTGTAACACCTCTTTTAGGAATTAAAACTAAATGGGTTTCAGAAATTACACATATAGAAGATAAAAAGTATTTTGTTGATGAGCAACTGTATGGACCTTATGCTTTATGGCATCACAAGCATTTTATCAAAGAAATTGATGGTGGAGTTGAAATGGAAGACATTATCGACTATAAAGTTCCCTTAGGATTTTTAGGGCAATTAGTGCATCCTTTTTTAGTAAAACCAAAATTGGAAGAAATATTTGCCTACAGACAAACAAAATTATTAGAACTTTTTGGCGCATATAGAAAGTAACTAAAACTATATATTTTGCCACGAATTCACGAATTTAAACTTTATAAATTCCTGAATTCGTGGCATTTTTATATCTTTAAATTAAACAATTAAAACAGCAATGAAAACTACTATTAATATATTTTGGTTCAGAAGAGATTTACGTTTAGATGATAATGTAGGCTTTTATAACGCATTAAAATCCGATCATAAAGTCTTACCTATTTTTATTTTTGATGAAGAAATTTTATCAAAACTACCAGAAGATGATGCTAGAGTTACTTTTATTTTTGATACGCTTCAAGAAATGCGAAACGAATTGCAAGAAAAATATGGAAGCAGTATTGCTATGTTAAAAGGAAAGCCAATAGAAGTTTTTAAGCAATTAGTAAAAGAATATACCATTGATACCGTTTTTACAAATCGAGATTATGAGCCGTATGCAAAAGAAAGAGATGGAGCAATAGAAACGCTTTTATCAAAAGAGAACATCCACTTTAAAACATTTAAAGATCAAGTTATTTTTGAGAAAGATGAAGTCGTAAAAAGCGATGGAGATCCTTACAAAGTGTACACTCCATATATGAAATTATGGAAAAAAGAATTTGAAAAAATCGATTTAAAAATTTATTACACAAATGAGTTTTTAGACAATTTAATTGAGAATTCAAGATTGCCAAATGTATCACTTGCTGATATTGGCTTTAAAAAATCAACGCAAAAAATAGCACCTTTTACAGTTACACCAACGTTAATTCAGGAATATGAAGACACTCGTAATTTTCCTGCACAAGATTCTACCTCTAAATTAGGACCACATTTGCGTTTTGGAACTGCAAGTATTAGAAAAATGATAAAAAAAGCAATTGCAGAAAAAAACGAAATCTTTTGGCAAGAACTAATTTGGAGAGAATTTTTCACACAAATTCTTTGGCATTTTCCTCATACAAAAGACAAAGCGTTTAAAAGCAAATACGATAGAATTGAATGGAGAAACAACGAACATGAATTCAAAAAATGGTGTAATGGAGAAACTGGGTATCCTTTAGTAGATGCTGGAATGCGTCAATTAAACGAAACTGGTTTTATGCACAACAGAATTAGAATGTTGGTGGGTAGTTTTTTATGCAAACATTTGTTGATAGATTGGAGATGGGGAGAAGCTTATTTCGCAGAAAAATTACACGATTATGAAATGGCAAGTAATGTTGGGAATTGGCAATGGGTTGCAGGTTCTGGAGTAGATGCATCACCTTATTTTAGAATTTTTAATCCAACAACGCAAATTAAAAAGTTCGATAAAGATTTAAAATACATCAAAAAATGGGTTCCTGAATTTCAAGAATTAACCTATGCTAAAGAAATTGTAGATCATAAAGAAGCAAGAGAACGTTGTTTAAAAGTATACAAAGAAGCTGTTAGTTAAATACATACACAACAAAACAGAAATAATTTCGTTCTAAAAATATACAATGATAAAACAGCATTTTTTTAGTTTTCTCATTCATTGTAAAAATTATTTTTCTTGACTTAAAAAGCTTCAATAACTTGGAGCTTTTTTTTATTGAAAATAAATGAAATTTCTTTAGGTATATTTTAAAAATAGTATTTAATTTGCGGACTTAAAATTCAAAAAGCCGATGTAGCTCAGCTGGCTAGAGCAGCTGATTTGTAATCAGCAGGTCGTGGGTTCGAGTCCCTCTATCGGCTCTTTTTAAAAAAGTCTCAAAATTATTTTTGAGACTTTTTTTTGTGCTATTATTTAAAGAAAAAATCAAAAATTATTATTATTTCCAATTCAACAACGCCAGAAAATTATTGCCTAAATTTAACGAAGAATTTATTTGGTTTTTAACTCAGTTCTTTGTTACCCACAGTTATTTTTCTAAATCTAAATCATTCGAAATTGATCTCCAAACGTCAGATTTTAAAAACTTTTCAGGATTTTTCATTATTTCATGTTCAATTTTTTTCTGCTGTTCAGAATTAGCTTTAGGTAAGTTATTAAAACCTTTGATTCTATTTCCTAAAAAAATTCGAAAAGGTTCATATTCTAAACTTTGAGGGATATCAAAAGCTCCTTTTATTGGGTGAATTTCCTCATCATATAAATCAGCGCCATAATCAGGACTCTTTATAATACTCCAAAAAATAAACTTACTAAACTTTCCATATATAAATAAATATGATTTATTAGGACTACTAACAATAGTTGAATCCATAGTTCTTGTCAAGTAAAAATCAACACCTTTTAGTTTGGTTGTATTTGTAATTATTTCGTCTGTAAAAAATAAATTTATGTTATGATAATTTCTTGGAAGAATTCCTTTTGTTAAAAAATCTGTCCATTCAGTTTCTACTTTTTTAAGAGTACTGTAATACCATTGTTTTTTAAGTTCATTACTAGTTCTAAATTGTGTTAATAATATTCGCCAAAGAAAAGAAATTCCGAAATAATAAAGGTTTTCATTATAATTCAAAGAAAGTTTACCATTTAAATATGGTACAAAAATTTTTTCTGCAAACCATTTTTCTCTAATACCAAACTCTTGTTCAGCTTTTGAACTTAATAAGTATAATTTCAAACCATCTTGTTCTCTTTTATTTGGTTCAACAACATTTCTTAAGTATTTTGAACCAGTTTTTTTTAAATACTTAATCGCAAATTTCGGATAAATATGACTTTCTCTTAAATCTGTTTCAAAATTATATAAAGCGCAATTTCCTTTCAAGTTTTTAGTTTTGATTTATTGTAGGGAACTCGTTATAAAGTAACTTTTATTACACATCATATCCCGTAAATTTTGAGTAAAATAGTGCTATTCATTTATTCTTACCCTGTAAAGATAACTTTTTTAGCAAAACATATAAAGCATCTTTATCTCAAAAGTTATATTTCAATTTTCGCAAACGCAATCAAACAAATTTCACGCAATCAACATAAATCAACCTAAAAAAACACTTCTTATTTATTTCTAAATTAAACAATGAAAACAGCATTTTATCATTATAAAATGTAGTTAAAATTAATTATCTTGCAGAGTTGCGAATTATATAGATGTAATTCTGATTTTTTCGCAATTTCAAATCCATAATTTTACATTTTAATGGCAAAAAAGATAATTAAAGATTTTTTAGAGGATGTTTTAGATGATTCTATCAAACAGGTTTCTGGTTCTGATGCTGCATTTTTGTATGCTGAATCGCCTTCAAGCCCTATGCACATTGCAACATTAACTATAGTTGAAGACTCTCTCAATTTCGATGATTTTAGAGCAATTGTCGCTTCTAAACTGCATTTAATTCCGAAGTTTAGAAAACGATTGTTAAATGTGCCTATGAATTTAGATTATCCTTATTGGGTTGATGATCCGAATTTTGATTTGGATTTACACATTAACAGAGTAAAATTACCAAATCCAAGCAATTGGAAAACGTTAAGAGAAATGACTTCTACTATTTTTAGCAGTCCTTTAGATTTACGAAGACCTTTATGGTCTATGACTTTTATTGAAGGTTTAGATGAAGTTTCTCAAGTACCAAAAGGTTCTGTAGCTGTTGTTTGCAAAGTACATCATGTGATGATAGATGGCAGTTCTGGAGTTGGAATTATGGGGATTTTGTTTGATAAACATTTAAATGACAAAGACAAAGAAATTCCGAAACCAAAACCTTTTGAGCCAGATGAATTGCCAGATGAATTAAGCTTGTTATTAAAAAGCTCTCAAACCTTTTTTAAAGATCCTTTAAGAATCCCAAAATTGGTGGGTGAAACTGCTTTTTCATTTATCAAAGGAAATATACAAACACAATTTAGTTTAAAAAAATCTATAAAAAATAGCTACTCAACACCAAATACTATTTTCAATAACTCTGTGTCTCCTAAAAGAACTTGGGGAACTGCAATTTTATCTTTTGATAGAATTAACACACTTCGTAAAATAATGAATGTTAGTATCAACGACATTATTTTAACGATTTGTGCTGGAGGAATTCGAAAATATTTGGCTGAAAAAGAAAAATTACCTGTACAACCTTTGGTGGCAAATGTGCCAATTTCTATTCGTGTAAAAAGCGAAAAGCAGGAAATGAATAATCAAATTTCTAATATGTTGGTTCGAATTGCAACCCACATAAATGACCCAATTGAACGTTTAGAATATATTCAGGAACAAACCAATAGAGGCAAAACCAGACATAAAGCTGTGGGTGCAAAAGCATTGGCAAAAATGGCAGATGCTGTTCCTTTTGGCTTGGCAAATTTAGCTGCTGGTTTGTACACCAAATACAATATTAAAGAGTTTCACAGACCACCTTTTAATGTGACAATTACCAATGTTCCTGGGCCACAAGTGCCTTTGTATTTAAGAGGTCATAAAATTTTATCTATTTTTGGTTTAACCCCAGTTTTAGATGGTTTTGGGTTGATTATTGCTGCTTTTAGTTATAATGGTTTGGTTTCTATAACCACAACTTCGGATGCTAAAACAATGCCAGATGCAGATAAATTTTCGAGATATATTAGAGAGTCTGCCAACGAATTAGAAGAAATAATTTTAGCAAAAGGGAAACAAAAAGAGACAACAAATCCACAAAAAATTAGAAGTACAGCCTTTTTTACAAAGCTTAAAAAGTTTATAAATAGTGATGAAAAAATTAAAAAAAATCATTCAGGTGTTTATGATTTTGAGTTGACTTTGGGAGAAAATAAAGTGAATTATCACTTAGATATTTCCGAAAAAACAGTTTCTGTGCGTAAGAAAAAAGCATCAAAGCCTTTAGTGAAAATTGAAATTGATGATGAAAATTTAATCAATTTACATAAAAAACAATTATTGCTTGATGAAGTAATGATTCAAGGAAGAATTAAATTGATAGGCACAAAAAGAAATTCTGATAAATTCTTTAAACTTTTATCACAAGTATTAGAAAATAATTAATGTCGGCAATTACACATACATATCAATCTTTTGATCATACATCTATTTTTTATTATCAATGGAAAGCAAAAGAAAACGTTCCTTTTAAAGGAATTGTGCAGATTTCTCATGGAATTGGCGAACATGCAGGAAGATATAAATCGATAGCAAAAACGCTTAGCAAGCAAGGTTATGAAGTGTATGCAAATGATCATAGAATTCATGGAAAATCATCTAAAAGCAACGAATATTTAGGTTTTTATGATGGTGAAGATTATTTTTCTGATGCCATAAATGATATGCGAAAACTTACAGAAATCATCAAGGAAGAGCATCCGAATAAAAAAATAATTTTATTAGGTCATAGCATGGGTTCTTTGTTAAGCAGGGAATATGTTACACTGTATGGTGATGATTTAGAAGCGTTAATTTTATCTGGAACAGCTGCTTTTATGAAAGGTTTGGGTTCTTTTGGATTGATTAGCACTGAGTTTTTCAGCAAATTAAATGGACAACATAGAAGCAATGAAATTTTAAAAAATCTATTTTTTCATCAATTTAATAAATATTTTAAACCCAACAGAACAAAGGTAGATTGGATTAGCAGTGATGAAAAACAAGTAGATAAATTTGAAAAAGATCCTTTAAGAATTGAAGATTTTTCTTTGGGTGTTTTTAGAGATATTTTAAAAGGAACTAAAAAAGTAAGCCAATTAGAAATTTTTGAAATTACACCTAAAAATTTACCCATTTATATTTTTTCTGGGGACAAAGATCCTGTTGGAGAAATGGGAAAAGGCGTGAAAAAAGTCGCTAAAAATTATAAAAAAGTTGGTGTGCAAGATGTAACACTAAAATTATACGAAGGAGGCAGACACGAAATGCTGCATGAAATCAACAGAAATGAAGTAGAAAAAGATTTATTAAAATGGCTAAATGAGCATATTGAAGCCAAAAACTAACTTATGGAAAGTAACAAAATAGTATATACAGCTTTTACAAAATTTGCGGTTGCAATTGCAGTTTCTCAAGGTGCAACTTTGCCACAAGCCAAAAAAATTATTACTAAAAGTTTCGAAAGGCATCCTTATTTTAAACAAGTTTCAAAAATTATTAAAAAGGTAAAGCTAGATAAAGAAAACTTAAATATTTTAAGCAATCAATGTATTTCTATTTGCGAAGATTTTGGACCTGATAGAGATTATATAACCTTGGTGTTATTATTAGAAAAAATATACAAAAATGAGGAGTTTCAAAAAATTGAAAAAGATACAATTTCGAACATCATCAATAATTTTAAAGTAGAAATAGATAGGATAAATGCCAACATTCCTCCTCCTCCACTTTTTAATGTGTTGCTAGAAACCAGAGCAGTTACAGAATGGACTTCCATGTTTTGGTTGTATCCATTTATTCCAAAACATAAAAGTAAAAAAAGCAAACCCATTTTATTAATGCCTCCTTATTTAGGGAATGACAACTCTACAATTTTTGTACGGAAATATTTAAAATCGATTGGTTTTAAAACCTACAAATGGAATTTGGGCGTGAATATGATCAATTCAAAATCGCTCCCAAAATTGATTGAAAAACTCGATGAAATTTACGAAAAACATCAAGAAAAAGTAAGTTTAGTTGGCTGGAGTGGAGGTGGAATTTTCGCCAAAATTATTGCCAACAGATATCCAGAAAAAGTGGAACAATTAATAACCATTGGTTCTCCTGTTTGGGGCGTAAAAAATATGAAAACGCCAATTGTTAAAACATTAGAGTTTGTAAGAGGAGCCAAATTAAGAGAAAGAAATCTAAAATTTATTAAGGAATTAGAGGAAATCCCTACAGTGCCAATTACGTGTATTTACACAAAAACAGATGGTTTAATTCCTTGGAAAAACTGTATGGAAGCAGAAACTTTTAGAGATGACATTAAAAATGTAGAAGTTTTTGGAAGCCATTGTGGAATGGGCGCAAATGCAACAGTTTTGTTAACAGTGGCAAATGCATTGAATTCAAATCTTGAAAAAGTGCAAGAAAAAACAATCATTGAAAAAGTTGAGACGTTGTTTTATCCGCAATTTTGGGAACAAAAAGGAGTATCAAAATTTACAAATCTTTTTTTTAATTAGATATGGAACACAATTTACAGAACATCATCAATAATGCTAAATTTCAAGAAAAACTAGCTTCAATTGCAGTTGAAGAAAAAATAGAGCTTTCTGAAGTTCAGAAAAAAGGTGCAGCTTGTATTGCAGAATTGTATTCGCAACAACATCCAATTGCCAATTTGTTGTCTGTAAAAGGGTTTCAATTTATGATGTCTAAAGCTTATAACAATAAGATAGATGTTGATCCGCAAGAAATTAAAAAATTAATGAAATTGATGCGCCAAAATTCGGTTGCATTTATTTTAACACACAAAACCTATTTAGATACTGTGGTTTTAGTAACCACTTTAGCACAATATGGCATGCCAATTCCCTATACTTTTGGAGGCATCAATTTAGCGTTTCCTGGCTTTAAACAATTGGGTAAAAATTCGGGTTTAATTTTTATCCGAAGAAGTTTTAAAGACAACCAAATTTACAAAGCAGCTTTAAGACATTATATTTCTTGTATGATAGAAAATGGTGATCATTTAACCTGGAATATTGAAGGAACACGTTCAAGAACAGGGAAAATTGTCTATCCGCAAATGGGGATTTTAAAATACATTATGGAAGGTAAAAAGGAAAGCACCAGAAATATAAAATACGTTCCTGTATCTATTGTTTATGATTTGATTCCTGATGTAAAACAGATGACAGAAGAAGGAAAAGGAGGTGAAAAAAAATCTGAAGATGTAAAAGCATTTGTAAAATATTTTAGAAAATTAGGCAACGAATATGGCAAAGCTGCCATACGTTTTGGAGAACCTGTAGAAGCAAGTTCGCACCAAAATGCCATTATTCCAGACATTGAAGAAGATAGTTATTCAGATAAAAACACCTTGCCACGTTTTGCTTTTGAGTTGATTCATAAAGCAAACATGATAACTCCTGTAACCACAGTTTCATTGGTTTGTAATGTATTATTGAACAACTTTGCATTGACAAAAAGTGAGATCGAATTCAGTGTTATTAAAATGATGAATTATATTGAACAGCGCAAAAAAGACGTACTAATTGAACGTGGAAAAAGTATTGGTGCAGCTGTTCAACAAGCGTTGAATTTATTAAAAAGTTCTGGCATTGTTCAGAAAAATAAAGCAGGTTATAAAACCAAATACACATTAGCAGCTGCAGAATTTTTACCAGCAACATATTATGCAAATATGGCATCTGCACATTTGTATCACAGAGCTTTTATAGAAATGGCTTTGGTAAAAATTAAAGACGAAAAAGAGAATAGAATTCTATCTTTTTGGGAAGAAATAATGCGCTTGCGTAATTTATTTAAGTTCGAATTTTTCTATACCAATAAACCACAATTTAGCTCGGAAATTGAAGCCGAATTAAATTTGTTCGATAAAAACTGGAGAGCGATTATTAACAATCCAGAAGGCGATATTGAACATCTACTTTCCAAACAAGAGTTATTTGTTTCCAAAGGATTGTTATTAATTTATTTAGAAGCCAATAAAGTAGTTTGTAAAACTTTACAATCTTGGGATTTAGAAGACGAGTTTGCTGATGATGAATTTATTGAACTTTGTCTATTTAAAGGCAAAGAACTACATTGGAAAAATAGAATTAGTAGATTAGATAGTGTTTCCAAACCATTTTTAGTAAGTGCTTTGCGTTTAGCAAAAAACAGTAAATTAATTCCTGATGATAAAAATATCGATTTTAAAAGGTTAGATATTTGGATGGATTTATTAGATAATTTAACCAATCGTTTGCATTTTCTACAAGAATTAGAAGCGTTGAATAGCAAAAAAACGAAAAAAGAAAATACAGATGATGAAAAAGTACCTGGTGCAGACAGTGAATTTAATACTGTAGATCTTTCTGAAGATGAAGAAGGACCTCATATTGCAGCATTTTTTGATTTGGACAGAACATTAATCAACGATTTTTCTGCAAAGCAATTTGTAAAATCTCGTTTGTTAAGTGGCAAATCAACACCAAAAGAATTGCTTTCTCAATTTGCAACAATTGTTGCGTATGCTATTGGAAATAGAGATTTTGAATCGCTTACAAAAATATCAGCAATTGGAATTAAAGGAATTTTAGAAAAGCAATTTACAGATTTAGGTGAAGAAATTTATCAAGACCATTTAGCAGCAACCATTTATCCAGAATCCAGAACTTTAATTGCATCTCATTTAGAAAAAGGACATCAAGTGGTTATTATCTCTGCTGCAACTCGTTATCAAGTTACACCCATTGCAAATGCGTTAGGTATTACAGAAATTTTCTGTACAGAAATGCAAGTAAAAAAAGGGAAATTTACGGGTTCAATTTCAGAAATGTGTTGGTCTGAAGGAAAAGCAAGAGCTGGACGAAAATTTGCAAAAAGCAACCATATAGATTTGTCAAAAAGTTTCTTTTATACAGATAGTATAGACGATTATCCATTATTGGAAATCGTGGGAAAACCAATTGCTACAAATCCAGATAATAAACTTTCGCAACTTGCTTTTGAGAACGGTTGGAAAATTCTTCGTTTTAAAGAAAACACGAAAAAACCTTTGGTAAATGGTTTAAGAACAGGTTTGGCTGCAGCAAGTTTATATCCATCAGCATTAAAAGGAATTGTAAAAGGAGCATTATCAATGTCTCAAAGAGAAGGAATTAACACAACAATTTCTAGTATTGGAGATTTAGGAACTAAATTGGCTGGTTTAGATATTAATGTAAAAGGAAAACATAATTTAGTAGATCATAGACCTGCTGTTTTCTGTTTCAATCATCAATCTTCTGCTGATTTTTTTGTCATTTTAAAATTACTAAGAAAAGATGTTACAGGAATCGCAAAAAAAGAATTAGAAATGACGCCATTTGGACCTATTTTTAAAGCAATGGGTGCCATTTTTATAGATAGATCTGATAAAAAGAAAGCATTAGCTTCTATGAAAAATGCTGCTGAAATTCTTAAAAACGGAACTTCTGTAGCAATTGCTCCAGAAGGCACAAGAAGTGGTTGCAAAGAACTAGGTGTTTTCAAAAAAGGAGCTTTTCATTTAGCAATGAAAGCTGGTGTACCAATTGTGCCAATAGTCATTAAAAACGCATATATGGCAATGCCAAAAGGCAGTAAAATGTTTAGTCCAACTCATATAGAAGTGGTGGTTTTAGATCCTGTTGATACTTCTGAGTGGAAACCAAAATTGATAGATTCTTATGTGGAAGAAGTCAGAAATTTGTTTGTAAAAGAGTTAGAAAATTAATTAAAAAAGATTCCTAGAAGCGTAGCTTTTAGGTTCCCATAAAAATGTTATTCTCATGAAAATGAGAACCTAAAAAAAATATTTATGAAACTACAAGTAGGCTTATTAGGTGGTGGTTCTTGGGGAACTACTGTTGCATCATTAACTGCAAAAAATGCAAAAACGATTCTTTGGGCAAGAAATCAAGAAACTGTAGATGAAATTAACAATCATCATACAAACGAGAAATATTTACCCGATGCAAAATTAACATCGAGTTTAAGAGCATCAACATCTATAAAAGAAACTGTAGAAGATGCAGATGTAATTGTAATGGGAGTTCCTGCTCAAGTTTTCAGACAAGTTTTAATAGAAGCAAAACCATATATAAGACCTTGGGTGCCTATTATTAATTTAGCAAAAGGTTTAGAAATAAGCACCAAAATGCGCATGACAGAAATAATTGAAGAAATTATGCCTGGACATCCTGCAGGCGTTTTAACAGGACCAAATTTGGCGAAAGAAATCCATTTTGGAAATGCTGCAGCTGCTGTGATTGCTATGGTTGATAAAACAATCGCCTCTAAATTACAAGATGTTTTTAGTTCTGGATTATTCAGAGTGTATACAAATTCTGACGTAATTGGTTGCGAATTAGGAGGTGCTTTAAAAAATATAATAGCCATTGCAACAGGAATGGGTGATGGAGCAAATGCTGGTGATAATACACGTGCAGCAATTATTACAAGAGGTTTAGCAGAATTAACAAGATTAGGAATTGCTATGGGTGGCAAACAACGTACTTTTTATGGTTTAGCAGGAATGGGCGATTTAGTTGCAACTTGTTCAAGTTCTAAAAGTAGAAATCATCATGTGGGATTTGAATTAGGAAGAGGAAAAAACTTAGAGCAAATTATCAATGAAATGAACGAAGTTGCAGAAGGAGTAAAAACTGCAAAAGTTGTTGTAGAACTCGCTAAAGAATATAAAGTTGATATGCCAATATCCAAAGAAATTTATAAGGTTTTGTATGAAGGAAATTCCGTAAATGATGCTTTTAAAGGTTTATTAAGATATGAAGTTGGTTCTGAAAAAGAACCAGGATAGAAATTAAATATTATGACAAAAAAACAAGAACAAAACGCTTCTTTTATGGTTCGTTTTCAACAACGAATTTTTGAAGAAAATGGCGAATCGAAAATACAGTGGAGAGGGAAAGTTACACATGTTCAAGATGGAGATGAAAAACGATTTTCTGACTTTAATGACGCGCTTACTTTTATGCAAAACAAATTAGCAGAATTAACAGAGGAAGCTACCAAACACGAACCACAAGAAAAACAAGAAAGTATTTTGGTCAAAAGTCTTTCTATGTGGAAAACCATTAAAGATGTAGGACCAAAAGTTTTGAGAGACACTCTTAAAGATCCTAAAAAACAGTTTGAACATTTTCAAGATGAAATTCAGGATAAATTAAACACGTTTGGAGAAGAAATATCAGAAAAAGTGCAGATTAATGAATGGCGAAATGCCTCAAGATCTGACTTTAATAGAATTCAAAATCAGATTGAAAGCTTATCCGAAGAAATAAAAAAGCTTTCTACAAAAATGGATACCATTAATAAAAAATAAGGATTCCATGTCAGACTTTCTTCAGCAATTAAAAACTTTAAATTCCTTTTATGACAATGCAACAATTCGCATTGAAACATTAGGGAATTTTGTGGTTTGGAGAAATCAACAAAAAATTGATCATAAAGAATGGGGAAGAGATAAAACCATTCAGTTGTTGCAATATTTAGTTTCCAATAGACAAAGAAATTCGCTTCATAAAGAAAAAATTATGGACGGTCTTTGGGAAGATTGGAACGATCGCGATTTTAAGGTTGCTTTACATGGCATTAATAAAGCTCTAGAACCTGAAAGACCTTCAAGAACTGAACCTGAATTTATTATCAGACAAGGAATAAGTTATCAAATTGATTTAGAAAAAGTCTGGATTGATGTGGAAGCTCTTGAAAAATATATAATTATTGGTAATGAAGCTTTTAAAAATGATAATTCTATCGCAAAAATTGCTTACAAAAAAGCAATTGAACTCCATAAAGGTTCTTATTTACCTAACAGAATTTACGAAGATTGGACCTCTGAAGAAAGAGAAAAAACACAACTCTTAATTTTGGGAGCTTACATTACTTTAGCAGAAATTTTGGTTGATGAAAATCCTTTAGAAAGCATTCGTTTAGCACAAAAAGCGTTGGCAATAGATTCCACTTGGGAAGATGCTTACAGAATTCAGATGAAAGCCTATATTGTGAAAGGAAACAGACCACAAGCTATTAAAACCTATATGAAATGTGAGGTTATTTTAGAGGAAGAATATGGAATTTCTCCTTTACCTGAAACTAAAAAGTTATTGAAAGAAATTGAGGCGATTTCTTGATTGATTTGGACACAGATTTACTGATTTTTTTTATCAATACTGATAACATTCAGTCTTGTCTTTTACACGACAGGAGAAATTACAAGAATTTTAGTATCAAAGCCAGAATTAATCACTGTTATGAGATTTCTCCTAAAGTCGAAATGACAAATTTTGCGGTTTTATTTTAGGCTAAATCAATTTATACGATTTTACTTTTTTATATGAGCAGTTTTTAATTCGCTGACAGATTGCTTCAGTTTACAAAAAAGTAAACTTCGCAAAGACGAGTATTTAATAACCATCAGTGAAAATCCGTGAAATCCGTGTCAAAAAAACTCCCCATAACATTTGTGAAATTCGAGTAATTTGTGTCTTAATAATTTGACTATAATTATTAGGAGAAATTGCAGTTACTAACTCAAAATCAAAAGTGTAACTCATTTGCAACTGCCATAGATTAAGTTTGCATCATAATTAAACAATAAAAGTAAAAAAGATGAAAACAATATCAGCAAAAGACATAAAGAAGAATACTATCAAATTAAATAATATGGCATTAGAAACTACAGAAAAAGTAGTTTTAAAGTCAATTGATAAAGCCGAAGATTTACAAGAATTCACAGCAAAATCAATAAAGAAAACTTTAGATTTTTCTGAAAAGCAACAAGATAAATTATTTAACAATCTTGAAAAAAGCAAGAAAATGATTTGGTCTAATTTAAATAAAGGGTTAGACTTTTTTAGCAAAAACTAGTTTGTAACTCATTTGCAACTTGCGTATTGTAAGTTTGCAGCATCAAAATTAAATAAATTTAAAACATATATATTATGGCAACTAAAAAGTCAAAATCAAAAAAAGATAACAAATTAGGAAAAGCAAAAGCAATCGTTATGAAAATAAATAGCGATTTAATTAATGCTTCTTTCAACGCAATTGAAACTACTGTAAAAACAGGAGAAAAATGGCAAAAATTAACTGCAAAATTAGTTAAGAAAGCAGAGCCGTTAACAAAACAACAAATTAATATGGTTGTTGAAACTGCTGAATCTATTAAAGGTCAGTTAGAAAATAGTACTGAACGTTTAAAAACATTGGTAGGTTATGATCCTAAAATGATGGAAAACGCAAAGAAAATGGTAAAAGAAAATCCTTTAGTTGAAAAAGCTGAAGAGATGAAAGATAAGTTTGAAAAAGAAGTAGCTAATAATAAATTAGTGAAAAAGGCAGAAAAAATGTCTGACAAACTTAAAAAAACTATTTCTTCTACCATTGATGAAGCAAAAGAAAAAATTGAAGAATATACAGAAGATGCTTTAAATACTGTAAACGAGAAATTGGATGATGTGAAACCATCAAAAGCAAAAAAAACTACAAAGAAAAAAGTAGTTAAAAAAGAAGTTGTTATTGAAGAGAAAATTGTGGTTGAAAAAACGGAGGTAATTAACGACTTAAAAGTGATCAAAGGAATTGGACCTGTTTTAGAAAAATCTTTAAACGAATTGAACGTAACTTCTTACGAGCAAATTTCTAAAATGACTTTGAAAAATATGGGGTTATTGTTAACAGATGCAGGAATTAATGCAAAAATTTACGATTTATCTGGTTGGAAAGCGCAAGCTAAATTAGCTTTAAAAGGCGATATGGAAGCTGTGAAAAATTGGGAAAGTAAATAATTTAAAAAAATAGATTTTACTTATTTTGATTTTTTTATCAGAGTTATAAATGACGTTTATTTAATTTAACAACACAATTATGAAAACAAAAAATATAGATACTCAAAAAATTACTGCTAAAGTAAATAATGCTTTATATACTGCTAAAAAATCGTTGAACAAAGCAAATGATTTTGCTTTGAACACAACAGAGGAAGTCGTTACAGAAACAATTACAATTGCTAGTCAATGGCAAAAAGTTACTGAAAAAGCTTTAAAAGGTGGAGTTCAATTGTTAGAGAATCAACAAAATTTAATTTTTGATTCTTTAGAAAGCTACAAGAAACATATCATTAACGGAAAAAAGAAATTTAGCAAAGTTTTTGCTTCATAAATATCCCCTTTTTCAATATAAAAACCAAGTTAAATTTTAACTTGGTTTTTTGTTTTTATATAGGTTGTTTTTCTTAAAACAGGCAAACGTTTCGTATTTTTGTAAGAGAGATTCTACAAGATGAAAAAAAAGAAAAATAGCTCCAAATTAGACATCCTAACTTTATACATGGATTTGGTTTCTGAACAGAAATCCAAACCTGATGACGTTAGTGATTTTTGCGAACAAGTAAATTTAGATGAAGACAATTTCTACGAACATTTTAAGTCTTTAAAAAAAGTTGAAAAGACAATTTTTAATGAACTTTTTAAAAATTCTTTAGAGGTTTTAAATGAAAGTGAAGAGTTTGTTGCTTTTGATGGAAAAAACAAATTACTAAGTCTTTATTTTACATTTTTCGAAAACTTAACACTTAACAGAGAGTATGTTGAAGTGGTTTTAAAAGGATGTAAAAATCAACTAAAATCTTACAAAACTTTATCAACTTTAAAGAAAAGTTTTATTGAATTTGTAGATGGTTTAGCATTGTCTGAAAGTATTTTACCAATTGATGGTTTAGAGAAAATACAAACAGGTTTTATAAATCATTCTGCTTGGGTTCAAATGCTCATCACCATTAAATTTTGGTTGGATGATGAATCTGAATCTTTTGAAAAAACAGATATTTTTATAGAAAAATCAATCAATACCAGTTTCGAGATTATAGAGAACAAATTCCTAAAAAATGTTTTTGATTTAGGGAAGTTTGTTTACAAAGAAAAGTTTCAAAAAAACACGGATTAAGGTATGAAAAAAGCAAGCAAAATTCCGATTACAAAAATTCAGAGAGCCACAAAACTAGTAACAACTGGTGCAAAAGTGGGTGTGAATTATTTAAAATATTATGGTAATAAAATTACAGAATCCGAAGAAACTGCAAGAGAAAAATTAAACAAAAACAATGCAGAAGACATTTACGATAGCTTAAAAGACTTGAAAGGAAGTCCGTTAAAAGTAGCGCAAATGTTAAGTATGGAGAAAAGTATTTTACCAAGAGCGTATGTAGAGAAATTTTCTTTGGCACAATTTTCTGTTCCACCACTTTCTGAAGCATTAGTTTTAAAAACGTTTAAGAAAAGTTTTGGTAAATTTCCTTCAGAAATTTATGATGAGTTTGATGTAAAAGCCTACAATGCTGCAAGTATTGGGCAAGTTCATAAAGCTAAAAAAGATGGAAAAGAATTGGCTGTTAAAATTCAATATCCAGGAGTTTCAGATAGTATTAAATCTGATTTAGCGATGCTAAAACCTTTTGTGATTAGAATGTTTAACATGAAAGGCAAAACTTCTGATGAATACTTTTTTGAAGTTCAAGATAAGTTATTAGAGGAAACAGATTATATTTTAGAAGTAAAACAAAGTCAGGAAATTGTAGATGCTTGTAGCCATATTCCTAATTTGGCTTTTCCAAGATATTATAAAGAATTATCATCCAAGCAAATTATTACGATGGATTGGATGAACGGAATTCATTTATCAGAATTTACAAGCACAAATACCGATCAAGAAAAAGCGAATGCTATTGGGCAAGCTTTGTGGGATTTTTATATGTTTCAGATTCATAACTTGAAAAAAGTACACGCAGATCCTCATCCAGGAAACTTTTTAATTTCTGAAAAAGGCGAGTTAATTGCCTTAGATTTTGGTTGCATGAAAATAATTCCTTTAGATTTTTACAATCCGTATTTTGTATTAGCAAAACAAGAAACGTTAGATAATGAAAAGCTTTTTGTTGAAAAAATGTTCGATTTGGATATTTTAAGAAAAGAAGATCCAGCAGAAGAATATGAGTTTTTTAAATCGATGTTTCATGAAATGTTATCGATTTTCACACAACCTTTTCATGAAGAAGAGTTTGATTTTTCCGATCCAGTTTTCTTCGGAAAAATAGCAGAGTTTGGTGAGCGATATTCAAAAAACACAGAATTACGTTCTTACAACGCAAGTAGAGGATCTAAACACTTTATTTATATGAATAGAACCTTTTTCGGTTTGTATAATTTAATGTTCGATTTAAAGGCAAAAGGAATCAAGATTAATAATTTTAAGAATTTGTAAAATCTTTAGTATTTTCGCACTTCAATTGAGACTTCAAAGGTTTTTTTAAAAAACTTTTGAAGTCTTTAAATATCAAACAAATATGCTTATTATTGGAATTGCAGGAGGAACTGGAAGTGGAAAAACTACTGTTGTAAATCAAATTGTTAAACAATTACCAACAGATGAAGTTTGTGTAATTTCACAAGATTCTTACTACAAAGAAACTCAGAATCTTTCTTACGAGGAACGTACAAAAATAAATTTCGATCATCCAAGAGCTATCGATTTTGAGTTGCTAATAAAGCACTTAAAAGATTTAAAAAAAGGAAAAACAATTAAACAACCTGTCTATTCTTTTGTAACTCACAACAGAACAGAAGACTTTTTAAAAACACATCCTAGAAAAGTGGTAATTGTTGAAGGAATTCTTATATTTAACAATGAGGAATTACGTGATCTTTTTGATATAAAAATCTTTGTACACGCAGAAACAGACGAACGTTTAATAAGAAGAGTTCGTAGAGATATTACAGAAAGAGGCAGAGATATTGATGAAGTTTTAAATCGTTATCAAAACACTTTAAAACCAATGCATTTGCAGTTTATAGAACCAACTAAAAACTTTGCTGATATTATTATTCCTAATGATAGATACAACACTGTTGCTATTGATGTAGTTAGAAGTGTAATAAATGAACGCTTATTATGAGTTTCTTAAAACGTTTAAAAAGTAATTCCGTTTTTAAAATTCTTACAAATATTTTTGTAATGATTTTAGTGCCTTTTATTATTTGGATGCTCTTTTTTGATGAAAACTCATATTTAATTCATCGAAAATTTAATGCAGAAATAGATGATTTAGAAACCACGATTTCTTTTTATGAAGATAAAATTTCGAAGGATAAGGAAACCATCAAAAAATTGCAAGATTCTTTAGAATTAGAACGTTTTGCCAGAGAACAATATTTGATGAAAAAAGAAAACGAAGATATTTATATAATTGAATTTGATACCATAAAAAAATAATGAGCAACTTTCTATTTGATGAATTTGAACCTGTATCTGCAAATGCTTGGAAACAAAAAATTCAAGTAGATTTAAAAGGAGCAGATTATAATGAAACTTTACTTTGGCAAACTGATGAAGGCATTACTGTAAGACCTTTTTACACCAAAGAAAACAGGACAAATACACAAATAAATCTTCCTAAAAAAGGCTATAACATTTGTCAAACTATTTTTATAGATGATGAAAAAATAGCCAATTCTTTAGCTGTAGATGCTTTAAAAAGAGGTGCAAATGCTATTCAATTTAAAGCTGTTAAAAAATTTGATTATAAAACTGTTTTACATAAAATTGATGTAAAAAAAACAACTATTTACTTCAAACTTTCTTTTTTAAATGCTGATTTTCAAATAGAACTTGCTAATTTTTACAATTCAGAAAATACCTTTTTTCAAACAGATATTATTGGCAATTTAGGAAAGATTGGTAATTGGTTTATCAACTTAAAAGAAGACCATAAACAACTTGATAGAATTATTTCAGCAACTAATAATTGTATTTCAGTTTCTGGAGATTTATACCAAAATGCTGGCGCTAATTTAAGCCAACAGTTGGCATACAGTTTAGCACATGCAAATGAATATCTAAATTATTTTGGTAAAGAAGTAGCTTCTAAAATTCATTTTAATTTTTCAGTTGGTAGCAATTACTTTTTTGAAATTGCAAAATTAAGAGCTTTTCGAATTTTATGGGAATCGCTTTTAAAGGAATATGATGTAAAAAATGTAGAGGCTCATATTTTTACACAACCAAGTTTACGCAACAAAACTATTTATGATTATAACGTAAATATGTTGCGAACCACCTCTGAATGCATGAGTGCAATTTTGGGAGGTTCAAACACAATTTCTAATGTTTCTTATGATGAAATGTATCATAAATCAAATGAATTTGGAGAACGAATTTCAAGAAATCAACTCTTAATTTTACAACAAGAAAGCTACTTAAAAGAAGCGCAAAATTTTGCAGATGGCGCTTATTATATTGAAACAATAACCAATCAATTAGCAGAAAAAGCGTTGGTCATTTTTCAACAAATAGAAAAAGCTGGAGGATTTTTACATCAACTGAAAGAAGGAATCATCCAAAGAAAAATTCAAGAAAGTGCTTTAAAAGAAGAAGAAAGTTTTAAAGCCAACGAAATTGTTTTATTAGGTACCAATATGCAAATCAATAAAGCTAATAAAATGAAGCAAGATTTGGAACTGTATCCTTTTGTAAAACAACGAAATATAAAAACAATCATCACTCCAATTATCAGAAAACGTCTTTCTGAAACTGTTGAAAAAGAACGTTTAGACAATGAGTAGAAAAGATGTTTCACAAATAAAATTAGCGAAAAGTGCAAAGCTTAATGCAAAAAGCTTTCAGCACGAAGATTTCGTTGCTGGAATTGCTCCAAATTTAAGAGGTCCATATTCAACAATGTACGTTCGCAGACCTTGGACAATTAGGCAATATGCAGGTTTTTCTACTGCAGAAGAAAGCAACGCTTTTTACAGAAGAAATTTAGAAGCTGGGCAAAAAGGGTTGTCAGTTGCTTTTGATTTAGCCACTCACAGAGGCTATGATTCTGATCACGAACGTGTGCAAGGAGATGTTGGTAAAGCTGGTGTTGCTATAGATTCTGTGGAAGATATGAAGGTTTTGTTCGATCAAATTCCTTTGGATAAAATGTCGGTTTCTATGACTATGAATGGTGCAGTTTTACCCATTTTAGCTTTTTATATTGTTGCAGCAGAAGAACAAGGTGTTGCTCCTGAATTATTATCAGGAACTATTCAAAATGATATTTTAAAGGAGTTTATGGTACGAAATACGTACATCTATCCTCCTGCTCCATCTATGAAAATTATTGCTGATATTTTCGAATATACCAGTAATAAAATGCCAAAATACAATTCGATTTCAATTTCTGGATATCACATGCAAGAAGCTGGAGCTACTGCTGAAATTGAATTGGCATATACGTTAGCTGATGGTTTAGAATACATTAAAAAAGGAATTGAAACAGGAATGGATATTGATGCTTTTGCACCAAGATTATCGTTCTTTTGGGCAATTGGCATGGATCATTTTACAGAAATTGCCAAGTTAAGAGCTGCAAGGATGTTATGGGCCAAAATTGTAAAACAATTCAATCCAAAAAACCAAAAATCGTTAGCTTTAAGAACACATTGCCAAACAAGTGGTTGGTCTTTAACTGAGCAAGATCCTTTTAATAATGTTGCCAGAACTACTATAGAAGCAATGGCTGCCGTTTTTGGAGGCACTCAAAGTTTACATACAAATGCATTGGATGAAGCAATTGCTTTACCAACAGATTTTTCTGCAAGAATTGCTAGAAATACACAAATATTTTTACAACAAGAAACCCAAATCACAAAAACAGTAGATCCTTGGGCTGGAAGCTATCATGTTGAAAAATTGACGGAAGATATTGCCAACAAAGCTTGGGAATTAATCAAAGAAGTTGAGGATTTAGGAGGAATGACCAAAGCTATTGAAAAAGGAATTCCGAAGTTACGCATTGAAGAAGCTGCTGCAAAAAAACAAGCAAAAATTGATAGTGGACAAGATGTAATTGTGGGTGTAAATAAATACAAATTAAAACAAGAAGATCCTTTACATATATTAGAAGTCGATAATGAAGCTGTTCGTAAATCTCAAATTGAACGTTTAAATAAATTAAAAGCGGATAGAAATTCAGCAGAAGTTGAACAATGTTTAGTAAATTTAACCAATGCTGCAAAATCGGGTGAAGAGAATTTACTTGATTTAGCTGTAAAAGCAGCAAAGAAAAGAGCTACTTTAGGTGAAATTTCTGATGCTTTAGAAGTTATTTATGGCAGACATAAAGCTGTGACTAAAACCATATCTGGTGTGTATAGTAAAGAGATAAAAGACGATAAATTATTCAAAAAAGCATCTGAATTAGCAGATAAATTTGCTGAGTTGGAAGGAAGACGTCCTAGAATTATGATTGCCAAATTAGGGCAAGATGGTCATGATAGAGGTGCAAAAGTAGTAGCAACTGGATATGCAGATTTAGGTTTTGATGTTGATATTGGACCACTTTTTCAAACACCAAAAGAAGCTACAAAACAGGCTGTAGAAAACGATGTGCATATTTTAGGAATTTCTTCTTTGGCTGCTGGTCATAAAACATTAGTTCCTCAAGTAATTGCAGAACTTAAAAAACACGGAAGAGAAGATATTATGGTGATTGTTGGTGGGGTAATTCCTGCACAAGATTATCAATTTTTATTCGATGCTGGAGCTGTTGGTATTTTTGGTCCTGGAACTAAAATTGCGCAAGCTGCGATTGACTTAATCACAATTTTAATTGATAGTGTAGTTGAGTAGATCTTTAGTAGTATCAAAATCCATTATAAATTAAGTTAATCTATTGATACAGTTCATAAAGATAATTTTTCTTTTTTATCTTTACGTATGGCAAAAATTTTAATTACAGGTGGTACAGGTTTAGTAGGTAGCAGACTTACAAAATTGTTGATGGATAAAAATCACGAAGTTGCAATACTTACAAGAAGTCCTGATGCAAAAAACGAGTATCAATGGGATATTCAAAAGAAAACTCTCGATACAAAAGCATTCGAAAACACGGATTATATTATTCATTTGGCTGGAGCAGGAATTGCTGATGAACGTTGGACAAATGAAAGAAAAAAAGTAATAATTGATAGTAGAGTTGAAAGTGCAAATTTACTTTTTGAAACTGTAAAGAAAGAAAACATTAACTTAAAAGGTTTTATTTCTGCTTCTGGAAGTGGTTATTATGGAGCAGTAACTACCGACAAAATTTTCACAGAAACTGACAAAGTTGGCAACGATTTTTTAGGCGAGGTTTGCGAGAAATGGGAAAATGCTGCACATCAATTTAAAGCACTAAAAATACCTGTAACTATTCTCAGAACAGGAATTGTATTGTCTGAAAAAGGTGGTGCTTTAGAGAAGATGAAATTGCCAATAATATCACCTTTAGGTTCAGGAAAACAATATATGCCTTGGATTCATATTGATGATTTATGTGAAATGTACATCCAAGCTATTGAAAGTAATTTATCAGGAGTATTCAATGCTGTTGGTCCAGAACATCATACAAGTACAACATTTTCTAAAGCATTAGCAAAAAGTATCCATAGACCTTATGTAGGAATTTGTGTACCTAGCTTTATGCTGAAACTTTTATATGGTGATATGTCTAAAATTCTCTTAGAAGGAAGTAGAATTTCATCAAAGAAAATTGAACAAACTGGATATACTTTCCAATATGAAACATTGGAAAAAGCTTTAAATAATCTATAAATAAAAAAATCCGAGTTAAAAACTCGGATTTTCTTTTGTATTATAATAAAAGGTTACAATCTAAAATGTTGACGTAATATTTAAAGCTACTTCACTCCAAGTTTTAGAAACTCCATCTGCACCTGTATGTAACAATTCGCACACTTTGTTTAAAGTTGCCAAAGCTTTACCTGCATTCCAATCATTCACATCAATTGTAGCATTCATGCTAAACTTTTTATCAGCAATTGTGTACGTAAAAGGTATATCTTTTGTTTCGCCATTCATGGTTAATTTTGCGATTCCAGTAGTATCATCTGTAATCATCAATTTCCCAGAAAGCATGTTTGTATCCTCCATGATTCCAAAGAAATTTTTTCTTATTTTAAAATCTCTGCTAGCATCTTTTGTATATAAACTACTAATAGGAATCGAAAATTCTGTGTTATGAATTGCTTCTTTTACAGAGTTTCCTTCACCTCCAGAAAGAACATCAACTTTAGTAAACCAACCATTAACACCCACCTTTTCTGTAGTTTTATAAGCTACAAAATTAATATCGTTTTCAGCATTTGAAACTGCAAAAGGAGCTGTGCTTTTTGTAGTTTCAATAACAGGAGTTTCTTTTGAATCTTCTTTTTTAGCATCAGATTTACATGCTGAAAAATTAAATACTATTGCTATAAATAAGAATGATATTATACTTATTTTTTTCATTGATTATATTCTTTTGAAATTTAAATTGAATTCGCTAATTCTATGTATTCTTTTTTTGCTTGTTCAGAACTCATTCCTTTCAGTTGCACCCAAGCATTAAACTTAAAAGCACTTCTAACATCTGAACCACTTTTAACTGTAGATTTATTACCAAAATTTGCCTGCTTGTAATAAGCATAAAATTTTAGCATAATATCTGGAGCAAGCGCTTTTTTCAACTTTGATATTTTATCAAAAGCAGCTGTATACTCTAAGTCTAAATTGGTCTTATTTTTCTGCGACAATTTGAACACCACCTTTTACTTTATCTCCTAATTTCACATTCACTTTAGTTCCTAAAGGTAAATAAAGATCTACTCTCGAACCAAATTTTATAAATCCTGCATCTGTACCTTGCACAACAGTTTCCCCTTCTTTAGCATAATTTACAATTCGCTTTGCTAATGCACCTGCAATTTGTCTGTATAAAATCTCTCCCATTGAATCATTATCGATAACAACAGTAGTTCTTTCGTTTTCTGTAGATGCTTTTGGGTGCCAAGCAACTAAATATTTACCTGGATGATATTTACTGTATTTTATAACTCCACTCATGGCATATCTTGTAACATGCACATTTATTGGAGACATAAAGATTGATATTTGCAATCTCTTATCTTTAAAATATTCTGGTTCTTCAACTTCTTCTATCACAACAACTTTACCATCTACAGGTGCAATTATTGTATTTTCATCTAAAACTGCAACTCTTTTAGGGTTTCTAAAAAACTGCAATACAATAATTAGAAAAACAATAGCAAAAACTTGAATGGATTTGGTTATCCAAATAATATCAATAAATCTTTCTACTGATAATATAATAGCAATTACAATGATAAAAGTAATTACAATAATTTTATAGCCTTCTTTATGAAATCGAATCATTTTTAAATAATAAAGTTAATATACAAATATACAAATGGTGCAGCAAACAACAAGCTATCTAATCTATCTAAAATACCTCCATGACCAGGCATAATGTTTCCACTATCTTTTATGTTTGCTTGTCGTTTAAATTTTGATTCTACTAAATCTCCAATGGTTCCTACTAGAGAAACAATTACAGCAATAATTAACCAATTTAACAGAGAAAAATCTGTATTGAATTTACTAATTAAAGATCCTGCAATCAATGAAAAAACTAAACCTCCAAAAAGACCTTCTATGGTTTTTTTGGGTGATACTGATGGAAACAATTTATTTTTCCCGAAGTTTTTACCAATTAGAAAAGCAAAAGAATCATTTACCCAAATAATACATAATATGCTAATCATTAAGTATGGATGAAAAGTATTCTTATAGAAAGGTAGCAAAATTAAAAAACACATAGAGAAAATTATGTATCTAATAGTAACCCCTAATTTTAAACGATCGTTAGAAAATTTAACGGCTTTCTCTTTAAATAATTGATAAATTAAAAATAAAGAAGATAAAATTGTAATTGCTAGAACACCTGTAATGATAAAACTTTCCTGTCTTTTAATCATTAAAAACAATACAAAAGGAAAGAATATATAGGCAGCGTAGTTTTTAGTCTTTATCATCTTAGAGAATTCCCAAATAGCTAAAAAACCAAATATTGTAATTAATACAATATAAGATTCTTGAGAAAAAATAATGGAAGAGACAAAAATTAAAATGTAAACAATTCCAGAAAAAATCCTTCTTAAAAGGTTGCGCATATTATAAATCTTCTAACAGCAGCAAATATAAGTTTTTTGAGTTATTGTTACCATGGTTTAAAAAATTATCATCATTATTATTAATGTTATAATCTTTTACGGAAGTAATGTTGGTAGGCAAGCTACTTTTAAATTTGCTTTTAATACCTGTTAAACCTTGTCCTGTATCTTTAACTAATTGACTTGTAGTAGCAAAAACAATAAAGTTTTCTGGAAACTCTTTTAATCGAGTGCTTTTTAATTGGTTTGATGAAAATAAAATATCTCCATTTTCTGCGATTAAATGTTCACAAGAAGTAAGAATTGTTGTGTCCTCATTGTATGAAGACACAACATTTATACTTTTTTTATCAAATAAAAAATCTAATCTATCATCTAAAAGGTGAATATCTTCCCAATTATTTTCTGCAATAACTTTTTTAAAATTAATAACAAGTTCTTGCTTATTGATGCTATATAAAAATTTACCTCCCTTTTTCACGAAGTTATGTACAAAAAGATCATCAAGAGAAAGTTTTACTTCCTGCTTTTTAATTTCTGCATCCTCTTTAATAGGAAAGTTAAAAATTTTTTTGAAAAGATTCATTTAATACTATGCTTCAGGGATTTTATCTACTGTAGGAATATTTTCCTCTTTTGCAACAACACCAACGATTAAATCATTTTCAAAAGGTCTTTCACCAAAGATTTTTAGTAAATCATCTTTAAAAATAACTTCTTTTTCTAATAATAGTTTAGCAAGTACTGTTAATTTTTCTTTATTGTTTGATAGCAATTCAACAGCTCTTTCGTATTGAATTTCTATCATTTTAGAAATTTCTTTATCGATTGTTTTCCCTGTTTCTTCACTATAAGGCTTTACAAAAGAATCATTTCCTGTAGAATCATAATAAGTAATATTACCTACTTTATCATTCAATCCATAAACAGTAACCATTGCTCTTGCTTGCTTTGTAACTTTTTCTAAATCGCTTAAAGCACCAGTAGAAATTTTGTTAAAGATGATTTTTTCTGCAGCTCTACCACCTAAAGTAGCACACATTTCATCTAACATTTGTTCTGTCTGTACAATTAATCTTTCTGCTGGTAAATACCAAGCAGCTCCCAAAGATTGTCCTCTAGGTACAATTGTAACTTTTACCAAAGGTGCAGCATGTTCTAACATCCAACTTACAGTTGCATGACCAGCTTCATGAAAAGCAATTACTTCTTTTTCTTTTGGTGTAATTCTTTTCTTTTTCTTTTCTAAACCACCTACAATTCTATCAACAGCATCTAAAAAGTCTTGATGATGAATTGCTTTTTTACCTTGTCTTGCAGCAATTAAAGCAGCTTCATTACACATATTGGCAATATCTGCTCCAGAGAATCCTGGTGTTTGTTGCGCTAAAAACTCAATATTTACATCATCTGCCATTTTTAAAGGCTTAATATGCACTTCAAAAATTTCTTGTCTTTCTCTAATATCTGGTAAATCAACATAAATTTGACGATCAAAACGACCTGCTCTCATTAATGCACTATCTAAAACATCTGCTCTGTTAGTTGCTGCAATAACAATAACATTTACATCTGTTCCAAAACCATCCATTTCAGTTAATAACTGATTTAACGTATTTTCACGTTCGTCATTTCCACCAGTCATACTATTTTTTCCACGAGCTCTACCAATGGCATCAATCTCATCAATAAAAATAATAGAAGGAGATTTTTGAGCAGCTTGTTTAAATAAATCTCTAACTCTAGAAGCTCCTACACCCACAAACATTTCTACGAAATCTGATCCTGATAAAGAGAAAAATGGAACTCCAGCTTCTCCTGCAACAGCTTTTGCTAATAACGTTTTACCTGTTCCTGGAGGGCCAACTAATAAAGCTCCTTTTGGTATTTTACCTCCTAAAGAAGTATATTTATCTGGGTTTTTTAAGAAATCTACAATTTCTTGAACTTCCTCTTTTGCGCCTTCTAAACCAGCAACATTCTCGAATGTAGTTTTTACTTTGGTATCTTTATCAAATAATTTAGCTTTCGATTTTCCGATGCTAAAAATTTGACCTCCACCTCCACCTCCAGAGCCTCCTCCAGACATTCTTTTCATAAAAAATAACCATATAGCTATTAAAATGATGAATGGTAAAAAGCTAATAATTGTGTCGAAAACACTCGTTCTTTCTTTGTTTTCGATATCTACAATTAAATCTGGTGTTTCTTCTTTCGCTAATTTTATGTTTTCTTCAAAATTTCTTTGATCTCCAAAATTATACTCATAAACAGCAGAACCTGGTCTATAAAAAGTTGAATTTGTAAACTCTTTATGTGTTGATTTTTTTAAAGCAGCATCTGTTAAAAAAATCTGAGCAATATCTTTATTTAAAACAACAATTTTTTCAATATCGTTATCTCTTAAAATTTCATCAAATTTATTTTTTGAAATACTTTTAGAAGCTAAATCTCCACTACTAAAAAATTGCACAGCTATAATTGCTATTAAAACTGCACCATAAATCCAATAAGAACTAAATTTAAGTTTTGGTAAATTAGATTTGTTGTCTTTATCTTTATTTTTATCACTCATGTGTTATAAAATAATTTGGATTAAACTGGGTTAATTTCGGTGATTTTTGCATCACCCCAAAGGCTTTCAATGTCATAATAATCTCTAACATGCTTTTGAAAAATATGAACCACCACGTTTACGTAATCCATTAAAACCCATTCAGAGTTTGTTTGTCCTTCAATATGCCAAGGCTTGTCTTTTAATTCTTTACTAACTACTTTTTGTACAGATCCAGAAATTGCATTTACTTGCGTATTCGAATTTCCTGAACAAATAATAAAATAATCGCAAACCGTGTTTTCTATCTCTCTTAAATCTAAAAGTTGAATATTTTCTCCTTTTACATCATCTATACCTTTTATAATCGTGGAGATTAATTCGTCTATGTTTACTTGCTTTTTTGCCATTAATTGTGTTCTCTAAATTTTTACAAAGTTATTATATTTTTGCGAGTATTATGTGTAATTTTGAACTAGTTTACACATTATTTAACAGTTGAAATTAATCAAACTTAATGCCATTGCTTCTACTAGTTCTTTTTTGAAAGAATTGGCTCAAAATTCTACGCTAGAAAACTTTACAGTTGTAACTACTAATGAGCAAACAAATGGGCGTGGACAACAATCCAATTCCTGGGTCTCTGAACCTCATAAAAACCTGACTACAAGCATATTCATTAAAGATTTTGATTTGCAAATTAACAATCAAAAATATTTAAATTTCGCTATAAGTTTGGCTGTTTTTGAAGTGCTTCTTGAGGAGCAAATTCCAAAACCAACGATCAAATGGCCAAACGACATTATGTCAGCAAATAATAAAATTTGTGGAATTCTCATTGAAAATAACATCAGAAACCATAAAATTTACGCGACAATTGTTGGAATTGGTCTAAATGTAAATCAAACTGAATTCCCATATTTGTTGAAAAATGTAACTTCTTTTAAAAAAATAAAAGACACCGATTTTAATCTTGATGCACTCCTTTTAAAGTTGATTGAAAAAATTAAAGAAAAAATTCAACTTTTAGCATCCAAAAAATATGATGTTTTAGAAAACGATTATTTAAAAGTGTTGTATAAAAAAAACATCCCAACTATGTTTAAAAATAGTAGCGATGTTTTATTTATGGGAATAATTTCTGGAATTTCTGCTTCTGGAAATCTTCTTGTTGAATTAGAAGATGAAACCATCAAAGAGTTTGGAATTAAAGAAATTTATTTAGCTTAAACTTTTTGTAAATTATCGGTTAACGTTTCAATAAAACTATTTAAAGGCCTTTTAACCATCATTGCCATCATTGCATTAAATTTTCCATTAAATTCTAATTGAACTTCACTTGAAGTATCATTAATCGCAGCAATATTTGCCACTAATTGAAAATCTAATTTGCTACTTGCAGCTCCTAATGTAATGTTAGAATATTCTGTGGAATCTTTTAAAACCAATCTAATTTCTGGCATTCCTTTTAAACCAAAGATGAAAGAATCTCCATCAACTTCAAATTTTTGGATAGATGCTGGCATTAATTGTTTAAAATTCTTTAAATCTGATAAAAAATCGAATGTTTCCTTTTGAGATTTATTTACAATTACTTTATTACCTTCTATATTCATGATGCCTAATTTTTATTTTATTGTTTCCACTCACTAGGATTTGCTCTCCATTCTTGCAAGGTAAGCAATTCTTTTTCTGAAATATAATTACTATCTAGAGCTTGCTCCAACAGGTCTTCGTAGTTACTTAACGTTTTTAAGTTGATGTTTTTCTCCTTAAAATTTTTAGTAGCAACATCAAATCCATACGTAAAAATAGCAACCATTCCTTTTACAACTGCACCAGCTTCTTTTAAAGCAGCAACTGCATTTAAACTACTATTTCCTGTGCTAATTAAATCTTCGATCACTACCACATTTTGGCCACGTTCTAAATGCCCTTCAATTTGGTTTTTTCTACCATGAGATTTTGGTTCTGGTCTTACATACACAAAAGGTACACCTAATTCTTGCGCCACTAAAATACCAATTGCAATTGCACCAGTTGCAACACCAGCAATAACATCTGGCTTACCATACTCTAATTCTGTAATTTTAGCAATTTCTTCTTTTAAAAATACACGAACAGAAGGATAAGATAGTGTTATCCTATTATCACAATAAATAGGAGATTTCCAACCAGAAGCCCACTGAAAAGGTTCGTTTGGATTTAATTTAATCGCTTTTATTTGCAATAAAAGTTCAGCTGTTTTTTTTGAAGTATCTTTGTTCCTAACCATGTCGCAAATGTATAAAGTTTTTGTAAATGATAAACCAATAATTATCACATCTTCGTCGAAAAAAGAAAATAATTTTCCTGTTTATATTTTTAAAGATATTGTTTTTGATGAAATTTTTTATAAGCTTCAAAATGATGCCATTAATGGTATCAACATTTATTCGTCTGACTTAGAAAACGATTGGATTTCTTTCTTAAAGAACTTAAAAGTTGTTCCTGCTGCTGGTGGTTTGGTTTTAAATGATCAAAAAGAAGTCCTTTTTATTTATAGAAATACTATTTGGGATTTACCAAAAGGCAGAATTGAAAAAGGTGAATCGATTGAAACTGCTGCCATAAGAGAAGTTGAAGAAGAATGTGGTATTTTTAATCTATCCATCGAAAAAAAATTACTCATTACCTATCATATTTATTTTCAAAATGGAATTCGTTTAAAAGAAACACACTGGTTTTTAATGAATTCTGATTATAAAGGTGCTTTAAAACCTCAATTGGAAGAAGGAATTACAGAAGTTGTTTTCAAAAATGAGCATCAAACAAAAGAAGCCTTACAAAATACATATGCCAATATTAAATTAGTGTATGATACTTATAAAGATGTCTAGTTTTCTAAAAAAACCTTCTATCTTTGCCCCCTTCTAAAAATAAGCTAAATATAATGACAGATTTTATCAAAAAAATAACTCCCAATGCAAAAGACGATGTTTTAGCAGGAATTACGGTTTCTCTTGCAATGATTCCTGAAGTTGTAGCTTTTGCTTTTGTAGCACAGATAGATCCTTTAGTGGCACTTTCTGGTGCTTTTATAATCGGTTTAATTACAGCTATTTTTGGTGGAAGACCAGGTTTAATTTCTGGTGCAGCTGGTGCAGTTGCTGTTATTTTTGTTACCATGATTGCTGAAGGACATACCAAAGGAATGTTGTTTGATACACCAATTGATAACATGGGTTATTTTTATCTTTTGGGCTGTGTTATATTAATGGGTGTTATTCAAATTTTGGCTGGGGTTTTTAAATTAGGACGTTTTGTTCGTTTAATTCCACATTCTGTAATGATGGGTTTCGTAAACGGATTAGCAATCGTTATTTTTTGGGCGCAAGTTAAAATGTTTACCCATAAATCTTTAGAAGTTTCTACTGATGGTGTAAAAAGTTATGTAAGTTCTTATATGCAAGGAACTGAACTTTATATTATGTTAGGTTTGGTTGCTTTAACCATGGCAATCATTTGGTTATTACCAAAAATTACTAAAAAATTACCTGCTTCTTTAACAGCTATTTTAGTAACTACAGGAATTGTGGTGTTTTCTGGAATGGACGTTACTACAGTAGGTTCTTATATTATTGAAGGTGGAGGAACTGGTTTAAAAGGTGAATTCCCAACTCCGAATTTAGAGCTTTGGCAAAACTTGCCTTTCAATTTAGATACACTTACGTTTATTTTACCTTTTGCTTTTTTAGCAGCTTCTGTGGGTTTAATTGAGTCTTTAATGACGATGAATTTGGTGGATGAATTAACAGAAACCAGAGGAAATGGAAACAAAGAATGTGTGGCTCAAGGTGCTGGAAATATTTTAAGTGGACTTTTTGGAGGAACAGGTGGTTGTGGAATGATTGGACAAACAGTCATTAACATTAATGCTGGTGGACGTGGACGTTTATCTGGAATTATCATGGCAGTTACCTTATTAACCTTTATTCTTTTTACTGATAAATTAATTGAACAAGTGCCAATTGCAGCGTTAATTGGGGTGATGTTTATGATGGTGATTGAAACTTTTGCTTGGTCTAGTTTTAGAATTTTAAAGAAAATTCCAAAGTCGGATGCTTTTGTACTAATTACGGTTTCTGCAGTTACAGTAATTTACGATTTAGCGATTGCCGTTTTTGTAGGGGTTATTATCTCTGCTTTAGCTTTTGCTTGGGAAAATGCTAAGAAAATTAGAGCTAGAAAGCGTTTTAGAGAAGATGGAACCAAGGTTTACGAAATTTGGGGACCTTTATTTTTTGGAAGTATTTCTGCATTCAATGAAAAGTTTGATGTTAAAAATGATCCTGATACTGTAGAAATTGATTTTGTTGAAGCTCGTATTTCAGATCATTCTGCTATTGAAGCTATTTTTGCTTTGGTTGAAAAATATAAAGCTGCCAATAAAAATGTCACTATAAAACATTTAAGTGAAGATTGTAAAGTCTTACTCTATAAAGCTTCGCCAATTTTTAAAGATGTTATTGTAGAAGATATTGATGATCCTCGTTATCATTTAGCTGCAAATCCAGAGAAATTTCCAAAACCTCTTGGGGAGTATAAGTTTTAAGTTAAAATATTTATATAAATTAAAAAGCTCAACTTTCAAAAGTTGAGCTTTTTTATTGTAGACGAAATAATTATTTAGATATATTTCATCCTGTAATTAAAGACTTCAAATCTTCTTTGCTTGGCAAAACTGTTTTGTACTTGCTAGCAAAAATTTGTTCGTTATTTTCTGGTAATGTATATTCTACAACAGATTCACTTTTATCTCGACATAAAACAATTCCAATAGTTTTATTTTCGTCTACTAACTTTATTTCTCTGTCATAATAGTTGACATACATTTGCATTTGCCCTAAATCTTGATGTTTTAATTCTCCTATTTTTAAATCTATTAACACAAAACATTTTAGTAATTTATTATAAAAAACCAAATCGATTCTAAAATGTTTATCATCAAAAGAAATTCTTTTTTGTCTCGCAACAAATGTAAATCCATTACCAAATTCTAATAAAAAATGCTCTAATTTATTTATAATTTCTTGCTCTAATTCGTTTTCTGAATAAACCGAATGTTCAGGCAAACCAATAAATTCTAATATATAAGGATCCTTAATTGCATCTTTTGGACTTTCTAAAACTAAACCTTTTATAGATAATTCTTTTACTTTGCTTTTATCCCTACTTAAAACTAATCTTGTATATAAAGCTGCATCAAATTGTCTTTGTAATTCTCTAACACTCCAGTTGTTTTTAAAACTTTCTATTTCATAAAATTTACGCTCATTTTCATCATCTATTCGCATTAATTTTAAGTAATGAGACCAGCTTAAATTAAAATTTAAAACTTTTTCAGATTCCGCAGACAGTGTTTGCGGAATTGAATTTTTATCGTTAGCTTTTTCAAATTCGTCAGACAGCGTCTGACGAATTTTGAAAAGGTCAGACAGTGTCTGACCTTTTGAGTAAACCATATAAAAGTTGCGCATTTGCTTAAGATTAGTAACCGAAAAACCTTTCCCAAACTCTTTAGAAAGAACAATAGACAACTCTTTTAAAATCTCTTTTCCATAACTTGCTCGCTCTTTTCCTTCTTGTTCTTCTTCAACAATCATTTTACCTATTTCAAAATAAGTAATTACCATTGTTTGGTTTACAGAACGAACAACTTTGGTTCTTGCTGATTGTAATAAATCTACAATTTGAGAATGAAAATTATTGTTTGTTATTTTATTTGCCATTATTTAGCTTTTGTAATCGTCAATTAGCCTAAAGATACTGTAAAATAAATTTACGTAAAAGTTATCATTTGGCTGCAAATCCAGAGAAATTTCCAAAACCACTTGGAGAGTATAAGTTTTAAACGAAAGTATTTATATAAATTTAAAAAAGCTCAACTTTTAAAAGTTGAGCTTTTTTTAAGGTTAATTTTTTACTGATTTTTAATTATAAAACTGCATTTAGTATTCGAAAAGAGAAGTTAGTATCTCATCAGTATTAAAGTCAGGAGAACCTTGCCTAGAGTAGTAGCTAGAGTAACGTTCAATTAAATCTTTTAAAAAAGGTAAAGAAATGGTTGCTATTCTAATTGTTTCCTCATTCTTAATGCTTTCTTCTATTTTTTCTATTGGAATGGATGACTTATCTTGAAAATCTATAAGCCCAGGTTCAATTGTGTTGTGTTTTGGAATAAAGTGAAAATACGGTTTGTTATTATTACTAATAACCTTTTCTAATTTACCTCTAAAAGTTTTACTTAATTCACTTATTTTTTTTGTTTTGTCATAGTTTGGGAACTCCTCAATCAAGCTTTTAACTCTTAGTAAAAATGCTTTTTTTACGTTTCTAGTACCACCTGAGCGAATTGCAAAATCACAGGCAGGTGTTAATACTACATATCTATTACCTTCATATGAAATTAAGTCACCAGTAGATAATTGTTGTTTTACAGGTTTAGTAATATAAAATTCACTTGGATGAGTCTTTTCTTCATCTAAATATTCTAACATATGCAAAAGTGTATACCTAAGTATGGACTCTTCTTTTTCATCTGGACTTCTAATATCATCATCAATCCATAAATTAAGAGAATTTGATAAATGTTTCCAAAATATATCTGAAATATGGTTTTCTATTTTACCTTTTTTATTTAAAATTTGTGTTATGCCTGTATTGTAAATATTGACTATTTGAGTTAAATAATCTCCTTCTTCTCCTCTTGTTATAATTTTGAATAAGCTTGACTCTTCTTTTAAAGCATCATCAATATGTTGAGGTGTACCTGATATTACAAAAACAGGAAACCTTAAATTATTTTTTATTTCTCGAATAACTTCATTCCCAGAAGAATCTTGACCTCCTTGACCTAGTAAATCTAAGTCTACTATTGCTGCATCAAAATTATTTTCTGAGCTTCTTAATTTAAATATTGCTTCATCTTTATTATTAATGGGGATTTCAATAATTTGAATATCATTATCAAAAACTAATTCTCTTTCTTTATTAAATGCTTTTATTCCTCTTTTATATGCGTCTATTGCTGTCTGGTCATCTTCAACAATAAGTAATTTCAATTCTTTCATATTTTTTCAATTTCAATTTGAAAATACGCTCCTTCAGTAATAGATTTTCTTGCTTTCAATGAGCCATTTAATCTTTCAATAGCCTCACCAGCTATCGCTAACCCTAAACCTGTTCCATTATGTTTTTTTGAATATCCTGGTTCAAAAATAATATCAGTTTCGATTTCATTATCAGTTATTCCTGGACCATTATCTATGAAATCGATTTTAATAACATTTTCAATATTAGAAACTGAAATAGTTATTTTTTTATCTTCTTTTTTACTTAATTTTAACCAATAAATACTATTCTCGATAAGGTTCGTTATCGCTGTTAATAAATCTACTTCCCAACCATAAATAACTAATTCCTCAGAACTATTAATTTCAAAAAGAATATTTGATTCAATCAAAGACTGTTTAAAAAGATTATATGAATCAGTAAGAATTTTTTTAATGTTAAAATCTTTTTTATTGCCTCTTTTTTGACTTGCTAAAGGATTGACTCTTTTAAAAAGATTAGAAATTAATTTACTGTTTTTTCTAAAACCAGAAATACTATCATTAATTTCATCTAAATATTCTTCATTTTTAGTAGCTTTATAGAATTTTAAATAGCGCTCTAAAACTGTTGTTTCTGAATTTAAATATTGAATTGGTTTCCTTCCTTCGTGAAGAATAAAACTAACTATTTTTCCAAGAGTTGCTTGACCTTGATATATAGCTATTGTTTTCTGTATATCTTCTAAAATCCCAGCTTTTGTTTTTTCTTCTTTTTTTAAGATATTAGTAATTAAATCAATATTTTCTTTTGATATATTAAATTTTTCTAATTTTGTATTTATATTGTTTGTTAAATCTGTAAAACTAAATAAATCTGAAACTGTATCATTTATTGAGACTCTTTCTTTTCTACCTTTTAAGCTTCGCTCTCTAAATGTAAGTCTTCTTAGTTCAAGTTCTTTTAAAGCTAATTTGGATAATTCTTTTAGTCCAGAGAAATATTCGTTTTCTTTTAAACCATCTCGAGCACTCTTTTCTTCTAAGTGAGATATATCTTCTGATTCAATAGTAATAAAGCCAACTAATTGATTATTACTTACTATTTGAGTGGGGTTTTGAATCCTATCTTTGTCCTTTTCTAACCAATCATTTCCATCTGTACCATATGGTCGGATTCGAAATTTATTTTTATAAATTTTAGCACCATAAACAGCGTTAAGCATTCTTTTAGCTTCATTTTTCCCAGCGTATTTTTCTGACACAGGATCAATTAAACCTTTATTAATTAAATTTTCTATGGCTTCTGGGTCTCTATCAAAAACTCTAAAATCAATATTTAATAATCCACAATATTTACTATCCTCACTCAGAAAGTATTTTGTTTTTATTGTTTCTTTTTGTTTTGAATTAAACAAAGCATTGTTCTCGTAATCTAATTTTGCATTACCTTCATTGTCAATTGTTCCACTAATTCTATAGTCATATAATTTAATGATTGGGTAGGTTTCTATTTCAAGTTTAGTATGATTAAAATCTTCAATAGGACAATTATTAAATTCTAGATTAATTTTAAATTTATCTTCTTCAAAATCATCAAAAGGTGAGATTAGTTTACGAAGTTCATTAATCAAAGTGTTTATTGAGGCTTCATTCCATACAGATAATTTGTTTTCTTCTTCTTGGTCCAAATCTGTTTTGTAAATCTCATCGAAAGCTATAAGTTCTATTAAAGTTCCACTGGTTTCGTTAGTTTGTTCTTTTTCAACTAATAGTTCAATATTTTCTAAAAAATCATCGCTATTGAATACTCTCCAATCAATAATAATTGTTGATTTTTCACCTTTATCATCGATTGATGCTAGAGTCATTTCTTGTCCTAAAATTGCAGCAGAAAACCTTCCAATTCCTTTTCTTCCTTGAAGTTTACGTTTTTTTATTGGACTAACTTTACGTTTTAGTTTGTCACTTGTTGCAGGTACTAACCATTTGTTGATAATTGTGTCAAAGTTCATCCCATGACCATCATCATTAATTGATATTATTAGTGCTGATTTTTTATTAATTTCTTTATAAGTAAAATTAATATCAACTTTTGAAGCATCAGCATCATAAGAGTTCTTCACTAATTCAACTAAAGCTGCATAGGAGTCTCCAATTAAGTCACGTCCTATTGTATGAATTAAACGTGCAGCAGGTCTTATTTTATAAGATACATCTATATTTTGATTCATAATAACTGTTCTTTAATTTTATTCGCAATTTCATTTGCCATTAAAGGTGGCACAGCATTTCCAATTTGTCTAAAAGCAGCACTTCTACCACCTTCAAAAAAGAAATCATCTGGAAAAGATTGAATTCTTGCAGCTTCTCTAACTGATAATGACCTTATCTGTTTATTGTCTGGATAAATATAGTGGTGTCCATCTTTTGCTATATGAGCAACCATTGTATGAGAAAGACCATTAATATCAACAACTTTATATCTATCAACAAAAGACTTTTCGTTTTTATGTGTTTTAAGTTCAATTGGTAAATCTGGATATTTTAACCTTTCTGATTTTTTTAACCATTTATTTACTGCAATCTTATAAATTTTTAAATCTCTTTCATTATGGGGCCTAACAATATGTTGCGTAACAAAATCAACTCCGTTTCTTAAATCATACTTTTTTAAGTAAGGTGTTGTTGGTTTTGTATATTTTGTAATATTATTTTGCTCTCCAGGTTTTAGATTTTTTAAATCAGATAATATTTGACTTACAGTAAAATTATCTTTAGTTATTTCAAACTGTGGATATTTAAAATTAGACCCTTTTTTCCATCCAATTAAAATTATTCTTCTTCTTTTTTGTAAAACTCCAAAATCTTCTGATTTTTGAATCGTATAATCTAATTCATAGCCAATTCTTTTAAAATATGCTCGCATATTTTTAAAATAAGCTCCTTTTTCTGCAGTGACTAATCCTCTAACATTCTCAAAAACAAAAACTTTAGGTTCATATTTTTTTAAAAATTTAGCATACTCTTTATATAAAAAATTTCTTGGATCATTTTTCATTCCATCTTTATCTCTAGCTCTCCCAACAAGAGAATAAGCTTGACAAGGTGGCCCACCAACAATTAAGTCAATTTTTTTTCCATTTGCAAGCCTTTCAATTTTATCAAAAATAATTTTGTTGTTTTCCCCACCAATTGAAATATTTATAACAGAATTGGAAATTTCTGGACTAGAATTTTTTTCTAAAAACTCTTGACGAGTATTTTTTTCAGATATATAATCGTAGTAGTTTTGAAGTTTATTCTCGGATTTTAATTTGTGGTAAACTAAACGAGTTTCAAGAGTATCACAAGCTTTTTCATCTATTTCTATGTGAGCTAAGGGACTAAATCCTGCTTTAATAAAACCTTCAGACAAACCTCCTGCGCCTGAAAATAAATCGATAAAATTCAAGTTACGCATATTTTATTTATAAAATATTTTATGAAAAGTTTTAATTTACTAAAACGAATTTACAGTATATTATAGATATGACCAAAATTATTATTAAAGCACTAATAATCAATTAATTAGGTCTGTATTGAAATTCTCATCAAAACAAAACACAAACAGGATTTGGCGCAAAAACTTCATCAACAAAACTTAATTTACCTGTTTTAGCATCTCTTTTAAAACTAACAATATTATTAGAATCTTTATTGGCAACTACTAGAAAATTATCATCTGGAGATAAAGAAAAATTACGTGGATGTTTGCCTTTCACATTCTGAAAACCAACCAAACTTAAAGTTCCATTTTCTGGATTTACTTTATAAATTACAATCGATTCGTCTCCACGATTGGAAGCGTATACAAATTGGCCATCTTTAGAAATATGAATATCTGCAGCATTGCTATATTTCTTAAAATCTTTTGGCAACATTGCAATTGTTTGATCAACCGTATATAAATTCTCTTTTTCTTTTACCAAAGAAACTGTGCTATTCAACTCATTTACAACATACATCCATTTATTATTTGGGTGAAAAGTAAAATGTCTAGGCCCTGCACCAACATTCATATTCAGCGTTTTTTGATTGGTAAAAGCTAAGTCCTTTTTTTGTGTATCAAAAATTGAAAACCAAAGCTGATTCGTGCCTAAATCAACAGAAATAATTTCGTTTTTTGCTGGGTGGAATTTAGAAAAATGTGCATGTGGTGTTTGCTGTTTTGGATTGATATCATTCCCTACATGTTGCTGAACAGCTAATAAATTTGTCAATCCATTTTGATCATCAATTTCCAAAAAACCAACATTTCCACCTGAATAATTGGCAACCAAAACTTGATTATCATCATTTATAGAAATAAAACAAGGGTGTGCACCTCCAGATTTCGATTTGCTCACAAAAACCAAACTATCTTTTTCAATTCTAAAAGAATTCACAAAACCTGTTCCGTTTTCGTTGGTTTCATCTACTGCCAACAATGTTTTGTTATCTTTAGTTTTTGCCAAATAAGAAGGATTATCCGTTTTTGTAACCAAACCAATTTGCTTCAGTTTTCCTGCTGCATTTAACTGATATTCATAAATACCTTCACTTTCTCCATTCGTATACGTGCCAACGTAAAAATTGGATTCTGTTTTCTCTTGAACTTTAGACATAGAACAACTAAAAAATAGCGTGATTACAATAAATATTGATATTTTTTTCATCATTTATAAATTTTAAAAACTGGTAAACGCAAATGTGCCTTTTCATAATTTGGCGAATTTTTATAGATAAAATCTAATTGTGCTCTTGGGTTTTTCGCAAATTCTTTATCAGCAGTTAATTTTTCTTCAAATTCTTTTTTGAGTGCCCTATTTTCAGTCAATAATTTTTCTGCAACATCTTCAAAAACATAGGCAGAATAGCCTTCTTTTTGCTGTAAAATAGTATCGAAAAAGTTCCAATTAAAAAACGAATCTGTTGCTTCTGCTTCCAATGTTTCTAACAAATAACGAACGCCATTTTGGCTTGTTGGAATGTATAAATCGCCCTTTTTAAAGTTGATATCCTCAACAGAGGCTACAATGGAAGTATTATAATGTAAATAATGTCCTTCATAAGGCGAATTTCTCGTCTCATAATCTTTGATATGATTTACAGTAACCGAAATTACAGTGTCTTTTTCAAGTTTCGAATATTCAATTTTATTGTTGTTTAATCGCTCAATAATATCATGCCAACCTTTTGGTAGAATATAGGCATGAGGAATGGTAATTTCTTTGGTTGCTGTAAACTCATCATAATAATTTACCTCTTTATCAAAAGGTTTATTTTTATCGTAAAACAAACGCTGTCCATTGGTTACTTTGCTATCCATCATTTCACCTTCATAGCCTTTAAAATTTAAGGTTCTGTAATTTTCTTTATCAACTGTAAACTGAATTGGATATTTTTTCTTAGCTAAAATTTTCTCGGTTGCTTTTGCGCGTAAATCTTTTATTTTTTTTGAATTTTTCTCTGCAAAATCAAAAGTCGAAAACAACAATTCATAGGTTTGTTCCACTCTAATTTTATACGGCTTTAACATGTGCGTTTCCACCATTAAACCTAAGGTGTTAAACAAGGTTGTGTACCCTGTAGAATATCTGGGCGAATCGAAAAATTGAGAAAAACCAGCTTCTGGTGTGTTGCCCCAAACATTTACATAAGGTGTAATGATAATGCCTTTTTCTTGCAAAGATGCTTCTATTTGAGGACGCATTTCGTTTTGTAAAAACGCTCCTAAACTGCCTCCTAATTTATTATGTTGCGTAAATAAATGCGTTAATGCATATTGATAATCTGCGCCATTACTCACATGATTATCAACAAAAACATCTGGATTTACAGCGTGAAAAATCTCTGCAAAAGCAGCTGCATTTTTAGTATCTTGTTTTATAAAATCTCTATTTAAATCGAAATTTCTGGCATTTCCTCTAAAACCATATGCTAAAGGTCCATTTTGATTGGCTCTTGTGTGCGAATTTCGATTTAAAGAACCCCCAACATTATACACAGGAATTACACAAATAATCGAGTTTTCGTATGTTGATTTTAGAGAATCGTTTTGAACTAAATCCCTCATTAACATCATAGAAGCATCAATTCCATCAGACTCTCCAGGATGAATTCCGTTATTGATTAAAATTCTGTTTTTAGGCGATTTTTTAATTTCATCAACATTATAAATTCCTTCTCTGTTATACACCACCAAATGCAAAGGTTCACCTGAATCTGTTTGTCCAAAAGAGAATAACGAAATTTGAGAATATTCTTCTGATAATTTTTTATAATACTCTATTACAGCTTCGTATTCTGGTGTTTCTGTTCCTTTGGATGTTTCAAAAAGCGTCGTAAAATCTATTTTTTCTTTGGATGATTTGTTGCAAGAAATTAGTACTAAAAAGGTAAATAATAAAAATATCTTTTTCATTTTAATGTTGGTTGATGGTTTTAAGTTCTAGGTTGATGTTAAGATTAAAAGTATCAAAATTATGAGATTTCTCCCAAAAGGTCGAAATGACAAAACTGTGTAAAAAAGGTTACAAATAAATTATTTTACGCGCACACTTTTAGGGACTAATTTTGTGTAATCGCCATTATTTCGAATTACATCTCTTACAATTGATGATGAAATATAAGACGTTTTTGCAGCCGTTAATAAAAACACGGTTTCTATGGGCGCTAAATCTCTATTGGTGTGTGCAATTGCTTTTTCGAACTCAAAATCTGCAGGATTCCTTAAGCCTCTTAAAATAAAATCGACGTTATTTTTTTGACAAAAATCGACAGTTAAACCTTTATAAGTAACCACTTTTATGTTGGGTTCGTTTTTAAAACAGTCTTCAATAAATTTTTTGCGTTCTTCTAAAGAAAACATATATTTTTTATCGGCATTAATCCCAATAGCAATAATAAGTTCATCAAAAAGTTTTGCACCTCTTTTGATCACGTCATAATGTCCTGAAGTTATCGGATCAAAAGATCCTGGAAAAACTGCTTTTTTCATATTTTTATTTTAGTTGATGATTTCTATTGTCACGAATTCACTAATTATTTTTAAAAAAGATTATAAAATTGTTTTTTAATTCGTGAATTCGTGGCAAAAATTATTTTAAAGCCATTTGAATTGAATTATCAAATAACTCAAACAGACTAATTCCAGCAGCAGCAGCTTGTTGAGGCAAAATACTTTGCAACGTCATTCCTGGTACTGTGTTTATTTCTAAAAAGTGAGGCTCGTCATTTACAAAAATATATTCTGCTCTCGAAAAACCACGCATATTTAAAGCTTTATATACTTTTTCAGCAACTGCTTCTACCCTCTTTTTTGCTTCGGATGAAATTCTGGCTGGTGTAATTTCCTGTGATTTTCCTTCGTATTTTGCTTCGTAATCAAAAAAATCATTTTCTGAAACGATTTCTGTTATTGGCAATACTTTTATGGCTCCTTTATATTGAATAACGCCCACAGAAACTTCAGTACCATTTAAAAAAGATTCAATTAAAATGGACGAATCTTCTTTGTAAGCATTTTCAATTCCTTGTAAAACTTCTTCATTCGTATAAGCTTTGGAAATTCCGTAACTAGAACCTGCATTGTTTGGTTTTATAAAACATGGCAAACCAACTTTGGCAATAATTTCATCAGCATTAATCTCATCGCCTTTGTTTAAATATACAGAAATTGCTGTTTTAATACCATATTCTTTCACCACACTTAACGTGTCTCTTTTATTAAATGTTAATGCCATTTGATAAAAAGGCGCAGAAGTATGTGGAATATTTAGCAATTCTAAATAGCTTAAAATCATTCCATTTTCACCAGGATTTCCGTGAATCGCATTAAAAACACAATCGAAAGTGATTTTTTTATCCCCTAAAACAAAAGAAAAATCGTTTTTATCAATTTGATATTCTTTATTATCATCATTTAAAACCACCCATTTTTCTTTTAAAATATGTACTCTAAAAGGAGTATATTTCTCTGTATCTAAATGGTTATACACAACATTTCCGCTTTTTAAAGAAATGTTAACTTCGGACGAATAGCCGCCCATAATTATGGCAATATTTTTTTTCATCAATCAAATTTATACAAACAAATTTATCAAAATATAAATAGAAACTGCAACGTTTAGTTTTTATATATTTGTGCATCAAACAAAAAACATTCTATGAGTATTCTTCAGTTTTTAAAAAGCAAGTCGTTTTTTAAGCAAATTGCCATTGCAATTGTAGGTTTTGTCATCTTATTTTTCGTCCTAAAATTTTGGTTGAATGTAACTACAAACCATGATCAAAAGATTCAAGTTCCTGATTTACATAAGTTAACCATTAGCGAAGCTCAAAGAAAACTAAACGAATTAAATTTAGATTTTAAAGTAATTGATAGCGCAAGTTACAATCCTGAATATCCTAAAAGATCTGTGATTGAGCAGAGTCCTGAAGGTGGAGAATTCGTAAAAGAAAAGCGTAAAATTTACTTGACTTTAAATCCATCAAAATACAGAGATATTACTATTCCTGATTTAAATGGACGTACAAAAAGGCAAGCAGAGTCTGAATTACAAGCCATTGGTTTTATTGTAGGTACAAATTATACGTACGTTAGAGATATTGGTTTGGATGTTGTCAGAGGTTTACGCCACAAAGGAAAAATTATAAATCCGAATGATAAATTGCCTAAAAACTCTATTATTGAGTTGGTTTTAGGTGATGGGAATAGGTAAGTTAGGAGTTAGGAGTTAGGAGTTAGGAGTTAGGAGTTAGGAGTTAGGAGTTAGGAGAAAATAAATTTTTCTTTTAATCTTATCAACTTTAAATAAATTAAAAAAGAAGATTTGCAAGAAAATATTTCTCAAGATACAGATAGTGACGATTTATATGAACATTATAGATTTACGGCTAGTGAAGGGCAAGAACCTTTAAGAGTTGATAAATTTTTGATGAATTTCATCGAAAACGCAACCAGAAATAAGGTACAACAAGCTGCAAAAGCTGGCAATGTTTTGGTGAATGAAGTTGCTGTAAAATCGAATCATAAAGTAAAGCCAAAGGATGTTGTGAGAGTGGTTTTGGCTTATCCACCAGCAGAAAATTTATTGGTTGCAGAAGATATTCCTTTGGATATTGTTTTTGAAGACGATACTGTAATTGTTGTGAATAAACCTGCAGGAATGGTTGTGCATCCAGGTCATGGGAATTATTCTGGAACCTTGGTAAATGGCTTAATTCATCATATTGAAAACTTGCCAACAAATAGCAACGAACGTCCAGGTTTGGTTCATAGAATTGATAAAGATACCAGTGGTTTGTTAGTGGTTGCAAAAACCGAATTTGCCATGGCACATTTATCGAAACAATTTTTCGACAGAACTACAGAGCGTTTGTATTATGCTTTGGTTTGGGGAAATATTGAAGATGATGAAGGTACAATTGAAGGCAATATTGGCAGAAGTTTAAAAAACCGTTTGCAAATGGCTGTTTTTCCTGATGGCGATTTTGGCAAACACGCAGTTACTCATTTTAAAGTTTTAGAACGTTTAACCTACGTAACTTTAGTGCAGTGTAAGTTAGAAACTGGAAGAACACACCAAATTAGAGCTCATTTTAAACATATTGGTCATACACTTTTTAATGATGAAAGATATGGAGGAGATGCTGTTTTAAAAGGAACCACTTTTACCAAATACAAACAATTTGTACAGAACTGTTTTAAGGTTTTACCAAGACAAGCTTTACACGCAAAAACATTAGGTTTTACACATCCAAAAACTGGCGAATTTATGCAGTTTAATACTGATGTACCTTCTGATATGGTTGAGTGTTTAGATAAATGGAGAACGTATAGTGAGCATTCTAAAGATGTAGAAATTGAGTAGATTTTATTAGTTGTTTACAGACATTAACAACTGTCTTTATTTTGTTCTTTTCAATTTTGGTGGATTTTGTCGAGTATTAAAAACATCTGCAATTTTTATAAACCCATTTTCATTGTCTATCGAGTAAATTAATTTATAATTTTTGTAAACAAGATATCTATATTCTATTTTTCGTTCCTTTAATAATTCCCCTTATAAGTTTTATTGAAACTCTTTCACCTGCTTTTTTCTTATAGTATTCAAAAATTTCGTCAAGTTGAGACTCTGCAAAATCAGACCAAATAACTTCAAATTCCATTATTTAAATTTCTCCAAAAGTTCAGAGCTGTTTTTAAATCTATTGTTTTCAAAATCAGATTCGGACTTATCAATCCTTTCATCCAGTTCAGTTTGAGTCAAAGATTTAAAAAATTGTTCTTCAGAGACCTTTGTTCCAGCACTTAATATTTTTTCAAAGCGAGAAATTACTTCTTCACTTTGAAGTTTCAAAAATTCTTGAACAAATTCTATTTTTCGGGCTTCTAAATTCATTATTTATTACTTTTTATCAAATATACAAAATTATCAATTTAGGAATGAATGTTCTTTAATTAACGGTTTTTTGGTTGTTGTAAACGTGTTTGTGTAAGAAAAGTTGCGTGTTTTAAGCAATAAAGCTAATAAATAAAACACGAACCAAGAAAATCCGCGAGGATTTTCGTAAGTTGGCTAAAACCAGCATTTTTTTACACGTTGTTGTGGGTAGCTTTTTTAATAGTTCTCAAAATCTGTCTCTTTAATTTTAAATTCAAATTCGGTTAAGAAATTATTATTAGTTGCTGGCATATCAATTATTACTCTTTGATTTTGTCCGTTTGATGTTTTTCTTGTAAGTAATATTTGCCAAGTTGAATCTTTATCAATACTATAAATTCGACTGATTTCAACACCAGTTTCAGTCAAATTATCTGTAAAACGACTATAGGGTTTCCGTATTCTAATAGGCAAAAATTGAACATCAGAATCGAGAGTGATTTTCAGATTTACAGGGTAATAAAATAAAACTTCGAAATTAAATTCTTTCTCTACTCCTAAATTCTCTAAACCGATTCGATATTCTTGATTTAATAAAACAAAAACGTTTTCATTATTTAACCCAAAGTAATTTTCGTAATTATGATTAACTTCTAATTGATATATGTCTCCCTTTCCACTAGTAGTGAAATTTAAATCAAAATATCCATCTGAATCTGTGTTTGTAGAATCTACGTATTGAATGAAATCTATATTTGGTGTTGGACCAAAACCTGGTATTAAATTGGATTCAGCTATTCTTATTTTCTGGTTTTTTAAAGGCAATTCATTTTTACTATCATACATACGTCCATAAACTCTTGTTTCTATTCCACTTGGTTCAAATCTGTCTTCACAAGAATTAAAAAATACTATTAATAGAAAAAACAGTATAAATTCAAATTTTATTTTCATAATATGTTTATTTTTAGAATGTTTCTATTCGTTTCTTAAATTACCCACAACTCATTATATAACAACTTTTATTGCACATATCCCGAAAAATTAACTGGATAAAATAATTTTTAAATTACGGTTACTTTGTAAAGATAATTTATTTATATCAATATCTAAAAAGCTTTAAACAAGAAACTCATCAACCTTAAGAATGCAAAATTTAGTTCAAAAAAACCTAAAAAGTTCGTGTAATAAGTTTTTCGGCTTTAGCATTCGAATGTATGTTGATATTAAAATCGACAACTCCTAAAACAAGTTCTTCTTCTGTAATTACCTCAACCTTCCACTCACCTGCTCTTACATTATTTTTATAGGTAAATCCTCTAAAACCATTATCTCTTCCTCCAACAATTTCATATCCGATTTTATCGACAATTTGCCAATCATTTAGGTTTTCATCAAACCATTTCCATCTGTGATAAATTTTCTTTTTTAAATCTGTAGGTGCAAAAACCGATGTAAAAACATACACAGGTTTGTTCGTTTGTTTATTAAAATCTGCTTTATGATCTCTCCAAAATAAATACCATTTATCAACTTCGTAAGTAACTTTATAGGTTGCCCCAATTTTCTGAATATTATAAGCAACCAAACCTTGGTCTAAAGCTAAAGGAACTGGTGGAATCAATTTTAAAAAGTACAAAGAATTTATTAATATGTAAATGGACATAATCATGCTTAACATTTTCCATTTTACAATTTCGGTTTGTGCAGAAATGCTCGATTTGTAAATAAGTATAATTAAAAATAAGGTTGATACTAAACTCAATACTCCAGAAATTAAAAAAATAATGGTGTTCATTTTTTTAAGAATTACTGGTAAAAAGAAGCTTAAAAAGATAAAGTTTACAAAAAAATAAAAGCCGAATTGTAAATATTTATTAGAGATTCTTTTTCGTAAAAATTCGTTTGCGATAAAGAGTAATATCAATATAAAAAAGAAGGTTGCCGTTTTTGAGAGCGAAACACTTCTTGAAAAATAAATAACGTAGGCACTTGATAGTCCTCCTAAAAAAAACTGAATGGCTAATGGCAAATAATGCCCATATTTCTGAACAAATTTATTATCCCATTTTTCGGATCCTACTAAGTTATACAAATAAATACTGATGGTTAACAAGGTCATGTATGTGCAGAGTATCACAATATCATACAACCTGTCAATTCTACCTAGGGTTAAAGAATCCCAAGTAAAACCAGCAATAAAAAATAAAATTGGTGCATATTTTTGATGTTTTTCAACAAAATAATGCAACTTACTTTTTTTATATTTTATCAATATTTTTCTCATCATTATACTTCTAATGTATCAAACAGCTTATAAATAATTTCAATACAAATATCAATAGAAAACAAGTTGATAATTTAAAATCAATTGTGATCATTTGTATCTTTACAAATATAAAAGTACTATAATATCTTTAATAAAATTCAAAAATGAAAATCATTATATCTCCAGCTAAATCGTTAGATTTTGAAAGCAAAGTGCCAACAAGTTTGCATACACAGCCTCGTTTTTTAGAACAAGCCGAAAAACTGAATAAAAAACTAAAAACGCTTTCTAGAAAGAAATTATCGGATTTAATGAAGATTTCCGATGATTTGGCTGCTTTAAATTACGAGCGCAACCAAACTTGGCAAACACCTTTTACCAAAGAAAACTCAAAACAAGCAATTTACGCTTTTACTGGTGCCGTTTTTCAGGGAATTGATGTGCAAACTTTATCCGAAGAAAAAATTCCTTTATTGCAAGAAAATTTAAGAATTTTATCGGGCTTGTATGGTTTATTAAAACCTTTAGATTTAATTCAGCCTTACAGATTAGAAATGGGAACGCGTTTAAAAGTGGGCACAAAAGACAACTTATACAAATTTTGGGATGATACTGTTGCCAAAGCTTTAAATGATGAATTAGCAGATGATGAATTGCTAGTGAATTTAGCAAGCACAGAATATTTTAAAGTGATTCCTAAAAAAGTTTTAAAGGTAGATATGATTACACCCGTTTTTAAAGATTTTAAAAACGGAGAATATAAAACAATTATGACCTATGCAAAAATGGCACGTGGTTATATGGTTCGTTATATAATTGAGAATAACGTTAAAACGATTGAAGATTTAAAAGGTTTTAACGTAGAAAAATATCGTTTTTCGGAGGAATTATCTAAAGGAAACGAATTAGTTTTTACAAGATAAAAAGAGTTTGCAGTTGGCAGTAGCAGTATGCAGTTTCTCACTGTTAACTGCGACTGCTAACTGAATACTAAATTTAACAATCTACCATTCTTACAGTAACTGCTAAACCTCCTTCTGAAGTTTCTTTGTAGTTTTTGTTCATATCTTTTGCAGTTTCCCACATTGTTTCGATTACTTCATCTAAAGAGACCAAAGATTCTTTTGGATTGGTTTCTAATGCTATTTCTGCTGCGTGAATTGCTTTAATTGCGCCCATAGAATTTCGCTCAATACAAGGCACTTGTACTAAACCTCCAATTGGATCGCAGGTTAAACCTAAATGATGTTCCATTGCAATTTCTGCTGCTGATAAACATTGTGCAGGTGTTCCACCCAATAATTCTGTTAAAGCTGCTGCTGCCATTGCTGATGAAACTCCTATTTCTGCTTGACAACCACCCATTGCTGCAGATATTGTAGCATTTTTTTTAAAAATACTGCCAATTTCGCCAGCAACTAATAAGAATTTTTTAATGTGATTAAAATCGGCTTCGTGATTTTCTATCACCAAATAATACATTAAAACTGCAGGAATTACACCTGCACTTCCATTGGTTGGTGCAGTTACAACTCTACCTAAAGCTGCATTTACTTCGTTTACAGAAAGTGCAAAACAGCTTACCCATTTTAAAATTTCTCTAAATTTTACTTCGTTACTTCTTATGGCTGTAATCCACTCTTTTTGATTGGAATATTCTGAATCTTTGATCAGTTTTGTATGCGTATTAAAAGCACGTCTTTTTACATTTAAACCTCCAGGTAACTTCCCTTCTGTATGGCAACCAATATACATACACTCTAACATGGTTTCCCAAATTCGGTTTAACTCAAAATCAATTTCATCTGCAGAACGTAATTCTAATTCGTTTTTTAGTACGATATCAGAAATTTGTAAATTCTCTTTTTCACAATATTCTTCTAACTGAATAGCTCTGTTTATTGGATAAGGAAAATTCTTTTTATTGATTTCTATTTCTTCTTCTAAATTGTCATCTTCCTGAACAATAAAACCTCCACCAATAGAAAAATAAGTTTCGTTTGATATTTCTTTACCATCAGCAAAACCAATAAATCGCATTCCATTAGAATGAAAAGGTAAAAAGTCTCTATTAAAAGTGATGGAATTTCTTGGAAAAGCGACAACTTTGCCACCTTTAAAATAGAGTTCTTGTTGTGTATTTATTCTATCAACAATAATAGCGACATCTTCAATAGGAATATATTCAGGATCTGCTTCACTTAAACCTAACAAAATAGCAACGTCTGTAGCATGTCCTTTTCCAGTTAACGATAAAGAACCATATAAATGAATTTGAATTGCATCTAAATTTTCTAAAAGATTTGTTTCTCGTAACTTTTTTACCCAAGCTTGTGCAGCTCTCCAAGGACCTAATGTATGAGAACTTGATGGACCAACACCAATCTTTAACATATCAAAAACACTAATAAATTGCGACATCCGTAAAAATGTTTAAAAATTATGCTGTAAATGTAAAAAATCCAACTCAATGAGTTAGATTTTTTTGTAATTATTAAAATGTTATTTAAAATTTACATTCCGTAAACATCTTGCTTGTTAAAATGTTCTGCCAACATATAATAAACAACTGCTCTATATTTTTTTCTTTCAGATTTACCTATTTTTTCTACAACTGCGTTTATTGCTTCATCTAATTTTGGAGCATCAGCCAACCCTAATTTTTTAATTAAAAAGTTATTTTTTACAGTTGCTAATTCTTTAGCATCAGAACCAGAAACTGTTTCAGCATCTGCTTTATAAATAGAAGGACCTAAACCTTTTGTAACAGCCGCTAATAAATCTGCATTGTATTTAAGACCTTTATCGTCCATAAACTTAGAATACGTTGCTACTTTCTCGTCAAATTTGCTCATGATTTTGTGTTTAATTTATTTAATAATTGTTTGATTGTTAAAGAACAATCCAAATATAAGAAAATAAAAATGGTTTTCTATATTTAAGATTCTTCTATTGATTAGATACATTTTATGTCAACTTGTCACATCAATTTTAAAAAAACTTTTATAAAACTGACATTTTCTTATGAAAACCCAGTTGGCACACAGTTTGACTATTGCTAACTGTAAATTGAAAAAAACGAATTTTAAATTATAAAATTAATAGTATGAGTAAAATAATAGGAATAGATTTAGGAACTACCAACTCTTGTGTTTCTGTAATGGAAGGAAATGAGCCAGTTGTAATCCCTAATGCTGAAGGAAAAAGAACAACACCATCTATAGTAGCATTTGTAGAAGGTGGAGAACGTAAAATTGGTGACCCTGCAAAAAGACAAGCAGTAACAAACCCAACAAAAACAGTTTCTTCTATAAAACGTTTTATGGGAAACAAATTCTCTGAATCTTCTAACGAAATTAAGAGAGTTCCTTATAAAGTTGTAAAAGGAGATAATGATACTCCAAGAGTAGATATTGATGGTCGTTTATATACGCCACAAGAAATTTCTGCAATGGTGTTACAGAAAATGAAAAAAACTGCTGAAGATTATTTAGGAGCAACTGTAACTGAAGCTGTAATTACTGTGCCTGCATATTTTAACGATGCACAAAGACAAGCTACAAAAGAAGCTGGTGAAATTGCTGGTTTAAAAGTAAGAAGAATTATTAACGAACCAACTGCAGCTGCTTTAGCTTATGGTTTAGATAAATCTAATGACGATAAAAAAATTGCTGTTTTTGATTTTGGTGGTGGAACACATGATGTTTCTATCTTAGAATTAGGTGATGGTGTTTTTGAAGTTTTAGCAACAGATGGAGACACACATTTAGGTGGTGATGATGTTGATGCAAAAATTATTGACTGGTTAGCTGCTGAATTTAAAGCGGATGAAAACATGGATTTAACAACAGATCCTATGGCTTTACAACGTTTAAAAGAAGCTGCTGAAAAAGCGAAGATTGAATTATCTTCTTCTGCTTCTACAGAAATTAACTTGCCTTATATTACTGCAACTGCTTCTGGACCAAAACACTTGGTAAGAACATTGTCTAAAGCTAAATTTGAGCAATTAATTGACGATTTAGTAAAAAGAACAATTGAGCCTTGTAGAAAAGCGTTGAAAAATGCTGATTTAACAATTGATGATATTGACGAAATTGTATTAGTTGGTGGTTCTACAAGAATTCCTGCTGTACAAGAAGCTGTTGAAAAATTCTTTGGTAAAACGCCAAGTAAAGGTGTAAATCCTGATGAAGTTGTTGCTTTAGGAGCTGCAATTCAAGGTGGAGTTTTATCTGGAGATGTTAAAGATGTATTGTTATTAGACGTTACACCTTTATCTTTAGGTATTGAAACAATGGGGAATGTTTTCACAAAATTAATTGATGCAAACACAACTATTCCAACAAAGAAATCTCAAGTATTTTCAACTGCTGTTGATAATCAGCCTTCTGTAGAAATTCACGTTTTACAAGGTGAAAGAGCAATGGCTGCTGATAACAATACAATTGGTCGTTTCCATTTAGATGGTTTACCACCAGCACAAAGAGGTGTACCTCAAGTAGAAGTAACTTTTGATATTGATGCAAATGGTATCATTAAAGTTTCTGCTTTAGATAAAGGAACAAACAAATCTCACGAAATTAGAATTGAAGCTTCATCTGGATTGTCTGAAGAAGATATCAAGAAAATGAGAGAAGAAGCTGAAGCAAATGCTGATTCTGATAAATTAGCTAAAGAAACTGCTGAGAAAATTAATGGAGCTGACTCTATGATTTTTCAAACAGAAAATCAGTTAAAAGAATTTGGTGATAAATTATCTGACGATAAAAAAGCACCAATTGAAGCTGCTTTAGTTGAATTAAAAGCTGCTCATGAATCTAGAGATTTAGCTCAGATTGATGCTGCAATGGAAAAAATAAACGAAGCTTGGAAAGTTGCCTCTGAAGAGATGTATGCTGCACAAGGTGGAGCTGAAGGACAAAATCCTGGAGCTGATCAAGGTCAACCAGAAGCTGGAAAAGCAGATGGAGACAATGTTGAAGATGTAGATTTTGAGGAAGTTAAGTAAGCAGAGAACAAAAATTTCATTAGAAATTTTTCGTGAATCGCTTATCCCGCTTTTTTGCGGGATCTCAAAATAGATATTTCTAAATAATTTTAGAATCAAAAACGCAATCATTAAATTGGTTGCGTTTTTTTATTGAAAATCTTCTAAAATGAAATAATATTTTATTTTTTACAAAATACATAACTGAACTTATCCCGCTTTTTTGCGGGATCTCAAAGAAGAAAGTAAAATTAGACCTACAAGTTTTAAAAACCTTGCAGGATTAAGAAAATATTTTCTTAAAACACTAAAAACGCAATCATTAATTTGATTGCGTTTTTTATTTGAAAAAACTTAAAACAATTAAAAAAGCAATTACCATTCATTACTTTAAACGCTCCTTTCACTAAAAAAATAAAGACATAAAGCATATAAATTTGTAGATTTAGGTCCAAAACAAAGTTTTGAGGTTTGCACAACTCTTATTTCTAATATTTCTTGTTCATTTTTCTAATTCGATAAATGCACAAGAGCCAGTATCTATTCATCTTACAGAAAAAGATGGACTGCCAGATATTGAGTTTTATTCTATGAAAGAAGATTCTAAAGGGTTTATTTGGTTTGCTTCAGATAAAGGATTGCATAGATATGATGGAAAGAGTTTTAAACAATTTTCGCATCCAAATAAAAAAGGACGGTCTTTATTCAACTTAAAATTAGACCCAAAAGGAAACATTTGGTGTAATAATATTGCTGGTCAGTTTTTCTATGTAAATAGTGAAGAACTGGTGCTTTTTAAAGATTATCAAAAAGAATTAAAAGGACAACTTGCAGATTATAGTTTTTTTAAAAACAATCTCTTAATAAGAAAAATGAATACTATTTTTTGTGTAGATATAGACACTAAAAAAATAGAAAAAACAATTGTTAATGTAGGTACCACAAACATTGGAATTCCATTAACTAACCAATATTTATTTATAAATGAGAGCAATCACATAGTTCTCTTAGATTCTTTATTTAAGACTTCTAGTTTTCCTTGAAGAAGTAAAGAAAAACTAGAAGTCTTTACACATTTCACTAAATTTAAAGATAAAACCTTAATTGTTTTTAGAGATAATGTTTTAAACAATTCTCAATTAATTTTGATTGATTCAGAAAAAAGAAATACAATTGAAGTTAAACTTCCGAAAGAAATTATAAACACTAAAATTGATAGAGTTACAGTAATAAACAGCAATCTGTATTTAGCGACTAACAAAGGGGTGTTTATTACTACGTATCAAAATAAAGAATTAATTCTTAAAACTCATTATCTAAAAAATGAAATTGTTACAGATATTATAGAGGATAAAAACAATAATATTTGGGTTGCTACCTTAAAAAATGGCGTTTACGTTATTCCTAATCAACATTTAAAACAATTTAATACTTTTAAAGACGTACAGATAATTGAAAAGAAGAACGATTCTGTATGTTTTTTAGCCAAAAGAGATGGAAAATTGTTAGAACTAAATATAAACACCAACAAACTAACACCAATTAATATAAAAGATGAAACACCTATAAGAGCTTTAAGTTATAATCCAAAAAATAAAAAACTTTTATACGCATCAGATCATCAAAATTTAATTTATACTGATAAAAATAATAAAGGAAATAATTTAAACAAATTAGGAGCAGTAAAATCAGTTGCATTTATAAACGATACTACATATTTAATAAGCAATCATTCTGGCACATCTATCACTAGCTTAAAACAAGAAAAAAAGATAACAAATGTTAGGTCTCATGAGTCTATTTATTCTTCTTTAAATAATAAAATATATTTAGCAGACATAGAAGGTTTAAAAGTTTTTGATAGTAAATATCAGCAACAATCTAATATTACCTTTAAAAATAAACCAATTTATGGCTTTAACATTACAGAAACCTCTAATGGTATTATTTGGGTGGCAACTTACGATAATGGTATTTTAGGCATCGAAAACAACAAGGTTACTATACATTTAAATAGCAATAATGGATTAGCTTCAAATGTTATAAACTGCATATTAGCAGATAAAGAAGCTTTGTGGATTTCTACTAATAGTGGTTTACAATATTTTAATAGTGTTTTAAATGAAATAAAAGTTCTTACAAATCAAGATGGCATAAATTCATATAAAATTAGAGATATAGAAGTATTAAAAGATCAAATACTTTACACAAATAACCTAGGTGTTTATGGTTTTGATAAAAAAACTATTTTTAAAGAAAGAGCAATACCAAATATTTATATAACTAATATAGCAATACAAGGAGAACCTGTAGAAATTAAAAATAACTATGTATTAGCACATGATAAAAGTAGTGTAGATATTAGTTTTAATTCTAAAGAGTTTCAATCTATAAAACACACATTATACGAATACAAGCTTAAGAGAGATAAAACCTGGTCTACATTAAGAGAAGATGTGGATTTTGTTAAGTTTATTAGTTTACCAGCAGGTAAGTTTAATTTTCAGCTAAGAGCAAGAAATAGGTTTGATAACAATTATTCTGAAATAATCGAAATAAATTTTGAAGTACTTGCGCCTTTTTACAAAAGATGGTGGTTTTTATTAATAATTGCAATTATCTTAATTACACTTACCTCACTTTACATGCAAGCAAAAACAAAAAGATTAAAAAAACTACAGGCAAAAGAACTAGAAAAAGAAAGAATAAGCAAAGCATTGGTATTTTCTCAATTAGAAAACCTAAGATCTCAGATGAATCCTCATTTTATCTTTAATGCACTCAACTCCATTCAAGATTATATTATATTAAATGAAAAGAAATTAGCAAGACAGTTTTTAGTGAAATTCTCTAGACTAATTCGTATTTATTTAGAGCATAGCCAAGAAACCAATATTACTTTAGAAGATGAAATTAAAGCTTTAAAACTCTATTTAGAATTAGAAAAAGACAGGTTTAATGATGATCTTATTTTTTCGATTACTATTGATAAAAATATTAGGACACAAACCACTTATGTACCTTCTTTATTTATTCAACCTTATGTAGAAAATGCCTTAAAACATGGATTGTTGCATAAAATAAATAACAAAATTTTAAATTTAAGCTTTACTTTAAATCCATCAAAAACAAAAATAATATGTGTTATTGATGATAATGGAATTGGTAGAGCTGCATAAGAACAAATAAAAAGCAGAATACAATTACCAAAATCTTTTGCTACACAAGCTAATCAAAAAAGAATTGATTTAATAAACTCTACAAATTCAGAAAAAATAGAGATAGAAATTGAAGATAAAAAAGATAGTAATAATAACCCAGAAGGCACAAGAGTAATTATTAAAATACCAATACAATAAGTTTTATGAAAGTTTTAATTATAGACGACGAAAGTCATGCAAGAAATGTTTTAGCAACGCTATTAGCAGAAGAATGTGCTGGTGTAAAAGATATTTACCAAGCCTCTAATTTAAGTGAAGGTGTCTCTATTATTAAATCTAAAAAACCTCAATTGGTCTTATTAGACATAGAAATGCCACAACAATCTGGCTTAGAAATTTTAGATTATTTTAAAGCAGAACCCATAGATTTTAAAATTGTTTTTACGACTGCATATAATCAATATGCCATAGAAGCTTTTAAAACATCAGCCATAGATTATTTATTAAAACCTATAGATTCAGACGAACTAATATCTGCAGTAAATAAAGTTGAAGCACTTTCAGAAAAATCTTTTGTAAAGCAAAAAATAATAACTCTAGAAAAATCTTTTCAACAGTTTGCAATTAATAAAATCGCGCTAGAATTACCTAAAGGGATAAAATTTATATCACACGAAAAAATACTTTTTTTTGAAGCAGATGGTGTGTACACAAAGGTGCATTTAGTAAATGGCACAACAGAAATAATTTGTAAAACCTTAAAACATTTTACAGATCAATTAAGTGATAAACCTATGTTTTACAAACCTCATCGTTCGTATTTAATCAATCTAAAATTTATGGACGAATTAGTTAAAAAAGATGGTATGCATGTAGTGATGCAAAACAAAAGAACCATACCAATTGCTAGAGAAAGAAAAGAAGCTTTTTTAAATATGATTAACAATATTTTTTAATATTCATTCTTAAAAAATACCATTCACTAAAAAAATAGCACCGTTCACTAAATAATTAAAAAAAACTGCTAGTACTTGTTTCATTTTTGTTCTAATAAACTAAAAAAAGAAAAAAATGAAACTAAAATTACTATTAATACTACTTTTTGTAAGTACAATCTCGTTTGCTCAAAACTGGTCTCAAGTTGGTGCTGCACAATTTTCAAATTTTGCTTCTGGTGGTGTTATAGCAACACACCCAACAACAGGTGAAGCTTATGTTGCAATTATAGAACCTTTAAGTACTAATAAAGTTTCTGTTCAAAAGTTTGATGGCACAAACTGGGTTGCTATTGGAAACTTAATTGGTGAAAACGCAGCAAATGTTGCTTTACAAATAAACCCAAATAATAATCAACCAATTGTTGCTTATAGAGACACTACAGATTCTACTCTTTATGTTTATACTTTTGATGGTACAACTTGGACTTTAGAATTTAACCATAATGTAGTTTTAGCAGATCTTAAAGTACAAATACAATTCAATACTTCTGGAGATATAAGAGTGTCTGGTTTTGAAATTACAAGCAAAAAATTTGTAGTTATTGAAAAAAAATCTGCAGGAACTTTAAATAAATTAAATGGACCTAAATATAATAGTGAAAATAATGGAAGTGTATTTGATTATAATTCTTTTGATAAATTTTATATCGCCCATAAACTAGCTCAAAGTCAATATTTGTGGAATATTGCTAAATTATCAATCGATAATTATGCTGCTACTGATTTTCGAATAGCACCAGATTCTTATCGTGGAGAAAGTCTTACTTTAACAAATGTTTCTGGAATTTCTGATAATAACTATGTAGCTGCATTTGATATTACAAACAAATATGACAGTAATCAGAATCTATACCCTGCAAATGAAATAGTTGTTTATAATGGTAGCACATTCGTTAAAAGAATAGATGCAGCTAATGATATTGTTCAATTTAGAAAAAACTTTATAGACAATAAATTATACATAATGTATGCAGACAAAAGCACAGAAAATATTGTTTTTGAAAGCTACAATACTTATACAAATGTTTGGTCTACATTACCAGCTACAGGAATAGATAGCAATACTGCTAGCTTTTTTATTAGTATGACAATTGATAAAATAAATGGGTATGTGTATGCATTGTATTTAGATGGTTTAAAAGTTTCCGTAAAAAAATACACTATTATTCCACCTGTAAATCAAGCAATATTATATGTTGATAAAAATGCAACAGGAAATAACAATGGTAGTTCTTGGGCAAATGCAAGTCCAAGTTTGAAGTATGCTTTAGAAAACATTGGTAGTTTAACAACAGAAATATGGGTTGCAAAAGGAACCTATACTCCAGATGCTTCTGATAGAGCAAAATCTTTCAATATAATCTCTAACAATAGTTTAAAAATTTATGGTGGTTTTGATGGAACAGAGACAACAATTGCACAAAGAGATATTCTTGCAAATCCTACTATTTTATCTGGAGATTTAAATAATGATGATGCAGGAGCAATTTCTTTTAGTAATACAACCACTGTAGAAAACACCCATAATATTGTAAAAATAAGTGCAGAAGACGTTTTATTAGATGGTTTTACAATTACTAATGCAAACGGAAATGGGGCTTTAGGTGCAGAACAAGAAGGTGGAGCAATTGAAATTTTACCGAGTGTAAAAAAATTAGTATTAAAAAATTGTATCATCTCAAATAACACAGTAAAACGTGGAGGGATAATTAGTGCAATAGATGCTAATGCAGATATCTCTGTTTCATTTATTAATTCTACTTTTAAAAATAATTTAGCTGCTTTTGCAACTATATATTACAGTCGTCCAAATTCTGGAAAAACGCATAATTTCACTAGTATCAATAATTTATATCATAATAATGCTACAGACAATGTTAATGGTAATGGACTTTTTTGGTTTAGAAATGATAAAGGTACTTGTACAATTAACGCAAACTACATAAATGATACTTTTGCTAACAATTCTGGAAATAGAGTTCCTTCTGCTGGTAATGATGTTGCTCTAATTACTATTGGAGAAACTAAAGGGACAATTACGACAAATGTATCTAATAGCATCTTTTGGAACAATACAGATGGAAATGGAAATATTACACCTGCAATAGGTAGAAATGGAAATGACGCATATCCTGCAATCACAAATATGTTAGTGAGTAATAGTTTAGACGCAGATGGTTTTTCTAAAGTAACCTACAAGCAAAATATATTAACTACAGATCCATTATTTACAAGCGCAACCGATTTTAGTTTACAAGCAAATTCACCAGCAATTAACACAGGAGATAATGCTAAAATACCTTCTTATATTAATGCTGATAAACTTGGTAATACAAGAATATTTGATACCACTGTAGATTTAGGAGCTTATGAATTTGGAGCTTCAGCTGTTGCAGGAATAGCTACTTTGAGTAAAATTGATTTCTCTATGTATCCAAACCCAACAAACGGAATCTTAAATATTAAAATTGATGAAAATATAAAATTGGTTGAAATATTTAATTTACAAGGTCAAAAAATAATAACAAGTAAAAATAAAAACCTAAACATTAAACAATTAAACACTGGTATATATTTAGTTAAAATAACTACTGATAAAAATTTAATAGGAATTAAAAAGATTATAAAAAAATAACAGAAATCACTGAAAAAGAAAATGTTTTTAAAAACGCAATCATTAATTTGATTGCGTTTTTTTATGTTTACAAAGTGCCTACTTTTATTTACTTTTGATCCTTATGAAAAAAATAATTTTCCTCGCAGTTTTATCAATAATGCTATTTTCTTGTGATAAAGAAAAAAACAACTCTTTTAAAATTGGAGTAATTGCAGATTGCCAATATTGTGATTGTGATATAAAATGGGACAGATATTACAAAAAAGCTCCACAAAGATTAAAAGAAGCAGTTGCTACTCTAAATAAAGACTCTTTAAACTACACCATTCATTTAGGCGATTTTATTGATAAAGATTATAATAGTTTAGGTAGCATTCTACCAACTTGGAAAACGTTAACATCCAAATCATATCATGTTTTAGGAAATCATGATTTTGAAGTACAAGACTCTTTAAAAGAGAAAGTTTTAGAAAAACTAAACATCAAAAAAAGATATTATAGTTTTGTAGAAAAAGACTGGCGATTTATTATTTTAGATGGAAACGATTTAAGTTTTTATGGAACAACATCCAAAGAAAAAGCACACCAGACAGATTCACTTTTTAATCAATTGAAAGATAAAAATCTACCTTATGTACAAAAATGGAATGGTGCTTTAAGCAACAAACAACTCAATTGGATTCAGCAAGAATTAGACAAAGCAGTGCAACAAAATCAGAAAGTTGGTTTTTATTGTCACTTTCCAATTTTTCCTGTGGATCAACATAATATCTGGAATAGGGAACAATTTCTATCGTTGATAAAACCATATAAAAATGTGAAGCTATTTTTTAACGGACATAACCATGCAGGTGCTTATGAATTTGTGGATAATGTGCATTATCTGACTTTTAAAGGAATGGTTGATACTAAAAACACCTCTGCTTTTGCAAAAGTGAAATTTGAGAATGACACCATTTTTGTAGAAGGTTTTGAAAGAGAAATCTCAAGAAAATTAGTCATTAAATAAATTTCATTTTTTGAAAACCTATAATCAAACCAATTTCTTTAAACATACTTTTTGTGAGTTTACACAAGTTAATACTTTTGAATTCCAAGAAAATACGAACTATAAAAGTAAATCTGAAAGCGAGTATTTTTATACTGATGAAGGTGTTTACAGAAAATCGAATCATTGGGGAAGAGTTGCTAATTGCAGATGGAAATTAATATCAAACGATAATTATAAAAATCAAAATATAGTAATTGCTTTTGCAAAATGGGTTGACTTCTACCCTATTAATTCATCAGAAAAAATATTTTTTATTAAGGTAGATTTCGAAAACAAAACAGCTAAACTTCAACCAAAACAAAAAAACGATATAAAGTATTTACACACATTTTCTGAAGGGCAACAAAAAATAAAACAAATTAAACATTTATTAAATGATAATAAATGGGCCAAATATTTTGATGATGAGATAGAAGAACTTCGTTTTAAAATTATCGAGGATTTTATAAATTCAGATAAAACACTTCAAAATATTAAAAGAGTACACAAATAGCATTCATTTTCAGTAAATTTGTAAGAGATTTTAAAAACATCAAATTTAAATGAATATTCCACAATCAAGTTTTCCTAGAGTTGTAATTATTGGTGGTGGTTTTGCTGGTTTAGCAGCTGCAAAAGGTTTAGAAAAACAAGAACTACAAGTTGTTTTAGTCGATAAACATAATTACCACACATTCCAACCTTTATTATATCAAGTTGCCACTGGTGGTTTAGAGCCAGATTCTATTGCTTTTCCTTTAAGAAAACGATTTAACGATGTAGACAATTTTTATTTTAGATTGGCAGAAGTTGTGCAAATTCATTCAGATAAAAATTTGATAGAAACCTCTATTGGAAATTTAGAGTATGATGAATTGATTATAGCAACAGGCTCTACAACTAATTTTTTTGGGAATGAAAATATCCAAAAAAATACGATGGAAATGAAATCTGTTCCTCAATCTTTAAATATTAGAAGTCTAATTTTAGAAAATTTTGAAGAAGCTTTACTTACGGATAATATTGAAGAAAGAAATGCTTTAATGAATTTTGTAATTGTTGGTGGTGGACCAACAGGTGTTGAATTAGCAGGTGCTTTAGCAGAAATGAAAAAAGGAATTTTACCAAAAGATTATCCTGATTTAGATATTAGGCAAATGCAAATAAACTTAATTCAAAGTTCTGACGAAATTCTGAAAGGAATGAGTGCTAAAGCATCAGAAAAAGCAGAAGATTTTTTGATTAAATTGGGTGTAAATGTTTGGAAAAATCTACGGGTTTTAGATTATGATGGTAAATTAGTTACCACAAATGGCATCGATCATTTTAGAGCAGAAACTGTTATTTGGGCTGCAGGTGTTAAAGGAGAAGTGGTACATGGTTTAGATGCAACTTGCATTATAGATAGAGCTGAAAGGTATAAAGTAAACGAATTTAATCAAATTGAAGGGTATTCCAATATCTATGCAATTGGCGACATTGCTTGCATGGCTTCAGAAAAAAATCCTTATGGTCACCCAATGATGGCACAGCCTGCAATTCAGCAAGGTAGGTTAGTTCCCAAAAACATTTTAGCAAAATTGTTTCACAAAAAAACAAAGGCTTTTGTGTATAATGATAAAGGTTCTATGGCTACAATTGGCAGAAATAAAGCAGTTGTAGATTTAGAAAACTGGAAGTTTCAAGGGGTTTTTGCATGGTTTGTTTGGATGTTTGTCCATCTTTTTTCATTGATTGGTTTTAGAAATAGAGCCATCGTATTTTTAAATTGGGTATATAATTATATTCGTTTTGATAGAGAAACAAGATTGATTATTCGTCCTTATAAAAAGAAGAAAAAGCTAATTTAAAATGAGTACAAGAATTATAAAATGTCCAAATTGTGGAGTTTTCAATACCAATAAAGAGTATTGTGAAAACTGTGGCGAATTAATTTCTCATCAAAAGAAGAGAGAAATTAAAGCAGAAGCTGTTAAACAGGCACAAATAAAAGAAGCAATTCACGATATTGAAAACCCTAATTTAGCTGAACGTTTAAAGAAAAGTCCAAATGCATTTTATAGAGCTGTTGGTTGGGTTTTATATTCTGTAATAACTGTAGTTAGTGCAATTGGTGCAGGTTTAGCATGGATCATTGCAATGGTTGCAGCTGGCTAAAAGATGAATAAAAAACTAACCATTTACTGTATTTCCGCTCTTATTTTAGGAACATTAATTTACACTTTTCAATATTTTAATGTTCAACTTCCAAAAATTATTCATAATTATTTGAACGATTTTTTAATTATCCCAATTGTACTTTATACTTGTTTGCTATTTTTAAAATGGTCTAGAAATGATAAAAACTTTATAATAAGCTTACCAATTATAGTGTATATCTGTTGTATGTATAGTATTTTGTTCGAGTTTGTTTTCCCTAAATACTTAACAAGATATACAGCCGATTTTGTAGATGTTCTTCTTTATTTTATAAGTGGAATTGTATTTTACATCCTTCAAAATAAACCACTTAAGCATGATATAAAAATTCAAAAGTCATAAAATATTATACATTCCAATAAACTTGATTTCGAAAAAGCACCTGTTTTAATTGATCTACAACTCATCAATCAAAATCCACAACTCAGTATTTCTTCTTTTTAAAAATGGATAAACTAGAACATCTTTGTAACATCAAACTCAATCAAGATGAAACAAATTCTAATTTTATTCCTTACAATTTTCACGATTTCTTTACATGCACAAACTACCATTTCTGGTAAAGTTACAGACTCTAAAAAACAACCAATTTTAGGTGCAAGCGTTTATTTAGATGGCACTTATGATGGAACATCAACCAACGAAAAAGGAGAGTTTTCTTTTGCTACAGAAGAAAAAGGAACACAAACTTTAGTGGTTTCATTTGTTTCTTATGAAACTTTTGTAAAGTTTGATGAGGTTTCAAACCTAAAAAATCTACAAATAAAATTAAAGGACGATATTAATTCTTTAGACGCTGTTGTAATCAATGCAGGAACATTTAAAGCTGGAGAATCTGCGAAAGTAACCGTTTTAAAACCTTTAGACATCGTAACTACAGCAAATGCTGTTGGCGATGTTTTGGGTGCTTTACAGACCTTACCTGGAACTGCTGCCAATCCTGAAGATGGACGCCTTTTTGTAAGAGGTGGAAGTGCAGATGAAACTCAAATTTTTATTGATGGAATGCGTGTTTTTACTCCTTACAGCCCAACTTCAAACAACGCTCCAACTCGTGGACGCTATTCGCCTTTTTTATTCAAAGGAATTACATTTTCAACAGGTGGGTATTCTGCCGAATTTGGGCAAGCTTTGTCTGGTGTTTTAGATTTAACAACCATTGACAAGCCAGATCAGGAAAAAACAGAAATCTCTTTAATGACTTTAGGAGTTGGCCTTGGAAACACACAAATTTGGGATAAAAATTCGTTAAGTGTAAACGCATCTTACATCAACCTAAAACCTTACACAGACATTTTTCCTGATAGAAATAAGTTTATAAGACCTTTCCAAACTGCAAGTGGAGAAGCTGTGTACAGACATAGTTTTAAAGACGATTCTATGTTAAAAATCTATACTGCTTTTAGTTACACAGATTTAGAAGTTATTCAAGATGATATTAATTTTGATGAGGGTTTGCGTTTTGGTTTGAACAATAAAAATTTGTACATCAACAGTTCTTACAAAAATAAAATTGGTAATAATTGGCGAATTGAAACTGGTTTAAGTTTTACAAACGATAATTCAGCAGTTAAAATAGAAGATGATAACATTGATAATACCGAAAATTCAGCACATTTTAAAGTAAAATTAAACAAGCAGTTTTCTAGCAGATTTAGAGTCAGTTTCGGATCAGAATACTTTATCACAAAATTCGATGAAACCTATAATCCTGTTAATAATCAAACTTTCAACTATGGTTTTACCAATAATCTATTTGCCTCTTTTGCAGAAACAGATATCTTTTTCTCTAAAAATTTAGCGACAAAAATTGGAATTAGAGCAGAAAATTCAACCTTGTTAAATGAGTTTACAATTTCGCCAAGAGTATCTTTATCTTACAAAACAAGTAAAAACGCACAGTTTTCATTGGCATATGGGCAGTTTTATCAGACCCCAAGCAATAATTATTTAAAATTCAACCAAGATTTTAAGGCAGAAAATACAACTCATTTAATTGCCAATTTTCAACATACAAAACAGAATCAAATTTTTAGAATAGAAGCCTATTATAAAGACTATCAAGATTTGGTAAAATATGATTCTCAACAACCAAATTTTAACTCTAATTTTAATAATGATGGAACTGCTTTTGCAAAAGGAATTGATATTTTTTGGAGACAAAATGGTAAAATAAAAAACACAGATTATTGGGTTTCGTATTCGTTTTTAGACACCAAAAGAGATTTTAGAAACTACCCAACAGCAGCAACTCCAAATTTTGCTTCGGCTCACAATTTATCAATCGTTGGCAAACATTTTATCGAGAATTTACAAAGTCAGGTTGGTTTTGCCTACAATTTTGCATCTGGCAGAACCTACACAAATCCAAATGAGCCAGGTTTTTTAACTCATAAAACCAAAAGTTTTAACTCTGTGAGTTTAAATTGGGCGTATTTAATAGATCAACAAAAAATATTATATGTATCGTTAAACAATGCTTTAGGCACCAAAAATGTGTTTGGTTATAACTATAAAAACACACCAAATATAAATGGAAATTTCGATCGACAAGCAATTGTACCCAATGCAGATACTTTCTTTTTTGTAGGCTTTTTCTGGACTATTAGCGATGATAAAACCTCAAATAACTTAAACAATTTATAATGTTTCTTGGAGCTATTTCCTGCTTTTCATTATATCTTTTTTTGAGAAAAACAAAAAAAGGATGTCATTTCAATCAGGGCTAAACGAACTTGCTAACTAATTACTGAATTTAAATTAACAGATTATATAAGTACTACAAAGCCACAAAACACATCACAGTTGTCACTTCGACTTTAGGAGAAGTCACACAAGAAGCTAACGTAAAGTTTAGCAAGTTTATGGGATTTCTCCTAGCGTCGAAATGACAAAATTGGGTAGGAAATAAAAAAGCAATTGTGAAATTTTTTAAAAATCAAATAAAATAATTCGTGTAAACAAATCCCACAAAAGTTGTCACTTCGACTTTAGGAGAAGTCACATAAAGAAGCTAACGTAAAGTTTAGCAAGTTTATGGGATTTCTCCTAGCGTCGAAATGACAAAATTGGGTGAAAATAAAAAGTAAAAAAACTCTGTGATTTTTTTTTAAAAAATCAAATAAAATAATTCGTGTAAACAAACCCCACAAAAGTTGTCACTTCGACTTTAGGAGAAGTCACATAAAGAAGCTAACGTAAAGTTTAGGAAGTTTTTAGGTTTTTCCTTAAAAAAAAATGACAAAATTAGGCAAAGAACTCTATTCAAATTCAGAATTCAAAAACACAAAAGTAGGATTCATTTCTTTTATCAATACTAATTTCTTTTCACGTCTCCATTTTTTTAATTCTTTCTCTCTTGCAATTGCCAATTGAATCCAATTATACTTTTCATAATAAACTAGAAACTCAATATTATATTTAGCTGCAAATGTTTTCTTCTTTTGCAAAATATTATTTTTATGTTGAAGTAAACGAACTTTCAAATTATTGGTTACACCTATATAAAATGTAGAACGATATTTATTTGTGATTATATACACATAATATCTATGAAAACCTTTTTGTGGATTTAGCATTTTTTCTTAAAGATAAGAAAAACTCATAACAGTTTTCATTAAGATCAATAGAGCAGTTTTAAAAAAACTTTATAATTTCCATAAAAGTTGTCACTTCGACTTTAGGAGAAGTCACACAAGAAGCTAACGTAAAGTTTAGCATGTTTATGGGATTTCTCCTAGCGTCGAAATGACAAAATTGGGTGAAAATAAAAAGTAAAAAGTAAAAAAACTTTGTGTTTTTTTTTTTAAAATCAAATAAAATAATTAGTGTAAACAAACCCCTTCACAGTTATCACTTCGACTTTAGGAGAAGTCACACAAGAAGCTAACTTAAAGTTTAGCAAGTTTATAAGGTTTTTCCTAAAATCTAAAACTAGAACTACTCCAAAACTTTGCGTCTTTGCTAGATTTTATTTACAATTCAGAATCAAAAATTTACAATTCGGTATGTTATTTGTTTTAATTCGCTAAAAACATCAGATATTTGAATCATCAAAGTAAAACAACCTATTAAATTAATACTTATGAAAAACGTACTCTTAACAATCGCTATTATTCTAACCAGTATTTTAGGGACAAACGCACAAGAAGAAACTTTTAATTTAACCGTAAATATTTCTGGTTTAAATTCAGATAAAGGAACTTTATTGATTGGCATTTATAACAAAAAAGAGGACTTCTTAAATAAACAATTTAAAGGCGAAATATCAAAAATAGAAAATAAAAAATCCGTAGTAATTTTTAAAAATTTACCAAAAGGAGAATACGCAGTTTCATTTGTACACGATGAGAATGATAACAAAAAAATGGACACTAACTTTTTAGGAATTCCTAAAGAAGATTATGGCTGTTCTAACAATGCAACTGGTTTTATGGGACCTCCAAAATATGAGGATGCAAAATTTATGATAGAAGAACACAAATCAATCAATATTGAAATTTAAAAAATACACATCAACTTAAAACCAACGAAATATGAAAAAGTACATCTTAATGATCGCACTTTTAATTGCAGGAATTGCAACTGCTCAATCTAAATACAAAACAGGAATGCAAAAAGCATTTGGTCTTTGGGAAGAAGGAAAAATGACAGAAGCTTCTCAACTTTTTGAAAGAATCTCTAAAGCTGAACCAACAAAATGGAAACCTGCATATTATGCAGCAACTATAGAAATTTTAGGTAGTTTTGGTCTAAAAGATGAAACTGTTTTAAATACAAAACTAACCAAAGCTCAAGAATTTTTAGATGTTGCAAAATCGAATTCAGAGAATAACCCTGAAATACTTATTACACAAGCTTTATTAAATACAGGATATATTGCTTTTGATGGCCAAAAATATGGAATGACATTATCTGGGAAAAACAGTCAATTATATGCTCAAGCATTAGCAATTGCACCAAACAACCCAAGAGTAATTCTAGGAAATGCAGAATGGAATATGGGAATGGCTAGTTTTTTCGGAAAATCTACAAAACCATATTGTAATGAAATTAAAAGAGCTATTGAACTAGGAAAAGAAGAAAAAATCGAAGAGGAATTCTATCCAAAATTCATGGTATCTAGAGCAGAAAATGTTTTAGAAGGATGTGAAAAATAATATTTAGTATGCAGATGGCAGTCGCAGTTTTCAGTAATCACTGTTGACTGTTACTGCAAACTGTTATTGCATACTCAAAAGTTATTTCAAAATTTTATCAATTAAATCTTGTTTCGCTTTTTCATCATCACCAAAAAGCCATTGCAATACATTATCTTCCCAAATTTGTCCTTTTTCGGTTTCTGTGATTATATTTTGCTCTATTGCTAAATCTAAAATTTTTCCTGGATAAGAAGATTGTTTGTCATTTTCCATTTCTCCTAAAGGATAAGGATCATCTAACCCCATTAAAACTTGATTTGTTCCCTGTCTTTTAAACATCAACTTTAAAGAATCTGTATCGTGAACCAACGTATCAAAAAAGATGTTTTTATGACCAATTGCTTTTCTTGGATGTGTTTTACCTTCGAATAAATCTGGTCTTCCGTCAAAACCTTGAATTCTTCTACCTAAATTCATTTGTGCCAATTGACCTCCATGTGCAAAACACGTTCTAATATTTTTAAAACGTTCTTGCATACCATTTAAAGTATAAAAATGATACGCATCTCCACACTGTGCCAACATCCAAATTAAGTGAAAACGCCAATTGGTATTTTCTAATTTTATCATTTTATCTCCATCATAAGGATGAATTTCAATCGCTAATTTATACTTGTCTGCCAATTCAAAAATTCGATCATTTTCTTCATCAAAAACACATCTCCATTGTCCAATAGAATCCATAAAATGCGTTGGTAAACACAAAACTTTTAAACCTAATTCTTCTACACAACGTTTCATTTCATCTAAAGCACCATAAATAAAACCTGGATGCACCACAAAACCACAAGTAAATTTAGAAGGATGATTTCTTTGCACTTTTGCGTTAAAATCATTTTGAAAACGCAACGCTTTTTTCATTTCTTCTAAACGCAAACCATTTCCATATAATTGAGAAAGATTTAAAACAACTGCATGATCTAGTTTGTTTTTTTCCATCCAAAGTAATTTCTCATCTAAGAAAAAACTAGAATGTGTTACAGGTCTGCTCCAATCCTTTTGTAGCATATGTTTGCGCTCATCATCTACCCAAAAAATTTCTTTTTCCTTCATAAACTGAGGAATTTCCTCAGGATAAGGTAATAAATGTGAATGTCCGTTAATTCGTAGTTTGCGAGTCATTATTAAAGATTAAAAAATGAAAATTTAAAGATTACAAAAATAATAGATACTGAATACTGCTACTGTTTACTGATTACCTTTTTAGGTGCTTCCATAAATTCTCCACAATTATCACAAGTACATTTTTCTACGTCAGAATAAAAGGTTTCAAAAATTTTCTGCATATCTGTTTCTATATTTTCTACAGAAAATTCTTCCCTATATAATTGATTTTCGCAGTTTTCACAATACCACTCTAAAGCATCCATCATGTTTTTAGAACGTGGATATTCTATCACCAAACCAACCGTATTTTCTTTTCTTTGAGGCGAATGTGGCACTTTACCTGGTAATAAATAAATATCACCTTCGTTAATTTCTACATCAATTTGTTTTCCTTTTTCATCGATGATTTTTAAAACCATGTCTCCTTCTAATTGATAGAAAAACTCTGGAGTTTCATTATAGTGATAATCTTTTCTGTTGTTTGGCCCACCAACAACCATCACAATATATTCGCCGTTTTTCCAAACTTGTTTATTACCAACTGGTGGTTTTAGTAAATGACGATGTTCATCAATCCACTTTTTAAAATTTATTGGTTGTACTAGATTACTCATATCAAAAAGCCCATCCTAGCCTTCCCAAAGGGAAGGAACTCCAAACTGGGTGAAATTGGAATTTTTTATTAATACTTTTTTTTATTTTTGATCACTAATATAATTATTTTTCACAATTTAATTCCCTTCCCTTTGGGAAGGGTTAGGGATGGGCTTTTACAAACTCTTTGTTCTTCCACCATCTACAGGTAAATTAATTCCATTGATATAACTTGCTTGCTCACTTGCTAAAAAAGCAATTGCAGCTGCAGTTTCTTCTGGTTTTGCGAAACGTTTTGCAGGCACATAATTTTTCATGATTTGCTCCATTTCTGCTTCTGTTGTGTTACTTTTTTGTGCTTTTATCTTAATAATTTGGTCTAAACGTGCTGTATTTGTAAAACCTGGCAACACATTATTTACGGTAATTTGAAATTCTGCCAATTCTGAAGCCAACGTTTTTGACCAATTACCAACTGCATTTCTAATGGTGTTAGAAACGCCCAAACCTGGAATTGGCTCTTTTACAGAAGTAGAGATTACGTTGATAATTCTACCAAATTTTTCGTTTTTCATAAAAGGAACCACTGCTTGCACCAAAATTTGATTGCAAATAATATGCATTTGAAACGCATTTATCAACTCTGTAGAAGTTGCAGAAAGTAAATCGCCACTTTTTGGACCTCCAGTATTATTTATCAAAATATGGAATTTCAAATCTGAATTTTCTAAAACTTGTTTTAATTCTTCTGGTTTTGAAAAATCTGCAATTAAATAATGATGTTTTTGTGTTCCGTTATTTTTTAATTCCGATAAAACTGTTTTTAGTTTTTCTTCATTCCTTGCCAATAAAGTTACGTTTGCACCTTCTTCTGCCAATAAAATGGCAGTTGCTTTCCCTATTCCTTGTGTACTTCCGCAAACTAATGCATTTTTGTTTTGTATGTTTAGTTCCATAGTTTCGTGTCTATTTATATGTCTGGTCGAGCGCAGTCGAGACCTTATTATTTTTCAGGATTATATTTGTGATGTGTTGCGTTTCTGCATTCAGATAAAATTTCTAACATATCAAAATTATTGTTTGCTAAAGCTAACTTTTTCTTTGAACTCCATTTTTTGATTTTATTTTCAAAATAAATAGCCTGTTCAACATCATTAAAGACTTGATGAAAAATCAATTCTAAAGGTCTTCTTTTAAAAGTAAAACAATTTTGATTTAATCCTTGTTGATGTTCATTAAATCTTCTTTCAATATTGTTTGTGAATCCTGTATAAAGTAAATTATCAGAACATTTTAATATATAAATAAAATACGTTTTCATAATTAACCTCTCGACTGCGCTCGAGAAGACATTTTAACATTAATTAATATTTTGCACTATGTTCTTGATTTTAACAGCTTTTTCAAAATGATCTAACTGATGTGTTTCAATCCACCATTTTGCAACTTCCATTAATAACTCTGGATTGTCATTTTTATTTTTAAAAAATGCATAAAAAGACAAACCAACATTAGTTCCTTTTTTCGCAATTTTCTCATTGCAAACCTGAATAATTTTCTCCTTTATTTCTTTATTCATTTTTCTAATTTAAAGATTGAATAACTCTAAAATCGTAATCAAAAATTTAATCTTTTAACTTTTAAATCTTTCAATATTTTATACAAATATTTTTAGGTTCCGTAAAAAAACGTAACGCTTCAAAACCTCCTTCTCTACCAACTCCAGAATCTTTTTGACCTCCAAAAGGTGTTCTTAAATCTCTTAACATCCAAGTATTTACCCAAACAATTCCTGTATGTAATTGTTTTGCAAATTGCATTGTTCTATTTAAATTATTTGTCCATAAAGTTGCAGATAAGCCGTATTTTGTATCGTTGGCTAAAGTTAGTGCTTCTTCATCAGTTTTAAAAGACATTATGGTAACAACTGGTCCAAAAATTTCTTCTTGATTCAATCTGCATTTATTGTCTTTAACTTCTATAATTGTAGGTTGTAAATAGTAGCCATTTTCCGAATTTTTAACCACAACTCTATTCCCTCCAAATAAAATTTCTGCATTTTCTTCTGCTGCAATATCAATATAACTTTTTACTTTTTCTAAATGTTGTTTAGAAACTAATGCTCCAATATTTGTGTTTTTTTCTGATGGATTCCCAACTTTTAATTCAGATACTTTTTGGATAAAATCTTTTTTGAATTTCTCATAAATAGTTTCTTCTACAAAAATTCTACTTCCACATAGACAAATTTGCCCTTGATTTGCAAACGAAGAACGAACTGTGGTTTCCATCATTTTATTATAATCACAATCTGCAAAAATGATGTTTGGATTTTTTCCCCCTAATTCTAAAGATAACTTTTTAAACATTGGTGCAGCAATACTGGCAATATGTGCGCCTGTTTTTGTGCCTCCAGTAAATGAAATTGCTTTAATATTTGGATGCTCTACAATGGCTTGTCCTGTGGATGTTCCTAAACCATGAACAATATTTAAAACGCCTTTTGGTAAACCAGCTTCTGTGCAAATTTCACCTAAAAAATAAGCAGTCATTGGTGTAATTTCACTAGGTTTTGCAATTACACAATTGCCTGCTGCTATTGCTGGTGCAATTTTCCAAGTGAATAAATATAAGGGTAAATTCCAAGGAGAAATGCAACCTACAACTCCAAGAGGTTGTCTTAATGTAAAATTAATGGCATTTAAGCCAACACTTTCATGTGCTTCTGATGAAAACTGTGTAATCGCATTTGCAAAAAACTGAAAATTACTGGCGGCTCTTGGAATATCAACAGCTTTTGCTAAACTAATTGGTTTGCCATTATCTTTTGATTCTGCTGCTGCTAAAAAATCTAACTTTTCTAAAATTAAATCGGCAATTTTTGATAAAATTTTACTGCGTTCTTCTAAAGTTGTAATACTCCAACTTGGAAATGCTTTTTCAGCAGCTTCAACTGCTTTTTCCACATCTTCTTTTGTTGAATTTGGAATTTGTCCATACACTTCTCCAATTGCTGGGTTGTAATTATCAATCCACCCATTAGCAATGGGAGGCAAGAATTTTCCATTGATGTAGTTTTTTATGTTCATTTAGCTTCTTTTATAAGCAGTAACCTTAATTTCCACCACCAAATCTGGATGTGGTAATTGATGCACAGCAACAGTAGTTCTTGTTGGCCCAGTTTCTTTGTCGAAAAACTCTGCATAGGCTTTGTTATATCCTGCAAAATCATTCATATTTACTAAAAATGTGGAAACATCAACTACATCTTTTATACTTGCACCAACAGTTTGTAAATTTTTATCGATATTTTTTAGAACCTCTCTAGTTTGCGTTTCTGCATTCAAATATTTAGTCCCCATTTCGTCGATAATATCTACGCCTGCAATAGTATTGTCTGCTCTTCTAGAACTTGTTCCTGATACAAAAATAAAATCGCCCACAACTTTTACATGTGGATATGCGCCTCTTGGTGTTACTTTTTTTTCTGCCATATTATTTTGATAATTCTAACAACTTTAATGTTGTTCTTAGATTTCTTGTTGTTGCAACTACCGTCAGTTTTTTCTCAAAAATATTGTTGGTTAATTTTGTTTTTCCAAAACCAGCTGGGCAATATAAATACACAACATCGTCAACTATTTTATATTGATCTTCTCCTAAATTCTTAACGTCAATTGTTGTTTCTTTTGGAACTTGATTTAGAAAACCAAAAGCTACTATTTTTTCATTGTCTAATGGAAAGGGATAATTTTCAATTGTTTTTTTTAATTCTGAAATTGTTCTTATAAATACGGGAATATCAAAACCAAACTTCTCTTTAATACCTTTATTTATTCTTAGACTAGTTTCATTTTTTGAAAATGATGACTCTAAAATAATATTTCCACTTTGGATATAGGTTTGCACATTTTGAAACTCTAAATCATTCAATAAAGTACGTAAATCTAACATCGGAATTTTATTTTTTCCTGATACATTTATTCCACGTAATAAAATAATGTAGGCCTCTCCTAACCTCTCCAAAGGAGAGGAACTCTCGATTTCATGGTTTTCTTTTTTCTTCATTTTATTAACTGTACTGAATATCTAATTTTCACAAACCTACTCACTCCTTCCCTTTGGGAAGGTTGGGATGGGCTATTACATTCCTGCAATTTTATCTTCTTCTAAAATGGTATTTGTTTCTAAAATAACTTTTTCTAAAATAACTGACAATTCATCTTTTGTCATCTCTAAATGTGTGTGCACCTCATCTCCAGAAATTAAATTCAACAAAGCTTTATCTTGTGCTCTACCTTTTTTCATGGCTTCATGATAGCCAATATTTTCGTTAAAAGTTACCAAAGAATATTTAGAAAAATATTGGTTTGGAAATGTCTTTTCTAAATCCATTTCTATCTTTCTTTTTTCTTTAAATATAGGGTTTGCAACATGATCTCGCATTTCGTAAAAATTATCGATCGCTAAATCTGCAATGGCATCTGTATCGTGTTTTCGTGCTTTTTGATAGGCTTTAAAAATAGCATTCCAATCTCCCAAATCTTGATTTAAAATCTCATCAAAAACGACAACATCCTCAAAAGAAGCATTCATTCCTTGTCCGTAAAAAGGCACAATTGCGTGTGAAGAATCGCCCATTAACAATGTTTTATTTTGATAAAACCAAGGGGAACATTTTATAGTTCCTAAAGGTCCTGTTGGGTTGTTTGTAAATTCTTCTAAGATATTCGGAATTAATGCCAAAGCATCAGGAAATTCTTTTTCGAAAAACTCGGTTATTTTTTCTTCGGATGTTAAATTATCGAAATTAAATTCGCCTTCGTCATAACTTAAAAATAACGTAACTGTAAAACTGCCATCCATATTTGGTAAGGCAATTAACATGAAATCGCCTCTTGGCCAAATATGTAAATGTGCGTTACTAATTTGATGTTTTCCACTTTTATCAGCAGGAATTTCTAACTCTTTATATCCGTGATTTAAATAATTTTGAGAATAACTAAATAAAAATTTACGTTCAGAAACGTAGCTTTTCCTCAAAGAAGAACCTGCTCCATCCGTTCCGAAAATTACATCAGCATTGATAGAAAATTCTTTTTTGGTTTTATAATCTTTAAAATGTGCAATTGTATTTTCGATATCAACCTTTTTACATTTTTTATTAAAATGAATGTTTACATTTTCATGTTTTTCTGCTTCATCTAATAAAATTGCGTTTAAATCTCTTCTAGAAATTGAATTGATAAACTCATTTTCACGTCCAGAATAATTAGAAGAAAACGTATTTCCTTTTGTATCGTGCATTAAACGTCCATACATTGGTATGCAGATTTCTCTTGCTTTTTCTTCCATTCCACATAAACGTAAAGCTTTTAAACCTCTGTCTGATAATGCCAAATTGATGGATCTCCCTGCAGAAATATCTGTAGTTCTTAAATCGGGTCTGCTTTCATAAATCTCAACCTTGTAACCTCTTTGTGCGAGTCTTAAAGCCAGTAAACTTCCACATAAACCTGCTCCAATTATTAATATAGAAGCCCCTCCTAAATCCTCCCTATTTCGACTTTGCTCAATACAGGCTTCAGGGAGGCCTTTTTCACTGTTGCTTTTTATTTGTTTTTTATTTTCCAATATTTATCATTTTAACGGATTTAAACTTCCTTTCCTTTGGAAAGGATTGAGGATAGGCCTTTTATCATCTTATAAACATCTGTAAACGAATTATACATTGGAACTGGTGCACATCTAATCACATCTGGTTCTCGCCAATCTGTAATAATGTTATTTTCAGTTAGTTTTTTATGCAAACTTTTATCTGCATTTTTTACTTGAATTGATAATTGGCAACCTCTTTCTTTCGGATTTTTTGGAGTGATAATTTTAATGTCATCAGAATTAATTTCGTTGATTAAAAACTCAAAATATCCTGTTAGTTTTTCTGATTTTTCTCTCAAATTTTCAAAACCAACCTCATCAAATAAATCTAAAGATGCTTTAATGGCTGCCATTGATAATATTGGCGGATTTGACAATTGCCAACCTTCTGCTCCTTCCATCACATCAAAAGGTTGTCTCATATTAAAACGAGTTTCTTTGTTATGATTCCACCAACCTGCAAAACGTGGTAACTCTTTATTTTTGGAATGTTTTTCGTGCACAAATAATCCTGCCAGACTTCCTGGTCCAGAATTCAAATATTTATACGTACACCAAGCTGCAAAATCTACATTTGATTCGTGTAAATTAGGTTGAATATTTCCTGCTCCATGAGCTAAATCAATCCCAACAATACAGTTTTTTGAATGACCAATTGCTGCAATTTTCTTAATATCTAAAAACTGACCTGTGTAATAATTTACGCCTCCAATTAATAAGAGTGCAATTTCATCTCCTTGCGTAGCAACTATCTCTTCTAAATCTTCAATATGTAATAATTCTTCTCCTTTTCTTGGTTTCCATTCAATAATGTCATCTTCAGAAAAACCGTGAAATTTTAATTGACTTTGTACTGCATATCTATCAGAAGGAAATGCATCAGACTCAATTACAATTTTATATTTTGCTTTTGTAGGTCTGTAAAAACTCACCATTAACAAGTGTAAATTTGTAGTAAGTGTATTCATCACCACAACTTCAATGGGTTTTGCTCCCACAATTTTTGCCATTTTATCTGTTAAAAATTCATGGTAATTTAACCATGGATTTTTCGCTTCAAAATGACCTTCTACTCCTAAATTTGCCCAGTCTTCTAATTCTTGATTGATGTGTTCTTTGGTTGCTTTTGGCTGTAAACCCAATGAGTTTCCTGTAAAATATAACCAATCATTTCCATCTTTATCTTTGGGAATATGAAACTGATTTCGCAAATGAGCGAGTTTATCTTCTTTGTCTAATTGTTGCGCAAATGCTAAAGTTTTTTTAAATTTCATCAATAGTAAATAGGATTATTCTCAAATATAAAACAATTGCCTTTCTGAACGAATTTTTTGCTTAAATAAATTGTTATCTTTATTTTTTTAAAATTTTAAAAGATATTAAATGAAATTGTTTAAAAATTTACTGCTTTTATTTGTTTTTATCTGTTTGTCTTGCAATAACAATTCGCTCTTAGTTACAGGTTTAAAAGGTGTAAATGAAAGTATTAAAAAAGAATATGCTCCAGATAAAAGAGTGGCTATTTATGATATTGAGTTAGATTATTATGACAATAAAATTGTGGTAAGTGGTGAGACTGATTCCAAAATTGGCTACCAGAAATTATTAGACAGTTTAAAAAGTTTGGATATCGATTTTATAAACAAAATTAGAATTTTACCTGACACAGTTATTGGGAATGACAAGTTTGCGATCGCCAATAATTCTGTGATAAATATACGTTCTGAACCTAAACATTCTGCTGAATTAGGCACACAGGGTTTGTTAGGAATGCCTTTAAAAATATTAGATAAAAATGGTGATTTTTATAGAATTCAAACGCCAGATAAATATATTTCTTGGGTTGATAAAGGTGGGATTCATAGAATGAACAAAGGTGAGTTTGATGCTTGGAACAATCGTAAAAAAGTAATCTTTACCAAAAATTTTGGATATGTATATGCTGATACAAGTGAAAGTTCTGAAATTATTTCTGATATAACTTTAGGAGGAATTTTAAAGTTTATAGGAATTAGCAACAACTTTTTTGAAGTTGAATATCCTGATAAAAGAACAGGTTTTATAAAAAGAGCGGAAGCTGTAAACTACGAATCTTGGTTAATCAATTTAGTTACATCTCAAGAAAACATCGAAAAATCTGCGAAATCTATGGACGGTTTTCCTTATTTATGGGGAGGAACGTCTAGCAAAGGAATGGATTGTAGTGGTTTTACAAAAATGGTGTATTTGATGAACGGTTTTGTAATTCCTAGAGATGCATCTCAACAAATTAATGCTGGTAAAATTGTTGATAATAAATTGGATTTTGCTGATTTACAAAAAGGAGATTTACTTTTTTTCGGCACAAAAGCAGCAGAAAACACTAAGCAAAAAGTAGTTCATGTTGGCATTTGGTTAGGCTATGAAAAAATGGAATTTATTCATGCTTCTGGAAATGTACACCTATCTTCTATGGATGAAACTCAACCTAATTTTGATGAAATGAATAAAAATAGGTATTTAGGAAGCAGACGTTATTTAGGCGTAAAGGATAAGAATATTATTGATTTAAAAGCTCGATTGAAATTGTAATTTTTTTTGACACAGAGATTCGCAGAGTTTTTTCACGGAGATACACAGAGGATTTCATAAATTTAAAAAACAACTCTTTGAAAACAAAAATCTTAAACATTAATCAAACAAAAAAATTAATAAAGCGTCTTTGCGAGGTACGAAGCAATCTCTTCTTGATAAGCAGATTGCTTCAATAAATCATTCTTAAAGTGGTGCAATTTATTTTATTTGAATTAAAATATTGTTTTTTATTTTTGGATATTAATAAAATTATTAGCTAATTGAATAACAGAATGCCATAGTTTTTAGAAAAAGAAAACTTCGTAAAGACGATTACTTTAAAACTTTTTGAAATATTCTAAAATGAATTTTAACAGTAAAAGAAAACCTCACAAATTTTAAAATTTGTGAGGTTTTATCATTTTATAAAAAACAAGATCTAATACAACACTCTAAACTTAATTGTGCCTTCTACATTTCGTAATTTATCAAGTACTTCTTTGTTATATTCTTTATCCAAATCTGTAATTACATACCCAACTTTTGGATCTGTAGACAAATATTGACCTGTAATATTCAAATCATATTTAGCTAAAATCTTGTTGATTTTTGCCATAATTCCTGGCACATTTTTATGAATATGCAAGAATCTATGTGATTTGTCTAATCTTGGTAAACGAATATTTGGGAAATTCACAGCATCTACAGTGTTTCCAGAATTTATGTACGCCATAATTTTTCCAGGAACAAAATCTGCAATATCTCTTTGAGCTTCTTCAGTACTTCCACCAACATGAGGTGTTAAAATAACATTATCTAAGCCTTGTAATTCTGTATAGAATTCACCATTTTTTCTTGGTTCTTCAGGATATACATCTACAGCAGCACCTGCTAGCTTTCCACTTTTTAAAGCAGCAACTAAAGCAGGAATATCAACAATAAATCCTCTAGAAAGATTTACTAAATGTGCACCATCTTTCATTTGTGAAATTTCCTTTTCACCTAAAAAGTTTTTATTATCGGCATTGTCATCAATATGTAAAGTAACCACATCAGAAATTGCCAATAAATCTTCTAATTTATGAACTCTTGTTGCGTTTCCTAAAGCTAATTTATCTTCAACATCATAATAATATACATCCATCCCTAAAGCTTCAGCTAAAATAGAAAGTTGCGAACCAATATTTCCATAGCCAATAATTCCTAGTTTTTTACCACGAACTTCTCTTGAACCATCAGCTGTTTTTTGCCACTGACCATTATGAATTTCTGTACTTCTTTGAAAAACAGAACGCATTAACATAATAATTTCGCCAATCGCTAATTCAACTACAGAACGTGTATTGCTATAAGGTGCATTAAATACAACAACACCATTTTCTTTACACGCTTCTAAATCGATTTGTTTGGTACCAATACAAAATGCACTTACCACCATTAATCTTTCTGCAGCTTCCACCACTTTTCTGGTAACATTTGTTTTAGAACGAATTCCTAAAACATGTACATCTTTTATTTTTTCTATCAATTCGTCTTCAGACAAACTTTTAGAAACCGTTTCTACAGAAAAACCATCTGTAGACAACTTTTTAAAAGCATCTGGATGTACGTTTTCTAATAATAATATTTTAATTCTATTTTTCGGATAAGAGATATTTCTTGTCAAATCGTTTATGTATAAAAATTCGTCTAAATTTGGGGTAATATGGTCTGCGTTTTCTGTTGTTTTATTTCTGGAAACATTTTCTGTATACGCAAAAAACTTGTCTGCAACACCTGCTTCACGAGTTACGTAATCGCTATAACCATCGCCAATTACTTGTATTTCTCCATCAAGATGCATGTCTTTTAAACACTTGATTTTTCCATTATGTTGAGATAATGGATTCTTAGCATCAAAACCAATAATTTCTCCATCTGCTGCAAACTCAAATGTATTTGCATAGACTCTTTCTGAAGGAATATTATATTCCTTAACAATTGGGTCTATAAATTCTTTAAATCCACAGGAAATTACATAAATATCATCTGCATAATTTTGAAAAAATTCTTTATTTCTTTCTATGGATGATGACACTTGCTTTTTTAAGTCTGATACTAATTTTGCTAGATCAGCTTTGTTTGCATTTAGTAGTTTAATTCTTCTTTCTAAAGATTCTGTAAAAGAGATTTCGCCATCAATTCCTAAATTAGTAATGTCGATGATTTCTTGAATAATCTCCTCTTTTTTAGGATTGTTTTTTAGTGTTATTTCTGCTAAAACATCTAAAGCCTCCACACGTGTTAAAGTGCTATCAAAATCGAAAACATAATTTCTTTTTGTAGTAATCATTGCTATAATTCTTGGTTGAATTTAAGTGTGTAAAGCTACAAATATAGAAGGGATTTAAGAAGTTTGTCTACAGTTTTATCATATCAATTTAATTTGATTGTTTTATTTAAAAAGATTATAATAATGTAGTTGATTGCTGTTAAATATTATCAAATCCTAAAATAATCAACCACCAAACTATGGGTAAAGCTTCTACCCAAAATGAACTGTAATATTTAGATTGATTGATTTCGGCTCTCATCAATAATAATATCAACATAAAGAAGAAACCCATAAAAGGCATAATTAAAAGGTTTGTTTCTGATGATAAATGCTCTAAAACTAAAGCGATGACCAACAACGATAATCCTAATTTTTTAGTTTTTGCCAATCCTATTTGCTTAGGGATTGTTTGCAGAGAAATCGCATCGAATTTTACGTCTCTAATTTCAAAAGGTAAAATTAAAACGATCACAATTAAAAAACGTTGTAGGGTTAACAAAACAGCCTTCAAAGTAATTTGTTGATCAGCATCTACCAAAGGAATTAAAACCGTAAAACCTGCCCAAACTATAGCCACAATAATAATTTTCAAGTAGCCTACTTCTCTTAATGTTTTTTCGAATCCACTTAAAAAAGGAACAGCATATAAAAAAGTTATGATTGAAAAAGGAATGGTATAATAGAGTGTTTTTAAAGGAATTTGAAAACCGAAATAACACATGGCTAAAAAACACAAAAACGAAAAAACTTGAATTATTTTTAAGCTATCTGTTAAACTTTTGTGATGCAGTTTTGCTACTCCAGCATATTTCACAAAATTATAACCTGTAATTGTTCCAAAAAAGATGAAAAAATTCAGATTGGTATTACTTGGTAAATTAAAATGAGTTTCTGTAATTTTTAAAAAAGCAAAAACAGCCAATGCTACATGAATACTTGCATTGATATAAAAATTAAAAACCACTTTTAAAAACTTCATCGAACAAAAATAACTTTTTGTTTATAATTATTCCATTTAGTTAATAATTAAATCTACAACACACCCTTTTTAGGCAAATTTTAAGACAAAGAATGTCTATTTTTGCAAAATTAAATTTCGGTAGATTCTAAAAGGAATTTTAAAACCGAAATCGATTGAATTATAATTATTTAAAACTTTATTTAATGAATACAAATTCGTTTCAGTTAAGACATATTGGCCCAAATAAAAAGGAGCAAGAAAAAATGTTACAAACTATTAAAGCAGATAGTTTAGAGCAATTAATTAATGAAACTGTACCAAATAATATCCGTTTAAAAACAGATTTAGATTTGGCTCCTGCAATGAGTGAATATGAATATTTGCAACATATTAATGAGCTAGCTAATAAAAATAAAGTTTTTAAAAGTTATATTGGTTTGGGGTATCATGAGGCAATTGTGCCAAGTGTAATTCAACGTAATATTTTAGAAAACCCAGGTTGGTATACAGCTTACACTCCTTACCAAGCAGAAATTGCACAAGGACGTTTAGAGGCACTGTTAAATTTCCAAACGATGATTTGCGATTTAACAGGAATGGAACTAGCAAACGCATCTTTATTAGATGAAAGTACTGCTGCTGCTGAAGCTATGGCTTTATTGTTTGATGTTAGAGAGCGTTCAAAGAAAAAATCTGGAGCCAATAAGTTTTTTGTTTCTGATGAAATTTTGCCACAAACCTTATCGATTTTACAAACACGTTCTACACCAATTGGGATTGAATTAGTGATTGGAAGTCATGAAGATTTTGATTTTGGCGATGATTATTTTGGCGCAATTTTACAATATCCAGGTAAATTAGGTCAAATTTTTGATTATGAAAGTTTTGTAGCAAAAGCTAACGAAAATGATATTAAAGTAGCAGTTGCTGCAGATATTTTATCACTTGTAAAATTAAAAGCACCAGGAGAATTTGGAGCTTCTGTGGTAGTTGGTACTACACAACGTTTTGGAATTCCTTTAGGGTATGGAGGTCCTCATGCAGCATTTTTTGCTACTAAAGACGAATACAAAAGAAGTATTCCTGGAAGAATTATTGGGGTTACCAAAGACATGAATGGAAAGCGTGCTTTAAGAATGGCATTGCAAACTAGAGAACAACATATTAAACGTGAAAGAGCAACCAGTAACATTTGTACTGCACAAGTTTTATTAGCAGTTATGGCTGGAATGTATGCTGTTTTTCACGGAAAAAAAGGGATTCAATTTATTGCAGATTCTGTGCATAACAAAACAAAATTAGTAGCAAATTATTTAGAGAAAGCTGGTTTTAAACAACTAAACTCTTCTTATTTTGATACACTTTTAGTAGAAATTGATGCATTGAGATTAAAACCTGTTGCAGAATCTTTTAAAGTAAACTTTAATTATGTTTCTGATAGTTTGGTTTCAATTTCTATTAACGAAGCTACTACAGAGAAAGACTTAATGCAATTGTTTACGATTTTTGGTCAGCTAAAACCTCGTCCAAATCCTTTAAACGATGATTTTAGTGGAAGTTTTTCTCAAATTTTAACGGAAAAACCTTTCCATTCAAATTTTGAAGTAATTACGGATAATGTTGCAAGAAATACACCATTTTTAGAAAACGAGATTTTTAATACGTATCAATCTGAAACAGCGATGATGCGTTATATAAAGAAATTAGAGCGTAAAGATTTAGCGTTAAATCATTCTATGATTTCTTTGGGTTCTTGTACAATGAAATTAAATGCAGCCTCAGAAATGTTGCCTTTAAGCAATCCTCAATGGGGAAATATTCATCCTTTTGTGCCCTTAAATCAAGCACAAGGATATCAAGAAGTTTTACAAAAATTAGAACATCAATTAAATATTATTACAGGTTTTGCTGGTACTTCTTTACAACCAAATTCTGGTGCACAAGGAGAGTTTGCTGGTTTAATGACTATTAGAGCTTATCACCAATCAAGAAATGATTCGCATAGAAATATTTGTTTAATTCCTGCGTCTGCTCATGGTACAAATCCTGCTTCTGCTGTAATGGCTGGTATGAAAGTAATTGTGACCAAAACTGCCGAAAATGGAAATATTGATGTTGATGATTTGCGTGAAAAAGCAGAACTACATTCAGATAATTTAGCTGCGTTAATGGTTACTTATCCATCAACACATGGTGTTTTTGAAAGTGAAATTCAAGAAATTACAAAAATAATTCATCATCATGGAGGCCAAGTGTATATGGATGGTGCCAACATGAATGCGCAAGTTGGTTTAACAAATCCTGCAACCATTGGTGCAGACGTTTGTCATTTAAACTTACACAAAACATTTGCAATTCCTCATGGAGGAGGAGGTCCTGGAGTGGGTCCAATTTGTGTTGCTCCACAATTAGTGCCTTTTTTACCTACAAATCCTATTGTAAAAATTGGTGGAAAACAAGCAATTACTGCTATTTCAGGAGCTCCTTGGGGTTCTGCTTTAGTGTGTTTAATTTCTTACGGATATATAACTATGTTAGGTTTTAGAGGATTAACAAATGCTACTAAAATGGCTATTTTAAATGCAAATTATATTAAAGAGCGTTTAAATGGACATTATGAAACCTTATATACTGGAGAAAAAGGACGTGCAGCTCACGAAATGATTATTGATTGTAGAGATTTTAAAAACAACGGAATTGAAGTTGTGGATATTGCAAAACGATTGATGGATTATGGTTTTCATGCACCAACTGTTTCGTTTCCTGTAAATGGAACTATGATGATTGAACCAACAGAATCTGAATCTATTGCTGAATTAGATCGTTTTTGCGATGCTATGATTGCCATTCGTGAAGAAATTAAAAATGCTTCTTCAGAAAATGAAAATAACCCGTTAAAAAATGCTCCTCATACTCAAGAGATATTAACCGCTGATGAATGGATTTATCCATACACAAGAAAACAAGCTGCTTTTCCTCTAGAGTATATTGCTGATAATAAATTTTGGCCAACTGTTAGAAGAGTAGATGATGCTTTTGGTGACAGAAACTTAATTTGTTCTTGTAACCCAATAGAAGACTACATGTAATAGGCAATGCCTATAAATCATTATTTTTATCAACTCTATGTATTTTTATATAGTTGATACTATTAATAACTTTAAAACCGTTTCTTTTTGCTGATGTAAATTCAGTAATTTGAAGCGGTTTTTTTTAAAGCTTCATATAGCCCCTAAAAAAAAATAAGAAAACCTTTAATATCTTAAGAAGCAAAGGTTAAAACTGAATTTGTAGAAATGTTTGCTTTAATTTCCAAAAACCTTAAAAATTGTAGTTGTAATCAAACCTTTATCATCTTCCAGTTCAAAAGCTAACAACTCTTTTTTTTCTTTTACCTTAAAATTAAAAGGCGGTTTTAAAATATCCAAACCACTTTGTTTTTTTAGTCTGATGCCTTGTCCTGAAATAATATCTTTATTAGGTGTAAAAATCCCTTTTGGTATATGTTCTGTGAGAATTATATAGGTGAAATCAGCTAATTTATCTAAAACCTTTTGCACTTCTGCATTTGAAAGATGCTGCAAAACTTGCCTAATGATTACACAATCTGCTTTTGGCAAATCGTCTTTTGCAATATCTAAACATTGGAATTCTAAATGATCGACTTTAAATTTTTCTTGATTATAATTGATAAGATTCTCGACAATATCTACAGCAATATACTTTTTTGTAAATTCTACGAACTGATTTCCGATATTAAAATCGCCACATCCTAAATCTAAAACAGTGATTGGCGTATCAAAAGAAGTTAAAAACTGTGTAACAACCTCAACATACGGATTTACAATTGCTGGATTGTGAGAACCAAAACCAGAATAAAATTCGGTATTGTTATCTCCCCAAAGATTTTGTTCGTAAATCTGTTCCATCGCCTTTTTTGTTGGCCAAGGTTTTTTGATATTTTTGGGTACGTTTTGCATTTGGGTGTGATTCAAAATTTTAGCGTTGAAAAGGTTCTTGATACAATTTCGAAGAAAAAAATCGAAATCACTCGAACTGACATCAGCTATTAAAAGTGAGAATTAAAAAAATGTCACTTCGAGTGAAATTTCTTTTTCAGAAATTTTGTATCGAGAAGCTTTTCTTAAATTTACTTTGATAAAATATCTTCCACAATCATTTTTGCGTGAATTCTAGAATTCTCAATAAACCACTTATGCGTTTCCATTCCACCACAAATTACACCTGCTAAATAAATTCCTTTAATATTTGTTTGCATTGTTTCATCATTGTAAACAGGTATTTTTTGTTCGTCTTGAGATAATTCAATCCCCATACTTTGCAAGAAACTAAAATTAGGTTTGTAACCTGTTAAGGCCAAAACAAAATCATTTTGAAGGGTTTCAATTCCTTTTGGAGTTTCAATTTTAATTTCTGTGTCTTTAATTTCTACAACTTCACTGTTATAAAAAGCGTTGATACTGCCCTCTTTAATTCTATTGATAATATCTGGACGAACCCAATATTTTACACGTTGACCAACTTCTTCTCCACGAATAATTAATGTAACCTCTGCTCCTTTTCGATAACATTCTAAAGCTGCATCAATAGCTGAATTACTTGCACCAATGATCGCAACTTTTTGACCTGCATAAAAATGTGGATCATTATAATAGTGAGAAACTTTTTCTAAATCTTCGCCTTTAATATGTAGCGTTTTTGGAATATCATAAAAACCAGTGGCAACCACCACATTTTTTGCTTTATAAGTATTCTTGCTTGTTTTTATGTTGAAAATATTTTCATTTTTAAGTACAGAATTTACTTTTTCAAATAAATTGATATTCAATTTGTTGGAGGTTGTTATCCTTCTATAATACTCTAAAGCTTCACTCCTATTTGGTTTTGCTTCTTTACTAATAAACGGAATTTCATCAATCTCTAACTTTTCTGAAGAAGAGAAAAACTGCATGTTTGTTGGGTAATTATAAAGCGAATTTACAATAGGGCCTTTTTCGAGAATTAAATAACTCAGGCCTTTATTTTTTGCTTCTAAACCACAAGCAATTCCTATAGGGCCTCCTCCAATAATTAAAACATCTAAAATTTGCATAAATTTAATATTTGTAAATTTCTTGATAGCTTACAATCTTATTATCTTTTTTTCTTCTAAAAATATGTTTTGGTTTTAAATCTGCAATAGATTCAATACCCATTGCTGCAACCATTTCTTTTACAGAAGTAATTGTTTTATCATGGTAATTTTTAACACGAACATTTTTCTTTTCTACAACCAGCGCTTTTACCAAATCTTCATCTTGGGTTGCAACACCAACAGGACACGTATCTAAATTACATTCTCTTGCTTGTATGCATCCTAAACTCAACATAAAACTACGAGCCATACCAATAGCATCTGCTCCTAAAGCAATTAATTTTACAATATCGAAAGCGTCAATTGCTTTTCCAGAAGCAATAATTTTAATCTCGTTTTTTAAGTTATATTGAATCAATAATTCATTGATAAAAACCAATCCTTCTGTTAAAGGTGTTCCTATATAATTTGTAAATTCCATAGGTGCAGCTCCAGTTCCTCCTTCTCCACCATCAACAGAAATAAAATCTGGGTAATTATTGGCAACTGAAAACGCTTTGATCATTTCTTCAATTTCCTCATTATTACCAACACAAAGTTTAATTCCTACAGGTTTTCCTCCAGATAAATCTCTCACTTTCTGAATAAAAACAATCATTTCATCATAATTAGAAAAAGCCGAATGTCCAGGAGGCGAATCTACTTGCGTACCAACTTCTACTCCTCTAATATTTGCAATTTCTTGTGTGTTTTTCATTGCTGGTAAAATTCCTCCATGACCAGGTTTTGCTCCTTGAGAAAATTTAATTTCAATCATTTTAATATCCGAATGACTTGCATTTTTCTTGAAAATTTCATCATCAAAAACTCTGACTCCATTCACAGATTTTCCTGCTCCAAAATATCCTGTACCCACTTGAAAAATAACATCTCCTCCTTGTAAATGATATGGAGAAACACCACCTTCACCAGTATTATGTGCAAAATTCCCCATTTTTGCTCCTTGATTTAATGCCATTACTGCATTTTTACTTAAAGAACCAAAAGACATTGCAGAAATATTAATAAGAGAACAACTATATTTTTGAGCACATTTACTAGAGCCAAAAAGTACGCGATCTCCTTTTATAAGATGATGATTTGTTGGAAACATAGAGTGTTTTACAAACTCGTATCCTTTTTTATACACATTATGTTGCGTACCAAAAGGAACTGTATCTTTCTCTAACTTTGCTCGTTGATAAACAATACTTCTTTTTTCTCTGTTAATAGGTGTTCCACTTAAATTATCTTCAATAAAATATTGTTGAATTTTTTCTCTTTCTTCCTCAAAGAGCCAACGTAATCTTGCAATTAAAGGAAAACTTCTTAGTAAAGAATGTTTTGTTTGAAAACTATCTCGTAAAACAACAATTGTTAAAACACCTATGATTGATAAAAGTGCAATATTGCCTGTTTGTGGATAGAAATAAACTAAAATACCTGCTAAAATTGTGGCAGTAATAAAGATGGAAAGTATGGTATTTCTCATTATTTGAGCTTTTTTTAAAGAAGTGCAAAAATAATCTATTATTATTAGATAATGAAAATACCTACTGGATAGTTATGCTAAGAATTGAAATGAAAAGTTGATCTTTCAAACTGACTACTTTCAGCACAATAATACCAAAATAATAGTTGTAAAGAGTCTCTGTAATGATGCTTAAAAACGATACACAACTGCATTAATGTTCATACCTGCTCCAACAGAAGCTAACATTACAACATCGCCTTTGTTTACTTTTTGATCTTTAATTTTACCTTTCAAAACCAAATCTAACAACGTTGGCACAGTTGCTACAGAACTATTACCCAATTTGTGAATGCTCATTGGCATAATACCTTCTGGAACTGGTTTTTTATACAATCTGTAAAAACGTTTTACAATGGCTTCATCCATCTTTTCATTGGCTTGATGAATGAATATTTTCTTAAGATCATCTATTTCAAAACCACTTTTATCCAACGCAGTTTTCATGGCATTTGGCACATTTGTAATCGCAAATTCGTAAATTTTACGACCAAACATTTTTATATAACGTATACTTTTGTCTTCGTTTTTATTGAAAGAGCTTCCATAATGTAAAAAATAAGCTTCCTCTTTTGCAAAGGTTTGCGTTGCGTGGCTTATAATTCCTGAATCTTGCTCATCCGTTTTTTCTACAATGCAAGCTCCTGCTCCATCACTATAGATCATGGAATCTCTATCGTGTTTGTCTATAACTCTCGATAGCGTTTCTGCACCAATGATCAAACATTTTTTGGCAATGCCTGCTTTTATAAAAGCTTGCGCCTGAATAATGCCTTCTATAAAACCTGGGCAACCAAATAAAATATCATAGGCTACACAGTTTGGGTTTTCAATACCTAATCTAAATTTTACTCTAGTAGCTAAACTTGGTATCATATCTCCTTGGATTGTACCATGTTTGATATCTCCAAAATTATGTGCAAAAATAATATAATCGATACTTTCTTTATTGATGTTCGCGTCTTCAATGGCTTTTTCTGAAGCAAAAAAAGCTAAATCTGAGGTTGTATATTCAGCCCTTGCATAACGCCTTTCTTCAATACCAGTAATGGCTTTAAATTTTTCTACAATATCACTATTTTTTGAGGGAATTGCAGAACCATCTGCATTTAAAAATGCTGTGTTCAAAAAGTCTTTATTTTCCTTTTTTAAAGAAGGTATAAAAGTTCCTGTTCCAGTAATTTTTGATGAAATCATCTTTTATTTTGTTAATTATAGAATTTTATAAAAGTACTACTATTGACATTAAAAACATCTACTAATAACATTAAAAACCGAAATTCAGGAACGTAAAACATTACTTTTTATCTTGGTATAAATTCATTTTTAATTGCATAATTGTAGCAATAGATTGGGCTCTGGCTTTCATTTTCTCAGAATTTTCACCTGTAAAAGAAGCATCTATTGTTCTAAAAAAATACGATACCCAACTAGTAAAATGTTCTTTTTTAAATTCGATAAAAGCATTTTTTTGAAGATGTTTTTGCATCACATTCTGTTGATACTCATTTGTATTGAATAAAATATCATTCCAAAAATCAGTGATAATTTCTAAATGATGTTCTAATTGGTTTTTTTGAACTATTTCTTCAAAAAAAGGCATCATTGTTTTATCTGCTAATAAAAAATCATAAAATTTTGTCATTATTTGTTTAATGTCTTTTCTTGAAGAGATATCTGGCTTCATTAATGTGTTTAAAATTTGTGTATTGATTTCTCGCAAAAACGTATAGAAAATGAGAGCAAAAGTTTTCTTAGTGTAAGCTTATATTAATTGAATTTCTTTAACAACACACCATCAATAAAAAAATTACTGAAAATTTTGTGTGTCATATTAAGAAATGACAAATTGCATCCATAGTGATTCATAATTCTTAGCAGCAATCCTACAAATAACTACTATCAAAAGAAAAAGGCAATAAGGAGTCTAAGGACTCAGTTTTTATAATTTAAAAAATTAATTATTTTCTTTTTAATATAGGATCTTTGCGAGTATTGAAAATTGAATAAATATAAATTTCTTCGTAAGTATGTTCATAAATAATTACATAAGGAAATCTTTTTAATGGCAATTCTCTAAAAATTGGTTTTCTTTTTATTTGAAAATACGCTTCGTTCTGTTGAATCGTTTTAAAGTAGCCATCTAAATAATTATAAAACTCAAAACCTAAACCTTCTCTTGCTGATTCATACCATTCAATAGCTTTATCTATCTCTATTTGAGCTTCAGGATCAATAATTAAAATAGGTTTAGAAACCATATTTTTGTTTCAAATCCTGCTTTACTTCCTCCCAACTTTTCCCTTTGGTTTCTCCTTTTATTTTTTTTTGATAACGTTCCTCTACAATTTTATAATGTTCTTCAGAAACTAAAGAACCTACACTTTCATTCCCTGTTATAGCATCAAAAACACCCTCTAAAACATCTAATTTAGAATCGTCTGTAATGAATTCTTCAAATTGATTGATAATTTTATTTCTTAATGCTATTGATTCCATAATAGTTAGTTTGAGTACTACACAAATATAATAAATTGTAATTTGATTTCTAAATCTCTAAAAAGCATCAAAGTCACATCTAAATCTTATCTAAACGTTTTTTGATATTTAAATAATCAGCTTTAGAACCTTGTATAAAACCTCTTTGGATTCATGGCACCAATCTTACAAATAACTACTATCAAAAGAAAAAGGCAGCAAAGAATCTAAGGACTCAGTTTTTATAATTTCGCCAACTTCGCCCATAAAAATAACTGGAAAATGTTGTTTCTGTTTGATTTCATATTCTGATAAAGATTGCCTACAAGCTCCACAAGGACCTACAGGTTTATCTACTTTAGAAATTGATGAACTCGCAGAAATTGCCAATTTTAAGATTTTTACATTCGGAAAATCTGAACCAGCTTTCCAAATGGCAACTCTTTCAGCGCACATTCCTGAAGGATATGCAGCATTTTCTTGATTATTCCCTGTAACAATTTCGTTATTTTCTAATAATAAAGCTGCACCCACATTAAATTTAGAATAGGGAGCATAGGCTTTTTTTCTTGCTTCAATGGCTTTATCCATTAGCGTTTTATCTTCTGTAGATAATTCTGAAAGATTATTAAAAACGGTTGCTGATGTTGCTATTTGAATTTTTCTCATAGATTAAAGTCGTCAAAAAAAGCAGCCTTTATGGACTGCTTTATATAGGGTTATAAATTTACTAAAAAAATATCACTTTTAGTAGTTATCGTAAATTTCACCTAAATCAAAAGATAAAGAAAAACGAAGTGAGTTTTCTAATGGGTTATTTACATCAGATGAATTAATTAAATACGATAAATCTATATTTAAAGCATTGGTTCTAAAGCCTGCACCTAATGTAAAATATTGTCTACTTCCTTTATCTACACTTTCATGAAAGTACCCTCCTCTTAAAGCAAAGGCTTGATTGTATAAATATTCTGCACCTAAAGCATAGGTAATTTCACTTAATTCTTCACTAAAACCTCCTGGAGCATCTCCAAAAGATCCGAAAATTCCTTGAATCCAACCTTTTTCTTCGTCAGAACCATCTGGCTGTGGAGTTGGTACTAATAACTTTGTGAATTCAACATTTGTAGAAATAATATTATAGTCATCTAAAATAAAATCAAAACCACCACCAAATTTTAAATTGGTTGGTATAAAATCCTCTTCTCCTGGTGTGTAAGAAACTTTAGGGCCAATATTAGCAATATTGAAACCAATTCTATAACGTCCATTAAAATTACCATAATTTTCTTCATAAGATTGGTAATATCCAGAAACGTCTACAGCAAAGGAGTTTATTGGTTGTAATGTATTTCCTGAAGTTCCATTAAATGCTAAGTTAGAACGTAAATATTTTAAAGAAACTCCCATAGAAAAAGTTTCACTTAATTTTAAAGCGTAAGAACCTGTAAACACAAACTCGTTTGGATTAATCGTTCCATTTGGATCTCCTTGATCTGTTGTTAAATCAATTTGCCCTAAAGAAAAATATTTAAAATCTGCTCCCCAAGCTGCATTTTCACTAAACCTATTAATGTAGGCTCCACTTCCTACAAAAATATCATCCGTTAAATTACGTAACCAAGGAGAATAGGTAATTCCCGTTTTTATTTGGCGATCACTAAAAGCAATTTTTGCTGGGTTATGAAACAAAGACCAAGCATCTGCAGAAGTTGCAACACCCATATCTCCCATTCCTCCTGCTCTTGCATCTGGTACAATTAACATAAAAGGTGCAGCTGTTGTAATGGCTCTATTCTGAGCATTTATTTTTACACTTACTAAAGCACACAGTGCAATACAAAATCCAATTTTTCTCATTCTTTGATTATTCTTGTTAATGTTACAAATATCTACTTTTTATTGAAGTATTACTAATTTTTCGTATTTCTCTGACACTAAATTGTTCACAGTCGATTTTACCTTTAGTTTATAGACGTAAACGCCCTTTCCTATTTTATTACCAAAATCGTCTAAACCATTCCAAGTTATATTTCTTGACAAATTACCTGTTGTTTGCACATTTTGGTTGATGGTTTTTACCAACTTTCCAGAAACTGTAAAAATCTGAACTTGCACTTCTAAGGGTTCATTTGGTTTGTTGTGATTAAACCAAAACTCGGTGTAATTTACAAAAGGATTTGGATAATTTAAAACATTTTCTAAATTTAGAATGGCATCACTTACAACCACAAAGTTTAACGTAGTTTCTGATGAGTTATTGTAAGTATCCCAAGCTTTTAATTGTAAAGTGTGTGGGCCAACCTCTAGATCTCTTAAAGTATAGCTTACTTTTCCGTTTGTAAAATCGTCTAATTCCGTTTGGTAAAAATCGTTTAAAATAATCGGATTTGCAGTATCTCCATCTAAAATACCAACTATATCATGATCTACAGCTGTAATAGAAGTATTAATTCCACTAATATCTGAAAGCGATGCAATTAAATTTGGAGACGTATTTGTATTGCCTCCATCAATAAAAGATTCATCATTCATAAACAACTGAATTTCTGGACCCACAGTATCTTCTGGAGCGTTTTCATTAATTCCGCCAACAATTACTTCGAAATTAGAACCAACTTTATCTACTTCACCATTTTCTGCATAAAAACTTAATTTTCCTTTTCCGTACGCAATTTTCACATCTTTTGGTACGATAAAATCGAAACTAAATGCGCCATTGGTAACTGTAGATTTTCCTCTAAATAGCTTACTTTCTTGCGCATCAAAGGTATTTACAATCCCAAAACCATCATTATCTAAAGTGTTCTTATCTATTGATTTATCGAAAATAGTGGTAGATAAAGTTCCATTAAAATCCGTTAATATGGTGTTTGAATCGTCTGTAATAACCCCTTCAAATTTAATTTTAGACAAGGCTTTAATCGTATCTAAAGATTGTGTCACAGAAACATCATTCATTTTTGTAATTCGCACATTGGGTTTTGGAACCGCCAATTTCATTGCAGGATCTCCAAAAGAATAAATAAAGAATTTTTGCGAACTCGAAAAGCCATTTTTTGTTTTCATCAAAGCTTCTGCAATGGTATAATCTTCATTATTAAAGGCTAATAAAATTCGTATTAATTCTTCATTAAAACGTTGTCCTGTAGATATAAAAACTTCTCTTGTAGTAGTAATCATACTTGCAGCACCACCAGTTTTACTTTTAAAAAACAACTCGCCAGCTGTAATTCTATTTGGATTATCGAATCTAGAAAAATTACAAGTAATGGTTATAAAAAGTGGTAAGGTATTTTTATTATTTAAAGCTTGAATTTGTGGCACATCTAAAATTCTTTCGGCTGCAAACCCATCTTCTCCTCCATGACCAAAATAATCGAAAACCAAAGTTCCTTTTTCGATTGCATTGGTAATAGCACGATTTACAGCTGGATAACGTTCTCCTCCAGAAGAATTTTGCTGTACAAAAGCATCCGCATAAATTTTATTGATGTTAAAAATAGGTTTCTTTTCTGTAATTTCATCAGCAATAATTTCTACACCAGATTGTAAATTACGATCACTACTAATATCATCAATATCATCTGCTAATAAGGTTACTGTGTTTCGCCAATCGCCAATGGCTTCTTTATCATAATACGATAAAATTTTATCGACAACAATCGTTGCTTCAGGAATTGTGGATACAGGAATTCTGCTAGAAATTACATCAATTGTATGTGAAGTAGACATGGTGCCTTCATTAGCATCTAACATCACATAAAAATCATCTGTAACCCAAGAACTTGCCAAATTAAAACTAATTTCCGATAATTTTACAGGAACTATATTATTGTTTCCTTGAATCCTATCTTTATAATCGTAAGAACCATCTCCAAAAAAACACACATATTGTAGTTTTGTTTCTGTGGATGAATTTGTGGTATATACATGTTTTATAAAATCTCTAATGCCTGTAATATCTTTTGATCCCGAAGAAAATTCATTATAAATTTCGTCTAACAACACAACTTTTGTTGTTAAGTTAGAATTTGTTTCATGATAAGTTGCCAATCTTTGTGCTTGTCCAGAAAGCTCATTGTTGGTAATAATCATATAATTTATATCCTTGACTGCATGTAAATTCTGATTTTTTATATTCGCATTTTCAACTCTTTCTGGAATGTAAAAATCGTTCTCATGTAGAATACTATATTCTTTAAATTGAGCTCCAACATCTTTAAATGTAAAATTATTGACTGTACTTTGGTTTGTAATTACTTGCGGATTTATATAATCTGTAACATCCCAAACTTGAAAAGCTGTTTGTCCGTTTTCTATTTGATACTCAACAACTCCACTTGCATTTGCTTGTTCGAAACTTCTAAATCCAAACTGAAAATCACTAAACCTTAACTGTTTTTTCCCTATAATCTCAATATAATCTAAAAATGCATTTGCAGACGGATTTCCACTATTGCTATAGGTAATAGAAATTTTAATATTTTCTGATGAATTTAAGGCATTTGCACTTCTTTCTAACGCTTGCGCTTTTGTTAAAGAAGCAGCAGACAACCCATTATAATTAATACTATAAAGATCTTGATTGTTTAATTTTACAGCCATAGAAGCAGCTGTAGAAGAATTAAAAACACTTCTAACAGTTACATTTATATTCTGATTTGGAACTGCATTCGGAAAAGGAATGCTAAATTCTTGAGTGTTCTCGATGTTAAAATCCTCCTTAAAAAACCATTGTGTACCTGCTGCTAAAATGCTTTTTTCTTCTTTTTCATAAAATGTATAATCATCAAAAACAGTTATTTGACTTGTAGCACTTGCTGTTATTGGCGCTTTTTGAGAAATTCTTTTTCCATCAAGTTCATTGACAGTTATAAAATAATAGGCTTTGTCAGAAAAAATATTTTGTCTGTGTGTAGCTGTAGCATTGTTTGTATCTACTTCCCAATCATGAGGTCCTTTTGCATAAAAGAGAATAAAATCGTTGTTATTAAAAGAACCATCGTTTTCTCCTAATATAAAAATTGCATTTTCCTGCAAATCATCATACCTAAAGTCGCTATTTAAATCAGGCAGCATTTGTCCACCATTTCCGTAAATATGAATTTTTTTCGGATCTAAACCATTTGTAGAAATACCAATTTGTTGCAATAAATTTCTATCAATTTTAAAAACACCAGTGGTATCCACAGAAAATTGAAACCAAGTGCCAGAAGAAAGCACAGAATTGCTTACTTGCGCAAATGATATTTGCATAAAAAAGCCACATAAAAAAAGGAAAACGTATTTTCTCATAGATGTATTCAAATAACGCAAATTATTTTTAGATATTTTAATGGAAACAAAGATAAATTATACTAAACTAAAAAAGCTTTCGTTTTAAATGATATGCACAAGAAATGATGCGTTAAAACTTTATATTTTACTTGTAAGAAAGTATATTTATCGTAAATTGCATCACTATAATAAAAAACCTATCAATTTTAAATTAGGAAATGAAAAACATATTTAAAATAAGTTTATTAGCCTTAACAGCTTTGTTATTCGCTAATTGTAATAGATCTAATTCTAACAAATCTACATTAACTGGTTTAAATTTTAATGATCCTAAAAACGGGAATTTCATTAGAAATAATTCTTTTGATGGCCAAAAAACACCTCCAGGAATGATTGGTGTTGAAGGAGGTTCTTTTACAATGGGACAAGTTCAAGATGATGTCATGTTCGATTGGAATACAACTCCTAAAAAAATACACGTGCGTTCTTTTTACATGGATGAAGCTGAAGTTTCTAACTCAGAATATCTCTTATACGCAGAATATACAAAAGATCTTTACAATCCATCAGAAGAAAATTATAGATACATTTATAATTCGGTTTTGCCAGACACTTTGGTTTGGAGAAAAAGTTTAGGAAACACAGATATTTTATCAGAAAACTATTTTCGTCATCCAGCTTATGGAGATTATCCTGTTGTAGGCGTTAGTTGGTTACAAGCGAATGAATACTGTAAATGGAGAACCAATGTTGTGAACTTAAAAACGTTAATCGACAAAGGACATATTAAAAACATCTTTGAAATTGATTCTGTTAAAATTCCTTTTGATACAGAGGCTTTTTTAGCCAATAGTGATAAAGTTTTTAAAGGAGATTCTACCATATACAAAAGAGGCGTTGGTAGAGCTGTGAGAAAAAAAGGAGAACCAAGACCTGGTAGAGATGAGTTTCAAGGAGCAAGAAAAATTTCTAGATCAGATGGTATTTTAGTACAAAGTTTTAGATTACCAACAGAAGCTGAATGGGAATTTGCGGCCAAAGCAAATATCGAAAATAGAGAATACAACAACATTAGAGGTAGAAAAAAATATGCTTGGGATGGGAAATATTCTAGAGACAAAAGCAAAAGAAACAGAGGAGATCAGTTAGCAAACTTTAAACAAGGACCAGGACAATATAGTGGTTTATCTGGCTGGAGTTCTGATGGTGCTGATATTCCAAATAAAATAAAATCGTATCCTCCAAATGCATTTGGTTTGTATGATATGTCTGGAAATGTTGCTGAATGGGTGGCAGATGTTTATAGACCTATTATTGATAGTGAAGCAAATGACTTTAATTATTTTAGAGGAAATATTTTCACTAAAAAAATGATTGATGAAGAAGGAAATGTAGTAATTGCTGCCAATGACCAAGCTGCAGAAGTAGATTATGATACGTTGCCAAATGGAAATATTGTTGCAAAACAATTACCAGGAACTATCAAATACATTCCTATTACCAAAGATGATATTACTTTAAGAAGAAACTTTATGGTTGCTGATAATACTGATATTGGTGATGGAGATGCAAACTCTTCTAGATTTTTTGAGGAAGATGAAGATAAAGTTGTACCAAGCATGTATAATTCACCAAAAGCACCTACTAAAGAAATCGATCCTGAAACAGGAGAAGAAATTTTAGTAAATGATGCAGCAAAAAGAACAACGCTTATCAGTAATAATACTCGCGTTTATAAAGGAGGTTCTTGGTCTGATAGAGAATATTGGTTAGATCCTGCTCAAAGAAGATATTTACCAGAATATATGGCTACCAATTATATTGGTTTTAGATGTGTATCTGATAAATTAGGACCAATGGGAACAGGAAAAAAATCTGCTAGAAATCCAAGCAGATAATTAAAAATATTTTAAAATTCAACCTCATTATTGTATGATAATGAGGTTTTTTTATACACAAGAAATGAATATCACAGCACTTTATCAACTGTACACAAAACACTTTTTAGTAGATACTGATACAAGAAACATACGCGAAAATACCTTGTTTTTTGCATTGAAAGGTGACAATTTTAACGGAAATGAATTTGCTGAAAAAGCTTTAACTCTAGGTGCTTCTTTTGCTATTATAGATGATAAAAATTATAAAACAAAAGAAAATATTATTTTGGTTGATGATGTGTTGCAAACATTACAAAAGTTAGCCAATTACCATAGAAAACAATTGACGATTCCTGTAATAGGTTTAACTGGTAGTAATGGAAAAACAACAACGAAAGAACTTATCAATGTTGTTTTAAGTAGAAAGTATAAATGTTTGGCAACAAAAGGAAACCTAAACAATCATATTGGAGTGCCTTTAACCTTATTATCTATACAACCCGAACATGAAATCGCTATTATAGAAATGGGCGCAAATCATCAAAAAGAAATTGAATTCTTATGCACTATTTGCGAACCCGATTTTGGGTATATCACCAATTTTGGCAAAGCGCATTTAGAAGGTTTTGGAGGAATTGAAGGCGTGATCAAAGGAAAAACTGAGTTGTACACATTTCTTAACAAGAACAACAAAACTGTATTTATAAATCCTGCTGATACCATTCAAGATGAAAAAACAAAACACATCAAAACGATTTCTATAAATAGTGAGGAAATTCGCTTTTTAGAAGTAAATCCGTTTGTAAAAATTGCTTATAATAATTCAGCCATTCAAAGTAATTTAGTGGGGAGTTATAATTATACAAATATTGCAATTGCAATTACTATAGGAGAACATTTTAAAGTTTCAAATACGGATATCAAAGATGCCATTGAAAGTTATATTCCGAAAAACAATCGTTCTCAAATCATTGAAACCAAAACGAATAAAATTATTTTAGATGCTTATAATGCAAATCCTTCTAGTATGAAAGTGGCTTTAGAAAACTTTGCATCATTGGTTCATAACAAAAAAGTCATCATTTTAGGAGATATGTTCGAACTTGGTAAAGACAGTCAACAGGAACATCAAGAAATTGTGAATCTTGCCAATTCTTTGGGTTTTCAAAATCAATATTTTGTTGGCGAACATTTTTATCAAGCAAAAACAGATTCACAACAATTTAAAACATTCAATGATTTTGAAAGTTATATCAAAAAAAATCCTCTAGAAAATCAATATATTTTGATTAAAGGCTCTAGAGGAATGCGTTTAGAGAGAGTTTTAGAATCTATTTCTTGATTCGTTGTTCGTTGTTCGTTTTCCGATTTGTAAGAAACAAAAAACGATAAACGGAAAATAGTAAACGAAAATCGTGATTCGTGGTTCTTATTTCGTGGTTCGTGATTCGAAAAACGAGATTCAACAAACGAAAAACGAAAGTCGAAAAACGAAAGTCGAAATTACTCCATCTTTTGAAGATGATATTCTAATAAATTATCAATAGGTCTTTGAATGATCCCTGTAACTTTTAGGTTATTCTTTTTAGCTATTTTCTCCAAACTTTCTCTAAAATAATGAGCTATGGATCCAATGAAATACAAGGGAGTTTCTGCTGTTTTATTAAATGGTAAAATTCTATATTTAAAAAATTCTTGGAATCCTTTTTTAATAATTCTTTTTATATATTTCTCTTCTTTAAAATCGAACATGAATTTAGCAAATGAAGCTAAATACATATTTGGGTTTGGAGTTCTGTATAAATTCTTTTTGATATAATCTGCTTCTAAATTAAACTCTTCATTAAATTTTTCAGCAATTGCTTTGGGCATCTTATTATAAAAATAATCTCTTAGCAATACTTTACCAAAATAATTACCACTAGCTTCATCCATTAAGATATATCCCAAAGAAGCTGTTTTCATATGTACATGTTCACCATCAAAATAACAGCTATTAGAACCTGTCCCCAAAATACAAACCAAACCAGGTGCTGCACCTGTTGCTGCATATACAGCTGCTAACATATCTTCAGCAACATTAATTTTAGCGTTTATAAATATTTTTTGTAAAACATCTTCAAGAATTTTTGTAGGTTTTGGCGTTCCACAACCTGCTCCATAAAAATGAATTTCAGTAACATCATCTTTAATCTTAATTAACTCAAACATATTTATAATTCGATTCTCAAGCTCATCTTCAGCAACCACAGCAGGATTTAACCCTAAAGTTCTAACTCTAAATTCTTCTTTTTTATCACTATTTATAGCAATCCAATCTGCTTTTGTAGAGCCACCATCTGCAATTAAAATCATAATGTATATTTTTTATATAGTAAATATATTATAAGAAAATTGGGTATACAACTATAATGTAAACTTCAATCGTTTTCGTTAATAATTATTGTTAAATTTATTACTATGAATGTCAGGTTGAGCGCAGTCGAAACCTATTTAGAAGAACAACATCGTTCTCGACTACGCTCGAACTGACCATTTTGAGAGATTTTAAAAAAACACCCTCGGTAAACTTCATTGCGAGGCACGAAGCAATCTTATCGTTGAGTATTCTAAATTTATTAGGCCTCCTTATACTAAAAGTTGGCTTCAATCGTACCTCTTTCGCAATGAAATTTAGTCTCTTTTACTGTTGCGTCCCTAAGTGAATGAATATTTAAAATCTAAACCTGACCTATTTTATTTTTTGTTAGAATTCAATTTTTATGAAACGGTAAGCGTCCAAAGAGCTTGCGGTCTGGATGCGATAGTGGAATAGAAATTAGAATTGTAAAAAAATAAAAGTGAGTCTTGATTTTTTGAATACTTTTTGATCAAGCAAAAAGTATTAACATTAAAAAAGATTGCTTCAATCGTACCTCTTTCACAATGACATATAAACTCTTTTAGTATTCTTAGAATCTAAACCTAGCTCAATAAAAAGTTGTCACCCTGAACTTGTTTCAGGGTCTTGATTCTAATCTTTTGCATCCTTCTTCAAAAGAGAAATACTTGAATCCCATAAATCAGTCCAATTTGGATTTTCCATTTCTATTAAATTTATTTTCCATTGCCTATGCCAATTTTTAAGTTGTTTCTCTCTGGCAATTGCTTCTTGTATGTATTGAAATTCCTCATAATAGACCAGTATTTTCAAATTGTATTTGGATGTAAATTTACTCCCTTCAGAAGCTATATGACGCTCCATCCGATCATCTATTCCTCCTGTTACCCCGATATATAAGGTCCCATTTGGTTTGTTTGTCAAAATGTAAACCCAATAATTGTGATATGCTCTTTTCATTTTGGTAAAGAAATAATTATTTTTATTTGATTTTGTTTTTATTATTAAATCACTGATAACTATTTGTTGCAGGAGTTCAGAACTTATCTGATACAAAATGGTATTTAATAATAGGAATATGTTCGGTGTAAATTAGTCATTTACTCACAAATTAAGATGAGATCCTGAAATAAATTCAGGATGACAAAAATGGGGATAGAATGACAAAAAATAGGATTGAATGAATCAATCTAATACCTTAAAACATTTTTTTTATGTTCAAGTTATCCTTAAAATCGTAAATTTGTTCAAAATCAATAAAAAATGTTTTTTTTTAAAAGTAAAGAAATTCCATTAAACGAGTTTTTCCCTGAAGGATTTATAGATATTCATTCGCATTTACTACCTGGAATCGATGATGGTGCAAAAGGTTTGAATGATTCTATCGCTTTAATAGAGAAAATGGCTTCTTATGGAATTAAAAACTTTATAACAACCCCTCATGTTTTAGGAGATCTATACCCTAATACTCCAGAAATCATCAAAGGGAAATTAGAAGAAGTTCAAAACGAACTCAAAAAAAGAAACCTAACAGACATCTCTATTACAGCAGCTGCAGAATATATGATGGATGAACAATTTTCTGTTATTTTAGAGGAAGGTACTATTCTTACCCTAAAAGATAATTTGGTACTTGTAGAAATGTCTTATTTCAGCCCTCCAAATAATTTATATGATATCCTGTTTCAATTAGGTTTAAAAGGATACAAACCAGTGTTAGCACATCCTGAACGTTATAATAGCTACCACAATAATTTTAAGGAATTCATGAAATTAAAAAGAGCTGGTTGTTTATTTCAATTAAACTTACTATCCTTAACCAATAATTACGGACGCGAAGTTCAAAAAACTAGTGAACGTCTTTTAAAAGAAAACATGTATGACTTTGTGGGTACAGATACACATCATCAAAATCACTTGCAGCTATTAAAAACGATTGCTACTAAAAAGAATTTAAGTAAAATTGAAAATTTACTTCACAACAATAAAAAGTTTATTCAATAATTGCGTTATTACATCATCAAAATAGCACCACTTTTAAATAATCCAAAGGCACTAAAATAATAAAAGCTCAGTAAATAACTGCGCATGGATATTATTACTCTATATACGTTTGTCAGGTTGAGCGCAGTCGAAACCTATAGTAAACAAGCCCATAGTTCTCGACTGCGCTCGAACAGACACTTTATAGTGATTCATAAATAAAACACATCCTTAGAGAACCGTCATTGCGAGTTTTTACGAAGCAATCTTATTGTTGGGTATCTTAAATTTATTAAGTATTCTAAACTAAAAGATTACTTTTTCTCCAACGGTTCTCGATACAATTCCGATGAAAAATCGGAATCACTCGAACTGACATCTAGGTTTACTTTAAAAATCAGCATCTAAAACCGACATACTTTTCATTTTCGTAGCAATTCAAAAGCTATGAAACGGCTAAGTGTCCAAAGAGTGCAGCGCAGTGAAACGGTCTGGACACGATAGTGTAATAGCTTGTAGAATTCAAGTAAATTAAAATAAGTCTAGATTTTTGTTTCTTTTCATCAATGGAAAAGAAAAATAGAGAAAATTAAAATAAGTCTAGATTTTTTTGGTCGAAGCCTGTGCTGAACTTGATTCAGTATTCATCAATGGAAAAAGTAAAGAGAAATTAAAATAGCTATACGTCTTTATAAGGATGGAAGATCCAAGTATTCTCTTAATCAAAACTCGAAAATTAAACCTATAGATTGCCACGTCGTACCTCCTCGCAATGACGCCACTCTCTTTAGGTTGATAAAAAAAATCCCGCTTTTCAGCGGGATTAATTCAACTATTAATTTTGAATCATAGACTTCACTATGTTTCAAAAGTAAGTTTCATTAAAATATCTTTTTATACCAAGGTTTCTTAACCACATCTGTGTAACCATATCCATAACCATACCCATAACCATAACCTCTTTCCATATCAGTGTCATTTAAGATGATAGCCATTTTAGGTAATTTTTCTTCTCTATATAAGTTATCTGCAACTGCTAACATTCTTTTATCTAAATAATTTGCTCTAGTAATATACAACACCATGTCCGCATATTTAGCAACTAGCAAAGTATCAGTAACCAGATTAATTGGAGCTGTATCTACAATAATGTAATCATACTGACTTTTTACCTCAGTAAACAATTCACTTACTTTATCTCCCATCAATAATTCTGCTGGATTAGGAGGAATAACACCCGAAGAAATAATATCTAAATCTTTAATTTCCGGTATTGAAAATTTAATATCATCGATTCCTATTTCATTATTTGTTATAAAATTCGTAATCCCTTTTCTTTCAGGAATCTCAAGATATTCAGTTATTTTTGGAGCTCTCAAGTCTAAACCTATTAATAAAACCTTTTTATTTGCTAAAGACAAAGCCGCTGCTAAATTTATAGAAACAAAAGATTTTCCTTCTCCACTGGTGGTAGAAGTAACAAAGATAGTTTTTCCAATTCCATCCTCTTTTTTGGGTAACATAAAACCTAAATTTGTTCTAATCAATCGAAAAGCCTCTGCTGAACTAGTTCTAGAATCTTTGTCAATTACAATCTTTTTATTATTTTCAGAATGAGGAATGTCACCCATAAAAGGTATTGATGTAAATTCTTCAATGTCTTTCCTCGAATGTATCTTAGTATCTAATAAATTTTTTAAATAAATAAATGTAAAAGGAATAAGTATTCCTATAAATAATGCTCCTAAATAAATAACATTTTTTTTTGGCGATATTGGATTTCCACTACTATATGCAAAATCAATTATTTTGGCATTTGGAACTGTAATTGCTAAAGAAATGGCTGTTTCTTCTTTCTTTTTTAATAAATAAGAGTACAGCTCTGAATATATCAAGCGCTGTCTCTCGATATCAATCATACCTCTTTCTATTAAAGGAATGTTTAAAACTTTTGATTTTACCTTATCGGATGCGTTTGTTAATTTTTCTAGTTGAATTTGTAAAGATGCTTTAATATTCTCTAAATTAGCATTTAAATTATTTCTGTACGATAATAACTGTCTATTTAAAGCAATGATATTAGGGTTACTATCTCCAGCAGTAGGCAATAACTTTTTTTTTCTTAGAATTAAGTCGTTATATTCATTAATAGCTTTAGAAGTAATGGCATCTTCAAATCCTAAATTTGCAGGTAATACTTCGTTACCAAAAGAAGGCTTACTCAATTGTTTTTCAATGGAGTTCGCTAAACTTATTTCCGTTTTTAAAGCTACTAGTTTAAAATTATTTTCAGAAATTTCTTGAAGTGCAATTTCACCTTCACTAGATAACCCTGATATACCGAACTTATTCTTATAAGTTTGCACATTATCTTGAATGATTGCTAATTCTGTCCCAATTGAAAAGAGCCTTTCTTCAATAAAATCTTTTGTTTTTAATGAAACGACACTCTTGTCGCTGATAGCATCTAAATTGTATTGTCTTACAAGTTCATCTAATATAGCTTCTGCTTTTGACTTTATAGGATACGTTAAACCTAAATTTAAAACACTTGAATTTTTATCAACCGGACTCACATTAACTTTAGATCTATAAGTATCAATTACTGAATTTCTTGACCTAAAAACAACTTTAAGATCTTGTGCCTTAAAACTGTCTTGTTGCAAATCAATAATTCTAAACTCGCCTAAATTAGGTATATTAATGACTTCGTCAAATTGAAAGGATTTAGAACTTACTTTGTCTATTTCGCTTCTAAGTTCGATGTTCCTTTTATTAACTAGTGAAATTATAAAAGTAGTATCTACTTGTTCGAAAATAGATGTTTTTTTTAAAAATTGAATTCGAATGGGATTATTATCGTAGACTTCAGAAGTTTTAATAGTACCTTCTGTATAATACAAAATATTTAACGCCAAAGAGTCTACAACCCTACCTATTATTTTTCTAGACTTTATAATCTCTATCTCATTGTCGGTATTGTTGGCAGAACCAGAACCTACAATTCCTAAATCTGCCACCGCTTTTAATTCATCAGAAACACCAGACTTCTGATTATCTTTTATCAAAATAGTTGTTGAGGCTTCATAGATTGGTGTAGTATATCTTAAATACATATACCCAGAAAAAAGAGCTAGAAAGCCACAAAAAACAAACCATTTCCAGTATCTAAGATACTTAAATAACTCTTCTTTAATATTTAAGCTATCGCCACTCGTTGTAAATTCTCTTTGAAATTCTTCGTTTAATTCTTTCATATTATCGCAGTAGTAAAGAAACTATAGTTATAAATAACCCAGTGATGGATATAAACAATGAGGTACTTGAATTGGAAGCAGCAGATTGAATGGCAGCATAATTTTGTTCAACATAAATAACATCATTTTGTTGTAAATAAAACACAGGGGAGGTGAAAATATTTTTAGAAAGTAAATCTACACGATATTGCTTTTTCTGCCCATCTTCTTCACGCTGAACCAAAATATTATTTCTTTTTGCAGAAATATTTAAATCTCCTGCTAAAGCTATTGCTTCCAAAATAGTAATTCTCTCATTTTGTATAGTATAACTACCAGGGCGTCGTACATCACCCAAAACACTTACTTTATAATTTGAAATTTGAACAACAATATTAGGATTCTTAACATAATCAGGGTCTAACTTACTTTTTAATAATTTAATAAATTCGTCTCTAGTTAAACCACCTATTTTTAGTTTCCCAAGTACAGGAAAATCAATTTCTCCTTTGCTATCTACCAAGTAATTTAATTGAGCTGGAGGCCCTCCAAAAGCTCCACCAGATCCTAAAGTAGCAACTGCAGTTAAATTAAAAGGTGCTACAGCCTCTGCATCAAGAGCGGTAACCATAATAAGAAGTAAATCATCAGGTTTAATAACGGTTGTATAACTATTAGATACTTTAGATTGGTCTATTTCGTCCTTTTGAAAATAAATTATTTTTTTGGGTGAGATACAGCTCGATAAGAAAAGTGTAAAAAGTAGTAGTACTGTTAATTTATTCATTTTTATGTATTTCTGTTAATTTCAAAATATAATTAATGATTTTTCATTAAAAAAGTGTAATCCCAAAAAATAGTATATAAAATAAAATTCCACTAAATATTATATTCATAATGTATTATGACAAAAAATTTTGCTCTATTAGTAGTGACTAAAATATAAATTCATAGCTTTTATAATCTCGCAAATATATCATTCTTTTAACAATATCAAAAATGTTTAAACAAATTACTCGCTTAAAAAGTAAAATCGAAACATACATATATCAGCATACATTTTTTTATTTAACTTTTCTGCCTAAAATTTTTGAATATTTTATTCTAACTTGCTGTAAAATATAGAAGAAAGTAGTCGATATATTTATTTAAATTATTAAAGCGTACTATAAATATTAGTTTGAGCGCAATTGCAGCATATTTATAAATGATTTACGCATTAAACTGCTCTTAAAAACCCTGAATATGTATATTAAAAAAATGTAATTCATAAGAGTATTACTTTAAGATTTGTAAATAAAGAAAATTACTTAATTATAATCAATAAAAAATATTAATTAGAGTTGAAAAACTTTTTTATGATAGGATTTCTGATCATTTTCTACATATCCATAACCATATCCATATCCTCTTTTTGAATCAGTACCGTTTAAAACAATTGCCATATTGGGTAACTTATTTTCTTTATATAAGGTATTAGGAACTATTAGCATGCGCTTATCTAAATGATTTGCTCTTACAACATATAAAAACAGGTCTGCATAAGAGGCAATCAATAGAGTATCCGTTACTAAACTAACAGGAGCAGTATCAACAATAATATAATCATATTCTTTTTTAACTTTTTTAAATAATTTTTTGATACATTTATCTAAGAGTAGTTCAGATGGATTGGGAGGTATCAATCCCGAGCTTACAAAATCTACTCCATCAATTTCAGGAAGCGTAAACTTTATATCCTCCAAAGTTAATTCGTTATCTAATATATAATCTGTAATTCCTTTTTGGTCTGGTATACTTAAATAGTTATTAATTTTTGGAGCTCTTAAGTCCATTCCTATTAATAATACCTTTTTATTAGTTAATGCCAAACTTGCAGCTAAATTAATGGATATAAAAGATTTTCCTTCTCCACTAATTGTAGAAGTTACAAATATTAAACTGCCTTTTATACTATTTTTCCTTTTAGGCAACATATAATTTATATTCGTTCTTAACAGTCTAAAAGCTTCTGCTACACTAGTACGTGTGCTTTTTTCAATAATTAAGCGACTTTTAAGGTCTGAATTTGGGATATCTCCCAAAAATGGAATTTGTAAATTACTTTCAATATCTTTTCTAACATGAATTTTGGTGTCTAAAGATATTTTTAAATATATGATTCCAAAAGGCACCAACAAACCAATAATAATTGCAGATAGGTAGATTATATTTTTATTGGGCGATACAGGAGCGTCTGAACCGTAAGCATCATCTATTATTTTAGCATTCGGAACAGTAACTGCTAAAGAAATTGCCAACTCTTCTTTCTTTTTTAATAAGTAAGAGTATAACTCTGAATAAATAATTTGCTCTCTTTCAATATCTATCATACCTCTTTCAATCAAAGGAATTCTTAAAATATCTTTTTGATTCTTATTAGCTTCTTGCTTTGTGTTTTCTATTTGAATTTCAATAGCATTCTGTAAATTATTAAGATTAGCTAGCAAGTTTTTTTTTGAAATTTCTATCTTTTTATTCAGCGTAATTAAACTCGGATTTTTAACTCCTGCAATTCTTTCTAGTCGATACTTTTCCAATACAAATTCATTAAATTCTTCAATTGCGTTGGTAGTATTAACATCATCAACCCCAATGTTAGTGGGTAAAACTTGATTATCTAACACTTGTTTAGCAACCTCTTCTTTGGCCCATTTAATTAAACTTAACTGTATTGTTAATTGATTAATTTTATCTATATTCAATGAAATTGACTCTAGGATAATTTCATTTTCAGCTGAATACCCAATTATCCCGAAATCAGTCTTGTAATTTTTTAAATTATCTTGTATAATTCCTAATTCAAAACCCACACTTGCTAATCGTTCTTCTATAAAATATTTTGTTTTAATAGATACAAGATTTTTATCCAATAGAGCGTCTAAATTATATTGATGGACAACCTCATCTAAAATATGCTCGGCTCTTAATCTAATTGGATCACTAATTCTTAAATTTAATACACTCGACCTTTTGTCAACTCCTTGTACACTTAGTTTTGATTTATATGTATCTATGGTGTTTTTCCTCGATCGAATAACAACAATAACATCCTTTAAATTAGCTTTATTATCAAATGGAATATTATTTCTAACAACTGTAAACTTACCAAAATCTGGAGAATCGATAACTTCATTAAATCTAAATTCATCAAAGATTTTACCCTCCGAATTCTTCAAAAGAAATTTTTTTTCATTCAAAGGCGTAACAATAAAGGAGGTGTTTAGGTGGCGAAATGTGGAATCTTTACTACTGAATTGAACTTTAATAGCATTGTCTCTATAATACTCTGTTTTTTTTAAGATTCCTTCTGAAAAATAGCCAATATTCAATGCTAATGAATCTACAACACGTCCAATAATTTTTCGAGAAGTAACAATAAAAACCTCATTATCAGGGTTGTTTGTTGAACTATTACCTACAATACCTAAATCTGCAACTGCTTTTAACTCATCAGAAATTCCTGCATCTAAATTATCTTTTACCATAATGTAGGAAGAGGCACTATAAAGAGGTGTTGAATATTTTAAATAAGTAAATGCAATAATTAAGGCAACTAAAACAGATGCTATAAACCAATACCAGTATAGTAAATATTTATTAATTTCTTCTTTTATGTTTATCTTATTATCATCTGCAAAACCAATAAATTGATGGTTATTTGGGAATTCCTCCATACTAAATTACCTCGTTCTGTAATTAAATTACGATTAATATATGTATATTTTTAGAGTGGAAATATATAAAAGAAACAAATAGAAATAACCTATTTTAAGATAAAAATCTAACACATCAATTTTAAATTAAAATAATCTTGGTAATCATTTTTTAAATGCGATTCCTTCGAATGATATTTATTCCGACTATAATGTTACACAAAGTAATAAATTACATCAATTAAGGTTTAAAACCTTAATTGATGTAACTTAAATTAAAGTTTACATTTTTAAAAAAATGGTAGATTGAACGAATTCAAAATCTATTTAAAAACAAAAAAAATGTAACTCATATTTAGAAAAACTAACTCGTCTTAAACTGTTTTTAATTAAATAGAATCTATATATATTGGTTAGCGTTCTAACTCAATACCCCTTTATATTTGTATTCTAATATCAAAAGTATTATTTTTCCGTAATGATTTAAATGATGCATATTTAGAATAATAAATACTACAAATGTTTATCTAACATTTCAAACTTTGAATTGTTAGAAATATACTCTGGCACCATTTCTTTTATCAAACTAACGATTTCTAAATTTGTCAACTCTCCTTTATTTTTGGAGAGTTTTAGAATATTTTCTAAGATATTATTTTCATTAATCTTTTGTGATTTAGCTATCATTATTTTTTCATGATAGGTATTTAGGGTATTCTCTCCATTTGCTAATAATTCTTCATATAATTTTTCTCCTGGCCGTAAGCCTGTGATTTCAATATCAATATCTTCCGGGTACTTTAAACCTGATAACGATATCATTCTTTTTGCCAAATCGTATATCTTTACAGATTTCCCCATATCAAAGATATAGATTTCTCCACCTTTTCCCATCGTTCCTGCTTCTAGGACCAATCTACATGCCTCGGGTATGGTCATAAAATATCGAGTAATATCTTTATGCGTCACAGTTAAAGGGCCTCCTTTTTTTATTTGTTTCTTAAACAACGGAATTACAGATCCGTTAGACCCCAACACATTCCCAAAACGAGTGGTGGTAAATTTTGTTTTCTTTTGTTTTTTACTCAAACAACTAATGTACATTTCTGCCACTCTTTTGGTCGCGCCCATTACATTTGTTGGATTAACAGCTTTGTCTGTAGAAACCATCACAAAACGTTCTACCTTATACTCAACGGCTAAGTCCGCAATTTTTTTAGTCCCTAAAATATTTACTTTGATGGCTTCGTAAGGACTATCTTCCATTAAAGGAACGTGTTTATAAGCAGCTGCATGGAACACTTTATGAGGTTTGTATTGCTCAAAAATGGTACGCATCCTTTTTCTGTCTCTGACGTCAGAAACAATAGCTGTAAAATTTTGAATCCCTTTTTGATGCAATTCTTGTTGTAAATTATACAAATCAGATTCTGCCTGATCAATTAACACCAAATGTTTTACATTGTAAGAGGCGATTTGTCTCGAAATTTCGCTACCAATAGAACCTGCTGCACCTGTAACCAACACAACCTTATTGTTCACTTCTTTTTTTACAATGGGATTGTCGATTAAAATTTGTTGTCGATTTAGTAAATCATCGATATTCACTTGTTTTATTTGATTGGCTTGCAAATCTCCATCGATCCAAGTGACTAAGGGGGGTACTATTTTTATCTCTACTTCTAATGACAACAATTTGTCTGTAATTTCTAATAGACGAGAAGGGCGTATTTTTTGAGTAGAAATAATCACTTCACTCAAATCATATTTATCGACAAAATCTTCATCAATTTTAGAAAAATCATAAATTTTTATTCTGTCTATTTTTTTATTTATTTTATTAGGGTCATCATCTACAAAACCTAAAATATCATAGTTGTATTTTTTATCTCTATTCAAAGCACCATAGGTAATAATACCTGCTTCTCCAGCACCAAAAATCAATACATTTCTTATGGTATTTAATTCGGTAGATATCACATCATAAAATGCCTTAAACACATAGCGACTAATGATGAGTATAAAAACAGCCACAAAATAATGAATGACAATAATGGAAATAGGAATGGTAAACTTATTAAGTTTAAACACCTGATTCACAATGACGATAAAAGATATTAATAACGCATATATCGTAATCCCCAAAAACACATTGAATGCATCTTTGGTGCCTGTATGCCTTACAATCCCTTTATAAGAGCCCACCATTAAAAAACTACTAAAAGCGACAATGATAATGACCGGAACTTGCAAGATTAATTGCTCAGTATTAAAATTGAACGTGATGTTAAAGCGGATGATATAGGCTAATAAAAAAGAAAGACACACTAAAAGTACGTCAATCCCTAATACTAACCATCTTGAAGCGTATTTATTCAGTGTTTTTAAAAAAAAACTTCTTAACATATTTTTTTTGCTAATTTACAATAAAATAATAAACCATCTTTTCTACAACTATTGTAAAACATATTTACAATATTGCTCTAAAAGTTTTAAAAATAACAATTATATCTTTTAATAAACTTCTATTTTCTAAATATCTTAAATTAATCTCAATTTTTTTAGGCATAATCTCATTAATATAAAATTGATTTGGATCACTAGCGTTCGAAAGCAAATCGTTTTCATTCCTAAATTCAATAGAAGCCAAATCTGTAATACCTGGTTTTACTTGTAGCACTTTTAACTGGTCTTCTGAATAATAATTCACATAATTGCGTACTTCTGGTCTAGGACCTACAAAACTCATATTTCCAATAAACACGTTTATTAGTTGAGGCAATTCGTCTAGTTTATATTTTCTTAAATAATAACCAACCGAAGTTATTCTTGAATCTTTACCCCCTACAGTTAACAGCCCTTGTTTATCCGAGTGTAACTTCATAGTTCTAAATTTAAAAATCTTAAAATCTTTATTATTTCTCCCAACTCTAAGCTGTTTATAAAAAATAGGTCCTTTAGTCGATAATTTTATTGATATAGCTATAAACAGGAAAACAGGAAACATAATTAGCAAGCCTAAAAAAGAAAATGTAAAGTCGAATACTCTTTTAAGCATTGTTTTTTATTTTTTCTACTGCTAAAACCACAGCATTAACGACTTCTTCTACCTGATCTGTTGATAACGAATAGTAAACAGGTAAAGAAATTTCGCACTCCCAAATTGATTCAGCTACTGGGTAATCATCTAATTGATAACCTAACTCTTTATAAAATGTAAGTAATGGTAAAGGTTTATAATGAACATTCACGGATACATCTTGATTAAAAATTTCTTGTATAATTAAATTTCTTTGTTCTAGTGTAATATCCTTGATTCTTAACAAGTATAAATGATAAGAAGACTCTCTTTTTTCATCACGATAATGAGGAATAATTGCCCATGAATGATTGCTCAATAATTCTGTATATTCTTTAAAAATTCTTTTTCTAAAAGGAAGTGTTTCTGACTCATATCGATCAAATTCCACCAAACCCATAGAAGATAAGATATCGGTCATGTTACATTTAAAACCTGCATCGATAACATCATATTCCCAGTTTCCTTTTTGGCTTTTAGCTAAAGCGTCCTTATTTTGCCCATGTAAAGACAAAGTATTCAGCTCTTTATAGATTTCATCATTATTAAAAGGCTTTGGCATATTAATACAAATTGCACCTCCTTCTGCGGTTGTCAAATTTTTAACTGCATGAAAAGAAAACACCGTAAAATCTACTTCCGAACCAACTTTTAGTCCATTATATGTTGCTCCAAATGAGTGTGCTGCATCAGATAGAATCATAATTCTACCAAGTTTTTCTTGATTTTCTGTTTGTGGATTAAATTTTTCTTTTACCGCAGGTTTATTTACAATTTCTTTTAACTCATCAAATTGAATAGGTAATCCTCCAACATCAACAGGAATTATTGCTTTAGTTTTAGAAGTTATATATTTTTCAATTTTAGAAACATCTATTCCAAAATCCGGATTCATATCTACCATAATTACTTTAGCACCTCTATGAATTACAATATTAGCAGTAGCACAATACGTATATACAGGAACTATTACTTCATCTCCTTCTTTAACACCAAACCAATACAAAATTAATTCTGCTCCAGTAGTCCAAGAATTTACAGCAAGAACATTAGAAACATTTGCATAGTTTGCAATTTTCTTTTCAAATAGTTTAGTTCTAGGTCCTGTGGTAATCCAGCCAGATTTTAAAGCTGCTGTAACTTCGTCAATTATCTTATCATCTATTCTTGGAGGTGAAAATGGTATCATACAATTTTTATTTTTTATAATTTTATTAAATATTTTTTATGAACCTATACATTCTTCTATTAGGGTAAGTCATAAACTCAAAAAAAACTTTATAACCTGTTTTTTTATAGAATTGAATTGCTGCTTCATTATTGTAATAATCTGTGGTCAAAGATAATCTTTGATAATTTTCTTTTTTTAATTTTTCTTCTAAAAATAAAAGCATTTTTTTACCTGCTCCTTTTCCCTGAATACTTTTAGATACAGCAATCGATAATACCTCAGAATAATCTCCTTTATCTTCAATATGGCTACTCTTCTCTAAATTTTTAATTAATCTTATGATTGCTATCGGCTTTGTAAAAGCTAATTTTGCACCTATAGTAATAAAAGTTAAAATATTTGCTTTAATAAGTCTTTTATTAAAACCTTTTGCGGAGTTGGCTACAGAACAAAAACCTTGTAATTGATTATCAATATAGCATCCTATAAAAGTTGCTCCTTTATCTTTGAGCAAAATTTTGTAGTAGCTTTGTAAAAACTTAGGCCCTAATGTTGTTAAAAAAAATCCTTTAAATGAATCTTGATGAATATCTACGACTCTTTTTACATCTACAATTAAAACTTCTTTTACCTGCATTTAAATGTTTTTTATAATGGAAACACATTTTTTTAAATTCACTTTTTTTGATAAATAATTTTCTGCATATTTTTTACTGTTCGCTCCCATCTCTTCCAAAGTATTGGTTTTCATAAAATACATCTCTTTCATTCCCTTTGCTATTGCATCAATATTTTCTGGTTCTTTAACAATACCACATTTGCCTTCATTTATAATCTCTGAAACATCCGTATTTAACTCTACAGAGGCTAAAACAGGTTTTCCTGAAAGCAAATAAGCTGTTAACTTAGAAGGGGTAGCTGTTAGTGCAATTCCTTTTTTTAAAGGCAATAAAAGTACTGTAGCTTTAGATTGTAGTAAAGGTGTTTCACTTGGTGTTAAATTGCAAAATTCTATTGTACTATTATTTCCTATTTCTTTTGCTATACTTACACATTTTTCTTTTTCCGCCCCATCACCAGCAATAATTAATTTAGTCTTATCTAAATTAGCTTTTACAAAACTTTTAATAAGAACCTCTACTCCAGCACTTGCACTTATACTTCCTGTATACATAAATACAAACTCTTTATTTATGTTAGCACTAGCTTTAAAATTTAAAAAGAAGGCGTCTTCTTGCCAATTTCTTACCAAATAAAACTTCTCTATGTTAATTTTCCTGCTTGCAGATAAATACAAATTCATACGATTAGAAATTCCAATAATTTTTGTCGCTTTTTTAAGTGTAAATATATCTATAGGCAATAATATTTTAAACAAAAAATTACCCATTATTTTAGGAATTTTTTTTATCAACGATTCAGGATATATATCTTGTATATGTAACACTGTTTTTATATCGCTTTTTGTAGCCTGTTTAATAATTAAATATTGCGATATAAAAGGCCAGGAATTTATATAAATGGTTTGTAAGTTTGCTTTGTTAGCTTTAATAAACTTTGCACATTGCCTTCCAAAACTATAGCTTTCTCTTATCCTACCAATCAGTTTAGACTCAGCACAGGTATATGAATCAACATGATTGATGGTATATTTATCCGAAACATTTTGAGTGCTTTGATTATGGTCAAAACCTTTAGGTCTAGAAGGGTTAGGACATAATACTGTAACTTTATCGCTTTTAGACAAAACCTCTGCAATATCAAAAGATAATTTAGCAGACACCAAAGGTTCTGGAGGAAATACGGCTGAAATGATTAATATATTCGACATTAAAAAGCTTTAATTTTCACTCCAAACAACTCGTTTCACATAATCCGTATAGCTTAAAATAATACGCACCACTTTTTCTGAAACATTTGGCATACTGTAATCTGCTACCGTTCTAAAGTTCCGTTCACTATCAATTTTTTGAGTTTCTAACTGCACTAATCCTTGTAAAATTCGTTCAGTATGCATACCTACCATCATTACAGAGGCTTCCTCCATAGCTTCAGGGCGTTCATGTGCATCACGAATATTTAAAGCTCTAAAATTTAAAATTGATGATTCTTCATTAATAGTTCCTGAATCAGATAAAACAGCAAAAGAATTTATTTGCAAAGCATTGTAATCATGGAAACCTAGTGGTTTTAAAAACTGAATTCCTTCATGGGTCTCAATTTGTTTTTTTTCAATCATGTTTCTTGTTCTAGGATGTGTAGAAACAATTACTGGATACCCATATTTTTCAGCAATACGATTCAAGCTATTCATTAAGCCTCTGAAATTTTTGTCAGAACTGATGTTTTCTTCTCTATGTGCAGAAACCACAAAATAGTTACCTTTTTCTAAATTCAACTCATTAAGAACATTAGAACTTTTAATTTGAGGTAAATAATGATTTAAGACTTCAAACATTGGAGAACCCGTTTTTATTACACGATCTGCAGACAAGCCTTCTCTTAATAAATACTCTCGAGCAATATCAGAATACGTCATGTTGATATCTGCAGTGTGATCTACAATTTTCCTGTTAGTTTCTTCTGGAACTCGCTGGTCAAAACAACGATTTCCTGCCTCCATATGAAAAATAGGTATTTTTCTTTTCTTTGCAGCAATAGCGCATAAACAAGAATTTGTATCACCTAACACCAAAAAAGCATCTGGTTTTAAATCTTCTAAAATAGGGTCGATGTTAATTAAAATTTGACCTGCAGTTGTAGTAGCATTTGAACCTGCTGCGTTTAAAAATTGGTCAGGCTTTCTTAAACCTAAATCTTCAAAAAATACTTCGTTTAATTCATAGTCATAATTTTGTCCTGTATGAACAAGAATATGATCTATTGCTTTTGATGCATCTAAAGCGCAAATTACACGAGAGAGTCTAATAATTTCAGGGCGAGTACCTACTACAGTTACAACTTTTAATTTTTTCATTCTATTTTTTTGGCTTATATTTCAAAATAATCAGGTGCAAATCGATATTCATCGTCAACTTCTCCTAATAAATAATCGGACATCACTAATAATTTTGAGTCTTTTTCTTTTGCTTGAATACTACTTACATATCCTTTAGGAACACAAAGCACATCTAACGTATTTGAGTTCAGGACAAATATACTAACTTTTGTTTTTTTATCTACTTTATTACCACCATCAATTTTTATCAATTTTATTTCAAAACTTCCTTGTATTGCAGAAAACCAGCGGCTCTCTATTTTATGCCCTTGCCAAGCACGTACAAAATTGATGTCATTATTTTGTATAGTGTACATCCTTTTTATAGCGGAGGCATCAAAATCATTGTTAAAAGTAAGGATTCCTCGAGTATCTGAATGGTTTTTTCCTTCGATTAATTTATATGACATATTTTAGAACGCGGATGATGCTGATTTAGCGGTTTTTCACTGATTTTTATTGTAACGCAGGTGACACTGATTAACCGTGTTTCCACGGAATTTTTATTTATATTGATATTCACAGATGTTTGCTGTTTTATCGATTTGTAAATATTTTTCTTTTGAATTGGGGAGTTTTTCCAAAATTCATCAATAATCCAATTTCTAATTCTGTTGCTTTTAGATAGTTTATTAGTTGAAATTCATGTTCCTCACACAAGCTTTCAGCAGTTTTTAATTCGACAATAATTGTTTTCTCCACAATTATATCTGCGTAGTATTTTCCAACAAGCTCTTCTTCATAATAAACCTGAATTGAAGCTTGTTTCTGAGCATCTAAACCAAATTTTCTCAATTCAATCAACATGGCATTTTCATAAACCTTTTCTAAAAATCCATATCCCAATGAATTGTAAACGTTATAAAAGGCTTTAATTATTTTTTCTGATAAGACTTTATGAAGCATGATTACTTTAATTTTCACATTTATGCTGATTCGAAGCGAAATTAGGCTTTAAAATCCGCGGTTATCCGTTCAATCCACCCAATCCGTGTTCAATTAAACGACATCAAAATAAGTATCTGGTTTCTCTGGGTCGAAAATTTCGTTTACCCACATTACTGTAACCATATCTGTTTCACCTAAATTCTCTATATTATGTGTGTAGCCAACAGGAATATCCAATACTTCTAGTTTTTCTCCTGAAACTATATATTCAATAACTTCAGAGGGTTCATCAACTTTTCTAAATCTGATAGCACCTTTGCCAGAAACTACTAAAAATTTTTCGTTTTTTGTATGATGCCAATGGTTCCCTTTTGTAATGCCTGGTTTTGAAATATTTACTGAAACCTGACCTCTATCTGGTGATTTTATAAATTCTGTAAATGAGCCTCTGTCATCTATATTCATTTTAAGAGGATAAGAAAACTGATCTTCTGGCAAATAACTCAAATAAGTAGAATACAATTTTTTTGTAAAAGCATCTGATAAATTAGGAACTTGCAAAGTTGTTCTACTTTCTTTAAAAGACTTAATTAATTGAACTATTTCACCTAATTTAATTTCATGTTCAATATTTACTTTGTAATAATCACCAATTTTAGTTGCTTTATTTGCCAAACAGCTAATTAACTCGTTAACAACATCATCTATATAAACTAAAGTCATGAGTACATTAGGATCATTTATTTGTATAGGCAAACCATGCGCTATATTGTTACAAAAAGTAGCAACAGCACTATTATAATTTGGTCTACACCATTTCCCAAAAACATTTGGGTAGCGATAAATAAAAATAGGAGCACCTGTTTTTTTACCATACTCCAACAATAAATCCTCTCCCGCTTTTTTAGAGACTCCATAAGGATTATTCAAAGTAGCTTGAATAGAAGATGAAATCACGATAGGACAATTGTTGTTATGTTTTTTTAAACAATCGAGAAGTTGGCTTGTAAAGCCAAAATTACCTTCCATAAATTCGCTTTGCTCTTTGGGTCTATTAACACCTGCTAAATGAAAAACAAAATTGGCTTGCTTACAATACGTATCTAATAAATTAGGTAATGTGTCAATATCATATTCCAAAATGGTTAAATCAGCATCTAATAAATGATGCTTTGTCTTGCCTTCTTTTATATTATGTAGTTCAGCAACTAAATTTTTACCCACAAATCCTTTTGCTCCTGTAACAAGTATTTTCATTCTTTAAAATTTTATTTCTTAACTATTTTTTATCATTTCTTGCACAATAGGAAGTCCTTTTAGCAATACTTTCATCCCTTCAACATCTTGCTGCTCTGTATTATGAGAATTATAATCTTCTATTTCCTCCGCATCAGTATCACCTTCAGAAAAATAACGTGCATAATTCAAATCACGATTATCAGCAGGTATTCTGTAAAAATCTCCCATATCCTCAGCTTTCATCATTTCTTCTTTTGTGCACAAAGTTTCATACAGCTTCTCACCATGTCTAGTACCAATAATTTTTATGGATGTATTTGAATGGCATAGTTCTTTAATAGCCTGCGCTAAATCGCCAATAGTACCAGCTGGCGCTTTATTTACAAATAAATCCCCTTGGTTTCCGTTTTCGAACGCAAACAAAACTAACTCAACAGCTTCTTCTAAAGACATTAAAAAACGTGTCATTTTAGGATCTGTAATAGTTAATTCTTTTCCCTCTTTTATTTGTTGTAAGAATAAAGGAATTACCGATCCACGAGAAGCCATTACATTTCCGTATCTCGTTAAACAAACGGTTGTACTTTTTAAATTACGTGAAGCTGCAACAGCTACTTTTTCCATGAGTGCTTTAGAAATCCCCATCGCATTAATTGGGTAGGCAGCTTTATCTGTACTTAGGCAAATTACTTTTTGTACATTGTTAAATGACGCTGCATCAATAACATTTTGCGTTCCTAAAACATTCGTTCTAGTTGCTTCTAACGGAAAAAACTCACATGAGGGTACTTGTTTTAAAGCTGCTGCATGGAAAACATAATCAACGCCACGCATAGCTCTTTCAATGCTGTCATAGTTTCTAACATCGCCAATATAAAACTTTAACTTGTTGTTTTTTAGTGCTGTACGCATATCATCTTGCTTTTTTTCATCTCGTGAAAAAATACGAATTTCTGAAAAATGATCGGTATCTAAAAACCGGTTTAATACTGCATTTCCAAAAGAGCCTGTGCCTCCTGTTATTAGTAATGTTTTATTTTTTAGCATTTTTTAAAATTTTATTATATATTGTAAGGTATTCTTTGAACTTATTATTCTTATCAAACATTTTTTCTGCTCTTTTTCTGCATGCCATTTTGATTTTATTTTGATCTTCTTTTTCAAGTCTTTTTATCGTACTATAAACAGTATTAATATCATTTTTTTTTACAATATAACCTGTTTCAGAATCTATAGCTTCAGGACTACCACCTGTATCATAAGTAATGACTGGGGTTCCACAAGACAAGCTTTCTAAATTAGTGGTAGGAAAATTATCTTCATAAGTAGGATTAAAAAAAACCATTGCTTCAGTATAATATTTTACTAATTCTTCGACATTATTGGTTTTTTCGATTCCTATCATATTTTTTGGTAAGGTTTTTATTTTATCTGGAGTAAGACCAATAAGTACAATAATAAATTTATCCGAAATTAAGGTTGACAATCTTTTAAATTCAAAAAAACCTTTTCGCTCAACCCAATCATTTGCCACACCTAAAATAACTGATTTATCTGGAAAATATATTTCTTTATCCTCTGATGGTTTAAAAACATTCAAATCTATACCATTATGTACTACTTCCGCATCTTTTTCTTTTAAAAAAGATTTTTTTAATTCCGTATGCAACCAATTAGATACAGGTACTAAAGTTAAGTTCGTAATCGCATTAAAAGTTTTTTGTTTATCATAAAAGTTTTTTGTGGACCTATCTACCAAAAGACTTGAGGGATAACTTTTTTTCTGTTCGCAATTAAAACATTCTGTTTGCCATTTTTTACAATTCACAAAATCATAATATACACAATGCCCTGTAAAAGGCCAACAGTCATGTAAAGTCCATACTACTGGTATTTTTGACTTTAACAAATAAGCAAATAATATTTTATAATTTAAATAGTAACCATGTATGTTGTGGAGATGAATTATTGTGGGTTTTATTCCGTTAATTTTTACTATTAATTTTTCTGTGGCAATAACAGACCCCAATCCATGGGAATCAAAAATACGTGTTTGTAAACCGTGAATTGCGGCATCTAATTTAGATCCAACTTTTATTAATTGAGAATTACTATTATTAGCTTCTCTGCCATAAGCTATAAAACTTTCCCAACCATTATCTATAGCAACCTGTCCTATACCCTCTGCTATTCTACCAGTAGAACCTATGTTAGCGACTGTATTTATTTGTAAAAGTTTTTTCAATACACTAAAAGTTTAAGAATCATTTAAAATAGTTTTTTTTTATATTATAAATTTAATTCTAATTATTTTGTTAAATATAAGCTGAAACCTGTTTATAAAAAAGGTCTTTAAAATCTGTTTCGTGTATATTTTTAGTTAATTTGTTATACACATTTTTATTTGTAATCATCTTAATTTTATTATCAAAATCTTTTTCATTTCCAAACTTAAAAATAAAACCATTTTCTCCCTCTATTAAAAACTCATAGGCACACCCAACCCTATCACTAACTATTGCAGGTATTCCATTATAAACAGCTTCCTCTACAACAAGGCCCCATGGTTCTCTTGCTGAAGCTAATAAAAAAACATCATGACTTTGATAATAATTATGCAAATCTTTATTATTCACAGCGCCAATAATGTGAATATTATCAATTAATCTAACTTTTTCTATAAGTTCTTTTTCTTGTCTTCCATATCCTATAAGCGATAATGAAAGAGCAGCATTATTTTTAAAGTAATTAATTAAAAACAAAATATTTTTTTCTTCAGAGAATCTTCCAACATATAAAAACTTTGTAACCTTTTCTTTTTTAATATAGTCTTTTTTAATGGTAAGATTAATTAAACCAACACCTTTCGTTTTAATTATAGCACCTTCATAATCCAATTGTTTAAGTAATTCAATTTGATTATTACCCGAAGCATAAACTTTATGTATTCTTTTTAGAAAAAAAGATTTTAATACACCTTTATAGCTTTTTATATTCGATTCGAAAATACTTGACTCTAAAATCATTGAGTTTTTCTTTTTCTTTGAAAGATAAGAAGCAACCCATAAATCAAATGAATCCCACCCTCCTATAAGTAATTCATCAAATTTTATATCAACTAACAATTTAATTAATTGAAACAATCTAAAAATACTAAATTTAGAAACTAAAGAATATGTTTTGATACCCTTAAAATTCACAAAGAAATCTGCTCTTCGTTCTTCTATTTGAACACCATTAAAAATAATTGAAACTTTACGGTATTTTGAAATTTCTTTATAAAGATTTTCTTTATAAAAGGCAGGTAAATTTGTGATAATTAATAAGTGATTTTCTTTCATATCGATTTAACTGTGTACTAAAAAGAAACTAATAAAAATAGTGCTATTTTTAAATTTAATAACCATTTTTTTATGTTAGTTTTATATTAATTTTTTTGGCTACCCAAAGGGGGATAATTATAAAATACATATATGCAAAAAATTGTTGAGCCAAATACCCTCTTGAAATAATTACAAAAACAAACCCATTGAACAAAGCTAATGAAATAAGAGCTATAATATTTTCAGGGTTCTGTAAAAAATTCAACCAAAAGTATTTTATCAAAAAACCTAAAAAAAAACTTGCTAATATAACCCCTAACCAACCAAAGGCATAAAAGAATTCAGCATAAAATAAAAATGCTGCCCCCATGGAAGAATCTCCAAGGACTGCATCTTGTATATCTTTTAAATATTTACCATCAGGTTTAGACGGAAACAATGCTCTAGGTACAGGCATCAATAGTGCAGTATAAAAAGGTTCAAAATAAATGTAGGTATTATTTTTTGAAACATAATCAATTACTTGCCCTGAAAAAAAGAAGACCTTTGTTTCGTTTTGAGCATTTGATGATATTTCTGAAATATCATAATCTTTTAATTTGTTAATATCTAAACCTCTTGAATAATTCCTGGTAATTTCAATAACCCCCATGCCTATAAAAAAGAAAATAGAGTAAAAAACCCAAATAAGCGGATTCGGTCTTTTTTTGTTAATTATATAGTATATAGTAGCCAATGAAAGTAACAAAAAGACCAAACGAAATCTAGAACCTTGGGTAATAAAAGTTAAAATAGTTATAAGTAAAGGGATTAAAAACAAAAACAATTTTCCTTTACTTTTATCACTTTTTAGATAATAAATAAATAGAAAACAACTAGATGCTACTAAAAATGAAATTCCCATTACAAAATACATTGATAAACCGTCTGTAACAAACTCACGATCATTATCAACTTCAAATACATTAATTTGAATTCCTCTAGTGTACACCCAAAAAGAATAACCAAGAAAAAAAAGAAAAATTCCTGATTTCTTCAACATTTTAAGATTTACATTAAAGTTAAACAAAGAACGTTTGTTTTTCTTTTTGAATACACTAAAACCAACTAAGATAGAAATATAAGAAAGCATTGCTGCAATCCATGAACTGTTGGCTGATTCTTTCATGTTTACACCTAAATAATACACATCTCCACCTACAAGGATACTAATGGGGTTTATAACTACATAATAAAGGTATAATAGTGAAACAATGGTCAAAGGAGACCAAAATTCATACTGGTTTTTAGATGTGTAATTCCTTATAATTATTGTTAGCGAAACAATAAATATGATGATTACCGATAGATATCCAAAAAAAGCATCCATATACTTATAATTCTTTGTTTAGCTTATTCGACAAATTTTCTACAAGATTTTTTTCATATTTCTCCCAAGAATAATTATCAACCGTTTCTCTTGCATTTTCACTCATCTCTTTTAGTCTATCTTGGTTATTGGTAAACCAAATTATATGTTCAATTAATTGCTCTGTATTTCCAGCTTCAATTAAAAAGCCATTAAAACCATTTTTTATTAAATCAGGACCCGCACAATTTTTAGAGGCAATTATTGGTAATCCTGCAGCCATAGCTTCCAATAACACTAAGCCAAAACCTTCGCCCATGGAAGGAAAAATAAAAATATGATTAGAAGTAAATTGCTCTATTAAAACCTCATAACTAACCCTTCCCATGAAATTTACAGTATCTTCATAATCAGTATATAAATAACTTTTATATTCTTTACCCATTCCAATTAAATTAAATTCTACATCTTTATTTTTTAATAATTTTGCAGATCCTAGTATTTGGGCAATACCTTTTCGCTGATTGATTTCGCCTACAAAAAGTACTTTTAATTTTTTAAAATTAGTAAGCTGTTTTTTAAAATCGATATTTTTGTTAACATCAACACCATAAGGACAAAATAATATATTTTCTTCTGGTACATTATTAAAATAAAGTGCCTTTTTTGAAAAAGAAGAAGCTGCAATATGAAGATGCGCTAATTTTATTTCTTTTGCAAAAGAATCTGCAATCTGTTTATTTAAAATATAACCACTTGCCTCGTAGGTTTCCTTAAAATCACCTGCTGAATCTAATTTTTCTTGATACACTTTATATAAATAATTTCTTGGAGGATGTGCATGATCCATAATTCTTTTTATATGAGGAGCATTTTTTTTTAAGTACTCAAAGCAGACCAATGAATTGGTATCATAAGATATAATAGCGTCAATATTATTTTTAATTGCATATTTTGCCACTTTTTTACCGAAACTATCTCGAATTTTATGACTCAACCAAGAATATATTTTTTTTGTTTTATCAACTCTCAACAATAATAAAAGTAAAAAACCTAAAAACTCGTTAAATAAAATTACATCATTATCTTCTAATGATGGGCATTTGCGTTTTTTAGCTCGATTCTTGTTATCCTCAGAAATAAAAAGATTAACAATTTTTATTAATATTGAAGACTCTTTATTATACACAGTAGTAGCATATTTAAATAACATACCACTCTCTTTTAATGCTTTTGCGACTCGAAAGGAATGTTGTCTGCCAGGATGTGCTACTAGTATTTTTAGTTTATTTTCCATTTGGTAGCAATTTAAAAAATTCATCCATCGTTTTAGGAACAAATACGCCTATTTTTTGGTAAAAATCTAGTACTTGTTTATCATCCTCGTTTAATAATTTAGATAGTGATACTACCTTAAACCCCATTTTTTTTGCAGTTTGTAAGCCCGTACTTTTAATACCAATGATAATAGGACTTGCACCTAATGTGTCTTTATAATAACTTTCAATAGCTATATTTCTATCTAATTCTGTTGCTATATGGTCAATCGCTAAGTGGTTCGTTTCTCTTGGATGATATTTGTAATAGGTTTTAACCTTCAGTTTTTCCAGATTCTTTAAAGCTTCTTGGAGTTTCTTTTCTATAAAGTCAAAATCTTTATAGACATCTAATTTATCTAAAATTAATAGCACAGAATTTTTTTCAAGATTTATATTTGTACTTTTAAAGAGTGCATCTACACCATCATTAAATTCTTTTTGAGTAATTTCAACTTTTAGTTTGGCATCATATATAGGTCTTGCATACTTACTATAGGTTAAATAAATTGAATTTAACCAAGTGTTTGCACCCATAAAACGGCCTTCAAAACTATAAAATTTTCCACAACTTAAAAGATATGTAAAGATAAAACTTCTTATATTACGTGTTACTTTATTGGTGTCGAACCCTCCTGGCTTGTCATGATTTAAAAAATAAGGATACGCACCATCTTCCAAAGCAATAAATTCAACTTTTGGGTACTGCCTAAAAGTATGTTTCATTATACGCATCTCAACAAGGTTCATATCCAAAACAATAAAAACACGATTATATTTTTTTGTGTTATTTTTTTGTATCGCTTTTATGGATTGCAAATAAGTAAAAAAAGTTGAAACTTTATTTTTACCCTTCAAAGCATACGTCCCTGGTCTAAACAGAACAGTGTTGAAATTTCTTTGTAAAGTAGTTTTTATATTTTGGTTCTGTAGAAAATCTTCAAATAATATTAAATCATTGCTGTCTTCAGAAAACCTATTTTTTAACATGCCAACTGCTAAAACCAAACTATATTGTGTATGTATAACAAAAAGATTTTCCATAAAAACGCTTTACTACTAAGTTAAATATAATCTCTTATTTTTTATTATTTTTTGGTAAAAATTGTAATGGAAACAAGCCTAAAAAAAATAATTTCGACTCAAATGATGGAAATAACTGGGCTCTTACTTTTACTACTTCATATAACACAGACCAACTTACTTTATAGCTTTTTCGCATTAAAAATCGTAGCCTATTATCCAAGTTTTTATCTCCTATTTTAGAAACTCCTTTGTTTTTTTTAATGATGGTCAATTGAGAAAAAATTCCTTCGGGTGTTGTGAAAATTTTTGTACCTAAAGTTCCTATACGTTCTCTGTAAACAGTATCATAAGAGTCAAAGAATATAAATTTATATTTTTGAGATACTCTTAAAAACCAATCTAAATCTTCATACATTAGGGTTTCATCAAATAAGCCATCATTTAAATAAACCTCTTTTTTTGCCATCAATGTAAATGGTTTTGCAAGTGCAGACACACCTGATGAAATAAAATCAAATAGGTATCCTGAGGGGTTAGCATCTCGTTTTTCAAAACACAAATCTCTACCATCTTCATAAATTATTTTAGACCAAGAGTAGCATACCCCAACATCCTTTGAAGTATCAGATAAAAGCGCTACACGTTTTGCCACAAATTCGGGTTCATAATAATCATCCGATGCTATATTACTGATGTAATCGCCTTTTGCCTCCTTCACTAATTTATTGAGAGACTTACAAACTCCAACATTTTTGTCTGCAAATAAAAGTATAACGTTCTTCTTGTTTTTAGACCATTCGTTAATTATTTCTCTAGAATTATCTGTAGAGGCATCATCATGTATAATAATTTCGATATTGTCGTACGTTTGCTTATCTAAGCTTTCTAGCGTATCGAGTATATAATTAGAGTTGTTATACGATAATACACCAATTGATACGAGAGGGTTTGAATTATTAGTCATTTTTTATTCCTTTTTGACGTCAAACAGACATTATTTTTTATTGCTTAATAATAAGCTTTTAATTTCTTGCAATTCTTTAATTTTAAATAGGTAACAAATAAACAAATAAATAACACCACCGCCCAAACCTCCTATAAAAAGTTTTAAATATAAATTCTCTAAAAAATAAACTGTAATAAAAACAAATAGTGCCATGATACACGTAGCCATAATTACTGGTACCATATCTTTTAACTGTTTCAAACCTCCATATCCGTATAATTTGCCGGGTAAATAAGCATTGATAAAAAAAGATATGCCAGAAGTAACCACATGCCCAATAACCATAGCTTTTACTCCTAAAGGAATGGTAACCAATAATGCCACTAAAATTAAAGGAAATTTACTCAAATCTACCTTTAAAAAAAGGTCTGAACGCCCCACTGCATTTAATATACTCATATTTATGACACTTATCGGGTAAAATATTCTCGCAAAAACCATCCATTGCATAAGCGGAATCACAGGCGCCCATTTATCTGTTAATAAAACTAAAACTAAAGGCTCTGATAATAAAGAGAGCAGAGTAATTACAGGAAAAATGAAAAATGCTGCCATTTTAATTAATCGGCTATAAATACTCACCAGCCTTGTTGTATCATCCTGAACACTGGCTAATACTGGAAACGCTACTTGTTGTAAAATACTAGAAATAGTACCTGCTGATAAGTCTGCAAATCCTTTTGCACGCGTGTAATGTCCTAAAGAAGCTGCTGGATAAAATTTACCAATGGTAATATTATAAACATTACTAAGTGTTTGTGCATAAATACCAGATAACAGTAATTTAGACCCATAGCCAAAAAGTGTTTTAAAGGAATTTTTAGAAAAGGTTAAAGAGGGTGTCCATTTGCTAAAAAACCATAATGAAGTAACTGTAGTAATTGCAGTTAGTAAAGACTGTATTACCAATGACCAAACGCCTAAACCCATAAAAGCAGATACTAAACCTGCACTGCCCCCAAAAACAATCGCAATAACATTTACCTTTGCAATAGATTTAAAATCCATAGCAATGTTAAGTTTACTGCTTTGTACTATGGCTAAAGAATTTATGATTAAGGTAAGCCCAAGTATTCTTGTAAGAGAGGTTAATATAGGTTGGTTATAAAAATCTGCAATAAATGGTGCTAAGAAAAATAGACCCAAATATATAGACAAACTGGTTATAAAATTAAACACAAAAACAGTTGAAAAGTCTACATCGCTTCTGTCTTGTTTTTGCACCAAACCAGAACCCATGCCACTTGTAATAAAAACATTAGATAAGGTAAGAAAAATAGATAACATACCTATTAAACCAAAATCTTCTGGCAAAAGTACTCTAGCCAAAACAATACCAATAATAAATTGTGCTATTTGAACCGCAAATTTATCAATGGCACTCCATAACATTCCTTTCGATGCTGTGGCTTTTAATGAAGTGTTTTTGGTCATTTATAATTTTATTTATATAATTAAGGTCAAAAAATATCATAAATTAAAATAAATATCCTTAGTTTTTTTTTGAAAGAAAAATCATTTTTAATTCTAAAAACTTTTTTAAAGTAAAATTTTTTTTCCTAAAATATTTAAACATAACTCAACAAAAAAAATCTATTTTTTTCTTTACGTAGATATATATTTTTTTTGAAACTAATATTCTCTTTAAAATACTAAAAGATATTGTTTTGACATTATTACTGTTTTTTTAATTTTTTATAAATCATCTCACCTAATTCAAAATCATGAGGCCAATCTATATCAAAAGATGCATATCCTTCAGTTTCCATTAAATACGGTTTACTTCCAACTCTATCTTCATATTTTTTATAATTAGTTACTGAATTTAAAAATATACCACTATTAATTTCAAAAAGATTGGGCAGCGTTTGAGTTCTTGGCCATTTTTCTATTTTTCTATCGTAATTAAAGCTACCATTAGAATCCCACAAAAAAGTTTTCATAAAATTAACACTCATCAGACTATCAAAATTCTCGTTTTCCAAATTTTTTAGATAAATCGAAATTGCTTTATTATAAATATGCTCACTGAGAAAAGGTGATGTAGTATGTGTCCATAGAACATGACCTTCCTTTATTATTGTAGGGACATAATTAATTAAATCATCTGTGCTTGTGGAGGATAGTGCCAATTCTTCAGGTCTATTATCAATAATTATATTGCTTGATACTTTGTTTACAAAATCAATAACTTTACAATCATTAGTTGATACAATTATTTTGTCTACCAACTTTATCTTCAAAAGTTGATTTAATTTAATTGACAACAAACCACCATCTATTCCTGCAAAGGGTTTTGTATTTTTATTAGGTACCCTTTCACTGCCTGACCTACAAGGTAAAAAAATTGTAATCATATTAAATTATTTTTTAAATAGATATTAAATAAGTTTTATTTATACAGTTGAACTTAAACATTTGATCCCAACCTCATCAACGTTTAATACATCATTGTTTATTTATTTTTTTTTATATAAGATATAGTTTTTTTAAGTTAAGATATCGGTTAGTATAAACTTTACTATTTCATAATAAATAATTTCATGTTAATTTTTTATTTATAATATCAACAATTTTTTCGCCTATAAAACCAGTTTCAGTTAATTGATGATTTTTTGAAATTATTTCTCTTTCAATTTTTAACCCATCTACGTTGTTAATTACATCTAAAATAAATTTTCTGAAATCTTTTTTATCATAAATGAGTTGATGACCTGTCAAAACTACCTCACCAAATTTATTGAATCTTTCATTAATTGGTTTATCACTGACAGTATATCCAATTGGCTTATTTTGTATCATATATTCAGACATGAATGAACCACTATCATGTATTAAAGCATCTGATTGATCAAAGAAATCTTTATAATCACCATTTATGTACTGACAATTATTAATAGTATTCCACTTTTTGAAATATTCCTCAGTTTTTCTTCTTCCCCAAAGATTTTCTTCAGATAAAAGAGTTTTTAAGAAAGGATGCGGCTTTATTGCAAATTGAATTTCATTATTAAATTCTATAGCCAAATCTATGATAAATTGATAGTAATCAAGAAAACAAGACCAATCTAAACCTGTAGGTTGATATCCTTTAATAGTCCAATGTGGTGCCCATATAATTTTCTTTTTTTTATCTTGATGCTTCCATACGCTAATTTTACTTTTATTTTTTGATTCTTTATCTAAAAAGGGAAACCCAGATACCTCAACATTTCTCCCATTATTATCAGCATGCTTTTCTGCTAACTCTTTATGTATTTGTGTTTCATAAAAATTCATCCATGTAAGATTAACCAAACGATTGTTATATTCATATTCATAAAGTTTATCAATTCTAAATGAATAAGGTATAAAACAAGTCAACTTATCAAGATAATTATCAATCAAAAATTCTTTATGAGTAATATTATTTGGATTGGTAAAAAAAATTATATCCGGTTTTAATAAAGACTTAATATTTATAGGTTGCCGTCTTAAAGTGTCATAAGCTATTGTGTGATTATATTTTTTTTTTTTACAATAATTCTCTGCTTTTGACATTTCTTTATCTAAAAAATCATTCCCCTTCCCTATTAAAGGGCAAATTACAACAATCGGATTATAATTATCTCTATTTTTAAAAGCCTCATAAACTGAATTCAACTTCCATGTATCAGTATTTATCAAAAAAAAGATAACATTAATTGTGTGTTTTATCTTTAGTTTTTCAACTGATTGGTATTGCTTTTTTCTAATCTTTTTTAACTCATACTTTAACAAAACTCTCCCAAAAGGTTTGTAAAAAGGAAGTAATATTAGCACTAACTTGGAGGGTACTATTTTTTTTAGAATTGTTTTAATGAACATACATTAAAATTTATTGATAATATTAACGATGTTAGCTACCTCTTTTTTATCTATAATAGCACTCACAGGCAAACTAATTACTTGGCTATGCACCAATTCTGCAATTGGCAAATTTAAATCTGCAAATTCCTTGTAAGCTTCTTGCTGATGAGGCGCTATTGGGTAATGGATTAAGGTTTGAATTCCGTTATCTGTTAAATATTGTTGAAATTCCGCTCTATTTCCTGTTCTTACAACAAATAAGTGCCATACATGCTGTTCTTTATCTAAAAGTTTTGGCAATATAATTTTTGGGTTTTTAATATTTTCCAAATAATAATTAGCCACGCTTCTTCTCGCTGCAATATCCTGCTCAATATAATTTAACTTAACTGACAGAAATGCCGCTTGAATTTCATCTAAACGTGAATTTAATCCTCGGTATTTATTTTCATATCGAACATGAGACCCATAATTTCTTAAAGCATAAATAACTTCTGCTAACTTAGCATCATTAGTAGTTACGGCCCCAGCATCACCCAAAGCACCTAAATTTTTACCTGGATAAAAACTATGTCCTGTAGCATCTCCAATAGCACCAGATTTTTTACCCTGCCAAGAAGCCCCATGAGATTGTGCTGCATCTTCTACTAGTTTTAAATTGTATTTTTTACAAATGGCTAGCATCTGTTCATCAATAGAAAGTTGCCCATATAAATGCACAGTTAAGATGGCTTTGGTTTTCTTTGTGATGGCTTGTTCTAATAAAGTACTGTCTAAATTGTAGGTTTCTAAATCAGGTTCAACAAATACAGGCACTAAATCATTATCTGAAATAGCAAGTACGGAAGCAATATAAGTATTAGAAGGTACAATAACTTCGTCGCCTTTTTGCATAAACCCCATTTCCATATAGGCTTTAAAAATAAGACGTAAGGCATCCAAACCGTTGGCAACCCCTAAACAATGCTTTGTCCCACAAAAAGCAGCATATTTATTTTCAAAAGTTTCTAATTCTTTACCCATTAAGTACCAACCAGAATCTATGACTCTATTGGCTGCTTCTTTTAATTCTTGCTCATATTGAGCATTTATTTTTTGTAAATCTAAAAATTTAATCATTTACTTTCATAAGTTTATTATTCTCCCAAATATATTGTTTACCCGTTTTTGAATCTTTTAAATTTAAATTTAATACTATTCCGTCATGCGAAATATATCCTTTTTTTACTGCTGGGTTTCCATACCAAAGTTCGTTATTTCCTATATTTTTTGTTACCACTGCCCCTGCACCAATCATAGCGAAAGCTCCTATTTCTATACCCGCAACAATTGTTACATTCGCGCCTATTGAAGCTCCTTTTCTAACCTTTGTTTTTTCAAAACTTAGAGGATATTGTTTAGATCTTGGCAAAAGATCATTTGTAAACGTTACATTTGGTCCGACAAAGACATCATCCTCTAATAGAATACCATCCCAAATTTGAACGCCACTTTTTATGGTAACGTTATCTCCAATAATTACGTCATTTTCTATAAAAACCTGTGCATTGATATTGCAATTTTTTCCGATTTTAGCATTTTTAAGCACTACTGAAAATTGCCAAATTTTAGATTCGTCTCCAATATCTTCAGTTTGAACATCTGAAAGATGATGCTTAAAATATTTCATTTTTTTCCTTTAAGTATTTATCGTAATCTCTTATATAATCTTTTTCATCGTACTTTTCAGAAGCCAAAACCATAGTAATGGAGCCTGACGAAAAATTATCTAATTCTCTCCACAAACCAGGTACTATATGAAGCGCCATATAAGGCCTGTTTAAACTGACCCTTCTTTTATTTACCCCATCATCTAAAACTACATCAAAACTGCCACTTGCGGCTATTACATACTGTTCTAAATTATAATGTGCATGACCTCCCCTAGCTTCACCTCCTGGAACATCATATAAATAATATATTCTTTGCACATCAAAAGGCATGTTTTTACCATTTTCTGCTACAGTAATATTACCAGCTTGGTTATGTATTTTAGAAATATCAATAACCGAACAATCAAAAACAGTATTTTTATTTAGCGTCATCTTTGATTGTTTTAAATGTTTTAAAATCTCTAATATAATCAGTTGCATCATACCCTATAGAGGATACAATTAAAGCAACGGAGTTTGTAGAAAAGTTCTCTAAACTACGCCATAATAATTTTGGTACAAACAAACCATAATAAGACCTATTTAAATGCACTCGCTTTTCTAAAACACCATCGTTTACAACCACATCAAAACTACCAGACAAAGCAATTATAAACTCTTGTGATTCTTTAAATGCATGGCCTCCCCTTTTTTCTCCTCCTGGCACATCATATACCCAATATGTTCTTTTTATTGTAAAAGGTATTTGGTTATTGTTTTCAAAAAAACTTAAATTACCTCTGGGATCTAAAATTTTGGGTAAATCAATTAATTGTACTTCGTGCATATTATTCGACAATCTTTTTTATATACTCCCCATAACCACTTTTCCCATATTTTTCAGCAACTTTTAACATTTGTGCTTTATCAATAAAACCATGCAAATAGGCTATTTCTTCAATACACGCTATTTTTTTGTCAGTTCTTTTTTCTAGTACTCTTACAAATTCTGTTGCTGCATCCATAGAATCTACAGTACCTGTGTCTAACCAAGCCATTCCTCTAGTCATAATACCAACTTCTAATTCACCTGCTTCTAAATACATCTGATTCAGCGTCGTGATTTCTTTTTCGCCTCTATGAGAGGGTTCAACTTTTTTTGCAAATTCCACTACTCTATTATCATAAAAATAAAGTCCGGGAACTGCATAAGATGATTTTGGTTTTACTGGCTTTTCTTCAATACTCAATACCTTATTATGTGCATCAAACTCAACAACACCATATCTTTCAGGATCGTGCACTGGATACGCAAAAACTGCTGCACCTTCTATAGTTGTTTTAGACCTTAGCAAGCTACCAAAACCACTTCCATAAAAAATATTATCTCCTAATACAAGCGCTACCTTATCATCTCCTATAAAATCTTCTCCAATAATAAAGGCTTCTGCTAGGCCATTAGGCTCTGGTTGTATGGCATACTCGAAATTACAACCCACTTGAGATCCATCTCCAAGTAGTTTTTTAAAAGCGTCTTGATCGTGTGGCGTGGTGATAATAAGAATATCTTTAATACCTGCCAACATTAAAACGGATAATGGATAATAGATCATGGGTTTGTCATAAACAGGTAGCAATTGCTTGCTTACAGCAATCGTTAATGGATATAATCGGGTCCCTGAGCCACCTGCTAAAATAATTCCTTTCATAATTACGCTATCAATTAGTTTTCTTATTTTTTTAAATAATTTTCTAAAGGTTCATCAATTCCATTAAACGAATCAAAATATACAAATTTATCTTTTAATTGAGGATTATTGAAACCTATAAAAAATATATCATTTGCTGTTGCTGCCTCCAAATCATTTATACTATCTCCTACAATAACGCACTCACTTGGGTTGTAATGGTGTTCTTGAATCAAATCCTTAATCCATTGTTTTTTTGGTTTTGGTGAACCATGAATGGATTTAAAAAAATGATTGATGTTCATTTCTTTACAGAGGTGTCTTAACTCTTTTTGATCAGAACCTGAGGTGATATACATAACGTATTGCCCTTGGTTTTTTTTAACAAAATCAATCGTTTCTTGAATTAATAATGATGGTTTTACCAATAGTTTTTTCATGATTGCTGAAAAAAGTTGGGCTAATTCTTGTATCTTTTCTTCAGTTACAGCTTCTTTTCTTATATCTTCAAAAAAATAACGAAATTTTACATAACGTGAAAGTCCACCATTATTTTGGTGAAAATCCATTAATTGCGCTACCTCCTCTTTGGGATACTCCTTTAAAACTTCAAGAAATCCCTGATCTCTAACAATATTAGAGTCCATTAAGACACCATCAAAATCCCAAAATATAGTTTTAATCATTTATTTTTTTTAAATATTTTATTACTTTATCAACATCTTCTGGCGTATCAACAGCTATTGAATCTTTTGAAAGCGGAATCATTTTAACCTCGTACCCTAATTCTAAAAAACGGAGTATTTCTATATCCTCTTCTTTTTCTAACACTGTTTTCTGTTTACTTGAAGAAAAAACCTGCAAACTTTCTTTAGGAAACGCATAAATACAAATTTGTCTCCAAGCCTTTACAAAATCGCCTTGTTTATTCCCTGGTATTGGTGTTCTTGACATATATAACAATCTACCATCGGGTCTAAACACCACTTTAGGAATCGTTAAACTATTATAATCATCTATAGAATCTATAGAAGCGTATCCGTTTATAATTTCATCTTGACAAGTATGTATGTTTTCAATCACTTTAACTATATCATCAGGATTTATAATAGGTTCGTCTCCTTGTACATTTACATAATAATCAAAATCAGTTTTACTGGCAAACTCTGCCACCCTATCGGTTCCGGTTAAACATTTGGACGAAGTTAGTGCTACTTGCATTCCCCGTTCTTGACAATGTTTTAAAATCAATTCATCATCTGTTAAAACAAATACCTTTGAGCTATCTACAGCTTTAACTACTTGACTCCAAGTACGCTCTAAAAGTGACTTCCCTAAAATATCAATTAAAGGCTTGTTATGCAATCTAGTAGATGCTAAACGAGCTGGAATTACAACTACAAACGTTTTCATACAAAAGAATAGATAGATTTTTTGGTTAGGTCATACGAAGTTTCATTAAGACTTACAATATCAACCCCTGTTTTTTCTATAAACTTAGAAAATAAATAACTATTTTCTGCAAAAAGCTCTTGCGCTTTCTCATCCATTACACCCTTTGAATACCCGTCAAAACCTACAGCATATACCTGTGTTGCTTTTAACTGGTGTGCAATTTCCAAAGCAATAGCACAATGAGAATCTTGATATTTATCCGAATAAGAAATAGCATCTAATTCATAACTAACATTCTTTAGTGAAGAAGGTATATAAGTACCCATTTTCCTTGGAGAAGGTGGCAAGATACATTCAGCACTTTTTGGCAATTCTCCTTTAAAAACTTCTTCCATTCTGTGGCCTTCATTACCTACCAAACAAAATATTTGCTTATTAGCTAGTTTGCAAAATACGAGCGCATTTTTTGAACTTGCATGAATTACAGTAACATTTTTATTGTTATTTAAGAAAGCTGTAATTGCATCTTTACACATTAAAACATTCGGTCCTCCACCTACAACCAAAACTTCATTAGAGGTTAATTGGGTGTACCAAGAATTTGTAAATTCGTTATCTTCGATGCCTTTTGCTTGGTTTTGTAAAGCTCTAATTATTGAGTTAAAAGAATAATATCGTTTACCAACCCAATCCATTACATCTTTTTGTGGTAAGGAATGTGCTCCTGAAACCATGTAAGGTAAATTAGCCCCCCATTCATAATGCTTTTGAAGTACCGTAAAAGAATCCACAATTTTAGAAAGCGAGTTGAAATCTACGTCTAAAAGTCCTTGAGCATTCAAAGCTGTTAACAGTAATTCTGTCTTTAAATTTCCTGCGCCTCTTCCCATTCCTGTAAAAGTTGCATCTATAATTTCACAACCTCCCTCAATAGCTGTAAGCGTATTTATCAAAGCCATCTCCATGTTGTTATGTCCATGAAAACCCAAAGGTAAATCAGGCACATAACTTTTAACTAATTGTATGGTGTCTTTTACATCTTGAGGATACACACCACCATAAGAATCTACCATATAAAAGTAATCCGCTATTCCTTTAACCTCTGGTAGCAGCTCTAAAAAACCTTTCTGGCTTTTCCAAGTAGACATATACATTACGTTAAAGCCTACCTCAAAACCCATGCTTTTAACAGCTTTTGCTAATTTTATGGCTCTTTCAAAATATTTTGGATCTATTGCAATTCTAACTAAATCAATAAGCCCTTTGCAGGGTTCTAAAAGAGTAGCCACATGCTCAGGACGAATATCTTTCTCATTAAGTATCACTACTAATTTTTTCTGAGTTTGTTTTTTTAAACGCTCCATTACATAAATTGGCAAGTAAAAGTATTCTCCTAAATAACCATTTAATGGAATGGATCTATACCCTACCTCTAAATAATCTAAAGGTAAATTATTACAGGCAGCAATGTAATCATCTACCAACTTTGCATCAAAATCCCAATTTGTATAATAACCTCCATCTCGAAGGGTGCAGTCAAGTATTTTCATTTAATTATATATTTTATATGAATTAATAATTTATAAATGCTCTTTTTTATAGGTACCAGACTTAATATGTTCAAGCCATTCTTTATTACTCAAATACCAATCGATGGTTAAAGCTAAGCCTTCTTCAAAAGTTACTGAGGGACTCCAAGCTAATTCTTCATGTATTTTACTTGCATCAATAGCATATCTTAAATCGTGTCCTGGTCTATCTTTAACGTAAGTAATTAGCTGTTGACTAGTTCCAAAAGGATTGTTTAATTTCTTATCCATTTGTTGACAAAGTAGCTTTACCAAATCTATGTTTTTCCATTCATTAAAACCGCCAATATTATAGGTTTCCGTAGTTCGTCCATCATGAAAAACAGTGTCTATTGCGATTGCATGGTCAATTACGTACAACCAATCTCTAGTGTAGTTGCCATCTCCATATACTGGAAGTGGTTTGCTTTCCATAATGTTATTAATAAATAAAGGAATTAACTTTTCTGGAAACTGATTGGCTCCGTAATTATTAGAACAATTACTAATTACATAAGGCATATTATAGGTTTCTCCATAAGCTCTCACAAAATGATCTGAACTTGCTTTTGATGCAGAATAAGGAGAGTTTGGGTCATAGGAAGTAGTTTCAGTAAACAAACCTGTTGCGCCTAATGTACCGTAAACTTCGTCAGTACTTACATGATAAAATAGTTTATCACTCCAATCTTGCTGCCAAGTGTTTTTAAAAGCGTTGAGCAAAATCATAGTTCCCAAAATATTTGTTTTTGCAAAAGCTAAGGGATCTTTTATAGAACGATCTACATGAGACTCTGCTGCTAAATGAATAACAGCATCAAATTGATATTGCTGAAATAAACTATTGATAAAAGGTTCATTTGTAATATCTCCTTTTATAAATGTATAATTATCTTTTTCTTCTATATCACTTAAGTTTTCTAAATTACCAGCATAAGTTAAGGCATCTAAGTTGTAGATATTGTAGTTTGGGTATTTGGTTACAAAAAGTCTTACAACATGAGAACCAATAAAACCTGCACCTCCTGTAATTAAAATGTTTTTCATGTTTTTTTACTTTTTATAAATATTTAAATTTAAACATTTATTTTACAAATAAATACTTTCTTGTAATAATGTATTATTTCTTAAAGACTATTTATCTTTATTATTCAAATTTTCTTTATCCTGAACTTCTTTTCTTAAGCCACTATAAGCCACTACTAGAAAAACGATGTTCTCTTTTATTAAAATGAAGATCTATCCCTTTTTCTTCGCAGTATTGTCTTCCTGTAAATTGTTTGCTTGCGTATTCATCTCCTATAATTCTTACATCAATTTTAAAAGATCGCAAAACGTCTTCTAAATCTTGTTCGGTGGCATAAGGAACAATTTCATCTACATATTTGCATCCTTTTAATTGAATGTATCTTTCAACAACTGTTTGAACAGGCATGTTTTTATCTGGTCTATCTATAGTTGGATTCGTTTGCAAACCACAAATTAAATAATCACAATGTAATTTTGCTTCTTCTAACATTTTTACATGACCTGCGTGAAATAAATCAAATGCACTAAAAGTAATTCCTATTTTCATATTTATTTAGTATCTGATAACCAAAAAGGTGATTTTATTTTCTTAGAGGAAGAAGAAGAGACCTTTCCTGAATAGTAAAAGTAAATATGAGTTGATTTCTTTTTCATGTTTTTTCTCTAGCAAAGAATGATTTGCAAATATAAACTTTATTTAGAACTAACAAAAGGATGTTTTTCCCCATTTATTATTATTACGTTATTTCTAATTTTTTGGGCCATTTTTATGGATTCGTTAGCATCGTCCAATCCAAAAGCTTCTCTTTTCAGAATTTGTTGATAGCTTTTTATGTGCAACTCTGTGAAACCCGAACTAAATACTAATGCTTCATTATTGATGGTCCTATGGTGAAAAGTAAGTTGTTCATTGGTCGAGGATATCGATAAACTATACGTATCAATCTTTAGTTTGCGAATTAAAATGCTACTAATTTAAGTGAACGAACCTACAAAAAAATGATTTTTATGCAGTAAAAGAATTTAATTTTTATAATAACACGTCATTGAGAAAGATGTTTGCTGAACTTGATTTAGTAGGTACGATTGAAGCAATCTTTTAGTATAGAATACCTCATAAATTTAGAAACCCTAACAACGAGATTGCTTCGTCCCTCGCAATGACGGTTATTGAAGTTGTTTCTTTTTTAATTTATAAAGGGATAACTAAAAGAGACCAGGCGTCATAGCGAAGGATTTATGCTGAACTTGATTCAGTAGGTACGATTGAAGCAATCTTTTAGTGGCGAATACCTAATAATGTTCTTCTATAATTTTATTATATTTATAGATTTCTCTTTTTTCTTTTCCATTGATGAAAAGAAACAAAAATCTAGACTTATTTTAATTTACTTGAATTCTACATTGTCTTCCATTCACGTACCCAGACCGCTGCGCTCTTTGGGCGCTTACCATTCCATACAATTTGAATTACTACGAAAATTAAAAGTATGTCGGTTTTGAAATTTAGATGTACCTTAGGTTTTTGAATATAAAGCAAATTGTAATTTAGTTCATAGTAGTCCCAACAAATAATGAATTCTGCTATTTAGTTTGGTTCGCTGGATTATGTAAGTAATATCAAAAAGAACTATACGTCATTGCGAAAGAGGTACGATTGAAGCAATCTTTTGGTTTAAAATACCCAAATTATTTTTATAGTAATCTACTACAAGTAAGTTCTTTCTTTTAATGTTAATACTTTTTTCTTGATAAAAAAGTATTCAAAAAATCAAGACTTACACCAAACTTTGGGCACTTAGCCGTTCCATATCTTTTGAATTTTTACGAAAAATAAAATAGGTCGGGTTTAGATGCTAATTTTTTAAGTAAATTGAGATGTCAGTTCGAGTGATTCCGATTTTTTATCGGAATTGTATCGAGAACCTTTGGAGCAAAAAGTAATCTTCTGGTATAGAATGCCTCATAAATTTAGAACATTTAACTATGAGATTGCTTCGTGCCTAGCAATGACAGTTAGCCTGAAATTAAACGTCATTGCGAAGGAGGTACGACTGAAGCAATCTTTTGGTTTAAAAACCCGAATAATATTTTTACCTTAACGAGTAAAAATTATAATTTTTTTAGTTTTTTTAGTTTTTTTAGTTTTACAAAAACCAATTTTTTCAAAAGTAAAACACCTAAATGTATTCGATAAAAAAACGAAATGCTACTCAATATTACTTAAAAAATGCGCCTAAAATGTATGAACTTTTGTGTTTTTTGGGTTAACTTTTGTTAAAAAACATCAATTAATGCTGATTGCCTCCACGAAAGCGTTCAAAATCAAATTTCAATGAACTTATGATCATTTGTTTATAAGGATTTCGCTTCTGCTTTCTCATTTGTTTTCGAAAGATGTTATAGGAAGAAATCACAAAAATCATCGCTTCTCAAGAAGAGGTTTCCCTTTATAAGCATTTTGCTGGGTAAGCCTATGGTGTTTGATGTACAGTGAAGAAAAAAATGGAATGCAATCCATATACTTTGCTGTTTTATGTAAAAAATAAGTGTTGCAACACCATAATTGTTGGTTGCTAAAGCAATTTTGGTGGTTTAATTTTCGCTTTTTAACATAAAAAAGCATCAATAAAATAGGCATTGGCGTAGCGCCTTTTTTTAAAAAATACGGGTTTACATCTTTAAATTTAGCCGTGAATAGAGCCAAAATAAGAGTTATTTTTGGAAAAAAAGTCATTTTTAAAAAGCCAAGCAGCACTTTCTATTTCCTAAAAAGCTTTTCTTCACTTGCTGAAGAGCTTTTTTGAAAAGTACTTTAGCTATGCAACCAAAGCTGAAGGCCTTTTTTAAAATGCTGCACTGCAAAAAACACAAAAAAACCCCAATGGTTGCCCATTGAGGTTTGATAACATTCATTAAGATTTCTGCAAATTTAGCTTTCCATGGTGAACGCCACTGTTTTTAGATTCAGATTTTTCTTCATCCTTTTATCAGGTCTAAACTTTATGCGAATGTCTTTCACCAAATACTGATTGACATCTTGCGCATTGGGCACGCCTTCTGAACTTACGCCCAATTGAAACGAGCCTAGCTTGTCGAGCTTTACGATTCTACCTTGCATGAGCTCGTCCATGATGTTGTGGAGTAAAGACAAGATGACGGCGTAACAATCGCCTTCTCTTACTGTACTTTGATTGGACACCAAATACGCCAAGCGTTCTAAATCTGTTTTTCCTGTACTTACTACTTGTACATAATACTTGTTATCTGCTAAAACATCCCTTGGATTTATTTTAGCTACTGGTTTTAAAGTAACCATAATATTCTATATATTTAAAATTGAATACAATACTTCTTTTAAGAGGTTATTGCAAAAAAACCTCATTAGTTACGCTTACCCGAACTCAGTATGGATTACCCTTTTTTGCTCACGTTTTTGAGACAAAGACATAACTGCTTACAATTAGTTATGGAGTTAAAATTTAATTAGGTCATTGTTCTTACCATAGCAGCTCGGCAGGCCGCGTTAAAAATTAAACATTTTTTTTGGTAAGCTTTGTGAAGTATTGTACATTTATGGTCTCAATATAAAACACGTACTACATGAAAGTGTTACCGTTTCAAAAAGTCTTAAAGCACCGTATTTAAGGCTTTTTTTTTGCGAACCTGTTTTCTATACACCTCTTCGCATTGCTAATATTAGAAGTTTTCTTACAAAAAGCAATAGTCTCGACACCTCCCAACTTCAAAGTTTTCAACAATGCATTAAAATTTATAATATCGATTTTAATTCAAAATAACGACACTTTAAACAACATAAAATCATGTAAATGAGACACCTAAATAACAAAATATTTTTCCATGCTTTAGCCCTTTGTTTATCTATGTTTCCGTGATTGCTTTTATTAAGAATATTGAACACTTTTAAAATTGTCCCTATCGTTGATAAGCGTACAAAACACATGACATAAAAGTGGGTACTATTAGTAGTTATTTTTACACGGATTTGAGAAAAATTGTTAATAACTCTCAAAGTTGTTTTTCACTTTTCAGCGCGTATTTTATTAAAAATCAATATATTTTCTTCAATTTTGAGCTCTTTTTGATCAAAAAATAGCCTTTTTCAAAAGATCTAGCGGCACTTGATACATCCCAAAATAAGATCCATGAATTTTTATAGCAATCACTAAAAACATCTTACATTTGGAGAGTATCAAGGCAAAAGATGAACAATCTTTTATATTTCAAATATGCACCTCTTATTATTTTATGATCATTCTTTTTTGCATTGCCAAAAAAAGAATCAAAAAACGCTAGTCTTGCATCTTCGGCGGTCAATTACGTTTTTGCTGCCTAAAAGAAAAGAACTCACTTCGTTCAAACAGCTTTTCTTTTTACGGCATCTTCAAACTATTGACACTCGCCTGCCGGATGCTATGACAGTTTTAGAAATTTACAATATTTTATGTTTTACCAATTCTAATTTCAATTCTAGGATTTTACCCAGACTTATTATTGAGTTCCCCAATCAAGTTGAAGACAAGCTTTGGGTGCTTAGCCGTTCCATATCTTTTGAATTTTTACGAAAAATCAAATAAGTCGGGTTTAGATGCTGATTTTTAAAGTAAATTGAGATGGCAGTTCGAGTGATTCCGATTTTTCATCGGAATTGTATCGAGAACCTTTGAGCAAAAAGTAATCTTTTAGTGTAAAAAGCTTTAACAATGTTTATTGCTTAAAATAAAAAGAGGCTTTTTAAAATTTTATTGTCAACCTGAATTTATTTCAGGTTCTCACACTATTTGATTAATAATACGTTAAGATGCTGAAACAAATTCAGCATGACAAAATTTAATACTATTTAGACAGTTTATGAAATGGGTGATGAAGGATTTTGGATATAAAATCAATTTTAATGTATCTTCTCAAGAACCCAAGAAATAAGGAGCGGTAGTATGGAAGTGCGGTGCGCAGCACTACGCATGGAATACGGCTAGCGAATGTTGCGTAGCAATTTCATAGGGTTTCTCTTGATTTTTTGTCGAAGCCTGTACTGAACTTGATGCAGTATCCATCAAGAAAAAAAAAAGAATTAAAAAAAAGAAATCTATGAAATATATTCAACATAACTATAAAATAGAGTTTCCTCCGAGAACCCAAGAAATAATGAGCGGTAGTATGGAAGTGCGGTGCGAAGCACTACGCATGGAATAAGGCTAGCGAATGATGCGCAGCAATTCCATAGGGTTTCTCTTGATTTTTTGCTGAAGCCTGTACTGAACTCGATTCAGTATCCATCAAGGCAAAAGAGAAAGACCCCACATACACAAGATTAAATCAAAAAGTTAAACACTTGTATGAATACAAACTTCCAAATGAACATCACTAGTTTTATCGTAAAAGCTAGAAGTGAAGAGAGTGTAAAAACGTCTAGGCTGTTTGAGCACAGCGAGTTCCTAGACGTTAACGAATGAACAAATAGCTTAAGATAAAAGTAGGAAGTTCTAGACTTTTTGATACTTTTTTGGTAATGAAAAAAGTATGCGAAATACAGATTAAGATTTCTCCAATACAGTCTAGATAATATTGGTATGCTTAAAAAAATATTCAACTTAACTATAGCATCTAACACTCCCCGAAAACCCAAGAAATAATGAGCGTTCCTATGGAAATACAGTGCGCAGCACTACGCATGGAATACGGCTAGCGAATGATGCGCAGCAATTTCATAAGGTTTCTCTTGATTTTTACTGAAGCCTGTGCTGAACTTGATTCAGTATGTATCAAGACAAAAGATGAAAGTAATTTCCTCTTTACTTTTTTCCATTGATGAAAAAAGTAACAAAAAAATCTAGACTTATTTTATTTTTTTTAAATTCTACAAGATATTCCACTATCGCACCCAGACCGCTACGCTCTTTGGGCGCTTACCATTCCATACAATTTGAATTACTACGAAAATTAAAAGTATGTCGGTTTGAAATTTAAAAGTACATCAAGATTTTGAATGTAAAATCAATTTTTATGTAGCTTCTCGTGAACCCAAGAAATAATGAGCGATAGTATGGAAGTGCGGTGCGAAGCACTACGCATGGAATACGGCTAGCGAATGATGCGCAGCAATTTCATAGGGTTTCTCTTGATTTTTTGCTTCTTTTGTATCAAGACAAAAGATGAATAACCATTTTTTCTTTTAATTCTAATACTTTTTGCTTGATCAAAAAATATTCAAAAAATCAAGACTCACTTTTATTTTACTTAAATTCTAAAAGACATTTCACTATCGCGCCCAGACTTTTTATTGAGTTCCCCAATCAAGTTGAGGACAAGCTTTGGACACTTAGCCGTTCCATATCTTTTGAATTGCTACGAAAATTAAAAGTATGTCGGTTTTAGATGCTGATTTTTAAAGTAAATTGAGATGTCAGTTCGAGTGATTCCGATTTTTCATCGGAATAGTATCGAGAACCGTTGTAGTAAAATACACTCTTTTAGTTTAGTAAACCTTATAAATTCAGAAAATTTAACTATGAGATTGCTTCGTACCTCGCAATGACGGTTAGCCTGAAATTAAACGTCATTGCGAAGGAGGTACGACTGAAGCAATCTTTTAGTGTAGAATACTAAGTCATGTTTTTACATCAATTTATGGAAAGTACATTTTCTTTCATCCTAATACTTTTTGCTTGATAAAAAAGTATTCAAAAAATCAAGACTCACTTTTATTTTTTTACAATTCTAATTTCTATTCCACTATCGCGTCCAGACCGCAAGCTCTTTGGACGCTTACCGTTCCATAGAAATTGAATTCTAACAAAAAATAAAATAGGTCAGTTTTAGATCCTAATTTTTAAAGTAAATTGAGATGTCAGTTCGAGTGGTTCCGATTTTTCATCGGAATTGTATCGAGAACCATTGGAGCAAAAAGTAATCTTCTAGTTTAGAATGCCTCATAAATTCAGAAAATTTAACTATGAGATTGCTTCGTGCCTCGCAATGACGGTTAGCCTGAAATTAAACGTCATTGCGAAGGAGATACGACTGAAGCAATCTTTTAGTTTAGAACACTAAGCCATGTTTTTACATCACTTTATTGAAGGTACATTTTCTTTCATGCTAATACTTTTTTCTTGATAAAATAGTATTCAAAAAATTAAGACTCACTTTTATTTTTTTACAATTCTAATTTCTATTCCACTATCTCGTCCAGCCTTTTTATGGGGTTCCCAAATCAAGTTGAGGACAAGCTTTGGACGCTTACCGTTCCATGGAAATTGAATTCTAACAAAAAATAAAATAGGTCAGTTTTAGATCCTAATTTTTAAAGTAAATTGAGATGTCAGTTCGAGTGATTCCGATTTTTCATCGGAATTGTATCGAAAACCTTTGGAGTAAAACATACTCTTTTAGTTTAGTAAACCTTATAAATTCAGAAAATTTAACTATAAGATTGCTTCGTGCCTCGCAATGACGGTTACCCTGAAATTAAACGTCATTGCGAAGGAGGAACGACTGAAGCAATCTTTTAGTGTAGAATACTAAGTCATGTTTTTACATCAATTTATGGAAAGTACATTTTCTTTTATGCTAATACTTTTTGCTTGATCAAAAAGTATTCAAAAAATCAAGACTCACTTTTATTTTACTTGAATTCTACATTGTCTTCCATTCACGCACCCAGATCTATTATTGAGTTCCCCAATCAAGTTGAGGACAAGCTTTGGGCGCTTAGCCGTTCCATGTCTTTTGAATTGCTACGAAAATTAAAAGTATGTCGGTTTTAGATGCTGATTTTTAAAGTAAATTGAGATGTCAGTTCGAGTGATTCCGATTTTTCATCGGAATTGTATCGAGAACCTTTGGAGTAAAACATACTCTTTTAGTTTAGTAAACCTTATAAATTCAGAAAATTTAACTATGAGATTGCTTCGTGCCTCGCAATGACGGTTACTAGAGCAGTACGTCATTGCTAAAGATGTATACTGAATTGGATTCAAGATGTAGTAATGAAAAAAGCATCCGAAATATAAATGTGAAATCTCTCCTTTACAGAGATGACATTCGTTCACTTAAAAACATTCTTGTCGTTTCAACCATTACTGAAATAAAAGATATTTGCATCAAAAATAACTGATGAAGCTATTACCCGAATCAAGAAGACTCAATTTTAACCCAATGAACTCTTATTTCAAAAAAGGATGCTTCTCCCCAGCTACAGCAATAGCTTGATTGCGGATGCGGTGCACAATCTCCACAGAAGTCCTTGCATCTGCTAACCTAAAACCTTTGCTTTTAAAAATTCCTTTGTAACTTTCTGGCATCCAAAGTACCCATTTCAATCTTTTTATTTAAAGCGATGAAGCTTGGATGTAATCGCAATTGTAAAATTGTATGATTTTTTTACCACATTCTTTTAGTTAGCATCTATGGCATCAACGTTCCAAAGATTTAAAACAGTAAACATATACCCTGCAGCACCAGTAAGAGCAATTTTTTTATTATAACGCTTTATTTCTCTTATCTTTAGCTAAAATATTTTTTACATCATAAACAATCGAATCTTTATGCTTTAGCATATCTAAATCTAAATTTTTAAACTCGTTATGTGCTACTGTTAAGACAATGGCATCAAACTTCTCTTTCGGTAACGTTTTTGTAGAAATTAATTGATACTCACGCATCACCTCTGCTTCACTAGCCCATGGATCATATATGACTACATTTATATTATATTCTTTCAATGACCTAATAACATCCACAACTTTTGTATTTCTAACATCAGGGCAGTTTTCTTTAAAAGTAACTCCAAGAACCAGCACATTGGCTTTTCTAATTCTAATATCACTATCAATCATTAACTTTATAACTTGTGAAGCTATGTATTCTCCCATTCCGTCATTCATCCTTCTACCCGCTAAAATAATCCCTGGGTGATACCCAAATTCTTGAGCTTTCTGTGCCAAATAATAGGGGTCAACACCGATACAATGCCCACCAACTAATCCTGGTTTGAAAGGTAAAAAATTCCATTTAGTGCCTGCTGCTTCTAATACATCGTTTGTATTAATATCCATCAAACCAAATATTTTAGCCAATTCATTCACAAAAGCAATATTAATGTCTCTTTGGGAATTCTCAATAACTTTGGAGGCTTCTGCAACTTTTATAGTGGGTGCTAAGTGTGTGCCCGCCTTTATAACTGATTTATATAAATCATCAACTATCTTTCCAATTTTTGGAGTAGAACCTGAAGTTACTTTTAAGATATTTTCTACAGTGTGATTTTTATCGCCAGGATTAATCCTTTCAGGTGAATACCCAGCAAAAAAATCTTGATTAAAAGTTAATCCAGAAATTTTCTCTAAAACAGGTACACATTCATCCTCTGTGACCCCTGGGTATACTGTAGATTCATAAATTGCGATATCTCCTTTTTTCAAAACCCGCCCAATAGTTTCACTTGCTTTAATTAAAGGAGTTAAATCTGGTCTGTTATTTTTATCAACTGGAGTAGGCACTGTTATAATATAAATAGTACTATCGGCTGTACTTGACAACTCAGAAGAACAATATAACCCGTTTGCATTAGAATTTTCTTTTTTTAGCACTTTTTGCAAAATAACATCTTCCACCTCTAATGTAGCATCCCTTCCTGAATTAATTTCATCAACTCTTTTTTCATTGATGTCAAAACCAACTACTGGGTATTTAGTAGCGAATAGTCTAGCCAAAGGTAACCCTACATACCCCAAACCAACAACAGTAATTTTAATCTCTTTCATTAAATTAATTTAAAATAATATAAATTTTTTATTTTGGAGTGAACCTTAAAGGAATGTAACTCTTTAACCCTATTTTTTACGCGTCATTATTTACAACAGCAAAACTCATCAGTACATAGCCTAATATCATTAAAACACTATAAATACCCTATACGTATTGGGTCGAAGTAGCCCGAAACAATAATTGCTTTCTTTTTCATAGTTTTTTCTTACAATGTATGAAGTTGCATAGATACTTTATTTTTTAGTGACAAAAGGATGTTTTTCCCCTTTTGTAATAATTGCGTTATTTCTAATTTTTTGAGCTATTTTTATAGATTCTTTGGCATCGTCCAAACCAAAACCTTCTCCTTTCAGAATTTGTTGATAGCTCTTTGTGTGTAATTCTGTAAAACCAGAACTAAACTCTAGTTCTTCATTATTGATGGTAATGGAACGAAAAGTTCTTTGTCCAATTGTTTTTATCGAGGCTGGCAACGAATTTTCATCAATCGATAAAAACCAACGTACCCGTGCTTTTTTAAACTCTAAATAGCCTGCCGATTTGTCTTTTTCTCTTAGATGCACACTATTTTCCTGAACCTCTCCAAAAAGCCAGGTTAACATATCAAAAAAATGAATTCCTATATTAGTGGCAATTCCACCAGATTTGCTCTCATCGCCTTTCCAGGAAATATCGTACCACTTTCCCCGAGAAGTGATGTAGGTTAAATCCACATCATACTTTGTATCCGAAGATTCCATCTCAATCTTTTTCTTTAAAGCGATGATACTTGGATGTAATCGCAATTGTAAAATAGTATGAATGTTTTTACCAGATTCTTTTTCAATATCTTGTAAAGCCTCTACATTCCAAGGATTTAAAACCAAGGGTTTTTCGCAAATAGCGTCTGCCCTACTTCGTAACGCCATTCTTATATGCGCATCGTGTAAATAATTGGGTGTACAAATACTCACATAATCCAACAACGTTCCGTTTCTTTTTAACTTTTCTATATGGCGATCAAAACGCTCAAATTCCACAAAAAAACTAGCATTCGGAAAATAACTATCCATCACACCCACGCTGTCAAATTTATCTAAAGCACATAATAAATTGTTATTCGTATCTTTAATTGCCTTTAAATGTCTTGGAGCAATATATCCTGCTGCCCCTATTAATGCGAAGTTTTTCATTTTTTTCGTGGTTCGTGTTTCGTTGTTCGTTTTTCGTTGTTCGTTGGTCGATTTTCGTTAGTCGCGTTAAACGATGGACGATAAACGAAAATTGTCGATCTTTATATTGCAAATTAAAATGCAACTAATTTAAGATAGCGAATTTACAAAAAAGGTTTTTTATGAAGTGCACGTATTTAATTTTTAAAATTTGGGGATGTTTTATATTGAGGACGTCATCCTATGTTTGTAAAATATAATAATCTGTTTTAAAAAAGCTTAAATTAGATTTAATATTAAACAAGAAAAGTAAGGGTAAAAGAAAAGATTATAGTCCGTCATTTGTCATTAAAGACCGTTCG